>WNFX01000457.1_pt1 | contig 39545 bp, 34 predicted proteins | sample 5400111 | NCBI WGS metagenome assembly WNFX01 (sample SAMN13153363, study PRJNA577476) | soil metagenome | isolation source: 40 cm soil or saprolite under grassland replicate 1 | place: USA:California | collected 2016-06-15
GGATCTCGACGATCATCGGGTCCGGGTGAGTCGTCTGCACGAGGACGACATGTTCGCCCGCGACGGGGCCGAGGAGGCGGACGTATCGCTCTCCGTCGGGGAAGCCGCCCGGGTGCCTCTCGAAGGCCACGTCGACGTACTCGGCGGAGAGCTCGCGCGCGATGCCTCGGGCGAGGGGGACCGACGCGGAGCCGCCGACGACCTTCATGGGCCGACCGAGCGTCGTATCGGGCGAGGCTATTTGAACCGTCCTACCTCTCGCGCTCTCGATAACGAGTCGCGAGGCTTCTTATATCCTCGACCTTCGTCGGAATCGACGGGCGCCATGGTTTTCAAATCGGTTGCAGCGGCGCTGACAAATCAACGAAAAGCCATGGTCCTCATGGCGCTTATTACCACTTTTGCAGGCGTCGCGCTCCTCGTCGACCGCCCGAAAGGCTCTGTCCTCGAATGGGTGGCCCTTCCGCTTGTCGCATTCGGGGGTGCTATCTTCGTCTGGCAAGTATGGCCCCAGACCACCCAAAAGGAGCCCAGCCGGAATCACATTTTTGACAAGATCCTTTCCCGATTTCGACTCGACAATCGGCGGGTCTCTGTTTTTCCGGCCCTCGGAGCCGCGATTGTCCTCACCGATATCGCGTACAATGTGTTTCTATCCGCGAACCCGCAACTCCTCACGGAGGACACGATTGCAATCCTACTCGGTGCGACTCTTCTTGTCCACCCTCTGGTCCCCGACAAGTATGCACGGGAGCGGGATTTTGTACTGGCATTCTTCGTTCTATTGAATCTCATCCTCGTTGCGCCACTCCTATTATCCAGGGCGTTCTACCAGGACTTCCAGCGCTCAGTGGACGTGTACTCATGGGTTGCCCTGGCACCCGAAACCAGCGGGGTCCTTTCGATGATCGGGGTATCCAATACGGTTCATCCCGTCAGCGGTGCAACCGCTCCCGGACTTACGTTCGTGCCGTTGCATGTAGGCGCTGAAGTTACCATCGTAATCACGACAGCTTGTTCGGGCATCTACTCCTTCGGAATTTTCGCGTCGGCGTTTGCAGCCTTCGTCATGACGGAGTATGAGAAACCGTCCAAGCGACTCTGGGTCTTCCTGGGGCTGGGGCTAATCACATCGTACATCGCGAATGTGCTGCGGATGGTCGTCATCATTCTGGTCGGCTACTACACGGACACTGGCGAGACGGATCTGCAGCACATGCTCATCGCCCACTCATACGCCGGATGGCTGATTTTTCTCGCTTGGATTGCCCTCTTCTGGTCTCTTCTCTTTCGATTCCTACCCCAAACGGGAATCGAAGGGAATCCACGCAAGGTGGGACGCTCTGCGCCCAGCACTCTTTGCTGGACGTGCAAGAGAAGCATGAGCTTATCGATTCCGGGAAGAAGGTGTTCATGCGGTCGGTATTACCACATCGCGTGCGCTCCGACGGGTTCGAACTGCGTCGGATGTGGGCTCGTCCTTAGAGCCGGCGCGAACAGATGCTAGGTAGCGGGAACCAGAGGCTCAATTGAAACAATCTGGGCGGACGTCATGGCCGATTCGGGATTCGGGGAAGAAGGGAGCGGCCGTTCCGTTCGAACACGGACGGCGCAAAACGTTGCAATCCTCATCGCCATGCAATGGGTGAGCAGAGGCTTCGCGGTCGCGACGAAAATCGTCCTCGCTCGAGTCCTGTTTCCCGCGGATTTCGGCATCTTCGCTCTCGCAGCGGGCCTCATCGGGTTCGTGTCCGCGCTCGGGAACTTCGGCCTCGATTATGCCCTCATCGAGCGCGCGGACTCTGCCAAGGATGAGGAGTACGAGGTGGCGATGTCGCTCCGGGCGATCATTTCCATCGCATTGCTCGTGGCCACACTCGGGCTTGCGATACCATGGTCCTCGATTTTTGGGAACCCCGTGATTGCGGGCGCCACTCAAGCGCTCGCCATCGTGTATCTCATCGGCCCCTGGAGTCTCATTCCGACTACGAGACTCACTGTCAAGCTCGCGTATCGACGGTTGATTGTCCCCAACCTACTCAACCAATTCACGAACTCCGTTGTCGCGATCAGCCTCGCGATCCTAGGTTTCGGCTTCTGGTCTCTTATCGTAGCCCTAATCGCGTCGCAGATGGTTTGGGTGGTGAGCCTCTCGGTTGCGTATCCCTGGCGCCCACGATTCAGGTTCGACCGTTCGGTCGCGAAGTCGCTTTTCGCATACTCGCGTCACATCATCGTAGCATCGGTCTTGGTCTTCTTGATGACCAACGTCGACAATTTCACCGTCGGCCTTATCTTGGGGACCGCCACGCTGGGGTATTATGCGGTCGCATACAGCATTTGCCTCTTTTCTTCAATGGTATCTGGTTCGGCTGCCACCGCTTTGTTCCCGACCCTCTCGAAGATTCAGGAGGACTTGCCGCGGGTAAGACGAGGCTATCTCGAAAGCGTCGGGTACGCGATCGCGACCGTCGCACCGGTATCTTTCGGTCTAGCGGTCATGGCCCCGGAAATCGTCCTTGTCCTGCTCGGGCCGATATGGAGACCCTCGATACTCCCCCTGATCATCCTTTCTTTCTACGGGTTTTCTAAAGCTGTCGTTGAATTCACGACGCCTCTGTTCGCATCGATGGGTCGGCCCGGCGCGATTCCGCGGCTCAATGCAATGATCTTAGTCGGGTCTCTCGGCCTCCTTCCACCTTTCACAATCCTGTTTGGAATCGCCGGCACCGCCCTTGCAATGACGATCCCGGTCCCATTTGCGCTGGTAGTCTCGCTCCTCTGGGCGTCGCGGATTCTCCAGCTCCGGTTTAGCGAATTGGCCGTTCGTCTACGAGGCCCAGTCGTCGCTGCCGGGATTGCCGGGGGGCTTGCCTTTGCATTCAAGTCAATTATCTACTCGATCGGCGGGCAGGATGTGGTGGTTCTCGGTTCCGCCACGCTCGTCGGGACGATCATGTACTTCGTGTCGCTCAAGCGAATTGAACCCGAGGTATACGCCGGGCTCGGCCGACATCTCAGGCTGCTCATACGCGCGTCGCAAGGGTGACGGCACGTAACCCGACGGCCCTCAAGAACTGCTCTCCTCAGGCCCTGACGCTATCAGCAAGCTGAGAATATACGGCTCGCAGAGTTGGAAGGACCGTCCGATTCGAAAACTCGCGCTCCACCGTCGCCCGAGCCCTCCTTCCCATTGCTTCGGTCAATTCGGGGTCCTTCTGCAAGCCGAGAATCGTCTCAGCAATAATCTTCGGATCTGGGGGCAACACGTACCCGGTTTCTCCGTTTTGAATCGGGTACTTGTTGCCGCGCCCCACCGCCACAACCGGAACGCCACACGCCATCGCCTCCAGGGATGTTCGTCCAACTCCCTCTCCGGGGAACGGATTGAATAGGACGTCAATTGCCGAGTAGAATTCCGGCATGTGAAGGTAGTCGAGGTTATGGAAGAGCTCGATATCTGCGCGAACCTCCGCGCGAACCCGCGCCGACACGCCCCGCCTCACGTCGTGCAACTCGCCCGCCGCAGCGAACCGCCAGGCAACAGAAGATCCGAGCTCGCGTATCACCTCTTCCAATATCCCTTCACCGGGTTTCCCAGCCCGGCCGGCGAAGCCTACTCGAAACGCATCGCGCAGCCGCCGCGAAGGATGGAACACGTCCGTGTTAACAGAATTAGGGATGAACCAGCTTCTCCCCGGATGATCCGCTTGATAGGCTCTCACGACTTCGAAGCTCTTGGAATCGACAGACACGATGTTCCCGAATGTCTCGAGAAGGGCGGCCTTAGCCTCCTCAGGCACGATCTCTGAGGGCGATGTAAACACTGTGTGGTCCGTGAGTAGCAGACCGGCACTGCTTCCAACCGGTTCGACTGACTTCTCGCACCAATCGTGGATGGCGGAGGCCGCGCCAAGCCTTCGAGCCAGTCGGCTCGCCTGATCCAGGTCTAGGAAGTGAAAGTGAACGACGTCGGCGGCGACTTCCCGAAACCACTGTCGACGGTTCATGAGCCGCAGGAGCTCGAACGTGGCTCTCATCGATCGATAAAGACCCACCGTTACTCTGGACGAGGCGAGCCATCTCCTCAGGGACCTGTCGGAAGGCCAAGCGTAATGAAATTCCACGTTCGGAAATAACTCCGCAGCGCAGTTCGCATCCGGACGCCAATTCGCCAGGACGGCAAATTCCACGTCGGAGACACCTTGAATGAGCTCGATTAGATGGCTTTCCACGCCGCCGATACTTGGGTAGAAATTTGGAGATACAAGGAAGACCTTCGAGTCATCACCTGGCACTCGGTTTAGTAGGCGGGGTCACCCTAGCACTTCCTCAACAGCCCCGAGAAGGAGCTTCCGTCGGCGCTCCAGTGGAAACAACGTCGCGATTCTCTCCCGCGCCGAGGGTCCGGTCGCCACTCGGGCCATCGCTTCGCCCACGCCGCGCGCAACACTCTCGGGATCTCGAGGGTCGATGTACGTCCCAGTGTCCCCGACAACTTCAGGGATGGCACCGCGATCGCTGACGACGGGCACACAGCCGGATAACATCGCCTCGGCCAACGAGCACCCGAATCCCTCGTGCGCCGAAGCTTGTACGTAGACGCTCGTCCGACGAAGCAAGTTGATGAGGTCCGGCTCTGGCAGAAAGCCGGTAAATGAAACGTTCGGAGGGGCAATCGACCTCAAGTGCTGAATCGAATCATCGAGCCACTCGCCCACGAGGAAGAACTTGAACCTCGGAAGCCTTGCCGCGGCTTCCACAAAAACCTTCAATCCCTTGCGTTCCAGATTCCCACGCCGGACGTATCCAATCGTAGTAACGATGGGCTCCTTGCTGCCGACCGAATACTTTTCGGAGTCGAACCCTTGGTAGACTAGCGAAATCTGAGCCTTCGGCTCAATTTCGAGGGCTTGCTGTCGAACTCTCTCTGAGACTGCAAGTAGGCCATCCGCATTTCGAAGAATGAAACGAACCGAGTCCAAGCGATCTGGGAGGTGCGGATCCTCGTCCGCGCAGACGTCGAAACCGCCCAGCACGACGAGCGACTTCTTCGCCAATCTTTTCGAATACTGCACGGCCCAGTACGCCTGTAGGTACGCAAACCAGCTGAAGGTAAAGGCCGACTGACGTGTTCCAAGGTAGATCGCTGCCCGATCCGGAAGAGCGTGAAGGGCTCCCCGGAAGAAGCGGCGACGCATTTCGAACCGCGACTGGAGGATTTCGTAGTCCTTCTTGACGAAGGAAGCCATCTCGGCAGGCTCAAGGTGAACGAGATATCCCCTTTGCGCACCAAGAGACGCCATGGGTATCGAACTCAACCCCGCGCATGCTCCCCGTCGCGAAGGCTCAGGAGAGCGGCCACGTGTTCGTAGAACGGTTTCAAGACCTGCGTCCAGGCCAGCGAGGAGGCCGCCGCCTCGGCGTTTTTTCGAAGTAGACCCAGGGCCTTCTCGTCCGACAGGAGGGCAGCTGCCTCTTGGGCGAGCTCTTCGGGAGTCTCACAGACACGCCCGATCCCATACTTCCGGACGAACTCCGCCTGCTCCGAATCCGACGGACCGAGGAAGAGGATTGGAATCCCGGCGACAAGATAGTCGTAGGCCTTCGTGCTCACAGCGGCCTTATAGAGAGGGTTCCTAGTCAGGGCAACCAGACCCGACTTCGCCCTGCAAGTCCATCTCGCGACCTCGGACCAAGGAACTGGGGGACGGAGATCCGCGTTTCCAGTCAGTCCGTGAGCGGCGAGATCTCTCTCCAGCTTCGCTTTCACGGGTCCCTCTTCGATTCCAAGGAAGAGGACGCGAAGACTGCGACGCAAGGAAGACAGGCGGGCCAGGAACTGGAGCATTCCGTCATTATCGTAATAGTCGCGTGGCGGCCCGACATGAATGATGTCGTAGTCCGGGCGAACTCCCGCGTCGGATCGAGTGGAGAGATCCGCGCCTCGTGGTACCAACATCAACGTTTGGGAATTCAGTCGGTAGCGATCCGCAAGCAGCCCTAGTTGGGTCTTGGTAACACCGACCACGAGGTTGCCGCGAGACAGCGCGAACCTCTCGATGGACCGCCGCAGCCAGTTGCGAATCCGGCCGGGATGGAATTCGCCCAACAGAATCCACGAGTCGAGCACATCAAACACGACAGGGATTCTGAGCAACTTGGCAACAAGCAACGGCTCCATGAGGATGAACGGAGAGTATCCGGAGATGACCACAATGTCTGGCCGGAATTCTCGAAAGGAGTTGACATATTCACGAATGCTCAGCGGGAACGCAATCACCGCCGCGGGAGACTGAAGTTGTTGCCGTCGGGTTTCGTATGTGGTCAGGCGTCGAACGCGCCCATCGTTTCGGCTCGTCTCCTCCGCCGATTCTTCATCTCTTGGGACCACAAGGAGGACGTCCCACCCTCTATCGGTGAAGAACTCTCGAAGGGCATGTATCCTAGTCCCTGCCGCGGTCGCCGCGGAATGTGAATCGATGAACTCCGAAATCACCATGAGTCGCGAGCGGATCCCTCCACAATCGTCAGGTCGCTGCCCAGAGATCTGGTGTGACCGCAGTGAGGTTGTCTCAGCATTCTGTCAGCCTCTCTGTTTCGACTCGGGGTGCATTGCGTCTATGAGAGAGCTGTAAAGCTCAAGATGACGGGCGCACAACATTCTGCCGTCCAAGTCGCGGAGCGCCTTCGTGCGCGCTTCCCTGGCGAGGGTTCTCCCCAAATCCGGGTCCTTGAGCACCCGTAGGACCTCCTTCGCGAGCGCCCCGGGATCATTCGGGGGGACCAAGAGGCCGGTTACGCCTTCGTCTATCCGCTCGTGGAGGCCGCCGACCCGAGACGCGATCACGGGCAACCCACACGCCATGCCCTCGGAAACTGCGACCGAGGCGGGCTCTGGCCAGGAGGATGGACACACAAGTATGTCCGCTGCTTGATATGCGGCGAGTACGTCCTCAGCAGACAATGCACCAGGCATTGCGACCCTTCCTTGGAGTGCGTACGTTCGGATATCCGCTTGACATCGGGCGATGAATGACTTGCCACTCGGGTCTGTACCAAATGGGCCAACAATGAGGAGGCTGGACTGAGGATCTGCTTCGAATATTTCTTTGCAGGCGGCGATGAGGACGTCGACTCCTTTTTCGGGTACGACGCGTCCAACGAAAAGTAGGATGTGCCTTTGGGTTGGATCGTTGAGCCACGCGCCGATCCTTGTCCGCGCGGCTCTCCGTTCCTCGACGCTCGGCGGGTGGAACCGAGACGTATCGACCGCTCCTGGGATGACGACTACGTTCGTGGCTTGAAGGCCTACAGAGCCGAATTGTGTACGAAGAGCCTGTGACACGAAAACGACCGCATCGGTGCGTGGTAGCAGGCGAGCGAGCGACGCTGACGGCTTGTCGAGTGGAGAATGGAATGTGTGGGCTGTTGGCGAACCGAGTGCCTTCGCAAGGACGCCGAGTAGCAAGCAATAACTCGCGCTATGCGAGTGGACAACCAGGGGGCGGCTCACTCGTTGGAGCCTAGTAACACGTCGAATCGACTGGATTATGAACGCTGCAACGAAGATCAGATGAACAGTTCGCCACCAAATCTTGCTTCCTCGCGCCGTTTCGTCAAGCCGATTGAAATTTTCTGGCATCGCGGAAATTTTCGTCTCAATCCCTTGGCTCCTAAGTCCTCGGACGAGCTCCGCGAGATACTCTGAAATTCCACCAATCTGTGGAGCGTATGCATTGGTAATCAGTAGGACTCGAAACCCTTTGCCCCTAGCCCTTGGCCTGTGAATTTCGCGGCCTATCCCCTGAACCAGATTGTCACGGCTCCGTTCTCGTACACGATGTATGAGGAAGAGGGGAGCACGGACGCAAGGTACAGAGAAGACCTATCGTATGCGTACGAGAGAAAGGTATGAGGCCTCATCGTGTCGACCGCAATGTAGTGCACATCGTATGTGAGAAATTGCTGCTCCGCAACGCCGGGTTCAACATAATACAACATTGCTTCCCAATCCGATTCTACGTTGCGAAGCCCAAGCGCAACATAGATCTCGTCGGTGTTGAACGAGATGGTTGTGACTGGGACGAGCTGAACACGGACCTCTTCGGGAGGAATGAATCGCCACGGGAGTTCTTGCGGACCAGTCCAGTGAAGAGATGCGCCTCCCAGTGGCAAAGTGGGCCTTCCGCTGAAGGCCGCGAGCTGGCCGGCAATCAGACCGTCATTCGAAACTATTGTGCCCGACGCCTTGTATCGTAGAAAGAGAGCGGCAGAGTACGACGAATCAGAAACCGCCGCGTCGGTTCCATAGTGCCCGCTCCAGTAGTCCTTCATTCCCCACGAGAATGCTGCCGAGCCAAGGACTACGACAGTGAGGGCGACAGTGACGATCTTGCGCCGGTTGAATCGCAGCGCCATGAGGCCAAACACCGACAGGAAAATGAAGAGGGGAATTAGGAATTCCGCGATATAATCGCGGAGGGAAAGCAAAGGGAGAAAAAGGAGGGTGGCGGTCAGAACAAACTTGTCCGTAGCCTCTTTCGGGCGCCGCCAGACATAGGCGAGAAGTCCAAGAGGTGCGAGGGCGAACATGGGACCCACCTTCCCCGACAAGCTAACGCCCATGTTTGCGACCAAGATTGGAAACGCGTCGCCTTGGAGATATGCACTTGTGCGGTACTGGTCAGTGATGTTCGCGCCTAAGATTCCTGGATACAAGAACTGTAAGTAGAAAATTCCGAGAAAGATGACGACGGCTGACCCAGCGATTGCGTATCGCGTTTGCGTCTCGTATCTGACAAGCGCGAACCTAAGCCTCTGGGTAACCTTGTGGAATGGGATCGCGAATATGTACGCGATCAAGAAGAAAAGAGACAGGACTCCCATTCTGTGAATTGCGGCCAACAAGATGAAGAGGATGAAGGCGAGTGCCGCCTCCCGATATACCTGCTTCCTCATTGACGTGACGAGTAGGGCGAGAAACGCCGGTAGCAAGCCCACAACAAATCCACGAGTGGAGGCAACCCAAAATGTGTCCTTGATGAAGAAAGGAGCCAACGGGAACAGGAGGGCGACAAGAAGGGCAAACGAGTCATCTCGCCGAATTGTCCTTGCGAAAATGAACGAGCCCAGGCACCCGACAACGGCGACAAGCCACCCGAACAGGAGTGTCATCAATTCTATGGGTGCGCCACTAGTTTCCGTACCGCTCGCGAAAATGAACGGGACTGCACTGGGATAGGATAGCGCGTAGAGCCCGAAATAGGAGAAAGGATGCAGGATCCATGAGGCACGCCCTTCCTGAACAATGCTCGCTGTGAGGGAGTGCACGAATGTGGTGTCGGCACCTAATTCATGCGTAACATCAACTGGGTATCGAAAGACGATGTTGATGAGGGCCAACACGATTAGACAACAGTGGATGGTTCGTTTTCTTAGGATCATCGCACGAGACTCTCGAAGATTGATTTTAGTAGAAGAACGTTATCCCGCGAGAATCGGTTTTGCACAATTCGGTAGTTTCGCTGACCCGATTTGCTGCGGAGTGCTGCGTCCGCGCCGAGTCTCCAGAGCGCTTCAGAAAGCTGATCGGGATCGCGTTCCGATACTAGTATCTCTTCAACGAGCTCGGGGATGCCGGCGTGCTTGGTCGCGACAACCGGAAGCGCATGCGCCATCGCTTCCATCAGGGCAACGGGGATCCCCTCACGATCGCCGGTCCCTGCGGTCTCGGATGCAAGACAGAAGATATCAGCGCGTCTGTAAAGTTGGTCCAGTTCTGCATTACTGACTCGGCCAAGAATTCTCACGCGGTCTGCGACGCCAAGCCGGATTGCCAAGGCTTCGATGTTCAATGGTCCTGACCCGACTAGCCACGCTTCGTAGTTCTTTGGCAGGCGAGAAATTGCCCGCAGGAGGGTCGAGTGGCCTTTTTTCTCTACGAGCCGAGCAACAGTAAGAATAATCACTTTCCCTTGACCGTTAGGCTCGTGTTGCGGGTCTGGGGGGATGTCGGCGAACATTGGAACAACCGAAATTTTCTCCGCCGGGGCTCCCCACGTGTCGGTCAGCACGGAGCGATTATGCTCTGCAATCGTCACGATGGCGTCGATTTTCGAAAGCGCATGTTTAAACATGCGCGGGTTCGGGTTGTCGTAGAGCTCGTACGCGTGAATTGTAGCAGAGACCGGGAGCCCGGTTAGAAGGCCGCAAAAGTAGGCGATAAATAACTTGTGATCACCGAAGTGGCTGTGTATCTGCTTGAGCCCACACTTCAATATTGTCTCGGCGAAGGAGACGGCCAAGATGAAGTCAATCACCGAGTTCATTCGGGTGGCTTCGAAAAGTGCTTTCAAGTAAGGACGAGAATCGGCTGTAACCCATCGCAAATGAGCGCCGATCACGCGAACCAAAGTTGGCCGATAGACAGGCCAATCCTTAGCAGGCATGTAGGGCCCCGTTCCAACCCTCGTCGGAAACATCACAACTAGCACTCCGTGTGAACGGAGCTCGCGGATTTCTCGGTAGACGAAGCTGTGTAGCCCGTTGGTCATCGATACGACATAAGCTATCTTCAAATCGGACCGGTCGCCTTCCGCCTCACTTAGCCCTGCCTTCACAGCACTCAGTGAAGGACCCCCATGAGACTGTGGATTTGTTGCAGGACGAACTGTGTCACGTCGCTGGTTGCGTCAAGAAGCTGCCTTCTGCGTCCGAGCCACTTTTCCTTCAGGTTCGGGTCGCTCAGCCAAGCTTCCGCCTGGCTAATTGCGTCTTCAAGGGTGGAGGTGGACCTGCCGAGTGCAAATCTGTTCTCTTGTTCGTCGAGGTAGCTTCGGCCGATCGGAGAAACATAGAGCCATGGAGTACCTAGTAGGCCGGCTTCTGCAGCCATCTTGGCCCCTTCGCCACAATACACTGATGCGTAGTGAAGCAGGGAATGAACATCATTCAATGGGACTTGACGGACGAGTTTGAGAAGCGACGACGGAAGGGGGACTTCACTGCTCGCAAAAACTGGGCCGTGTCTCGCCAAGCTCCGAATTAGAAGGTCCTTCCCGGCACTCGATTCGAGGCCTGTTCGAACTCGAACCAAATCATGGCTTGAATCCCAAGAAGAAAACCGTACCACGGAAAATGGCTGGCCAGGTAGCAGGCCCAGCTGCTCCCGTATCCCGGTTGAAAGGGTGAAGTATTCCGGCCGCAGATACATCGACTCTACGTAACCATCAAATCTGACGTGGATTGCATTCTTGAATGACTTCCGGAAACAGGCCGGAGTGCAAACTACATCCGTGAACGGGATGGTGACACCAAGGGTCAACGTGGCGTTCTCAGTATCGATTATCGCCAGATGCGGAACGCCGAGAATCGCGCTGGCTTGAGCGCTGTATGGCATGCCGCCACTGAGCATGAGCTGTATATGTAGTCGTCTGGACTCGCGAAGTACATCCAATGTATTGTAGGCCATTCCGACAGCTTTGCCTGCGATCGTGGGGAAGTTACGCCCGACTGGGATGAATGGAATCTGCAAGGCCCGCAAGAGGGCGAACGTGGTTTCTTTCCCGCGGGCGAACAAGACAACGTCATGCCCTTCGGCGAGTAGCGCCCTGTAGACTGGCCTCCAGTAGTGCACATGAGCTGGATGACCCACCTCGATCGACACTCTCATCGGACCACAGTCCGTACAGCATCGAACAACTGGCCCGCAACTCGCTCGACCGAATCGGCGTTGTTACCGGTAAGAACCGGTATTGCAAGCACTGTCTTGGATAGGTGCTCAGCGACAGGCGCGCCACCCCTGTATCCGAAACGACGCGACGCAGATTCCGGGACTCCGTCATACATCTCGATTGAGTCGATCTCAAATCTGAGCAGCGCCCGCGCCAAAAAGTCGCGACGAGCTCTGGAACCACAGTTCAATGCGAGGACCCACTGATCAGATGTGCCCCCCGGTTCGGTCAGCTGTGGTCTAATTTCATTGCCCGATCCATCAATCGCCGCGTCCGTGAGGACCTTCCATGCGTCTTGTTGGAACGGAACTCGAGACTTATAGGACGAGAGCTTGGAGATGACGAGAGCCAACAACTGGACGTCAGCGGTCGCGTATTCGCGAACGTTGTGTGCCATCGGGTCAAGGGCCCGTTCGAACGTTCGGCCGAGTTCATAGGCAAACATGCCGTACCATGGTTTCCTGTACATCGCCGAGATGGCACTTGACTGAATCCCACGGGAGGCACGTTCGCCCCAAGTCTCAGGTGGGATTCCGCCCGCAACCCGCTCGAGGGACTCCGCCTCCTTCTTCCCAGCAGCAATAGCAGCTCCGAGGCGGCCGATGGAAACGGGTTTCCCGAGGCCGAACGAATAAATCGCCCCAATCCCCTGAGTCCCTACTCGTCGCCCATGCATCGTGCTGAACAATGCGTGAGCGCAGTCCTCAATGACAGGAATGGATCGCCCGTCGGACAATGTATGGACATCAACAGGGTTGCCGAACAAGTGCACTGCGACCACAGCGGCGACGGCGTCTTGCCGATCGAGTTGAGAAGCGGGAAGAATCATTGTCTCCGGATCGACATCGAGAAACACCGGCTGGCATCCAGCGTGAACGACTGCCTCAAAGACAGCCTCGCACACAAATAGCGGGACCCCGACTTTGCTGCCCGCGGGAAGAGAAAGGCTCTTGAGCAAAACGTGGAGGCCTGCCCGACCACTATTCAGAAGAAGGCCTGCTCCCCGTTGGATTGGTAGGCCGTCCTCCGATCGGACACGGTTGTCACCGTGCAAACAAGCCAGCATATCGCGCGTGGAAAAGTCAACCCAAAGCCTTGGCCTCAGGCCAGGCCGTCCTGAGGTATGGGTCATCGACTCAGCCGCCGGATCATGCGGAATAGGCCGAAACCTCGAGAAGCCAACCCGAACTTCCACGGCTTCGGGACGAAAGTATAACGGCCCACATCGACGGTCGCCCCGCCGAACTGCTTCTTGAACGAAACAAAACCTCTTGCGTCTCCTGGGGGCCCTCCGCCTCCCATCTCGAAGAAAGAGAGCCCGTGGGCACGGCTCCATCGAATCGCTTCCCAAATCACGACGTCGTTGGGGTAGAATCGGCTTGCCGAGGGATCCGATGAAGATCCCGCGTACCAGTTCACACCAGAACGACCGTCGACTGCAACCACACAGGTCGCGAGAGGCCTGTCTTTGTGCTTGGCGGTGAGGATGCAAAATCTGTCTCGTGCGAAATTACGGAATATCTCTGAGAAGAAACGAACGGGTTCGAGAGGAAAACGTGCTCGTTTGTGGGTCTGGAGCAAGAGTTGATAGGCCTGTTCAACGTCCTCGCGGTTCTCCGCAGTCCACACCGAGACTCCCCGCTCCGTCCCCTTTCGAATCCCGTACCGACGATCCTTGCTCATTCCAGCAAGAATGGACCTTTCGGGTCTCTCGATATCGACGAAGAAATCCAGCCACGGAGTGCGTTGGAAACCCGCCCCGGCAGCCGCCTGCTCTGGAATGGCCATTCTACCCGGGTAAATCCGAAGATATGTCATGGTGTCGCGCGTCTCTTTGATAATTTGCATGAGAAACGATGCCCAGTCTGAGGACGAAGAATCAGGCCTCATTACCGGACCGTGGCGAATGGTACCGTGAGAAGCCAATGCTCTGAGGAGCGGGGGCCCTTCGCGGAACAGCACAACTTGCGCGTAGCCTTTGAGCTCCCCGTCATCCACTCTTGAGAACCGAAGGACATCGTGACGGGTCTCTCTACTGTAGATGTCTCCCAAATCTGGATTCTGAAAGAACCTCCGTCCTGCCAAAGGTTCCCAAGGGACCTTCGATTGGTCAGTGATGGGTTCCACGGATAAGCTCAACTCTATTCCGCCTCTCCGAGCGCAAGGAGGCGAACGCCGCACCACCGGATCAGCGGAACGGCCGCAAGCATTCTCTCCGCAAAGACGGCAACTGTGAGAACTCTCCGAAGGAACTTCGGATGCGAGTTGGCAACGAATCGAGGGACAAATGTGACGCAGCGAATGCTTTTAACCTTGAATCCGGAGCAGACGAGGAGTTCCTTCAATTGGCGTCTATTGTAGGAGCGGTAGTAGTGGTATGGGATGCGCTCGTTCAGGAAACGTGGACTGCCCTCGCGAACAGCCAGACCTGTGAAACTCTGCCGGTTTCCGACCGCAATCAACAGCGTGGCCCCCCGCTTCATTACTCTCCTGATCTCGCGCATGGTAAATTCTGCCCGAGGCACATGCATGAGCACGAGTACTAGGAGGACAAGGTCGAAGGTCTCGTTCCGGAATGGCAAGCTCTCCACCCTCGAAACCACCTGGGGACCGACCGCCCTTTGAATATCGACCCCGATGGCCCAGAATCCCCGTCTAGAAAGTTCCCGTGCGACGTGTCCATCCCCGCATCCCAAGTCGAGAACGCACCTCGGACGCTCCAGAAGAAGCTCGGCAAGAGGTTCCCATACCAGCCTCGCGTCAATGTATTCTGTCCACGCATCCGGACGCGGACCCGAGGCCGCGCACCCGTCGATGCCGTCGCCCACTTCGACGACCCGAGCACCTGGCTGCATTGGCTTCAGTTGGCTCAAGACAGGAATCTCCAGAGTTCGTAGATTGAAGTTGCAACTCGTCGAGTCCATGGGTGATAGGTCTTCACGAACCTACCGGGTTCGATCTTTCGACCCCCGAACCGTCTCTTGAACTCCCCTGGGCCATAATCGGCGCCTGGTGCGCCGGCTCCTCCGAAGTCGAAGGTTGCACACTCGCAATGGATACCTTTCTGGAGGAGCTGCCAGATAAGCCATTCATCTGCGTGCATCGATCTGCCAAGCTCGGAAGACCCCGCATACCAGTCAAACAACGATCGCTTCCATCGAAGAACCAACCGCACGGCGCAAAGCGAATCCGACGAACGCGCGCCGCACGCCCACAAGTGTCCGGAATCCAAGAGCAGATCGAAAGCACTCGAAAAGAGGCTCCGATCAGCCAGTGGAACCTTCGCTCGAGAGTAGGTCGCTTTGAGGAGCTCGTAACAAGAGCCGAGATCTTGCGGGCCGAGCTCAACCATCTCGAGACCGAGGTTGTCCGCTCTCTCGATGGCCCTTCGGCGTGCCTTCGACATTCCACGCCATAGCTTGTCGAGTGTTTGGTCGAAGTCAACAACAAAATTCAGGTGGTCCTCCCACTCATATCCGACCGATTCGAAGGCAGCGCGGTCCTCAGGCGCCTTGAGGTTCCGTATCTGTGAGAAAACGGCTGAATTTCTCGCGAGCTCGTCGACGGCATTCAGTACCGCCGGAAACAGATCGTGTTGACCGATAGGCCCACCGACGATTACAACTCTTGAGGATAGCCGAGCAAGCACCTGCCGGGAGAACGAGACGATTGCTCCCGAGACTAGCGCTGCAATCTCACCTCCCGATTCAACGGCGAACACGAACGGGCGATACCCAGTTGTTTTCCGAAAGACCGATCTCAACCGGGGACTCTGGAATATGCTCGACTCTGGATTGGCATCAAGAAATCGGTTCCAGGCCGGGTCTGGAACATCGCTCAAGACCTCCATGAATCAGTCCACCCACACCCTGGCGACGAAATCTGCGAGAGATACTGCATCGAGGTCGCCGGTCAGTGAGAGCGCGTACGGACTGCCATTTGGCCAGTTCCCCGGTTGGCCTCCTCGTGAAATAGCCCAAGCTGAGGCTTGGGCGAGCGACGCCTTCCACGCGCCGTCATCGGACGCTTTTTGTAGGACGAGATTCAGGGCATCCGAGAAAAAGTCGAACCGCTCAGGATGAATCTGAAGGACCAGATGGCGGCCAGATCTCGCCGCATGCTCGACCATCGTCCCGAGGATTCTTGAAAGCGTAGAAGATCTGCGGATGCCGAGCCCGTCAACAAGGATTTCGTCATCGGGGAGTGCCACCGGGAACTCGATCAGAGACGCTGTTGCCGCGTCGGCTCGACGTGTCAGGGAGCGGAAATTCGCATATCGCATCCCCGAAAGGCTGGACACGGACTGATAAGCGGGGTCGCTTTCTGGCAAGAACAGGTCAGGCAGACTGGAGTCATAGACAAAGCCGTTCGATCTCAGAATTGCGTACGTCGCTGGATGAAGCCTCAGATACGGAGCTCGGAACCCGGTCGTCTGGACTCCGTGCCGTATGAAGGCCGCCTTCGCTCCTGCAATATCCGCATTCTGCTCTTCGATCGTCAAGTCGGCGTAGGACACGTGATTGTAGCCGTGAATCGCCAAGTCCACTCCGCTGAGGGAGGTCACGATTCCCGGGTGCCGGTCAAGAGCGGACGCAGTCACGGGGATGGTGGCATCCAATCCCCACCGATCTGCAAGCGAAATCATTCGTCGAAGCCGTCTCACAATCCGGTCAGGACGAAGCCCATATCGGGCGGGAACGAAAGCAACCCGTCGAATAGTCCCGGCAACCCCCTTGGAAAATTCCTGCGATTGCATCAATTCACACCCAGCCCGATCGCAAGGATTCCACTGATAAGGTAGAGAGCCAAGAGTGTTCGGACGAGATTCCGCTCGGTCATGGGATGATGCGAGAGCATGAGGTAGGCCAACGTATAGCGTCCTGCGCCTCTCGGTGGCGACAATCTGCCAGAAGGGTCGAGGATGGGATTTCGACATGCCTGCTTCCTTTCATCGTTTCGGCCTGCGAGTCCAAAGTACAGGGTCGCTCCGGCTTCGTAGAACGCAGGCGCGATTGCGATCAAGCCGTAGAATTCCAAATGGCCTAGGATAGCGCCGGCGGCGAATGCCGCACCAAGGCCCAGTGTCCCGATGTCCCCGATGAACACATGTGCGGGGAATCGGTTGAAAACGTATAGCCCGAGGGAGCAGCCGAGCAGGGCCGCGAAGATGAGGGTCGCAAAGTCCGCGCTCTGCCGGAGAGTTCCTAAGGCGAGCAGGCTGCCGGACACAATCGCAATCTGCCCACTCTCCAGACCGTTGTAGCCTGCAGACATGTTCATCGCGTTCGCCACCCCAGTCACGCCAATCGGCACGAAGACGAGCCAGTAAAGCAAGTAGAGACCCGGAGCGAAGGCGATCGAGTACCCGAACGGAAGGTCGATTACCTCCGGACCCAAGTGAACGAGCAGGAGTGGAAGCGCGGCGAACCCGACGACGACGGCTTTCAACCTTTGCTTGATGCCGGAGATGTCGTCAATCAGCCCGATCATCGACGCCATGAAGAACACGCTAATCGCAGCCAGAAAGGGCGGTTCGGCCACGTTACCGATCAGTTTCTGCATCCCTACGACGACGCTGAGGGAGACTGAGAACGCAAAGAGCGCGGCGATCCCACCGAGCTCGGCGACGTTCGTCTTGCTCGCCTTGTTCACGTCCTGACCGACCATCCCACCCGCGCGCATCTTGCGGATCAGCGGCGGCATCAAGACGACGACGAGTCCAAACGAGAGGACGAGTGCGACCAGCGAGCCGATTCCGTCAGAGAGGTCTGTTAAAGGCAGGGCCAGAGCATGCTGTCCGCTGCTTGAGCTAGGCCCTATCGCGCCCACAAAGCGGGAGCGTGTCAAGAGCCTATTTCAAGCCTCAGCCGTGGTTCTCGGAGGCGATACTGGCAGGCTCAGGAAGTGTACTCGCGCGGACGGAAGTTTTCATATCAGCACGCGGATGAGGGCTCAGCTCCCATGGTGACGCGGATCCATCCGACCGCAGAGGTCGCATCGTCCGCTTCAATCGGGGACGGGACGTCTATCTGGCACTGGGCGCAGGTTCGGGAAGGAGCTTCGGTCGGTCGTGGATGCAGCATCGGGAAGGACGTTTATCTCGATGTCGACGTCTCGATCGGGACCGCTTGCAAAATCCAGAACTTCGCCACAATCTACCGTGGAGTCCGAATTGGCAATCGCGTCTTCGTCGGCCCCCATGCGTGCTTCACGAACGACCCGTACCCAAGGGCCGTGAGCCCGGACTGGCAGGTCGTGCCGACCAGCGTCGAGGACGGCGCTTCGATCGGCGCGAATGCGACGATTCTATGCGGCATCACGATCGGCCGGAACGCGATGGTGGCCGCCGGCGCGGTCGTCACCAAAGACGTCCCGCCGCACGCCCTCGTCGCGGGCGTCCCCGCCAAGATCGTCGGCTGGGTCTGCGAGTGCGGTCGGCCGCTCGACCGGAATATGCGCTGCGCCCACGACGGCAAGTCGTTCCCCAAACTGAAGACACGGCCGAGGAAGGCCCGTTCCCGCCCTCGGAAGTGAGCAGCGAACCTTCATACGACGGACGCGATTCGCGGCTCCGATGATCCCGATCGCCCGCCCGATCCTCGGGGAGGACGAACTCGCCGCGGTCAAGGATGTCCTGGCGTCCGGAATGCTCGCCCAGGGCGAGAAGGTGAAGGCGTTCGAGGACGCGTTCGCCCGGGACGTCGGCCGGAGGCACGGGATCGCCCTGGCGAGCGGCACCGCAGCTCTCCATATCGCCCTCCTCGCCCACGGCATCGGCCGGGGACGCGAGGTCGTGATCCCGCCGCTCACGTTCTTCGCGACCGCCTCGACCGTCGTCTTGTGCGGCGCGAAGCCCGCCTTCGTCGACGTCGAGAGAGCGTCGTACAACCTCGACCCCTCGAAGGTCGCGGCCGCCTTCACCCGTCGGACCGCGGCGGTCGTGCCCGTCCACCTGTACGGCCAGACGGCGGAGATGGACCCGATCGTCGCGGCGGCGAAGGACCGAGGCGTCCCGGTGATCGAGGACGCGGCCCAGGCGCACGGCGCCGAGTACCACGGCCGCAAGGCGGGCAACCTCGGCGACACGGCCTGCTTCTCCTTCTACCCGACGAAGAACATGACAACCGGCGAGGGCGGCATGATCGTCACGGACGACGACGCCATCGCGGCGAAGGCCCGCCTCCTGAGGGACCAAGGGCAGGCGTCGAAGTACGAACACGTGCTCGTCGGCTTCAACTACCGGATGACGGAGATCGCCGCGGCGATCGGCCTCGTTCAGTTGCGCAAGCTCGAGGGCTGGGTCAAGCAGCGTCGGGCGAACGCCCGCGCCCTGACCAAGGGGCTCGAGGGCCTCGACGGACTCACCGCGCCCGTAGAGGGCAGCGGGATGGTCCACGCGTACTACCAGTACGTCGTCCGGCGAGAGGACTCGTTTCCGATCTCCCGGGACGACATCGTGCTGACCCTGACCGAAGCCGGCATCGGATGCCGGCCGTCGTATCCCATGCCCCTCTACGAGCAGAAAGCGCTGCAGGACCTCAAGATCCGCGGGCGCACCCCCGTCGCGGAGGACGTCATCCCGCGCCTCTTCGAGCTTCCGGTCCATCCCGGCGTGGGCCCGGGGGATCTCGATCGGATCATGGAGGCAGTCGAAGGGCTCGCCCGGGAGGCTTGAGCCCGACCGGCATCGGCACCGCGTAGGTTCAAATAACCCGGGGCCGTCGAGCGACCCATGGCGACGTCCGCGCCCCACCTTCGTTCGGATCCGGCGTTCTGGATCGTCTTGGCGGCCGCGCTCGGGATCCTCGCGACCCTCGCATCGGGGAACGGGTGGTGGTTCGAGTTCCTGCGGCCGCGCCTCTCCTCGGCGGACGGATGGACCCTCCGAGGCGTCGTGGGCATCGCGTTCGCGGCGGTCGCGCTCGTCTTCGCGGCCAAGGCGGTCTGGATGACGCCGCCGTCCGCGGGCGCCGCTCGGACCCCGCTGCCTGCGCAGGCGATCCTCGACGCTCGCTACGCAAAGGGGGAAATCACGCGCGACGATTACCTTCGGATGCGCTCGGACCTCGAGGGCCCGAAGCGCTGAGGTGAACCCCCATCGAGGCCGCGCAACTCGCTCGGATCCTGCACGAAGGCGCGGAGCTCGAGAGGGCACTCCGGTGGGAGCAGGCCGCCGCCGCGTACGCGAGCCTCGTCGCGGAACTCGGCGGGTCGGGTCGGGAGGCGCGGGGCATGCGGGCGATCGCGCTCCTGCGGCAAGGCAACGCGCTCATGGAGCTGCGACGGTGGGACGAGGCCCGGGCCGCGCTGGATACGGCGCTCGATGCCGCGAAGGCCGCAAGAGAACCCGAGGTGCTCGCCCAGGCCCTCCTCGCCGCGGGCGTCTTCGCGGCGAACCGCGACGACCCCAAGCGGGCGGAGGCGTTCCTCCTGGACGCGCTCGACCGATTTCATCGGGAGGACGACCGGGCGTCCCTCCAGGGCCGTGGATGGGCGTTCCTGAACCTCGCGTCCGTCTACGGCATGACAGGCCGGCTCGACCTCGCGTTCGTGACGTTCACGAAGGCGCAAGACGTCCTCGGGGCCGCGGAGGACTGGGCCGGCGTCGCGGCCGCGTGGGAGGCGCAAGCCCAGCTCCGCCGGGCGATCCACGATGAGGACCGCTGGCGGGAAGACCTCGCCGAGGCCGTCGTGTTCTACGACCGCGAGGGGATGAAGGCGAAGGCGGACCGCCTGCGGGCGATGCTCGGCAAGAAGCTCGTCTGATCCGCCGCGCGGGGATCCCGTGCGACCCTTCAAGTGGGATGGATGCGCTCTCTATCACGATATCGGCATGGCGCTCTCGATCGACGTCCAGCAGCTCTGGAAATCGTACGACAAGCAGGCGGCGCTCCAGGGCCTCTCGCTCCAGGCCTACGAAGGCGAGATCGTCGGCCTGATCGGCCCGAACGGGGCCGGGAAGACGACGACGCTGAAGATCCTCGTCGGATTGCTGCGTCCCGACTCCGGCATGGTGCGCGTAAACGGGCACGACGTCCTCGCGGACCCGGTCGCCTACAAGGCGGACATCGGGTACATGCCCGAGGCGCCGACCCTGCCGGAGTACCTCACGCCAGCGGAATTCCTCGGCTACGTCGGGCGGATCCGCGACCTGCCGAAGGAGCGGGTCGCCGCGCGGACGTCCGAGCTCTTGGCGTTCTTCGACCTCGCGCCGAAGGCGGACGAGACGATCGCCTCGCTGTCGAAGGGCATGAAGGCGAAAGTCGCGTTCGCGGCCGCGATCCTGCATGAGCCGCGCACGCTCATCCTCGACGAGCCGCTCATCGGCATCGATCCGGCGGGGCAGCACCGCCTCAAGGACCGGCTCGCGTCGATGGCGCGGGAGGGCCGCACGGTCCTCGTGTCGACGCATCAGCTCGACACCGCGGAGCGGCTGTGCAAGCGCGTGGCGATCGTGAACCACGGGCGGAACGTGGCAACGGGCGACCTGGCCGCGCTCCGGGCGCAAACCCACCTCGAGGAGGCGGGGAGCCTCGAGGAGATCTTCCTGCGGCTCACGGAAGAAGCGCAGATGCCACCGGTCGAGCCGCCGCGGCGCCGCTCCTGGTTCCGGAGGTCGTGAGGCGTGGGACGCTCGCTCGCCCTGTTCACGTACAAGCTGCGGTTCTTCCTCGGTCCCTCCCTCCGCGGCCGCTTCGGTCCGCTCATGTACGTCGCCCTGATCCTGATCTTCATCCCGTCGAGCGTTGCGATCGGGATCACGATGGGCGCCACCTTGCGGACGTCGGACGCCGCGCAGTCGATCCGAATCCTGTCGACGCCGCTCGCCGGACTCCTGTCGCTCGGCCTCCTGTTCTCCCTCGGCCGGGGCGTCACGGCCCACGCGTCCGAGTTCGATTTCTTCATGACGGCGGGCGTGCGGCCCCGCGAATACCTCGCGGCCGACCTCGTGTTCCAATTCGTCTCCCTCTTCGCCGCGGGCGGCCTCGCCGCGGGCGTCGCGGCGCTCGCGATGGTCGTGTCGCTGGGCCTTCCGGTCGTCGCAGTCATCCCGCTGTTCGCCGTCCTCGCGACCTACGCATTCTTCATCCTCATGACGTCACAAGTCCTCGTCGTCTTGCGCGTGCGCTACCCGCACGCCCCGGTCCGCGTCGTGACGGCCGCATTCCTCGTCCTATCGGTCCTCGCCGCGATCGAGTCCGCGGGGACCGGCTTCCCGCTGCGGTTCGAGGGCCTCCCGATCCCGCCGACCGCGTTCGCGTCGCTCGGCGTCTCAATCCTCCGGGCGGAACCTCTGCGGTGGGCCGACTTGGCGACGGCGGTCGCGTACGTCGCGGGCATCGGCGTCGCGTGGGCCGGCCTCTCGAACACGTACATCTTTCACGGCATCCGCCCGACCCTGTCGGCGGGGTTCGGGCAGGTGGACCTCGTCACCCGGTTGGAGATGCAGCGTCGGATGACCGCGGGGCTGGGCTTCGTCACGACGCGCGTGCGCCTCCGGACGGACCGCGGCTCCGAGACGGGACTCATGGCGCGCCTCCATCTCATCCGGATCTGGCGGGACGGGAGCGTCCTCTTCGTCGTCCTGTTCGCCCTCATCGCGATCTTGCCCGCGGGGCTCAGCGCCGCCGGCCCGGCCGGCACCGCCGCGATCACGGTGACGCAGACGCTCACGTTCCTGCTCGGGATCCTCGCGATGAACTGGGCGTTCTACGAGCGGGACAACCTGTGGATCGTTCTGACGTCCGCGAAAGGATCCGGCGCGTACTTCCGCGGCCTCATGATCGGCTTCGCGGCGATCGGCATGGGGACCACGGCCGCGTTCCTGGCGATCCTCGCGGTGACGCGCGCGGTCGCCCTGCCCCTCGAGTTGCTGGCGCTCCCGGTCGCTTCCCCGATCGCGGCGGCGTTCGTCGCGACCGCGCTCATGACGCGCGTCAAGCTGAAGCCGGCCGCGTTCTCGTTTGCCGCCCTCGGGATCTTCTTCCTCGTTTCGATCGGAGGGTTCCTCGGGGGCCTCGTGGCCCAAGCGGCGGTCATCGGGGCCGGCGCGCTCGTCGGTGTCGCATCCTTCGCGCAAGCCGTGGTCCTCGGCGCATTCCTCGTCGGGCTCACCGGCTTCGGCCTGTGGGCCGTCACCCGGCTCGCCGCGTCGTTCCGCCTGTGAGCGGATTCCGGCAAAACCTTCATCTACGCCGGCTCCCTCCGACGGCCGTCCGGAGAGGGACCTTGGCCGCCGAGACCGTGATGCAGCCGGCCGCCACCGCGGATACCGCCGCGGCGCCGCGGGCCGAGGACCGGATCGTGATTGCGCGGAAGCTCGTGAAGACGTACGACAGCGGGGAGGTCGAGGTCCACGCGCTCCGCGGCTTGAATCTCGACGTCCGGAGGGGCGAGATGGTGGCGGTCATGGGGCCGTCCGGTTGCGGCAAGACGACGCTCCTGAACTGCCTCTCCGGGATCGATGACTTCACGTCGGGCGAAGTGTGGATCGCGGCGCAGCGCCTTTCGACCTTGAGCGACAACGCGAAGACGGACTTCCGCGCGATGAAGATGGGCTTCATCTTCCAGAACTACAACCTCCTGCCCGTCCTGCGTTGCGTCGAGAACGTCGAGCTACCGCTCCTCGTCCGCGGGGATCCTCCGAGGACCGCACGACGGAGAGCGGGGGAAGCGCTCGCGGCGGTCGGCCTCGACAAGGACGCTCTGAAGAAGCCCGCGGAGCTGAGCGGGGGGCAGCAGCAGCGGGTCGCGATCGCGCGCGCGCTCGTGAACGAGCCGGACATCGTCTTCGCGGATGAGCCGACGGGGAATCTCGACTCGGAGACGTCGCGGGAGGTCGTCGATCTGATGAAGCGCCTGCACCGCGAAAAAGGGCTCACGTTCATCATCGTCACGCACGACGCGGCCGTCGGCAACCAGACGCAGCGCGTCGTCGTCATGCGGAACGGCCTGATCCTGAAATCCTTCCGGCCGACGCCGACGTGAGGTGGTCCGCTGGACACCTCCGTCACCTACCTCCTCGTGGTCGGGGCCGTCTGCCTCGCCGTCGTCGGGTGGGCGGGGCGGAAGCGCTTCCCCCTGCGGATCGGCGCGGGAAACTTCTTCCGCCGCAAGACTCAGGTCGCGATCGTCGTTGCGGGCCTCCTGATCGGGACCGCGATCATCACCTCGTCGTACGTCATCCAGAGCACGTTCGACTACACCGTCCGGAGCGCGGTCTTCCGGGCCCTCGACGTCGTCGACGAGGTCGTCTTCGCCGCGTCGCCGGACGGGACCCGGCTCCCCTTCTCCGTCCAGGTGTACGATGCCCTCCGGGCGAACCTCTCCGCGGGGGCGATGCCGGACATCGCGAGCGTAGCCCCGCGGTATCACCTCGGCGCGGCGGTCGTCGACCGTACGACCCTGCTGTTCGATCCGACCGTGACCGTCATCGGCTTTGACCCCGCCCGCGATCTCGGCGCGTTCGTCCGGGCCGACGGCACCTCGTGGGACGGCACGGGGCTCCCATCGGGCGAGGCGATCATCAACGGCAAGCTCGCGACGTCGATCGAGGCGAAGGCGGGGGACACGCTCAACGTCAGTCTCCGCGGCCCCCTCGGGCCTGTGACGTTCAACGTGACGGTGAGCGAGGTGGTCCGCGACGCGCGGCGCGGCGCGTGGAACGACGGGGAGAACCTCTTCGTGCTGCTCTCGTATGTTCAGTTCGCGCTCGGCGAGATGGGCGACATCAACACGATCACCGTGGCAAATGTCGGCGGGCCCACACAAGGCTACCTGCGGTCAGGCGACGTGGTGCGGGAGATCACGCCGCACCTTCCCGCCGTGCCGACGTTCACTGTCGCGAAGGCGAAGGCGGATTCAATCGACGGCGCGAGCCGGAACGTCGATCAGCTGAGCCAGGTCTTCGTCCTCCTCGGATTCTTCACGATCATCGCGGGGGTCCTGCTCATCATCAACATCTTCGTCATGCTCGCAGAGGAGCGGAAAGGGGAGATGGGCGTCGCCCGCGCCCTCGGAATGCGGCGGACAAACCTCGTGCAGAGCTTCGTCTCGGAGGGCCTCCTGTACGCCCTTTTGTCGTCGGTCGCCGGGACGTTCGCGGGGCTGCTCGTCGCCGGCGTCATCCTGTGGGGCTTCTCCCAGGTCTTCGGCGCAAATGCGTTCGGCGGAACGGGGTTCATCCTGACGTGGACCGATTCCGATCTGATCAACGGATTTGCAATCGGTTTCCTGATCACGATGGCGACAATCGGCATCGCATCGTGGCGGGTCTCGAGGCTCAACATCGTCCGGGCGATCCGGGATATTCCGGAGCCCGTCCAGCACCGCTCGACGCGCGGCCAGGTGGCGATCGGATCGGTCCTCGCAGTGCTCGGAGCTGCCGGGCTCCTCCTGGCACTCGCGCGCCAGAGCCTGCTCCTGCAAGACGTCGGGCCCGTCGGACTGGCATTCGGCCTGGCGGTCGTCACGATGCGTGTCCTGCCGCCGAGGGGCGTGTTCACCGCGGCTGGCTTGTTCATCATCGCGTGGGTCCTGAGCCCGCGGAAATTCTTCAGCGTCGCGACTGCGGATATCACGCTCTTCATCGTCGCAGGTCTCCTCCTCGTCCTCGGCGGCCTGCTCATCGTCATGTTCAACAGCGACTCGATCCTCGCGGTCGCGACGCGACTCGTCCGCCGCCGCACGTGGCGGCCCGTCGTCCGGACCGCAATCGCATATCCGATGAACAAGAAATTCCGGACCGGCGCGACGCTCGCGAGCATCGCCCTCGTCATGTTCACCATCGCGACGATGTCGGGCATCCAGGCCGAGGTGAGTTCGTCCATCACGACGACGAGCGCCCGCGAGAGCGGTGGATTCGACCTATTCGCGACAGCACTGATCCCGATTCCGACCTGGGACCAAGCGTTCGCGAACTATTCGGACCAAGCGACGCAGCAGAATTTCACCGCGGATCGAACCCTCTCCCTTTCCCAAGCGCGCGTGCGGATTTCCACGGACGCGGCCCTCGCGGGTCCCCTCCATGATTACTCCCTGCTGGGAGTGGCGTCGGGAGCGACTGTCCGGTTCCCCCTCCAGGCTCGAGACGCGAATTACACGGACGACGATTCGGCATGGGCGGCCATACAGGCGAACCACAGCCTCGCGATCATCGATGGCTCCGTCGTTACGCAGAACTTCGGTCCGAACTTCGGGACCTTGGCGGCGACGGTCGGCAGCGTCTTCTACTTCCGTCCGAACGCGACCGCGGCCACTCGGAGCCTGACGGTCATCGGCATCCTGTACGAACAATTCACCCAGGGGCTCTGGGTCGCGTCGCCGACCGTCGCGTCGGTGCTGGGATTCGACGCCGCGAGCATCTTCTATCTCGAGGCCAACCCGGGCGTGGATGTGACGCGGGCCGGCCACGACTTGGAGCGATATTTCATCGAGCATCGGCTCATCACGCTGAATATCCGGGATTTCATCAACCAAATCCTCGAGGCGACAACGGGGGTGTTCAACCTCCTTGAAGCGTATCTGGCGCTCGGACTGATCGTCGGAATCGCGGGGCTCGGCGTGATCACGATGCGGAACGTCGTCGAGCGCCGACAGGAGACGGGCGCCCTGCGCGCGCTCGGCTTCCGCAAGTCGATGGTGCTGAAGTCGTTCTTGTTCGAACTCTCGTTCATCGCGCTGACGGGGATCGCGATGGGGATTGCCTTGGGCGTCGCCCTCTCCTACGACCTGTACCTCCGATTCTTCGCCGACCAAGCGATTTTCGTGATTCCGTGGGAACGGCTGCTCCTCCTCGGGGGCATCGCGTTCCTCGGGTCGGTCCTCGCGACCGCGAGCCCGGCAATCCGCGCGGCCCGCATGCCACCGGCGGAGGCGCTCCGCTCGCTCGAGTGAGCCCTGCATGCGGCGCCGGAGGCAGGTCAGTAGACGGCGGCCTTCTCGCGCCGCTCCAACGCCAGGATGCGAAAGTGTTCCGGCTTCCGATCGAACTTGAGCTGGCATTCCTCGGAGCAGAAGTAGTACGGCGTCCCCCGGTACCAGATCATCCAGTACGCGGTGTGGGCGTTGGTCGTCTTCCCGCACACGGGATCGAGCGGCAGACTCTCACGTTCCGAGGCGGCCGAAGGCGCCGGGCGATATGAACGCTTCGAACCCTTGGGGCGGGGCTAGAAGGCTTTCCCCGTCACGTAGACGGGCGGACGTTCCGCGGAGAGATGGACCCGCCCTTTCGTCGCCCGGGCCCGGGTGACGTAGAGCTCGCTCACGAGCCGGAAGGCCTCCTCGACGTTCTCCCCGGTCTTCGCGCTCGTCACGAGCCAGCGGCAGCCGATCGGGTCGCACACGTACGTCGCGGCCGCCTCGAGGCGCGGCAACGCCGCCGTGTCGGCCTTGTTGATCAGGACGACCGTCGGGACCTCGCCGCAAACGCCCCGGACCGCCTCGTACCATTCCGTGAGCAGATACACGGTCTCGAGCCGGGTCCCGTCGGCGACGAGCAGCAAGGCTCCCAGGTTGCTGAAGAACGCTTCCTTCAGGAGTTCGCGGAAGCCCGGATCCCCCATGATGTCCCAGACCGTCGCGCCCACGGTCAGCGGGACGCCCGGCTGGCCGGGATCGTCGATCGCGAGGATCTTCGAGGATACCTTCGTGCCGAGCGTGTGGATGTACTGTCCGTCGAACGTGTTCGAGACGAACCTCCGGACGAGGGACGTCTTCCCGACGCCCGGGTCGCCCGCGAGGCAGACCTTGAACGTGACGTCCGGACGGTCGAGGCCACCAGAGTGCATAGCACGCGGCGGTCGGTCGGTCGGGCCTATACCCTTTCGGGCCAATTATCACGCAAGCGAATTGGGCGCTCGGCGGCCCGTCCTCGGGAGGCCGTCGAGGAATTTGCGCAGGCGAGTCTCGATGTCCGCCACGCTCTCCCGGAACCCGTCCCACGCCGTCAACGTGGATCCGTGCATCTCCCGGACGGCTGCCAGGAAGGCCATCATCGACTCCGGAAGGTTCCGGGGCGCCTCGCCGGTCGAGACGACGGCGAGATACAGGGACGCGTCCTTCGCGATCGACACGTGCCGGTCGTCGACCTGGAGGCTCCGGAGCTCCCCCGGTCGTCCGGATCCTGGGGTGAAGGAATCCTTCACGAACCGCGCGACGAGGGTGAGCATCCCGGATGTCGCCAGCTCGTCGCGCAGCGCGCCCTCGGCCAGGGCCGCGTGGGCGACGAGGCGACCGTCCTCCAGGATCAGGAAGGCTTCGGTCGGTCGAAACGACACGCGGAAGGCCCGACGGGCCACGAGCCAGGCCGCGACGGCGATCACGGGGAGCACAGGCACCCAGATTGGCAGCCCGAACGCTCCTCCGACGGCCATGGGAGTCGTAAAGGTGATCGTCAGGCGAGGGCGTGCGCTCGCATTCGTCGAATCGCTGCTGGAGAACATCTTCTGACCGAGGACGTCCCTCGCTTCGTCGTCGACCTGGCGCAGGAGTAGACCGTGATTCGGGACGATGCCGGACCACCAGCCCTCGACGGTCGTCGTCACGTTCCACGCGTACCAGCCCAGGACGTCCGTCACGCCCGAAACGGCGTCCAGGGCGGCGGGATCGAAGTCCCCTCCGCCGGTGCCGTTGACGGTGGAGTTCCATTGCGTCACGCTGTCCTCCAGTTCCCACGACGAGCCGAATTCCGTCCATGGGCTCGTGATCCGGTAGACGCCGATCGTCATCGCGTCGTTCGTCGCGGCGGCCTCCAAATAAAGGCTCAGCGTCGCGGATCGGACCGTTGCGTTCGAGGGGAGCGACGACAGGGGGAACTGGACGATCGAACGGGTCCAGACGTTCGCGCCGTAGAACCCGACGTCCAGCGTTGAACCGCCGCCGAAGTTGGGGTCGGCCGGTCTCGCCAGGAGGGTGTTGTCGGATACGGCGGAAGGTGAATTCGGCATGTCGACGACCTGGAGGGGTCCCTCCATCGACGGGTCTGCGATCCGGACCGCGCCGGGGTCGGTGCGGAGATCGAGGTTCGTCCGAGAGACCGCCTGGCCGTCGTCGGCCGGATTCGAGAGCGTCCGTTCCGCGAGCCGCGTCACCGGGGGATCCGCCGTAACGGCCGGCGCGAGGGCGAGGAAGACGATCGCGACGAGGACCCAGCCCGTCCGCATCGTCCGGCCCGTTCGGCGGCGACGGCGTAAAGGTTCCCGAACCATTATCAGATGCGTCCTGCAGAGCGGCCCGCGCCGCGCGTTTATATCCCGACGCCTCATTCGCAGCGCGTGTCCATGCGCGTTGGCGTGATCGGCGTCGGGGCGATGGGCCAGAACCACGCGCGCGTTCTCTCCGAGATCGCGGACGTCGTCGGGATCGCGGACCCCGACGTCAAGGCGGGCGGCGCGGTCTCGAACCGGTTCAACATGAGCTACTTCACGGACCACCGCTCCCTGCTCAAGGAGGACCTCGACGCGGTGAGCGTGTGCGTCCCGACCCACCTGCACGCAGCGGTCGCGCGCGACGTCATCGCGTCGGGCACGGCCGTCCTCGTCGAGAAGCCCCTCGCCGGCACGGTGCCGGAGGCGCGGGGGATCGTCGACGCGGCGCGGGACGCCCACGTCGTCCTCGCCGTCGGCCACATCGAGCGGCACAACCCCACCATCGCGGCGATCAAGAAGGCGCTCGACGCGGGGCAGTACGGCGACCTCGTGACCGCGTCGGCGCGGCGCGTGAGCTCGTTCCCCGGACGGGTGCGGGACATCGGCGTCGTGATGGACCTCGGCGTGCACGACATCGACATCATGCGGTACCTCGTCGGCGTGCCGATCGAGAGCGTCTTCGCCCTCGGCGGTCGGAAGATGCACGAGAAGTTCGAGGACCACGCGAACATCCTGCTCAAGTTCGCGAACGGGGTGAGCGGTTTCGTCGAGGTGAACTGGCTCACGCCGATGAAGGTCCGCCGGCTCAGCCTGACGTGCCTTCGGACCTTCGTCGAGGTCGACTACACGGAGCAGTCGATCACGGTGAGCGCGAGCACCTTGGGACCCCTGGATCCGTTCAACCTGTACGAACTTCCGCTCGAGCACCACTCCCAGCGGATCCACGTGAGGAAGGAGGAGCCGCTGAAGCGGGAACTGGAGGACTTCCTCGCAGCCGTGCGGGACAAACGCCCGCCTCTCGTGACGGGGGACGACGCCGTGGAGACGCTGCGCGTCGCGGAAGCCGCGACGGAGAGCCATCGGAAGGGGAAGGTCGTGGAGCTCCTCTGAGGCGACCCTCGCCGGCCTCAGAACTCGCCCTTGCCGATCGCCCGGTAGACGAAGCCCGCCTTGACGACCTCCGGGCCGTCGAACACGTTCCGTCCGTCGACGATCACGTGGCGGCGCATCGCGCGCCGGAGCCTCGCGAGGTCGAGCCTGCGGTACGCGTCGTGGGCCGTTACGATCGCGAGGCAATCGACGCCTCGGGTCGCCGCTTCGACGTCGCGGACGATCGTGTAGCCGCGTTCCGATCGGGCGAACGGATCGTGGATCACCACCTCCGCGCCGCGGCGTCGCAGCCCCTGCACGATCTCCTTCGCCGGCGTGTTCCGCGCGTCCTCCGTGTCCTCCCGGTACGCGAAGCCGAGGACCGCGACCCGCGCGCCCTTCAGCTTTCGGCCGGACGCGCCGAGCGCCTCCTCGACGAGACGCGCCATCCGGAGCGGCATGAAGTCGTTGACCGCGCGCGCCGTCGGGATGAGCTCGGGCTTCGTCTGCACCGCGGGCCCGACGAGGAGCCACGGGTCCTTCGGGATGCAGTGTCCACCGACGCCGGCGCCGGGCACGAGCATCATCCGGAACGGGCACGTGTTGACAAGCTCCCGCACCTCGTACGCGTCCACGCCGAGTTCCTCCGAGATCAGGGCGACCTCGTTCGCGAAGGCGATCTGCACGTCCCAGTACGCGTTCTCCGCGGTCTTGACGACCTCCGCGGTCGTCCAGTCCGTCGGATGGATCTCGGCCTTCACGAAGCGGCGGTAGAACGCGAGGCCTTTGCGCAGCGCGACCGGCTCGTCCGCCCCGAGGACGCGATGGAGCGTCGTCAGGTTCTCGAGGAGCTTGCCCGCCGTGAGCCGCTCGGGGCAGTGGACGACGTGGAAGTCCCGGCCCGCCTTCCGGCGTGACGCGCGCTCGAGCGCGGGCCGGACGACCTTCGCCATCGTGCCCGGGGCGAGGGTCGATTCGATCGTCACGAGGGCGCCGTCTTTCAGGTGGCGGCCGACGGCTGCGAGCGCTCCCCGGAGCGCCTTGTACTCCGGGTCGTGGGTCGCGGGGTCGATCGGTGTCTCGACGCACACCGCGACGACGTCGGCATCGGCCGCGTCCGCGGGCTCGAGGGACGCGCGCAGGCGTCCCTTCGCGACTTGGACCTTCAAGAGGTCCGCGAGGCCCGGCTCGCGGCCGCGGAGCGGGCTGCGTCCCGCGTTCACCGCCTCGACTTTCTCCGGGTCGATGTCGATCCCGACGACGGACGCGCGGGTCGCGGCGACCGCCGCCGCGAGCGGCACGCCGACGTAGCCGAGGCCCACCACGGCGACCTTCACGGGCGCGCGCATGCGACCCAGCCGGATAAAAGTTTCAATCTTGTGCGCTGCAGCACGGGAGGAGCCGAGCGGAGCGGGGTGACGTCATGGTGTCGACCCAGACGTTGCAGAACCCAACCTCGCGACAAGAGTCGCGACAAGAGACGAGAACGGTTATATGTCGTCGCCCGCTCCCTCGGTCCGTGAAGATCGCGAGCGTCGTCGGCGCGCGACCGCAGTTCATCAAGGCCGCGCCGGTGAGCCGCGAAGTGCGTCAGCACAACGAGGAGATCCTCGTCCACACGGGCCAGCACCACGACGACAACATGTCCGAGGTCTTCTTCGAAGTCCTCGACATCCCGCGGCCCGACTACAACCTCGGCATCGGAGGCGGGAGCCCGGCGTGGCAGACGGCCGAGATGATCCGCGCCCTCGATGGCGTGCTCGAGAAGGAGCGGCCCGAGTTCGTCCTCGTGTACGGCGACACGAACTCGACCCTCGCCGGCGCGATCGTCGCGTCGAAGAGGGGCCTGCCCCTCGGCCACGTCGAGGCGGGGCTGCGCTCGTACAATCGAGCGATGCCGGAGGAAATCAACCGGATCGTCGCGGACCAGCTGTCCGTCCTCCTGTTCTGCCCGACGCAGACGGCCGTCGACAACCTCGAGCGCGAGGGGATCGAGCGGGGCGTGCACATGGTCGGGGACGTCATGTACGACATCGCGTTGCAGAGCGCGCAGGCCGCCCGGTCGCGCGACGTCGCGGCGCGGTTCGGCGTGACGCGGGGCGAGTACGTCCTCGCGACGCTGCACCGGCCGGGCAACGTGGACGACCGCGCGGTGCTCACGGGCATCGTGCGCGCCTTCGCGCGCTCGCGCCGGCCGATCGTCTTCCCGGTCCATCCCAGGACGCGCAAGAACCTGGAAGCGTTCGGGCTGTGGGACACGCTCCGCGCCCGCGTGAAGGCGATCGACCCGGTCGACTACCTCGACTTCATCGCGCTGGTGATGGGCGCGTGGAAGGTCGTCACGGATTCCGGCGGGGTGCAGAAGGAGGCATACTTCTTCGGCGTCCCGTGCGTCACGCTCCGCGACGAGACGGAGTGGATCGAGACGGTCGAGGACGGGTGGAACGCCCTCGTCGGCACGGAGCCGGAGGACATCCTCGACGCGATCGAGAAGTTCAATCCGGCCGGCACGAAGTCGAAGTCGTTCGGGGACGGCCACGCCGCGGAGAAGATCGCCCGGATCCTCGACAAGTTCGTGTGATGGGGTCGGGCGACCGAGACATCCGCTCCGGTGCGCCTCCCGGCGGCGCTTCCGGTCTCGGGTTACTCCGCCTCCACGATCGCCTTCGCGAGGAAGAATCGGCCGTCCTCGAAATTGAGCGAGTACACGCCGGTCTCGTGGTTGACCTTCCGCATCTTCACAATCTGGAGGCGCCGCTGCACCTCGGTCTCGTGGATTTCGAAACGGGTGAGTCGGAGGATGCCGTCGGAAAGGAACTCGACCCCGTAGTTGTTCGGGGAGGGGCCCGCGAGCGGCACCTCGGAGATCACGAAGTTCGTCGTGCCGAGGTCCCGGAGGAACCCGAACAGCTGGAAGACCTCCTCGCGCGGCTTCGACGGGTTGACGAAGGCGAGGAGCGCCTCGAGGGAATCCAAGACGAGCGCCTCGTACCGGTTGCCATCGACCCCTTCGCGCAACAGCTTCCGGAGGATGGTGAGCCAGTTCCCCGAAGAGCCCGCCTTGTCGACCTCCAAGCGGAGCCGGCCGAGGTCCAAGATGTCGGGGCCGCGGGAATTCCCCTGGACCTCCTCTGGCATCCCCATCGCCGCCATGGCCTCCGTGATGCTCTCCGTCGCCTCCTCGAGCGAGACGTAGAGGCACGGGATGCCGCGCCGCTGGTTGTGGTACAGGATGCTGTAGGTGAGCGCGGTCTTCATCGTCCCGGGCCCGCCGAGGACGAGCACCGTGTGCTTCCTCGGGATGCCCCCGCCGAGCGCGGCGTCTAGCCCACGGACGTACGTGGGCAACGCGGACGACATTTGCGGATGCCTCGTCCTCTGGAGGCATAAGGCTTGTCCATCTGCAATCGGACCTGATAACGGAGGCGGCTGCGCCGAACACGACGCGTCACGGCAGCGGCATCACGACTTCCATCTCCTTCTTGAGACGGCGGAGATCCTCGACCGGGATAATCCCCGGGGCCACGGACACGAGGAGCATGTGATCCGTCCGGGCGACCCGATCGACGAGGAGCCGCACCAAGCGAAGGACGCTCCCGAAGTTGTTGTTGTCGCTCAGGAATTCGAGCCCCTCGAGGAATACGGCGCCGCGCGCCTCGGCCCCCAAGAATTCCTCGATGAGTAGGACGGTCCGCTCCAGGGAAGGCGTGAGGAGCCCGTCCCCCCGGAGGCTCCCCCGGTCCACGAGCCGGTACGACCGGATCGTCGACGCCTCGCGGGCGGCGCCGTCGAAGCGCAGGTCGACACGGCTGATCGCGAGGATTGGGCGTGTCCCGCCGTCCAAGTCCTGGAGGAGGTGCAGGGACGCCTCGGGGTGCGGCTCCTCGACGAGGTAGGCGTGGCCCGGCCGGATTTCCAGCGGGGCGCGAGGTCCTTTCGGCGGCGCGGGCTCGTCACGGCCGCGCCTCCCGCGGATCCAGAACGCGAACGCGAAGCCGCCCGCGACGATCGCGAGGAGGAGCCCGAGGCCCCACGCGAGCGCCCACGGAGCCCCGCCATCCGGGACGGTGGACACGGCGACGAGGTCGAGCCGGAGGGTCGCCTGGACCGCGTCGTCGGCGCCGGCGTCGACGTAGCGGACCCGGACGGTCCCGCCGCTCCGTTCGTCCGGAAACAAGGTCGCGTTGTGGTACGCGTCCGAGGCGCCGAACGGCGCTCCGAGTCGGACGTCCCACGAGGCCGACGTGAAGTTCCACACCTCGACGTTCGCGTTCTCCGGCCCTGCGGAGATCGCGCCGCGGATTTCGAGGACGGGGGAGCCGCCGGAGATCCCCGTGAGGTTCTGCACGACCGCGAGCCGGTAGCCCGTGACCGTCGTCACGACCGCCGCGTAGTCGAGCCACAGGGAGGTCGGGCTCGGACTCGAGCCGGCGGCGTCGACGAACCGCACGGCAGGGGAGCCGCTGTTGTACTCCGCCGGCGTGAGGTCGTAGGCGAGGGTCTGGCGGCTCGTCCCGTTGACTGTCCCGCGGGCGTTCCACGCGGCAGGCGGCGTGAGCACCTCGACGGAGATGTTGTCGCCCAGGATTCGACCGGCGAGGGTGAGCGTCTGCGGGGCACCCGCCGGGACCGAGGTCCACAGGTAGCGCACGTCGAGCTCGTAGGAGGACGAGTACGTGTAGACGACGCGGATCGCGTTGGCGTCCAGTTGGACGGACCCCCCGGCGGTCGCCGTGAACCGGGCCGCGACGCGGTTCGCGTCCGAGTACGACCAGGCGCGGCAGGCGGTGAAGTTCGTGAACGTGTAGGAGGGCGGGTCGGTCTTCGGGAGCGGGCCCGACGATACGCTCGGACACCAGCTCCCGCCGTCGTTCCACGACAAGGAGAGGTAGAACTGGCCGTTGTTCGAGTACGCCATGTACCCGAGCTCGATGCTCGCGATCGTCGACCCGGCAGGGACCGAGAGCCCGTAGTCGAGGTAAACGCAGGCGTCGCCCCCGTTGCCCGTCGCGGTGTACGTGTCCGGTTGGATCCCGAGGTTGCCCCACTGGAACGTGCACGTTCCCACGGTCGCCGGGTTGCGGGTGACCGTGTTCGTCGCGGGGGTCCCCGTGCCGACCTCGGTGTAAAGGATCTCGGAGCCGTCGAGCGACGCGATCCCGGCGGGGAACGTCCCGCTCACCGGTTCGGCGAGGAGGAGCGTCTGGCTCACAGGGGTCGACGGCACCTGCGTCGTCGTGAGCGACTCCGTGAGGGTCTCGGACTGTCCGTCGGCGGCTCCCGTGGCGGACGGCCCGGAGGTCGTGCCGACGATCACCTGTTCCTCCGTGACCCCGTACGTCCCCGCCTCGGCGGGCGAGAGGACGAGCGTCGACGCGATGAGGAGGGCGGCGAACAGCAGTGCCTCTCGATGCCGCCGGCTGTGGAGACGCATTCCTTTGCTCGACGAGCTATGCCGGCATATGGGTTTGCCTCTCATTTTCGGGGGCGATAGCCGATGCGGTTCGACGCCCCCATGCGATCCGTCGCGGCTCCTCCAGGCCGGCGTGCCGGCTCCCTCATCCGCTTAAGGCCGTGCGCCTTCCCGAAGGGCCGTGGACGTCTCGTCGGTCGTCGCCCTCGGGATCGTCGTCCTCGCGACCGCGTACGCGTTCGTCCGCAGGGCGCTCTTGTCCCTCACGTACGCCGTGGCGATCCTGGTGGTGTACGCGCTCGAAGTCGCGTCCGGCTTCGGCATCGTGGACACGCTGGGCCTCGTTTCCGCGCCGGGGCAAGCCCCCGCGCCGTGGTCCTGGGTCACATTCCAGTTCGTGCACGCATCGGAGACCCATGTGTTCCTGAACCTCCTCGGCCTCGTGTTCCTCTCGCCGACGTTCGAGGAGCGCGTCGGGAGTCCAAGGTGGGCGATCCTGTACTTCGCGGGCGGAGCGTTCGGGGCGTTCGCCTTCCTGGTCGTCAACCTGGGCCACCCGATCGTCCTCGTCGGCGCGTCCGCGGGCATTTCGGCGGTCTTCGGGGCGTACGGGCGGCTGTACCCGCGGGACCGCGTCACGCTGTTCCTCCCGATCCCGGGCGTCCCCGCGATCCCCGTCGCGCAGCTCGTGGTGATCTTCCTCGTCCTCGAGCTGCTGCTCGGCTTCTTCGGCCCGTCGGGCATCGCGTGGCAGGCCCACGCGGCCGGGATCGCCTTCGGGTTCGCCGCCGCGCCCGCCGTGATGCGCCTGCCCATGCCGGGCCGAAGGCGAGCGGCGAAGCCGACGCGGATCGACGGCCTCCGGGACCTAGCGACGACGCCGGAGCTGCGGGCGATCCTGGAGGAGGCCGCCCGCGCGGACCTCCCGGAGACGCGCAACGCGTGGATCGAGAAGCTCGTCGCGAGCGCACGCTGCCCGCAGTGCGGCGGGACCCTTCGGCTGCGGTTCGGGCGACTCGCGAGCCCTTGCGGGTGGCGGCGTAGCCTTTGACCGGCCCGCCGACTCCCCTCCGACGAAGCCTCCTCGGTTTGGCCTAACATGTTAGCCCACGCGCTGACGAGCGCATTCACCCACCCCTGCGAAACATTATTATATGGCCATACACATATATATATCCGGTGACAGCGTGATCGATGGCTACCAAGGAGAGAGGATCTTGCTTTCGTACGACGCCACCGGGACCTCGCGGCCTGCAGCGGTGCAGGTGTGCCGCTTGATCTTCGGGCGGAGACGGACCGACCGCCACGGACGGGTGCGCGACGAGCCGGGGTTCATCCACAGGCCCGGAGTCGTGTGGATCGGGCAGAGCGTGCTGATCCTTCCTCCGCGGGATGCGGAGGAACTTGCGGGGAAGCTCACCCGTCTGCGTGTGCGCGTCGCCACGGCGCCCGTAGCGATTGCTCATCCGATGCTCGAACGGTTCCGTCGGCCCTCCGCGCCGTTGGCCTAACATGTTAGCCCGAAGGCCTCGCGGCGGGAAGGGACGCGCGGCACATGCCGAAGCGTTACGAACGGTTTCCCGGAGGGACTTCAACACCTTGTCGAGGTCGGGATCGTTGGCCTAACTTGTTAGCCCAGAGCCCGCCTCGGCACCGGCAGCCGACGCGACGTCGGGCTCAATCCGGACGGACTAAGGGGAAGGCGCGGCCCCCGCCCTGCCGCTCGATCATCCATCTCGGGTACGTCGCTTTCGGCTTCGTGAGGGCTTCGAGCTCCTCGAGCTGCTTCGCGGTCAGATGGACGTCGATTGCGCCGAGGTCCTCGTCCAGCTGCTCGATCGACCGCGCGCCCACGAGGACGATATGCTTGCGTTCGGCGAGCCACGCAAGGGCGACCTGCGCGGGCGTGCACCCTTGCTCCTTCGCGACGGCGCGGACCTTCTCGACGACATCCCACCCCGTTGCCTCGTCGAACGGCGGGAAGGTGAACCCGCGGTCCCCCATCCGACTGCCGGGGGAGGGCGCCTCGCCTTTCGCGTACTTCCCCGAGAGGACGCCGCCGTGCAACGGGCTCCATACGAGCAGGCTCGTCCCGCTGAACCTCAGGAAGGGGAGGACCTCGTGCTCGATGTCCCGGTTGAGGAGGCTGTAGCTCATCTGCGCGGTTTCGTACCGCGCGTACCCGCGTTCCTCGCACCGCGCTTGGACCGTCGCGATCTGCCATGCGGCGAAGTTCGAGAGCCCCGGATAGATCACGACGCCGTCGTCGACGAGGTCCTGCATCGCCTCGATGCTCTCGTCGAGCGGGACCTCCGGGTCCCATCCGTGGAACTGGTAGAGGTCGATCCACGTCGTCCCGAGGCGCTCGAGGCTCTTCCGGACGGCGTTGCGGATGTGGTGGCGTGACAGCCCGATCTCGTTGACCCCGGGTCCCGTGCGCCCGCGCACCTTCGTCGCGAGCACGACTTGGTCTCGCCAAGGCTTCAGCGCGCGGCCGAGCGTCGTCTCCGACTCCCCCTCGTCGTACACGTCGGCGGTGTCGAACAGGTTCACGCCGGCGTCGATCGCCCGCGCGACGATCTTGTCGACGGCGTCTTGCGCGAGGCCGCCAAGCTTCCAGGCGTTCCGCTCTCCGAACGTCATCGCGCCGAGGCTCAGCAGGGAGACATGGACGCCCGTGCGGCCGAGGGGCGTGTACCGCATGTTCGAGCCCATGCCGCCCGCCACGCCGAGACGCGGCATAAGGCTGACGTCGGTTTGCCGGGCCGCAAGGCGGTGCGTGGGATCGGATCTCGGTACTTGGATCGGGGACGACCATTGTGGCCTAACATGCTAGGCCATGAATCGCCTCCTCCAGATGTGCGGGTCGTGGGCTAACAAGTTAGTCCAAGGTCCCATGCGTCGGCAGGCCATGCGGGCCATGGGCGCCACAAACCCTTTTCCACGACCCCGCGTTCGACTCGGACGATGGCGGCCCCGAGCGCCCTCGTCCTGACGTGCGGACAGTGCGGCGAGACCGCCCCGCATCGCGTGTTGCGCGGCAAGATCGGAGGGGGCGACGAGATCGTCTTCGAGGGCGTCGTCAAGTGCTCCGCGTGCGACTTCGTTTCGTCCGTGGTGACGCGGGAGCCGAAGCCGATCGACGTGCCGCTCGTCGTGTCGTGGCTCGACCAATCCGAGAAGACGTCGCTCGAGTTCTCCCCCGAGGAGGACGTCCGCGTGGGGGAGGAGCTCGACCTCGGCGACTCGCGCATCGCGATCACCGCGATCGAAGTCGGCGGCCGGCGCGTCGACGGCGCGAAAGCGAAGGAGGTCGCGACGCTCTGGGCGAAGCGGATCGACCAGGTCCGCGTGAAGTTCAGCGTGAACAAGGGGAACCGCACGGTGCCGCACGAGGTCCTCGCGGCGGCCGACGAAGAGTTCGAGATCGGGGAGATCGTCGACCTCGGAAAGGTCCGGGCGGTCGTGCACCACATCCGAACCCGCATGAGGACGGTCCGCGATGGCCGTGTCCGCGCGGACGAGATCGTGCGGATGTACGGGCGGGTCGTGCGCGAGCGGACGTCGCGGTAGTCGGGGACTGCTGGTGGACTTCGGTCGAGCAAGGCTCAAAGGTTCCCACGCGGTTCCCTCCACTGCGAATGGGAGCGGCTTGAACTGGTCTCCTGGCACGACCCGTTGCAACTATCCGCCCTCGAAGCGATGTCGCGAGCGCTCAAGGCTGTCAAGCGCGCGAAGGAGCGCGGCGTTGACGTCCGCCCGGCGCGGGCGACGACTAAGGAATGCGCGAAGGCGTTCCGGGCGAGGGACTACGATCGGGTGGTCCGACTCGCCGAGGATCTCATCGAACGCATGACGGGTGGGGGAGGATCGCTACCGTAGAACGGCGTATGAAGGTCACATCGAACGGATCGCCCGCGGCCATCGCCTTTCCCCATGCGGACGGCCTCTGGCTTCACATCCGTACCCGGCGCGCCCGCGCGAGGCAAAGCGTTATCGTCGAGGCCGGGATGGTCACGTCCCGATGATCACGCTCCTCGGTGTCGGCCACGTCTTCGACATCGGCCGGGCGATCCGCGCGGAGGTCCTCGCGCGCCGCCCGCGCGTGGTCGCGCTCGAGCTCGATCCGGCTCGCTACCAAGCGCTCATGGGCCGCGAGCC
>WNFX01000516.1_pt1 | contig 39516 bp, 39 predicted proteins | sample 5400111 | NCBI WGS metagenome assembly WNFX01 (sample SAMN13153363, study PRJNA577476) | soil metagenome | isolation source: 40 cm soil or saprolite under grassland replicate 1 | place: USA:California | collected 2016-06-15
GGGTGGTCACGGCCCGAAACATAGCGTTAATTCGAGCCTATGCTCACACGTACTCGCGTTTTGGCCCTCGCGGCCTTCGTTCCCGGCGTCACCCTCGCGCAGCAGCAAGCGGCTCCTCCCGCAACCACCGCGGCGCTCGCTCCGCCGATGGCCGCGGTGCGCGAGCACCGCTTCGATGAGCACGGCACGGTGCGCATCGATCAGTACTACTGGCTGCGCGATCGCGACAATCCGGAAGTCATCAAGTATCTCCAGGATGAAAACGCGTACACCAAGGCGGTCATGGCGCACACCGAAGCGCTTCAGGATCGCTTGTTCGAGGAGTTGAAGGGTCGCGTACGGCAGAACGACCAGTCCGTTCCCTACCGCCAGGGCGGCTACTTCTACTATACACGCGTCGTGGAGGGCCAAGACTACCCGATCTACGCGCGCAAACGGGGCTCGCTCACGGCACCTGAAGAGATCCTGATCGACGGCAACGCGATGGGCCAGGGCAAGCCGTTTTTCCAGGTGATGGGGTGGCAGGTCAGCTCCGGCGAAGATCTGCTCGCGTTCGCCGTGGATACGATGGGCCGGCGCATCGCGTCGCTGCGCATCAAGAATCTGCGCACCGGCGAGACGCTTCCCGAAGTGATGGAGCATGTCACGGGCAACATGGCGTGGGCCGAAGACAACCGGACGCTGTTCTACACGAGACACGATTCGGTGACGCTACGCTGGAATCGGATCTACCGTCACGTCGTCGGGACGCCCGCCGCCACGGACCAGCTCGTCTATGAAGAGAAGGACGACACCTACGACGCCTTCGTCTTCAAGACGAAGTCCAAGGCGTACGTGATGATCGGCTCCTCGCAGACACTCGCGAACGAGTACCGCTTCGTGTCGGCCGCGCATCCGGACCAGCCATTTCAGGTCCTCGAGCCGCGTCGCCGGGGCCACGAGTACGACGTCGATCATCTCGGCGACTACTTCTATATCCGCACCAACGACGGCGCGCAGAACTTCCGCCTGATGCGCACGCCAGTGACGAAGACCGCGCGCGCGAATTGGGAAGAGGTCATTCCGACCCGCGCCGATGTGTTCCTGCAGAGCTTCGAGATGTTCAAGGACTACCTCGTGCTTTCGGAGCGTCGCAACGGACTGACCGAGATCCGCGTGCGGCCCTGGAACGGATCCGCCGATCATAATCTCGACTTCGGGGAACCGGCCTACGTCGCGTACATCGGCGCCAACGCCGAGATGGACACGCCCGTGCTGCGCTTCGGTTATCAATCGCTCACGACGCCGACGTCTATGTACGACTACGACATGCGCACGCACCAGAAGACGCTGCTCAAGCGAGACGAGATTCTCGGCGGCTTCGATCCCGTCAACTACGTCACGGAGCGGCTCTATACGACGGCGCGCGACGGCGCCCGCGTGCCGGTATCGCTCGTGTATCGCAAGGGAGTCGCGCGCCCCGCGCCGCTGCTGCTCTACGGCTACGGATCGTACGGCTCGAGCACCGATCCGACGTTCTCCGCCGACCGTCTGTCGTTGCTCGATCGCGGGTTCGTCTACGCGATCGCGCACATTCGTGGCGGGCAGGAAATGGGGCGGCAGTGGTATGACGACGGCAAGCTGCTGCATAAGAAGAACACTTTCACCGATTTTCTCGATGTCGCCGACGATCTCGTCCGGCGCGGCTACACCTCACCCGAGCGCCTCTTCGCACGCGGCGGGAGCGCGGGCGGGCTGCTCATCGGCGCCGTCGTCAACATGCGGCCCGAGCTGTTCAAAGGCGTGATCGCCGGCGTGCCGTATGTGGACGTGATTACCACCATGATGGACGCCTCGATTCCTCTGACGACCGGTGAGTATGACGAATGGGGCAATCCGAACGACTCCACCTACTACCGCTACATGCTGTCGTATTCGCCGTATGACAACGTCGCGCACAAGGCCTATCCCAACATGCTGATCACCGCTGGACTGCACGATTCGCAGGTTCAGTACTTCGAGCCCGCAAAGTGGACCGCGCGTCTGCGCGCCATGAAGACCGATAACAACCGCCTGATTCTGCGGACCAACATGGAAGCGGGACATGGCGGCTCATCGGGGCGTTACAAGCGTTGGCACGACGTCGCGTTCGAGTATGCGTTCTTAGGGTTCGGTGTACCCTTCCCTCTTCCCCCGTCCCCCGTCCCCTTTTTCACAGGATCCGGTCTACTAACGCTCCGAGAAACACGACGATGCTGACAACACCATTGGCCGTGAAGAACGCCGCATTGAGCTTGGACAGGTCACCGGGCTGCACCAGGCGGTGCTCCCAGCCGATCACGGCAACCCCAATGGCCACACCGACGAAGTAGGGCAGCCCCAGACCGGCACTCATGCCGAACAGGATCAGCGCGGCGATCGCCGCCCCGTGCAGCAGCTTCGCCACGATGATCGCCCACCCCTGGCCCAGGCGCACGACCAGCGACCGCAGCTGCTCCGCACGATCGAACGCCTCGTCCTGCAGCGCATAAAAAATGTCGAACCCCGCCACCCAGCAGGCCACCGCGAGCGCGATGACCAGCAACAACCACCAGGGATCGCTCCACGCGCCCGTGATGGCGATGTAGCCGCCCACGGGTGCGATCGCGAGTGCGCCGCCGAGCCACAGATGGGTCCAGTCGGTGAACCGCTTCGTGTAGCTGTAGGTCGCGATCCAGATGAGGGCGATCGGAGCGAGGGCGGCGCACAACGGATTCAACGCCCACGCCGCCCACAGGAAAACCACCATCGCCGCGATTACCGACGCCCATGCTTGGCTGACGGTCAGCCGGCCCGTGGGCAGCTCCCGGCTCTTGGTGCGCGGATTTCGCGAATCGAGCCGGCGATCGGCGATGCGATTGAAGCCCATCGCGACGAAGCGCGCGGCGGTGAACGCCACCACCACCAAGATCGTCACGCGCCACGTCACCGGCTGCGTGTACGATGCGACAATCACGCCGAGCAGCGCGAAGGGGAGCGCGAACACGGTGTGTGGGAGTTTGACGAAGTTGATGTAGCGCACGAACAGGGATTCGCCCGTGAATGTTTGGCCTTCGCGATTAGAGCGCAATCCCCAAGTCCTTCCACATCTCATCGACCCGCCGCTTGGTCTCCGCATCCATGACGATTTTATTCGGCCACTCGCGCGTGAAGCCCTCCTCTTTCCACTTCCGCGTCGCGTCGATGCCCATCTTCGACCCGTAGGTGAAGCTGCGGCTGGAGTGATCGAGCACGTCGATCGGTCCCATCGTGAACCGCACGTCGCGCTCGGGATCGATGTGATTGAGCGCCACCCACCACGCTTCCTTGGGATCGCGCACGTTCACGTCCTTGTCCACCACCACGATCACCTTGGCGAGCGACATCAGCCCCTGCCCCCACAAGCCGTTCATCACCTTGTACGCCTGCCCCGGGTACTGCTTGTCGATGCTCACGAACACGAGGTTGTGAAAGATCCCCTCCGCCGGCATGTGCAGGTCCACGACCTCGGGAATCGTGAGCCGCAGCAGCGGCAGGAAAATCCGCTCGGTCGCATGGCCCAGGTAATAGTCCTCCATCGGCGGGCGGCCGACGATCGTGTGCGGCCACATGGCGTCGTCGCGCAGCGTCACGGCGGTGACGTGAACTTTGGGATAGTAGTCCGCGAGCGAGTAAAAGCCGGTGTGGTCGCCGAACGGCCCCTCGAGCACCAGTTCGTCGCGAGGGTCGATGTGCCCTTCGATGACGATCTCGGCTTCGGCGGGGACTTCGAGGTCGGACGTCACGGCTTTGGCCAGCCGCACCGGCTCCCCGCGTAGAAATCCGGCGAACAGAAACTCGTCGATCGTCGGCGGCAGCGGCGCCGAAGCCGCGTAGATGCTGGCCGGATCGCCGCCCAGCGCGATCGCGACGGGCATCGTCTCCCCGCGCTCCGCCATCACGCGCCAATGCGCGGCGCCGACTTTGTGGCGCTGCCAATGCATCGCGAGCGTGTTTTTCCCGAGCACTTGGACGCGATACATCCCCACGTTCCTGACTCCTGACTCCGGATTCCTCGTAATGACTCCACCGAGCGTGATGTAGGGCCCGCCGTCCTCGGGCCAGCAGATCGGCGCCGGGAACCGCGTGAGGTCGATGTCGGAGTCCTTGAGGACCGTGTCCTGGCACGCCGCTCGTCCGACCGTCTTGGGCGGGAACTTCGCCACCTCCGCGAGGCGCGGCAGCAGCGCGAGTTTGCCGAGCAGCCCCTCGGGAACCTTGAGGGCGAGCAGCTCCGCAATGCGCGCGCCTACCTGGTCGAGGCAGTCGACGCCGAGGGCGAGCGACATGCGCCGCTCCGAACCAAACAGGTTGACCGCCACGGGATGGCGGGACTTCGCACCGCCGCGCAGCGTCGGATGCGTGAACAGCAGCGCCGGTCCGCCGCCCGGCGATTTCATGCAGCGGTCGGCGATTTCGGTGATTTCCTTGTCGATCGATACTGGGCGCTCAACGCGCACGAGATCGCCCGCGTCGTCGATCGCGCGGACGAACTCGCGCAGGTTAGCGAGTGCCATAATAGACGGCGCAAATGCCGCCGGTGAGGCGCTCGAACCCGACGCGCGAAAAGCCGGCGGCGCTGAGCCGCTGCGACAGCGCTTCCGGCTCCGGGAACGCGAGCACCGACTCTGGCAGGTAGGTATAGGCCTCTCTATGTTTCGACACCAGTCGCCCGATGGCGGGGAGAATGCGCCGGAAGTAGAAGAGGTACACGGCGCGCAACGGCGCAAAGCGGGGCGTGGCGAACTCGAGAATGACGAACCGCGCCCCCGGCTTCAGGACCCGGGCCGCCTCGCGCAGCCCGCCATCGAGGTCGGCGAGGTTGCGTACGCCAAATCCCACCAGCGCGCCGTCGAACCGCGCCGCGGGGAACGGCAGCGCCAGCGCATCGGCGGCGACCGGCACGGTGCGGGGAGCTTTGTTCCTCCCTCGCGTCAGCATCGGGACGGCGAAATCGGCGCCGATCACCCTGCCGCGGAAGCCGTCGCGGCGCGCCAGCTCCGCGGCGAGGTCCAGGGTGCCGGCGCAGAGGTCGAGGTACGTACCGTCGGGTTTCGTTTCCCAGCCGAGCCGCGCGACGGCGGTGCGGCGCCACGACCGGTCCACGTTGAGACTGAGCAGATGATTGAGGAAATCGTATCGCGGGGCGATCGCTGTGAACATACCGCGCACATACGTCGGAGAGCGGGGGGGGGGGCGACCCATAGGCGCGAAAGATAGGCCGGACCACCTGAGCGCCGCCAGCGATCAGCAGGTTGTAGCGTGGGCAAAGCAAGGTCATGATGCCGCATTCCGGGAGCTCGTGCGCCGCTACGAGCGTCCGGTGTTTTCGCTGCTCTACCGGATGGTGCGCGATCGCGCGCTCGCTGAAGACCTCGCGCAGGAAACGTTCATCAAAGTGCTGAACGGGATCAAATCGTATCGCCCCGAGTTCAAGTTTTCGTCCTGGATTTTCAAAATCGCGAACAACGCCGCCATCGATCATCTACGCCGCAAGAGCATCGATACGTTGTCGCTGGACGGCGCCCCCAGTGCCCAAACGCCGGAGCAGGTGCGCGCCACTTCTCTGCAGCTCGGCGACCGCGCCGAAAGCCCGCTCGACGAGGTCGAAAGCCGTGAGCTAGGGACCGCGATCGAAAAAGCCATCGCCCGCCTCCGCCCCGAGTACCGCTCCTGCATCCTGCTGCGGCACGTGGAGGGGTATTCCTACGAGGAAATCGCGGAAACGCTGGAGCTGCCGCTGGGCACGGTGAAAACCTATATCCACCGGGCCCGTAATGAATTACGTGGGTATCTCGAAGATCGCCGGGACTGAAACCGGTTCCAAACCCAGGCCGTAAGGCACCCAATGACTGACCGCACCATGCATCTCACAACTGATGAAATCGAGCTCTGGGCGCAGGGACTACTTCCCGCGCCCCGGGCGATTCACCTTGCTGAGTGCTCCCTGTGCCGCGTCGAAGCGGACCGGGAGCGCAAAGTCATTCTCGAGCTGGTCCAGCTGCCGAAGTTCGCGCCGAGCGCCGGGTTCGCGGATCGCGTGATGGCGCAGGTGAAGGTGCCGACGCCGTCGGGGGATTGGACGGCCTAACAAAGGGCGGCAATGGCGGCAAAGGCGGCAGCGGTAATCCCGTTGCCGCCTTTGCCGTCTCTGCCGCCCTTTGTTAGGCCCGCACCTCCGCCCCGACGCCCACGCCTAGCAGCCGCGCCGCGCTCCCGTCCCGCACCGCAATCTCCACCGTTCCACCCGATCCCGTAAACGCCACGAGCGCGCCGCGCGCCGCGTCCGCGAACGTACGCCGCAGCGGCCCGACGTCGGTGTCGCCCACCCGAATGCGCACACCAGGCTCCACCGCGGACGGAGGGATATTGGATACGAGCGTCCCGAATCGGTCGACGTAGATCACTTCACCGATCACCGCCGTCCCGTCGTGATGGGGAGACGGGAGAGGGGAGATGTACGGGTCGGTGATAGGTGAGCCCAGCTCCGCGAGCCAAGTGCCGTTCGCCAGCGCCGCAGCCGCGGGTGCGAAGACGTCGCGGCCGTGAAACGTGGGAGCCGCGCGCGGCGGAATCGGCAAAGAAACGAAGCGTCCGTCCCGCGGCAGGAACGAGAGCAGGCCATTATCGCGCGCGAGGAAGCGATGGCCGCTGCTTTCGGCGCCGATCGCTCGGGCGTCCGTCCCGACACCCGGATCGACCACCGCGAGATGGACCGTGCCTGCGGGAAAGGTCTTCCATGCGCGACCCAATAAATACTGGCCAGCGCGAATATCGCCGGGCGCGATTTGGTGACTGATGTCGACGATCGTCGCGTTCGGGGCGCGTGACAGCAGCACGCCCTTCATTTCGGCGACGTAGCTGTCGGCGGTGCCGAAGTCGGTGAGCAGGGTGACGATCAGACCTCACCCCCTGACCCACGAGACTTAGACTCGCACTGCACGCCACCGCCCGCTGTTCCAGAAGAGGATCATCGCTACCCCACGCGAGATCGCCGTCACGCTCAGCGCGAGCCAGATGCCGAGCAGCCCGATCGGGCGCGACCACCACGCCGCGAGCGGGATCCGCAAGGCCGTCAATGTCGTGCTGGCGACCTGCGGCCAGAACGTGTACCCCGCGCCCGCGAGGGCGCCCTCGAGGATCAGCTCGAAGCTCTGCCCGATCTGCGCAAACGCAATGACGCGCAGGTACAACACGCCATCCGTGATCACCTGCGGATCACGCGTGAACAATGCGACGAGCGCCCCGGGGATCAGCAAAAAGGCGATCGCCGTCGTCACGGTGACGGCGAGGCAGTAGCCCACCGTCAGCCGCACGGCCTCCCGCGCCCTCGCCTCCTGCCGCGCGCCGAGGTTCTGACCGACGAGCGCGCTGGCGGCCAGCGAGAAACCGCTGATCGCGATGAAGCCCAGTCCTTCCATCTTATGTCCCACGCCAAGCGCCGCGAGCGCGGGCGTGCCGAACCGGGACGTAAACCGGGTAAGCCACATATAGATGAGCGAGAGCAGGACGCCCGACAACGAGAGCGGCGCGCCTACGCGAATGATGGTGGGCAGGCTGCGCCAGTCGGGCGCCCGGATACGCAGCAAACCGCGGCGCAGCGCGATCCCGAGACCGAGCAGAAATCCCCCGCCCCGCACCATGACCGATGCCAGCGCGGCACCTTCGACGCCGAGCCGCGGGAACGGCCCCACGCCGGTGATCAACAGGGGATCGAGCACGATCGAGACACAGACCGAACCCGCGAGCATCACGAAGGGCGTGCGCGTATCTCCCGCGGCGCGGAACGTGGCCTCGATGGCGAAGAACCCGAACACGAGCGGCGCACCCAGCAGCCAGGTGGACAAATAGGCTCGGCCGAGCGTCGCCACCTCGGGCGGGACGGTCATGACGCGGAACATCGTCCCGGCGAGCGCCCACCCTGCGAGACTGACGCCGAGCCCCGCGACGAGGGCATACGCCACCGCCGCGGCCGCCGCGCGGGCGGCCCGCTCGGGATCGCCTTCGCCATGACGCCGTGCCGCGACGGCGATCAATCCGATTTCCACCATTTCCCCGAGACTCAGGGCCACCCACACGTAGAATCCCGCGGTGGAAACCGCGGCGAGCGCCGCCGGGCCGATCAGCCGCCCGACCCAGATGCTGTCGATCAGATTGAAAGAGAAATGGCACGCCATCATCGCGACGGCGGGCGCGGCGAGGCTCAGCACGGCGCCCCGCAGCGGCCCGACCGTCAGCAGGCCGGGTCGGCTATCGGGCGTAGCGTGCTACCAGCACGAGCGCATCATCGTTGCCTTTCACGTGGCGGGCGATGATGTCGTCGGCGATCTCCTGCGGTGTGTTGGCGAGCACCAATGACTCGGCGAACCCATCCCTGACGCCGTCGGAGTAGAGGACCACGGTGTCGCCGAGGGCCAGCGGCACGACTCGTGTCGTGGGTTGGGTCTGCTCCGCACCGATGAACCCCGCGTTCGGCACCAGCGTGATGCGCGACGGGCGGCTCGCCCGATCGGCGCGCAACAGCATCCCGCCGACGTTGCCCACGCCCAGCCAGGTCATCGTCGCGGCCTGGGGGTCGAGATACGCGAGACCCAGCACGACGCCGCGCAATCCGATCATCGCGGCATGGCAATGGCGCACCTGGTCGACGAGCGGCTGGCGCGAGTAGCGGTCGAGGGCGCCGACGGCGGCATGGGCGGCGGACGCGGCTTCCTGGCCGTGGCCGAGCCCGTCCACGACGGCGATGAGTGTCCCCTTCCCGACCCGCTTGCTCAGGCTGAGGTCGCCCGACTCGGCCTGACCGGGCAGCGGCAGCGTCGCAAACGCCGTTTCGATTCTCAAATCGCGCGCCGCCACTTCTTCATCGTGATCGTCGTGCCGCGCCCGACCACCGAATCCACGTCGAACTCATCCATCAAGCGCTTCGCGCCGGGCAATCCCGCGCCCACACCGTGGGACGTGGAGTACCCGTACTGCATCGCGCGTTCGATATCCGGAATGCCCGGCCCTTGATCCACGGCGAGGATCGCGACGCCCTGGCGATCGCCGTTCTGGACGAGACTGAGCGTGATCTCGCCCCGCTTGGCGTACATCAGGATGTTACGGGCGATTTCCGAGATCGCGGCAGCGATGACGGTCTGCTCGCCGCTGGAAAACCCTGCGACCGCCGCCAAGGCGCGGCCTTGTTGCCGGGCTTCTACGACATCGACGTCCGCGGCAATCGATAGGCGCAGCTCTTCACCCACGGCCGCTCGGTCTTTTGGGCTTCGTTTCGAACGTGCGCTCTTCGGTACGGCGATTCAGGAAGGCGAGACCTTCTTCGAGATCCAGCACGGTCGCGACGCCCTTGAGGGTGAGGCCGAGCTGCACCATGGCGAACGCGACGTCGGGCTGAATGCCGACGATGACCGTCTCCGCCCCGCGCAAGCGCGCCATGTGCGCGATGTCGCGCAACGTGCGCACCGCGAACGAGTCCATCACGTCGAGCGCGGTGACGTCCACGATGACGCCGCGGCAGCGCGACCGCCCGACCTGGGCGATCAGCGCTTCGCGGAGATGGGAAAGGTCGGCATCTGTCAGGGCGGACTGAATCGAGGCAATGAGGAAGTGCCCCTGCCGCAGTATTGGTACTTCCACAACGTCCTCCGCGGGGGCGGGGTAGGGCTAGCGTGTCAGATCGGTACCGGGTTCGCGCCCGGGCTGCGGCCCGGGAATCGCGGCGCGGTCGGCCAGCAGCCGCTCGGCTTCTTCGATGCCTCCCTGCAGGTCGCCGACCGTCGCCATCTCGCTCAGGTCGACGCCGATCGTCACGAGCGTCTGCGCGATTTCGGGCGACAGGCCGGTCACGATCACCGTGGCACCCAGGAGCCGGGACGCCTCGACCGTCTGCACCAAGTGGTTGGCGACGCCGGAGTCCATGGCCGCCACACCGGTCACGTCGATCACGACGACCTTGGCGCGGTTGGCCCGAATCGCACGCAGTAGCTGTTCGGTAAGCTGGCGGGCGCGCTGCGGATCGATCACGCCGATGATCGGCAGAATCAGGAGCCGCTCCCGCACCTGCAGCACCGGCGTCGACAGCTCCCGGATCGCTTCCTGTTGCTGCCGGATGATGCGCTCGCGCTCTTCCACGAATCCGACGGCCACCGTATTCGCGATGCGGTTCGCGGCCGGCTCGTAACTGTCCAGGATGCGATTGAGTTTTTCGACGTTGTCTTGGTACTTCGTGAAGAGCGAGCGGGCGAGTACGTCACGCAGCAGGAGCACGATGCCGACGACTTCGTCTGTTTCGACCCCTCGCGGAATGATGCGCTCCGACAGTCGCCGCGAGTACGCCTGCAGGGCTTCGAAGGTGCCGGTTTCGAGCGCTTCCACGTAGTTGTCGTACACCGCGGTCGCTTCGGCGAAGATCTCTTCTTCCGTCATCGCCGTGAGCAGCTCCGCGCGCGTGATGCGACGCGCCCATTCCTCGCGCAGCTGCGTGCGGTTCTGTCGCAAGTGCGCGACGAGCTCGCGCAGCAGCCCGGCCGAGGATTCCGACAGCGCCGAGGGGTCCGACGTGCGCGTCGATACGCTCATGCTTTTCTTGGTGTCCATGGCTCCAAACCTAGTGGTGGCAGGTTAGGGAGCAAGCCCTGGGGCCCTGCGCTTGCGGCGTTCCTTGGTCTCGTACAACGCGACGTCGGCTGCGTTTAGGAGTGCCTCCACGGTCTCACCGTGGCCGGGGTACACTGCTACCCCCACGCTGATGGAGATGTTCGGCTTCTCGGCATCCGTCGCCAGCCGGTCCACGACGCCACGCGCCACGTGCCACGCGGCCGCCTCCCCAGTCTCGGGGAGCACGAGCGCGAACTCGTCGCCGCCGAACCGCGCCGCCGTATCGGTCGCGCGGCAGGATCCCAGCAGCGCTTCGGCGACCCGGCGAATCGCCAGGCTGCCAGCCAGGTGGCCGTGGCGGTCGTTGATCTGCTTCAGGCCGTCCAGGTCGAGCAGGACCACCCCCAGCGGCTGGGCGGTGCGGCGCGAGCGCTTGATCTCGGACTCGAGCGCCTGGATCAGCTGCCGGTGATTGGCGAGTCCGGTCAGCGGATCGGTGACCGCGAGCTGGCGCCACGTTCCCTGAATCTCGCGCTGCGATGCCACGACCGCCGACAGCACGAGGCTCGTCACCGCGGTGATGCCGGTCCAGACTTGCAGCAGCGTCAGCGACTCGCCGGGCGACAGATGGCCGTACGGGCCGAAGCCCTGCAGCGTCCGCAAAATCGCGATGATCGACACGATCAGAATGGCCGTCGCAGTCTCGCGCGGCCCGAACCGGAACGCCACCCAGATCATGACGGGCCAGAGCAGCATCGTGATGGAATAGTGTCGCGCCGGAAACAGGCCGCCGAAAATCGCGAAGGTCACGAGCCCGGTGATCAGCGCCGCGGCGATCGCTTCGAGCGTCTGCCTCCGGCCCCAGCCGGGCGCGGGTTTCACGCCGATGCACAGAATCAGCACCGGCGCGACGACGATGTCGCCCACGGCGTCGCCGAGCCACCACGTCAGCCAGACGCGCGGCGCCTCCGACCACGACAGCAGACCGCCGAACGCGAGGGAGGCGACGCCGATCGAGGCCGCGACGGTCGTGCTGACGAGAGCGGCGAGCACCGTGAAGCGGAGGATGTCCCGGACCCGATCGAACACGCGCCCACCGCGGGCAAAGCGGTTGACGAGGTACGCCGCGAGCAGCCCTTCAATAGTATTCCCGATCGCGATGCCGAGCGACGGCAGCACCGCCCCGGTCGTCGTGAAGTTCGCCAGAAACGCGGCGCCGAAAATAGCAGGCCACACGCGGTACCCGAACAGCACGAACGCGGCGAGCGCGATGCCGGCCGGCGGCCAGATCGTCGTGACGCTGCTGTTGATGTAGGCGAAGCGCAGACCGAGTTTCGCGCCGAGGTAATAGACGGCGGCGAGCCCCAACAACCACGCCAGGCGGCGTACTGATTGGCTCATCGGGCCTAAGCTAAAGGAGGGATTCGGCATGAATCAACTCATCCCCCCGATGCATGCCGCCGGTCCGTGGCGCGAAATACACTACGCCCGGAACCGGGAGGGGGTGAGCGTGCCTTGGGCCATTCGCCGTGTCGAGCGTCGGCGCCGTCCGGAGCGTCGCAGCAACGGAACCGTCGCGAGCGTGTGCGATGTTCTCGCACGCGCGCCCGCCGATCGACTCGCGGCGGGCGCCGGCACCATGAGCGGCAGTGCGCTCTCGCTCGGCAACGTGCGCTTCACCAAGCGGGAGCAGGAAATCAAAGAGCTGATCGAGGCGGGACTCGGCAACAAAGAAATTGCGCAGTGGCTCAACATCACGACGAACAGCGTGACGAGTCACGTGCACAACATGCTCGGCAAACTCGCCCCGCTCATGCCGCCGGACCGGCGTTCCGGCAAGCGCCGCCGGCGCGGCACCCAGCGCTCCCATCGCTTCAGCCGCTGAGGTCTTCGCGGGCACCTCCCGCAGGAACCGCTGAAAGACCGGATTAGCGGGATAGCGCACGGCGAGTCCCTCGACGTAGCCGCGCGCCTCTTCCGCGAGCACGGAACGGCCGGCGGGATCGCGCGCCGCTTCGCGGATCAGCGCGGCGGCCAGCACCCACGTGCCCTCGACGCGCGCCAGGTCGCCGTCGTGCGCGGCGCGGCGCATATAGCGGATGCCGCGCTCCGCGTTGCCGCTGCCCAGGCCGATGAGCCGCGCGAAAAACCGGGCCAACGCACTCGCGCGTGCCAGGCCATACTCGTAGACGCCCAGTCCCAGATAGCAGTCCGCGCAGGACGAATCCGCCGCGAGCAAGCGGCGGTAGATGTCGCGCATCGTTTTCGCGTCGCGTGCGGCGCTGAAGGCGTGGCCGTGCTCTTCACGCTGCCGGGCGCGATAGCCCAGCGCCGTCGCCAGCCAGAAATCGGTCGAGCCATCCGTCACCGCGCGCGCCCGCGCCAACGCGACCGCCAGCAACGAATCGATGCGCTGCAGCGCGAAGTCCGCGGAGTCGCGCGCGGCCGCCCACCAGATGTAGGCGCCCGCCTGAAACACCACGGGCGCCGGATCAGCGGCATTCCGCTCAGCCAATGCCGCGAAGTACGTCGCGGCGCGCTCGAACTCACCGCCGTACAACGTGTCCAACCCCGCCCGCAATGCCGCGCGCGCGTCTTTCGTCGCGGCCAGATCGGACAATGCTGTGGAATGTGTGCTCTGAAGGACCAGGAGGATCGCGGCGAAGACCTGCACGTCAGCGCGGCGCCGGCGCGCCGCTGATCGGCAGCGCGGCAGTCAGTCCCGCCGTGCGCGTCACGACGGTTCGGGCCAGCTCGCGCAGGGCGATGCCGGCCGGCGACTCCGGCTGGCTCACGACGATGGGCTCGCCGCGATCCGCGAGATCGGGGATGCCGGCCTGCAGCGGGATCTGCGCCAGCAGCGGAACCCCCAGCTCGGCCGCGAGCCGTGAGCCCCCGCCGGCGAGAAACACCTCGGATCGCGCGTTGCAGTGCGGGCACACGAAGTAGCTCATGTTCTCCACGATGCCGACGATCCCGACGCCCACGCGCTCGAACATCTTCGCGCCGCGCAACGAATCGCCCACGGCCATCTCCTGCGGCGTCGTCACGATCAAGGCCCCGTGGAGACGCACGATCTGCGTGAGCGAGAGCTGGGCATCACCGGTGCCCGGCGGCAGGTCCACCAGGAAGAAATCGAGCTCGCCCCATGCCACATCACGCACAAACTGCGTGATGATCTTCATGATGATGGGGCCGCGCCAGATCGCCGGCGCATCACGCTCCACGATGAACCCGAGCGACATCAGCTTCACGCCGTGCGCTTCGAGCGGCTGAATCTTGCCGCCCTGCACTTCCGGCTTCGCGTTCGCCCCGAACATCCGCGGGATATTGGGGCCGTAAATGTCAGCATCCATGAGCCCGACACGGTGGCCGTCCCGCGCCAGGGCCGCCGCCAGATTCGCCGACACCGTGGACTTGCCGACGCCGCCTTTGCCGCTCGAGATCGCCAGCACTTTGCCGAGTCCCGGCATCTCATCCGGCGTCGGCGGCGCGGGCGGTCTGGCGGCCGGACGGCCGGACGGCCGGGCGGGGGCGGCGGGGGCGGCCGCTTGGCCGCTACCATCGGCTGAATCCACGACGTTCATCTTGACCGCCCGCACGCCCGGGACGTCTGCGACCGCTTTGCGCGCCTGGCGCGCGAGCGACCCTGGATCGTCGCGGGTGAGCACGAACGTGAACGACACCGCGCCCGCCGCATCGACCGCGATGTCTTTCACCATTCCGGCGGTCACGAGATCGCGCCCGTGGCGCGGGTTCGTAATCCCGCCCAGTGCCCGCTCGACGCCTGCTTTGATTGCTGGTGCGCTCATGCGGACTGACCGTTCCGAAGGAACGTTCGTGCCGCGCCGAGGACCTTCTCTTCGACGTCCGCCATCGTACCCGGCAGCGAAGCGCCGGCGGCACGGTGATGACCGCCACCGCCGAACTGATGCGCCAGCGCCGCGACGTCCACCTCACCCATCGAGCGGAACGACACCTTGATGCGGCCGCTGCCGATGTGCCGGAACAGCAGCGCCATGCGCACGCCGGCGATGGAGCGCGGAAACTCGACGATGCCGTCGAGGTCGTCGGCCGTGACTTCGTGGCGGCGCAGCGCATCGGCGGGCACGCTGACCCACGCCAGCCCGACGTCGGGCTCCACGACCAGCGTCTGCAACACCTCGGCGAGCAACCGCACCCGGCCCTCCGGGGCGCTGGCATACACCGAGGCGTAAATCGCTTCGGGATCGACGCCCTTCTCGAGCAACGCGGCGGCGACGCGCAGCGCCCGCGCCGTCGTGTTGGAGAACCGGAATCCACCGGTGTCGGTCAGTAATCCCACGTACAAGGCTTGCGCGACCTGAGGCGTCAGGGGCCAGCCCGCAACGCTGGCGAGATCGAAGATCAGCTCCGCGGTCGCGGTCGCGTCCGGCGCGATGAGACAGGGACCTGGGGGTAGTTTCACCGGGCCGACATGGTGATCGATGCAGACGAGCGGCGGCTGCCGCTTGTTGATCACCGCCGCCAGGTTGCCGAGCCGGCTGAGATCCCCGATGTCGAGCGATGCGACGAGGTCGGCGCGCTCGATCTCAGGCACCGCATGGTCGCTCGCATCGGCACCATCGGGAATCAGGAAATGGAAACGCTCGGGGATTTCGGTGGGATTGGCGATGCTCACCGAGACGCCGCGCGCCCGCAGCAGATACCACAATCCGATCTCGCTGCCCACGCCGTCACCGTCCGCGTTGACGTGCGTCGTCAAAACGACGTGGCGGGCACGGGTCAGTGCCGCCGCCACGTCGCCAGCCGCCTTCGCACGCTCCGGCGGAACGGGAACGCCGTTCTGGCTCATCCTGCGGAAGATAATCGCCTGCTAATCAAGCCTGCCCATTGCCAACCTTTCGATGTAGCTCCTAGGGTTGGCTCACGTCCTGAAATCCGCGTTCAGCGGCGCGGCGGAGGCGGCGAGCCTGTGGGCGGCTGACTGCCCGCCCCCGACGCCAAGCGCGAGTGCCGCACTCCGTACGAGAAATAGAGCACCATCCCGATCACGAACCAGATGAGCAGCCGCTCCCAGGTGACGGGCGGCAGCGATTTCATCAAGTACAGGGCCGAGAGCGCCCCCGCCGGCGCCACGAACCACACCCACGGGGTCTTGAACACGCGTGGCAGGTTGGGCTCGCGCACCCGCAACACGAGGATGCCGACGGACACGATCACGAACGCGAGCAGCGTACCGATGGAGACCAGGCTGGCGGCGTCGCGGATCGGGAGAATCGCGGCGAAGAAGGCGACGACGACACCCGTCACGATCGACGTGAGATACGGCGTCTGGAATTTCGGGTGCACCTTGTTGACGAACGGCGGCAGCAGCCCGTCGCGCGACATCGAGTAGAACACGCGCGATTGGCCCAGGAGCATGACGAGGATGACGGACGACAATCCGGCAATCGCCCCGAGCTTGATCAGCGTGGACATCCAGCCGAGCCCGGCGCGATCGGCCACGACGGCGATCGGGTCCGGAACGTTCAGCTCTTTGTAGCTCATCACGCCGGTCGCGATCCCCGATACGATGATGTACAGCAACGTGCAGATGAGCAGCGATCCGATGATGCCGATCGGCATGTCCCGCTGCGGGTTCTTTGCTTCCTGCGCGGCGGTGCTCACGGCATCGAATCCGATGTATGCAAAGAAGACTATTGCGGCGCCTGTGAAGACCCCGCTCCAGCCGAACTCCCCCGCCACCGGCACGCCGTCCTTGACGGTCTGCAGCGGAATGAAGGGATGCCAGTTGGCCGCACTGACGGCGTGCGCCGCGAACACGATGAACAGCAGCACGACGGCGACCTTCACGAATACGATCACGTTATTGAAGTTTGCCGATTCTTTGATACCGATCACGAGCAGCGTGGTGACGAGGGCGATGATGATCACCGCGGGAAAATTGAAGATCGCGGTCGCAGTCGTTCCGTCGGCGCATTGCACGGCGACGCCGCGGGCGGCCGAGAGCGAGCATGGCACGTTGATCCCGACGTCGTGCAGGAATGACACGACGTAGCCCGACCAGCCGATCGCCACCGTGACCGCGCCCAGCGCGTACTCCAGCACCAGGTCCCACCCGATGATCCAGGCGATCAGCTCGCCGAGCGTCGCGTATCCGTAGGTGTAGGCGCTGCCGGCCATCGGAACGAGCGACGCGAACTCCGAGTAGCAGAGCGCCGCGAAGATCGACGCCACCCCGGCGAGCGTGAACGACAGCACGACCGCAGGACCCGAATTCAGCGCGGCGACGGTGCCGGTCAGCACGAAGATCCCCGTGCCGATGATCGCACCGATCCCGAGCAGCGTGAGATTGAGCGCGCCAAGCGCTCGCTTCAGGCTATGGTCGGTCAGTGCTTCCGCTTGCAGATCGGTCACGCTCTTGCGGCGAAACAGATTCATGCAGGTCTCCGGCTACGTGGGGTGACGAAACGACGGCGCGGACCGCCCCAACGTTCGCCGGGGCCGGCGATCTGTCAATAGAGACGGGGGTTAGAGATTCTCACAGACTGTAGTTCGGCGCTTCCCGCGTGATCACGACGTCGTGCGGATGCGACTCCCGGAGCCCGGCCGTCGTGATCCGAATGAACTCGGTTTCGGCGCGCAGCGCCGTGATGTCGCAGACACCGCAGTAGCCCATGCCGCTGCGCAGCCCGCCGACCATCTGGAAGACCACGTCCGCGACGGGGCCGCGATACGGCACGCGTCCTTCGATCCCCTCGGGCACGAGTTTCTGCAGCGAGACCTCGCCTTCCTGGAAGTAGCGGTCGGCCGACCCTTCCTCCATCGCCGACAGGCTGCCCATGCCGCGAATCACTTTGAAGCGCCGCCCCTCGAGCAGGAACGATTCGCCCGGGCTCTCCTCCGTTCCCGCGAGCATCGATCCCATCATCACGCTCTCGGCACCGGCGGCGAGCGCTTTCACGGCATCGCCCGAATACTTGATCCCGCCGTCCGCGATGACCGGGATGTCGCCGGCGCCGCGCACGGCGTCGACGATCGCGGTGATTTGCGGGACCCCGATGCCGGTCACGACGCGGGTCGTGCAGATCGACCCGGGCCCCACGCCGACCTTCACGGCATCCACGCCCCGCTCCACCAGGGCGCGCGCGCCGCCCTCGGTCGCGATGTTGCCGGCGACGAGCTGCGCGTCCGGGAATGCGTCGCGCAGGCACGCGACCGTGTCGAGCACGCCCTGGCTGTGGCCGTGGGCGGAGTCGATGACGACGACGTCGCAGCCGGCATCGAGCAGCGCCTGGGCGCGCGCCCGCGCGTCCTGGGTCCCGCCGACCGCCGCGGCGACCCGTAACCGGCCGTGCTCGTCCTTGTTGGCATCGGGATACTGCCGGCGCTTGAAGATGTCCTTGATCGTGATGAGTCCCTTGAGCAATCCCTGCTTGTCGACGACGGGCAGTTTCTCGATGCGGTGTTGGGCGAGAATGCGCTCGGCTTCATCCAGGTTGGTGCCGATGGGCGCCGTCACCAGCTTGTCCTTGGTCATGACCTCGCGAATCGGGCGATCCAGCTGCCGCTCGAACTGCAGGTCGCGGTTGGTGATGATGCCGACCAGCTTCCCCGCGCCATCGACGATCGGCACGCCGGAGATCTTGAAGCGCACCATCAGTTGTTGCGCTTCCCGCAGCGGCCGGTCCGGGCCGAGCGTGATCGGGTTCATGATCATGCCCGACTCGCTGCGCTTCACGCGATCCACTTCGGCGGCCTGGCGGTCGATCGTCATGTTCTTGTGGATCACGCCGATCCCGCCCAGCCGCGCCATGCCGATGGCCATGTCCGCTTCGGTGACGGTATCCATGGCGGCGGAGACGATCGGGACGTTGAGCGGAATCGCGCGAGTGAATCGGGAGGTGACAGCGACGTTGCGCGGATGCACCGTCGAATGACGGGGCACGAGCAGGACGTCGTCAAACGTGAGGGCGACGTCGGGCCGGAAGGTTCCCATCTCGGAAGTTACTGGGTGGGTTTGGTTTCCTCAACCGGTTTCTTTTTAGCCTCCTCGACCGCGGCTTTCCCCGCCGCGGCCAGGCCTTCGAGGAACTTCCCCGCTTTGCCGACCGCGTCCATCGTGCCGCGAATGATGGTGATGGGCACGCGCCCGGCCCGCATGGTGTCCTCCAGCGTCTCGGCAACCTTTTGAAACGCCGGCGCACCGGCCGCGCGTTGCGAGTACTTGGACTCGAGAAACTCGATGTAGTCGAGCACCTGGTAGGCCTGCTCGTCCGCCAAAGTGTCGAGTTTGCGCCGGATGCGCTCATTGAGCACGTCGTTCACGGCGATAAGCCTCCCTCCAACGAAATAAGGTCGACCACGGGATTGCCGAGATAGCGGCTGCGGCCGTTCCGCACGCGCGCGGTGATCTGCATCGTCACGAGCGGCGTGAGCGCGCGGAATGCCGGCAGCCTGACGTCGGGAACGATCACATAGACGAAGCCGCGCTCCGGCAGCGGCCCGCGCCCTAACACATAGGATGAGCCGGCGGGAATGTCAGGCCGCAGATCGTCGGCCTTCTGAATCGCGATGAATTCGAGATTCCACCGGACCACCTGGCCGGCGTAGCGCTGTGGCTCGGCGCGCAGCTCGGCGGCGGTGACGCCGATGAGGACTCCAGCAGGTGCGGCCTGCAGCTCGCTGCCCTTGACCCAGCCTTCGAACTGCACGCGGGTCCACTCGCCATTGCGGCTCAGCACCCGGAGCGGCGTATCGGCGTCGAGCGTCCCCGCTTCGGGGCCGTCGGGCGCGCGGTACAGCGTGGTCATGCGCACCGGTTGCGCGCGGGTGCTGTCCACGCGCCCAGCCGCACCGGCCCGTGGGCCCGGGGTTGGTCCACCCTGCGTGGAGTCGGCGTCGGAGGTGGCGGCGGTGCGGGTCGCGATGACGTCGGCCAATGGCGCGAGTGCGCTGCGCTGCACCCAGCCGTCGCGCGTCACATGCACCCAGCGACCCGCGCTGTCAGGCGGCGAGCGTTTCAGGCCAAACCCCTGCGCGAGCTCGGCGACCAGCGGGCCGGCGGGCGCGGCGCGCAGATTTTCGTTCGGCGCGCGCGTGACGAGCAGATCGAAGTCGGGCCGATCGCTGCGTCCGACCGACGTGGCGAAGATCCACCCCTCGAGCGTCACCTGCATCCAGTCATTGCGCGTGGCGCCGCCGGCCAGCACGGCGCCGCGCGCCAGGCGCGCGATCCGCCGGCCCGCGACGTCCTGATAGAACCACGCATTGTCGGCGCTGACACGATAGCGGGACGCGACCTGAGACGTTGCCGGGCCGGGAGTCGCAAGGCTCGTCACAACTAGTAGGGCGCGAACGATCTGGCTAACTTGCATCCCCTTCAATATGACAACGAGCGGTAACACGCGCACCCCGGTCGTCCTGGTCGTGCTCGATGGCTGGGGGTTCCGGCCCGGCCGCGAGGGCAATGCCATCGAGCTGGGTCGGACGCCGGTCTGGCACCGCCTGTGGGAGCGCGCCACACGGACATTGCTCGATGCGTCGGGGCTCGCCGTCGGCCTGCCCGAGGGACAGATCGGCAACAGTGAAGTCGGCCACCTGAATCTGGGCGCCGGCCGCATCGTACCACAGGACATCGTTCGTATCTCACAATCCATTGAGTCCGGTGAGTTCTTTCGGATTCCCGCGCTCGTCGACCTGGTAGACGACACACGCCGACGCGGCGGCACGTTGCACGTCTTGGGCCTGATTGGCACAGGCGGCGTGCATGCTCTGGACAAGCATCTACTCGCTGCGGTCAAGCTCGGCCGGAACGCCGGGGTACCCGTCGCCATTCATGCATGGCTCGATGGTCGGGACACGCCGCCGCAATCCGCACTCGGGTTCATGGAGGACCTGCTCCGGACGGTCGGACGGCCGGACGGCCGGACGGCCGTGTCGACGGTGATCGGGCGCTACTACGCGATGGACCGCGACAAACGCTGGGAGCGGACCAGGCTCGCGTACGATGCGATGGTGAGAGGCGTCGGCGCGCAGGTTCCCGACCCCATCACGGCGATCCAACAGGCGTATGCGGCAGGCGAGACCGACGAGTTCGTCAAGCCGCGGGTGATCGCGGGCGCGCCGCTGATCCGCGAAGGCGACGGCATCTTCTGCTTCAACTACCGCGCCGACCGCATGCGGCAAATCGTGCGCGCGCTGGCGGCGCCGGACTTCGACGGCTTCGACGTCAAGGGCCGGCCCACCGTGCGGCTCGTCACCATGACGCGCTACGACGAAACGCTGCCCTTCCCCGCCGCCTTCGAGCCGATCGTGCTGTCGCGCATCGTCGCCGAAGTGCTCTCGGAGCGCGGCAAGACGATGTTCCGTACCGCGGAGACGGAGAAGTACGCCCACGTCACCTATTTCTTTAATGGGGGTTACGAGCCGCCGTACAAAGGCGAGGAACGGCTGCTGGTGCCGTCGCAGAAGGTCGCCACGTACGACTTGATGCCGGAGATGAGCGCACCCGGCGTCACGGACGTGCTCTGCAAGGCGATCGCGCAACGGCAGCATGATTTCATTCTGTGCAACTATGCCAACGGAGACATGGTGGGGCATTCCGGGGTCTTGAAAGCGGCGGTCCAAGCCGTCGAGACGGTGGATACGTGCCTTGCGCGCGTGCTCGCAACCGCCGACCAGGCGTCCGCTACCGTGCTCGTCACCGCCGATCACGGCAACTGCGAGTTGATGATCGATCCCGCGACGGGTGGCCCGCATACCGCGCACACCACCAACCCCGTGCCCATCGTGATCGTGGGAGAAGGCGCGGGACCGCAGCCGCTGCGGCCCGGTGGCTCGCTTCGCGACGTCGGGCCTACGATCTTAAACCTGCTCGGTATCGAGCCACCGCCGGAAATGACAGGACGCGACTTGAGGGAGAGCGACTGATGATTGGAATGTCGGAATGTTGGAAGGTTGGAAGGTGGATGATCATCGGAATGTTTCTTTCCATCATTCCATCCTTCCATCTTTCCGCGCAGGTGGGCCACGACCCCGCATCATCGACCTATCGCGACGTCCTGCTGCACTCGGGGCCGATGGTGTTCTTCGGCAAGTTGTCCGGGGACCGCGGGCGCGCCGGAGCGGGCGTGAGCAACGCGTTCACCATCGGCGCACGGTATGAGATTCCGGCCGGCCGCTCCATGCTGTTCCAGTTCACGACCGCGTACCTGCAGGGCGACCGGTTCATCTACGATCCGCGGGCTGATTCGACATCACCGCAGCGTCGCGTCGGTCCCGTGCAGTCCGACCTCGGGCTCGCGGAAGTCGGGCTGCAGCTGCGGCTCACCGGCGCGAAGTCGTGGCACGGGTTCGCGCCGTACGTCGGCACGGGATTGGGACTCATGTTCGACGTGAATTCACGCGGCGACACGACCGGCAGCGGCTACCAGTTCGGCACAAAGCTCACGGTTGCTATGGCGACGGGCGCGCGCTGGTATCCGACGCGACGCATCACGGTGAACGCCGATGTCCGCGCACATTTCTGGCGTCTCAAGTATCCGCTGTCGTTTCACAATCCCGCGCCCGATGGGTCCCTGGTCATCCCCCTGACCTCGCACCTCACCGACTGGACCATGCATCCCTGGGTCAGCCTCGGCATTGGATGGACTTTCTAGCCGAAGCGTTCCGGCGTGCCTGGGGGCTGCTGCTGGCGGGTGATTCGGAAGTCTATGGGATCGCTCTGCTAACCCTCAAAGTTGCCGTCGTCGCGACCGTGATCTCGTGCGCGGTCGGCCTGCCGCTCGGCTACTTCCTGGCGACGCGCCGGTTTTGGGGACGGCGCGCCGCGCTGACCGTCGTCAATACCGCACTCGCGTTCCCGACCGTCGTCGTCGGACTGCTGCTGTACGGCCTGCTGTCGCGGCGTGGCCCGCTTGGTTCCCTCGGCTGGCTCTATACCTGGCAAGCAATCGTCATCGGCGACGTGCTGCTCGCCCTGCCGATCGCCGCGGCACTGTCGGCCGCGGCGATTCAGGGAGTGGACCCCCGCATCCGCCGGACCGCCCAGACGCTGGGCGCCGGATCGTGGCGGACCGCGTGGACTGTCGCGCGCGAGGCGCGGTTCGCGCTCGCCGCGGTCATTACAGCCGCGTTCGGCCAGGTCGTCGCCGAAGTCGGCGCCGCGATGATCGTGGGCGGCAACATCCGCGGCTCCACCCGCACGCTGACGACCGCGGTGGCACTCTACACCTCCCAGGGTGACTTCGGCTTGGCGCTCGCGCTGGGCGTCGTGCTGTTGATGCTGGCACTGGTGGTCAACATCGCGTTGCAGATGCTGCAAGGACGAGGAGAGCGGGGGGCCGGTGGTTGAGTTGCGCGGTATCCGCCATCGCTACCAGGGCCGAGTGGTCCTCGATCTGGAACAGTTTGCCGTGCCACGCACGGGGATCCTGGGGGTCGTGGGGCACAACGGCGCCGGGAAAAGCACACTGCTGCGCCTTCTCGCCCTGCTCGAAGCGCCGACCGAAGGGCACGTCTTTTGGGACGGCGTCGTCGTGCCGCGGCGCCCGCCGGCCGCGTTGCGCCGCCGGGTCACGCTCGTCGAGCAGCGCCCGATCCTGTTTCGCGGCACGGTGCGAGAGAATCTGGTCTACGGTCTGGCGATCAGGGGCATCGGACGCACAGCGGTCAATGGGATGATCGGTCATGTGGTCGAGCAGCTGGGCCTCCAGACCCTGCTGGGCCGGCGCCGTCATGAGTTGTCCGACGGCGAGGTACAGCGCGTTGCCGTCGCCCGCGCGCTCGCGCTGCGGCCCGACGTGCTGCTCCTCGACGAGCCGGCGAGCTCGGCGGACCGTGCGGCGGCCGGCGCGCTGTACCACGCGCTGGCGGCCGAACGCGCCGCGCGTCCGCTCGCGGTGTGCATTGCATCGCATCAGCTCGAGGACGCGTATCGCTGGGCCGACGACATCCGCGCGCTGGCCGAGGGACGGCTGTCACCCGTCACGCCGGAGAACCTGTTCCGCGTCGACTTGCCGGCGGGCGACGGCGTGAAGCACGCCCGCGTGGGCAACGTCGCCATCGTGGTCCTGACCGACCGGACAGGGCCCGCCGTACTGGCGATACCGCCGACGGACATCTTCGTCAGTCGCGAGCGACTGCCTGCGTCGGCGCGCAATGTGTTGTCTGGGCGCGTCACCGGGATGGCGATCGAGCGGTTCGGCGCGGGCGTGCACGTGCGCGCCGACGTCGGCGGCGTCGAGCTGGTCGCCGCGATCACCGCGGAGGCGGCTCGCGATCTGGCGCTCGCGCCCGGGGGCGCTGTGGTATTCTCTTTCAAGGCCACGGCCGTGCGGGTATTCTAAGCAATGCCGACCGGCTATCTCACACGGATCGTGGAGTTTACGGCAACGCACCGGTTTCCCGATCTGCCGGAGTTCGCCGGCGCTACGGGAGACCACAGCCACCGCTATCGCTGCCTCGTGACCGTGAAGGGGGTGTTCGACCCCACCCGCGCCGGGGTCATGAGCCTCAAGGCCCTCGACACGTTGCTCCAGCGCGAAGTCGTAGAGCGCTTCAACGGACGGCATATTAACAGGGACGTCGCGGCCTTCGCCGCGGGAGCCTGGCTCGCGACGGGGGAGGCGGTGGCTGTCTACCTGTGGGAGCGCATCGGCACCGCGTTGCCGCCCGGCGTAACGCTGCATTGTGTGCGCGTCGAGGAAGGGGCTCATCTCTATTCAGAATATTTCGGCGAATCGTAGGGGCAGGATGCTGGCCGATTCGGCCATCGTCGAGGAGTGGCCCGTCTGGCTCGAGGTGAACGGCGAGCCCGCGGTCACGTGGATGTGCACGCCCGACCAGCTCGAGGAGCTCGCAGTGGGTTGGCTGCACGGCGAAGGCTACATCGGGTCCCTCGACGATCTCGTCCAGCTGCGTCCCTGCGCGCCCGATCTGGGCTTCTGGGCGGACGTGAAGCCGGAGCGGCTGGCCCAGGTGAAAGGCGAGAACCGCAAGCGCGTGTTGGCGTCCGGATGCGGCGCGGTCGCCACGATGCTCGCCGATCCGCAGGCCATGGCGCACGTGCCGGCGCGCGGCACGCCGCCGCCGCCCGAAACTTTGCGGACACTCTTCAAACAACTCTTCGCCAGCGGCGCGCGCTACAATGAGACGGGCGGCATTCACGCCGCGGCGCTCACCGACGGCAGCGCGCTGCTGTTTCACGCCGAGGACATCGGACGTCACAATGCGGTCGACAAGGTGATCGGCGCCGCCGTGCTGTCGCGGACGCCGATCGTGGCTCGCGGCCTGCTCGTCACCGGCCGCATCTCCGCCGAGCTGGCGTTCAAAGCGGCGCGTGCGGGGCTGGCGTGGGTGGCGACGCCCAGCGTGCCATCGACCCTGGCCGTGACGATCGCGGAGCGCTCGGGCATGGTCCTCGTGGGGCGGGCGGTGAGCGGCACGCCGCACGTGCACGCTCCGGAGGGATGACGCCTTCTCCGGACGAGCTGCGCGCGCTGCTCCGCCGGGCGCGCACCATCGCGGTGGTGGGACTTTCGCCGAAACCGATCCGGCCGAGCCATTCGGTCGCGCGCTACTTGCAGCGGGCAGGATATCGCATCGTGCCGGTGAATCCCGGTCACGCTGAGATCCTGGGGGAAAAGAGCTATCCGTCGCTAACGGCGGCGGCGCGCGATCACCCGATCGACCTGGTGGACGTGTTTCGGCGCAGCGAAAACGCGGGGCCGGTGGTGGACGAAGCCATCACGCTGCGCCCGGCGCCGCAGTTGATTTGGCTACAGCAGGGCGTCGTAGATGAGGCGGCAGAGGCGCGAGCCGCGGCCGCGGGCATCCCGTTCGTGATGGACCAGTGTCTTGCCGTCGAACACCGCCACCTCGAGGTCTAATGCGACGTGCCACGTTCGCCGTTCTCGTGCTCGTGCTCGCCGGAGCATCCCGCGCCGCCGCGCAAACGAGTCAGCAGCCGACCATCGTGCTGACGATCGGCGGCGGCGTGATCACCGGACATGGGCTGTGGACCATCGACAAGCAGCCACTCTGTCTCTTGAATCAGAGCACCGGGAGCTGCAGCGGCCTGTACGATACGCTGAGGCTCTCCCGTTCCATCTCCCCCAGCATCGTGCTCGGTGCATCTGGGACCTATTTCCCCTGGCCCCATTTGGGGATTCATGCGGAGATTTCCTACGTCGGATTCCCCAACGACGACGCTTGTGCGGCACTATTCCTTAATCCCGATGCCCCCGACGAACGCGCCCGGCAGATGTGCGACAACCTCTCGGCCGCGAGCGGCCGGGGCAGCGCGATCAGCCTGTTCGTAGGGGCGACACTGCGTGCCGCGAGCCGGCGCGCGGTCAGTCCGTACCTGCGCGGCAACGTGGGCTTCGTGAATTTCTCAGGCAGCACGACGGAGGTCGTCGGAGCGTACATCGACGGCACGGGGGCCCACGAGCGTCAAATCATCGAGGACTTGAGTCCGGGGGGGATCAAGCCGATGTTGGGCCTGGCGACTGGATTTACGAGTCCAATCGGAAGCGGCTATCAATTCCGGCTCGAGCTGCGTGACATGATGACAGCAATGGAACGCCTGACCGGACCCGCCAATGATCTGGCGGTTGCCCCCAGCGCGAATCGCTACTTTCACCACTTCGCCTTGATCCTCGGGCTCGACGTCGTTCTGGAGCAGAAGCGCGGGCGGCGCTACTAGGTGGAGGTAGTACGCAGCGCGGTGCTCGCCGGGGGCGCCGCGCGCCGCTACGGCGGAGTGCCCAAGGGTCTGCTCGAAGTCGGTGGGCGTCGCATTCTCGATGGCCTGGTCGACGTGCTCCAGTCGGTCACCGGCGCGCTTCCTTTATTAGTCGCGAACGCACCCGACGCCGCCGCGTGGCGTCCCGACCTCACGACGGTGCCCGATGTACGACCCGGCTGCGGCAGTCTCGGCGGGATTTACACCGCCGTCACCGCCGCTGCGGGCCCGGTGTTGTGCGTCGCCTGGGACATGCCCTTCGTCCCCGCGGCGTTGCTGCGCACCCTGGCGCAAGCCGCGACGGGCGGCGAGTACGACGCGTTTCTCCCAGAGAGCTCGGGTAGGCGCGGTCTGGAGCCGCTGTGTGCCGTGTACGGGCCGGCGTGCCGCCCGGCGATCGCCCAGCGGCTGGAGCGTGGCGACTTGCAGGCCATCTCCTTCCACCCTGACGTGCGGGTCGGTATCCTCTCCCTCGCCGACGTCAAGCAGTTCGGCGATCCCGATGAGCTGTTCTTCAACGTCAACACGCCGGACGATCTCGCGCGCGCGGAGGAGTTGTGGCGGCGACACGCATGATCTCCATCATCGGCCTCAAGAACGCGGGCAAGACGACGTTCCTCGTCGCGCTCGCCGCGGAGCTCGCACGCCGCAAGTTCCGCGTGATGACGATCAAGCACGGCTCACACCCGGCGGACGTGGATCAGAAGGGCAAGGACACCTGGCGGCATTGGCACGAAGGGAAAGCGGAGCGCGTCTTGATCGAGTCGCCGGGGCAGCGCGTGCTGTTCGAGCGCACGCAGCAGGAGTCCGATCCGATCACGCTGGCCCGCCGCTATCTGAGCGACGCCGACATCGTGCTGGTCGAGGGGTTCAAGCGGGCGCCGCTCCCCAAGATCGAAGTCTATCGCACGGTCGCCGGCCCCAAACCCGTTTTTGACCCTGCCGTGCACGATCCCGCCGATTGGGTCGCGATGATCACGGACGACCGCGATCTCCACGCACCCTTCCCCGTGTTTCGCTTCAGCGATACCGCGTGGCTCGTGACGGTCGCGAATCTCGCGTGGGATCGGGCGAAAATACTTCCGCCATGATGACGCCGGCCGAAGCAGCGCGAGTCATCGTGGACCACGTCCGGCCGCTCCCCGCCGAGCGCCGCCCGCTGCGCGCCGCGCTCGACGCCGTGCTCGCGGAGGACGTCGCCAGCCCGATCGATCTGCCGCCCTGGGACAACTCCGCGATGGACGGCTACGCCGTGCGCAGCGCGGATCTGAGGGACAGCGAAACCGATCTCGACGTGATCGAGACCGTTCCCGCCGGCCAGTTCCCCAGCAAGGCCATTGCCGCCGGGCAGGCGATCCGGATCTTCACCGGCGCGCCGCTGCCACAGGGTGCCGATACGGTAATCCGTCAGGAAGACACCGCTCAGCGCGCAAACGGGGGGACACGAGTCACGGTCCGCAATGCGCGCGACGCGAAGAAGAATGTCCGGCGCCGGGGGGAGGACATCAAGCACGGCACCGTCGTGTTGCCCGCCGGCGCGGCACTCGGGCCCGCGCAGCTCGGCGTGCTGGCGTCGATCGCCGTCGATCAACCGCTGGTGCACCGTGCGCCGCGAGTTGCCTTCATGGGATCGGGCGATGAGATCGTCGATCTCGATCAGAAACGGGAGATTCTCGCCGGGACGAAGATCGCGAGCTCCAATTCCTACACCCTCGACGCCCTGATCCGCCGCGCGGCAGCCGAGCCTCTCAACCTCGGCGTCGCTCGGGATACCAGGGACAGCCTGAGAGAGCACCTGCGCGGCTCGGCGGGCGCCGACCTGCTCGTGACGACCGCCGGCGTCAGCGTCGGCGAGCACGATCTGGTGCGTGAGGTACTGCAGGAGCTGGGCGGCGAGCTGACGTTCTGGCGCATCGGGATGCGCCCGGGCGCGCCGGTAGGATTCGGGAGCCTCAGCGGCGTTCCATGGATCGGGCTGCCGGGGAATCCGGTAAGCACGATGGTCACGTTCGAGCTGTTCGTGCGGCCCGCCATCCGGCGCTTGCAGGGGCACGCGTTGCCGTTTCGCCGGACGGTGCCCGTCATCGTCCGAGAAGCGATCACCCTCGGTCCCAGGTTGCGACACTACTTGCGCGCAATAGTGGAGGGAGAGGAGGCGCGTTTGACAGGGCCGCAGGGGTCTGGCATTCTCACCAGTATGGCGCGCGCCAATGCCCTGCTCATCGTCCCGGCCGACATGCCGGCCGTTGCCGCCGGTACCGAGCTGCAGGCGCTGATCTTCGACGATCCGCGCCACGTCGCGGAACCTCCCTACTGATGCCTGCGCTCGCGTCCCCCGCCCTGCGCGGCGTGCTGCGGCTGTCGGGCTACGTGCTCCTCACGCTGCTCGTGTACTGGATCAATGCCGTGACGCCGTCGACGGCCCGATTCGGCATCCTGTATACGATTCCGGTGTTGCTGGTCACCTGGACCGAGGGTCTGGTCTGGGGAATCGTGTTCGCCGTGACCACCACAGTATTTCGCGAAGCCGTCGCGTGGATCCAGATGCCGGTCGACACGCCGATGTTGTGGCGCGTCTTCAACGGGTTGGCCTACCTCGCCGTGCTGGGCATCGCCATGGCGGGCCTCCAGACGCTGCGGCGCAGCCAGGCCCAGCTCGCCCGCCTCGTCACTCAGGACGCGCTCACCAACGTGCTGAACGCCCGTGCGTTCGTCGACCGGCTCGGCCAGGAGCTGGACCGCAATCGCCGCTATCCGCGCTCACTCGCGCTGATGTACATGGATCTCGACAACTTCAAGGTCATCAACGACACCCATGGTCACCAGACGGGGGACGCGGTGCTGCGGCTGGTCGCCGACGCGATGCGCTCGTCGGTGCGGCAAGCCGACGTCGTCGGGCGGCTGGGTGGCGATGAATTTGCGGTGCTCATGCCGGAGACGGACGCCCAGCTGGCGGATGCCGCGGCCCGGCGGCTGATCGCCGGACTGCGCAATGTGTTCAAGGGGACGCCCAACGTCACGGCGAGCATCGGCGTCGTCGCGTGCACGGCGACCGATGCAAGCAGTGACGATTTGCTCAGACGCGCGGACCAGGCGATGTACGATGCGAAGAAGTCCGGGAAGGACCGCGTGGTACAGGTCGCTCTTTGATCCTGCTGCTGCTCGCGCTCACCGCGGTGAGCGCGCACGATTCCACCCCGCAGCTCTACTACAGCGTCTCGGTCCCCACCGACCGCTCGGCGTACCTGGTCGAGCTCCAAATCACCAATCCCCCCAATCCCAGCCGGCTCGTCATCCCGAACTGGGCGCCGGGGGCGTATCGGCTGATGGATTCGGGACAGAACATCGGGGGATTCGTCGCCGTCACCGCCGCGGGCGAGCAGCTTCCGGTCCACCAGGACTCTCCGATCTCGTGGATTGTCGACACCAGGGGCAACGCGAGGATCACGATCCGGTATACGGCCGGGTTGCGTGACACGATCCAGTGGCGGCGACCCAACAATCGCTGGTTCCTGCGTGCCGGCTCCGGCGTCGTCGACGGGCCGCGCACGTTCATGTATCTCGACGGTTGGAAGCAATCGCCGGTCCGGGTGACGTTCCAGCTCCCCACGGGCTGGCGCATCGCCACCGGACTCGTGCCCACGACGATCGACAGCCTGGCCTTCTCCGCAGCGAACTACGACGTGCTGATCGATTCGCCGGTTCTGCTGGGCCACTTTCTGTCGTATCGCTTCAACGCCGCGGGGACGCCGCATCGGGCCGTCGTCGATCTCGGCGGCGCCCGCGCCCACGCGCCGGCGGTGTTCGTGGACATGTTGCGCCGGATCTCCACCACCGCGATCGGCATCTTCGGCGGCGCGCCCTACAAGGATTACACCTACATCTTCGTCGGCGGCCGCGGCGGCGGACTCGAGCATCTCAACTCGACGACCATCGGCGTGACGACGGAAACGCTGGCGCGCAACCCGCGCGCGGCCGAAACGGTGAGCGCGCACGAGTTCTTTCACGCCTGGAACGTCAAGCGCATCCGGCCGGTCGAGCTTGGACCGTTCGATTACGAGCACGAGGTCCGGACGGTCAACCTGTGGTGGAGCGAGGGCGTGACCGACTACTACGCCGACGTCATTCTCGCGCGCGCGGGGCTCGACAGCCCCGGCGACTTCGCGCAGGGCATCGCGACCTCCATCGGCAATCACCGCGGCAACCCGGCACGGCTGCGCATCTCTCCGGAGCGCTCCTCATGGACGGTCTGGGATTCGCCGGCCGTCAACGACAGCTACACGATCTCCTACTATCTGCAGGGCGAGCTGCTCGGGTTTCTGCTCGACCTCGGGATTCGCGATTCCACCGACAACGCGAAGTCGCTCGACGACGTCATGCGCTATCTGTTCGACCATTTCGCCGGCGAGCGCGGGTTCACGCGTGACGATCTGCTCGCTGCGGTCCGCGCCGCGACGGGACGCAACTTCGAGGAGTTCTGGCGGCTGTACGTGGCTGGCGTCACGGAGATCCCGTGGAACGACTACGTGCGGGCGGCGGGCTGGGAAGTGGTGTTCAGCGAAGAGCCGGCCATCGATGCGCGCATCGGCTCGATCCCGCCGGCCGTGCAGGGGGGACGCTGGCGTGCCGTCGCGGCGCCCGGCAGCGCGGCCGCCGCGGCGGGGCTCCAAACCGGCGACGAGCTGGTGCGGATCGACGGCCGCACGATCATCGATGGCAACGACGTCACGGCGATCGTCCGGGGGATCCGCCGCAACGCCCTGGTGGCCGTGGACGTCGTGCGTGACGGCCAACCGCTCGCGATCCGGTTCCGGGCCGGTACCTACCAGCGCGTGCGCGCGCAGCTGCGCGACCTGCCGGCGCCGACGGCCAGGATGCTGCGCATTCGCGCCGGGATCGTGCGGTGAACCAGCGCGTGATGGAGCTGGTGCTGATCTTCACGTCGATCCTCTTCATCGTCGACCCGTTCGCGGTCATTCCGACGTTCCTGGCGATGACCGTGCGCGACTCGCCGCAGCAGCGGCGCGTGCTGGCGCGGCGGGGCGCGTGGACCTGCGCGATTACGCTGATCGCGTTCGCGCTGGGCGGCAGCATGATCTTCAAGATCTTCGGGATCACGATCGGCGCGTTCAAGATCGCGGGCGGCGTGCTGATCGGCCTGAACGCGCTCGACATGGTGCAGGCGCGGCGCAGCCAGCAGCGCGAGACGGCGGTGGAAACCGCCGAGGGCATCGAGAAGGACGACATCGGGATCCTGCCGCTCGGCGTCCCGATGCTCGCGGGGCCGGGCGCCATCTCGACCGTCATGGTCCTCGCGTTGGGCGCGAAATCGCCCGCGGCGACGGCCGCCATCTACGTGTCCATCGTGCTCACGGCCGTGATCTCGTTTCTGGTGTTGTCGGCGGCATCGCTGGTGGAGCGCCGGCTCGGCCAGACGGGCATGCGGATTCTCACGCGGCTCATGGGGCTCGTGTTGAGCGCGATTGCCGTGCAGTTCATCATCGACGGCGTCAAATCGAGCTTGGGCTGAGATTCCCACCAACGGACTAGTCCATCCGGAGGAGAGGGACCGCACGTCCGGCCCATCGTTCGACTGATTGTGCGGAGAAATTGGCGTTCCTAGTGTTTCGCTCATGCCCTCTCCCCGTTCGTCGTCGACGCATCGCTAGATGTCATCCCCGCTCGTGAGTACGCTGCTGATCGAAGGTCCGGTGAACCGGCACTTCGCGCAGCTGCATCGCGACCCGCAGGCCCTCACCGACGCCGTCAACTTGTACCTGCAGACCGGCCTGCGGCGCGGCAACGGCGTCGTGGTAATCGCCGCCCCCGCCCACACCGATCGCTTCCTCACGCGGTTGCGTGAAGACGAGCTCGATCCCGGTGTGTTTCTCAAGTCGGGCCAGCTCGAGCTGCATGACGCCGAGATGACGCTGCGCAAGTTCATGCAGAACGACATGCCGGACTGGGACGATTTCCGCCGCTGCATGGCCGCGGTGTTCGAACGGGTACGGGCGTTCGGGCGCGGTACGACCCGGGCGTATGACGAGATGGTGAATCTGCTGTGGCACGAAGGTAAAGAAGAGGCCGCCATTCGTCTCGAGGAGTACTGGAACGAGCTCGCACGCTTGTATCCGTTCTCGCTGTTCTGCAGCTACATGCTCGACGTCCATCACGAGCACGCCTACGACGGACCGTTGGAAGAGATCGGCCGGACCCATTCCGACATCCTCGGGACCGCCGAGGATGAGCGGTTTCGCGTCGCCCTGGACGCCGCCAGCCGGGACGTGTTCGGGGTACCGCTGTCGCAGATGGTCGGGTTTTCCGGGCAAACCCACCCGGGCGAGCACCGCTTTCCCAGCGGGCAGCGCACGATGCTGTGGGTGAAGCGCAATCTCCCCTCGGCCAGCGCTGCGGTGCTGGAACGAGCACGTCGTTACTACGAAGAATCGTCGCCGCAATAATCCGTCATGACGTCGCCCGCCAGCAGTTCCTTCCTGACCGAGGCTCCGACAGGCCGCCACTGCGCGCAGTTTCACAGGGATCCGAATACGCTCACCGAATCCGCCTACGCCTTCCTCGAAGCAGGTGTACGGCGCGGTCAGAGCGTGCTGGTGATCGCCGGCCGTGATCATGCGGACGAACTGCTGAATCGCCTGGCCGCAAACAAGTTCAACCCCGGAGCACTGACCCATTCCGGCCAGCTGAGCATTCTGGAGGTCGACCATGTCATGCAGCAATGCATCGCGGGCGGCATGCCCGAATGGGGTCGGTTTCGCAACGCGCTCATGCCGATGCTGTCGCGCATCCAGCCCGGCGGACGGGGAACGCGAATCTACAGTGAGTTAGCGAGCGCCCTGTGGCAGGGCGGCAACCCCGAGGGCGCGATCCGTCTCGAAGAGCTCTGGAACGCGCTGGCCATCACCATGCACTTTTCGCTCTACTGCGGCTACACGATGGACACGCTCTCCGAGGAATCGTACGCGGGGCCGCTGGAGGAGCTGGGCCGGACGCATTCCGATATCCTCAGCACACCGGAGGATGAGCAATTCGGCGTCGCACTCGATCGGGCCAGCAAGGAGATCTTCGGGATCTCACTCACGCAGATGGCGGGCGTATCCAAGCAGGAGGGCGCTCGGCGGTTTCCGAGCGGGCAGCGGACGATGCTCTGGGTTAAACGCAACCTCCCGATGTCGACTGCCCAGATCGTGGAACGGGCGCGCCACTACTTCAGGGACAGCCACGCCTAGCGCTACATCCGTTTGTACTTCGGCCCGCTGCCCCCTTCCCGCGGCGTCCAGCGTGGTCCCAGCACATCCGTAGCCTTACAATCGACGCAATTCGGCGCATTGATCCGCAGCCCGTTCTCCGTCGCCTCGTAGACGCCGGCGGGGCACATGTGCGAGTAGAACCGCGCAACCTCGACTGGAACGTCCGGAGGAGCAATCAGATGGCTGGGGATGGTATCTCTGGTTGAATTCCCGGATTTGAATACCGCATCCACTTTCCCGGCTGACCCCGGGCGCAAGCCCGGGGAAGACCGTCGCGCGACCTCCACATCCACATGCATCCGATACGTCCCCCCCGGGAACCGCCCGCCGGTGAGCGTCATCAGCCCCGCTTGGAGGCCGCCAAGGTAGAACCCGTCGCGGAAGGCGAGCCGCATGTTGCGGGTGCGGTACAGATCGGCGCGGACGTACGAGGCGTCCACCTGGCGATCATATGCCGCGAGCGCGGCACCGCTCTTCAGGTTCTGGAAAATCGCGCGCGCGGCGAAGATCCCCGATTGCATCGCGTAATGAATGCCTTTGAGCGACGGAACGTCCACGAATCCGGCGGCATCGCCGAGCAGGACGATGCCGTCACCCGAGCGCCGTTCGGGCAGCGAATAGAGACCGCCCTCCGGGATCGTCTTTGCGCCCCATTCCACCAGTTCGCCGCCGGCGAGCAATGGCTCGAGCAGCGGATGCTGCTTGAACCGCTGCAACAGCAGATGCACATCGAGTCCCGCGTCGCGGTAATCGAGGCCCACGACCAGGCCCAGCGCGACGAGGGTCGGCTCGAGCGGATAGATGAAGCTGCCCCCGAAGGCATCGGTCGGGAGCGGCCAGCCGAGTGTGTGGATGACGCGATCGAGCGGCCGCTTCGTCTCCCACAGCTCTTTCACGCCGAGCGCGAAGATCTGGGGATTCTCCGACGGCACTTTCTGCCACTCGCACCACGCCTGTGCGAGCAGGCCGCGCGTGCCTTCGGCCAGCGCCGTGACCTTCGCGACCAGGTCGTTGGGCGGCGTACCACCGGGCGTCGGGTTCCCGCCTCGATCGAGACCGGCGGGCGCCGTCCGGACACCTGCCACCGCCGACTCCCGCACGAGCAGCTGCGCCGCGGGAAACCCCGTGAACAGATTGACCCCGAGCTCTTCGGCTTTGGCGCCAAGCCAGCGCACGATCTCGCACAGCGAGGCGATGTAGCGGCCGTGATTGCGCATCGATGGAGGCGTCGGCAGGCGCCATTTGCTTCCCGCGGTCAGCAGATACACGGCTTCCTTGCCAACCGGCGCGCGGAACGGGAAGTCGGAATCGGTTAGATCAGGAAACAGCTCACGGAATGCGCGGGGATTCACGACGGCACCGGAGAGCGAATGCTCGCCGAGCGCCTCGGCCTTTTCAAGCACGCCGATGTTGAGATCCGTTGCGTCCGCCTTGGCCAGCCTGGCGAGCTCGATGGCGCAGGCGAGTCCGGCCGGCCCGGCACCCACGATGAGGACGTCGAGCTCCATGCGGTCGCCGGCGCCTGGAGCGCCGTCTTGAAGAATGAGCTTGTCCAACGGCAGCGCAGGTTGATACTGCGCCGGAATGAACTCAGCCATGCAGTTTGCGGATCTCTTCGGTCAATCGCGGTACGATCTCGAACAGGTCTCCCACGACGCCGTAGTCCGCGACTTTGAAGATCGGGGCGTCCTTGTCCTTGTTGATCGCGACGATGACCTTCGCCGTACGCATGCCGGCGAGATGCTGGATGGCGCCGGAGATCCCGACCGCGATGTACAGCGACGGGCTCACGGTCTTCCCCGTTTGTCCGACCTGATCCGCATGTGCCCGCCACCCCGCGTCGACCACCGCGCGTGACGCGCCGACCGCGGCCTGGCCGCCGAACGCGTGCGCCAGCTCTTCCAACACCTTGAAGTTGGCGGGCTCCTTCAGCCCGCGGCCACCCGAGATGATCACCTGCGCTTCGGCGACGTCGAGCGTCCCCGCTGGTGCAGCCTTGATCTCGCGTACCCTCACCCGCCCGCTGCCGGTCACCGGAACGGTCTCGGGCGTCACGCTGGCGGCGCGCTCATCGGGCGTGAAAACGTTGGGCCGCAACGAAAGGACTACCGGCTGCGACGTCACCTTCACCTTCACTAGCGCTTTGCCCGCGTACACCGGCCGAGTCACGAGGAATCCGCTGCTATCTGCGGCGACATCGGTGAGATCGGCGGCCACACCAACGCCGAGCTTGGCCGCGACGCGCGGCGCCAGGTCTTTGCCCGTCGCGGTCGCGGCAAACACCACGGCGCGGTACCCACCGGCCTTTGCCCGCTCGGCAATTGCCGTCGCACAGCCTTCCCGGTCCGATGTGTCGCTGACGATCGCGTCGACCGCGTCGGTCAACCGGCGCGCGGCCGTCACAACTTCGAACGATACCTTGCGCAACTTGCCGTCACGCTGCTCGAGCACCGCGAGGACCCGAGTCACAGGACTTTGGCTTCTTCGCGCAGCAGCCGCACCAGCTCGCCGACGGCCCCCGCCCCCTCGCCGACGATCTTTCCTTCTTTCCGCGCGGGCGGTGGCATGAGGGCAACAACCTCGAGCGCACCAGCTCCCGGCTGCACGGGCTTCACCTCCAACGGCTTTTTCTTCGCCGCCATGATCCCCTTGAGCGCGGGGTAGCGGGGCTCGTTGAGGCCCTTATCGGCGGTGAGGACGGCAGGCAGCGGGAACTCGACCACTTCGATGCCCCCCTCGATCTCGCGCTCCGCGACGCCCGTGGCGCCGTCGATATCGAGATGCGAGATGGCGGTGACACAGGGCATTCCGAGCAGCTCGGCGACGAGTGGACCGACCTGGTGATTGTAGTCGTCGATCGCCATCCGGCCGAACAGAATCAGGTCCCAGCTCGCGCCTTTCAGCTCGGCAGCGATGAGCCGTGCGGCTTCAAAGGGGTCTGCGGGAATCTTGTCGGCCTGGAGGAGCACGCCACGATCGGCGCCCATCGCGAGCGCGGTGCGGATCGTTTCCTGCGCGGCGGCCGGGCCGAGGCAGATCACGGCGACTTCGCCGCTGCCCGCCTTTTCCTTGCGCCGCAACGCCTCCTCGACGGCGAACTCGTCATACGGATTCATGACGAACTTCACGCCGGCCTCGTCCAAACTTTTGCCGTCGGCAGCGATTTTGACGCGCGTTTCCGAATCGGGGACGCGCTTGATGCAGACCGCGATTTTCATGAGGACCGAAAGCTACGCTACCGTCTCGCCATGCGGAACACGGCGATGCCCCAACTTTCGGGATCGTCGGGTGGGTCGTCGTTCCAGTCGTTGTAGGAGTGGGAGCCGTCCGAACGGTAGCGCAACACGTAGGCGCCAGCGGGCAGCGTGATCACGCCGTCGAAGATGCGGTTCTTATCGGCGCCGCCGGCCGGGTTGGTTTCGTCGTACTTCATTTCCCACACACGGCGCCCGCCGGCATCCTCGATCCAGCCGTAATCGAACATGTCGTCATCACGGCCCTCGCCGACGGCCAGGACGCGCAGCCGCGTCGCTTCCGTCAGGCGGAACGTCGCGCGCGCGTCTTCGTCGTTGGCCATGTGCTCGAGCTGCGCCACGGTCACGTCGTTGCCGGGGCCGCGGGCGCGCATGAACGGCCCGATGTCGGCGGGATTCAGCCGCCGGCTGGCGGGGAAGACGCTTACGCCCCAGTAGCGCGCCTCGGCGGGCGGCGCGCCATTCCAGTCGTTGTAGGAGTGCGAGCCGTCGCTCTTGTAGTACACGAGATAATTGCCCGGTGCGAGATGCATCGTCCCATCGAACAGCCGGTTCTTCGCGGCGCCGCCGGCATGCTCGGTGTTCTCGAAGGTCATCGACCAGATCCGCTTGTGCTGTTCCTCATCCACGATCCACGCGTAGTCCGCCATGCGGTCGCGGAAGCCCTCGCCGATGGCATAGATGTGCACATCCATCGGACGCCGCAGCGCGAAGCCGGTCGACCGCATCTCGTCGTCTCTGATCCCGATCAGTGAGACGATGGTCTGGCCCTGCGGCACCGGCTCATACTCGAAGGGACGGACCGACGCCCGCGCTGCCGAGTCGGCCACGCGCAACGTGAGCCCCCAGAACTCGGGATCGGTCGCTGGTACGTTGTTCCAATCGTCCGGGCTGTGGGAGTCGTCGCAGGCGAAGTAAGCGACGTAGTGTCCCGGCTTGAGCTGCAGCGTCTCGTGCACCATGCGATTCTTGGCCGCACCACCGGCCGGATCGGTGCTGGCGTACGTCATCGACCAGACGCGCTGGCGCGTGTCGGCGTTCATGATCCAGCCGTAATCGAGTTCGTCGTCGAGCGTCAGCTCGCCGATCGCGTAGACCTCGACCTTCGTCGGCCGGGTGATCTCGAAACCCTTGCGCGCCGAGCTGTTGCGATCCGGCACGACGGTCACGATCGCGGACGCCGTGAACGCGCCCTGCGCGGCCTTCAGCTCGTCATGGGAAGCGCTGCGGCCGGCGCCCGTGATGGCGATCCCGAACTGCCGGAACAGACCCGTTTCGACGTAGGGACCACCGTACTTCGCGCGGCGGCCGAGACGCACGATGTCGCGAAAGTCCTTGATGTCGCGGTTGAAAGGGGAGAAGGCTGACGGATAGGAGGCGTAGTGAGCTTCGTACGTCCCGGCGGGAAGCCGGATGGTGCCGTCGAAGTGCCGCAGGCCGTTGGATTCGCGGCGGGTTTCCGCCGATCGGAGATCCCATACCACCGCGCGCGTGCGGGCATCGAGTATCCACGCCGCGGCGGGCCACGTGGTCTGTTCGTCATCCTGCCAACGGCGCTCGTCGCGGTTGCGCAAGCGGTCGGGCCACGGCTCGGCGCCGACGGCCGACAGTTTGAGCTCCTGTGGCGCGCTCAGAATGAAAGCGCTGACACGGTATTCCTGAGGCGTGAGATCGTGGATATCGACAAGGGCCGGGGCCTGAGGCGTTTGGGACGGGGGCGCCTGTACGAGAGCCAACAAGATGGCGAGATGCATGGCTGTCCTAACGGGGCCTGGGGGAGTGTGGTTTCTAATTCGGCAATGTCACCGGATGCCCATCGGCGGTAAAGACGTTGATGACCCGGCCTTCACGCTCCTTGAACCCGTACAGCTTGCGACGTTGGCCGCTCTGCAGTGGAATCGGCCCCCGGATCTGCCACGCCGCAATCAGTGGGGCGCCATTCGGCAGCCGCCGAAAGTCGATCCAGCCGCCGATCAGCTGCACCGGCACCCACCCTTCGAGCCCGGTGTAGCCGTACTCGAGCCGGCGCAGCTCGGAGCTTGCCCGATCCAGCCATAAGACGCCGTTGATGTCCGGGAGCTTCCGTTTGCGCACCGGCTCGAACCGCAAGCCGATGAGCGTCGAATCGGAAGCGTGCTGCTCTACGCGGAAGCAATGGGTATCGAGAAAGGCATCGGAAAAGAAGACGGCCGCATCCGGGCTGTAGTACGTCGGGCCTGTCGGGCCCTCCTGCACGAAGCCGTTTTGGACCAGCGTGTCCGGCGACAGGCTGCTGAAGGGCCAGGCGCTGAAGCCGTTGCTCGTATCTGCGCGCTCGGCGGTCTGGCGGAGATCCGCGTCGAGTGAGCGCTCCAGCAGCGCCGAGCGAAACCGAAATAGCCGGCGCTCGACGGCCATTTCCGTGACGCGCAAGACGGTCTGCGCCTGCTCGAGCAACTGCGCGACGGGCTCGCCTTCACCGGGCCGGGTCCGACACCGCTTCTCGGCTTCGACGGTGATGGCTGCCAGCTCCATAACGACATCGGGCAACGCGGCGCGGTAGCGGCGCTCACCCGCCTCGAGCAGCATGGCGGGAGATTCAAAGCTCTTGAAACCGATGCGAAGGATGCGCACGCGATACGTACCGGGGAAC
>WNFX01002510.1_pt1 | contig 39437 bp, 38 predicted proteins | sample 5400111 | NCBI WGS metagenome assembly WNFX01 (sample SAMN13153363, study PRJNA577476) | soil metagenome | isolation source: 40 cm soil or saprolite under grassland replicate 1 | place: USA:California | collected 2016-06-15
ACGAGCTGACCAAGCCGCAGTACGCCAAGATGAAGCTGGTCAAGGTCGCCTACGGCAACGACGACGACCAGACCTCGTTCCAGCAGGCGCAGGGCCTGCTGCAGGCATTCCCCAACCTCAAGGGGATCATCTCGCCGACCACCGTCGGCGTCGCGGCCGCCGCCCGCTACCTCAGCGGCTCCTCCTTCAAGGGCAAGGTCGCGCTGACCGGGCTCGGCACCCCCAACCAGATGCGCAAGTTCGTCAAGGACGGCACCGTCCAGGCGTTCGAGCTATGGGATCCCGGCAAGCTCGGCTACCTGGCGGCGTACGCGGCGGCGGCGCTGTGCTCCGGGCAGATCACCGGCAAGCCAGGCGAGACCTTCAAGGCCGGCAACCTCGGCACCAAGACGATCGGCGCCAATGGGGAGATCCTGCTTGGCCCGCCGCAGGTCTTCGACAAGTCCAACATCGACCAATTCAATTTCTAGTGTGGCCAGCGAGATGACCAGCGCGCAACAATCGATTGATCAGGAAGTGGGTGTGTAGGATGCGTGACCTCGTTGCCGTCAAGGCCGCGCTCAGGCAGCAGCGCATCGAGCTGCCGTCGTGGGCGTTCGGCAACACCGGCACCCGCTTCAAGGTGTTCACCCAGCCGGGCGTGCCGCGCGACGCCTACGAGAAGGTCGCCGACGCCGCCACCGTCCACCGCTTCACCGGGGTGGCGCCGAGCGTGGCGCTGCACATCCCCTGGGACGCCGTCGACGACTACGCCCACCTCGCCAAGCACGCCGACGACCTGGGCGTGCAGGTCGGCACCATCAACGCCAACGTCTTCCAGGACGACGACTACAAGCTCGGCAGCGTCTGCAACCCCGACCCGCGGGTGCGCCGCAAGGCGCTCGACCACCTGCTGGCGTGCGTCGAGGTGATGGACGCCACCGGCTCGCGCGACCTGAAGCTGTGGTTCGCCGACGGCACCAACTATCCCGGCCAGGACTCCATCCGCGCGCGACAGGAGCGTCTCGCCGAGGCGCTGGCCGCGGTCTACCAGCGGCTTGGGCCCGAACAGCGGCTGTTGCTGGAGTACAAGCTGTTCGAGCCCGCCTTCTACGCGACCGACGTGCCGGACTGGGGCACCGCGCTGCTGCACTGCCAGGCGCTGGGCGACCGGGCCAAGGTGGTGGTGGACACTGGCCACCACGCGCCGGGGACCAACATTGAGATGATCGTGGCGTTGCTGCTGCGCGCCGGCAAGCTCGGCGGGTTCGACTTCAACTCCCGCTTCTACGCCGACGACGACCTGATGGTCGGCGCCGCCGACCCGTTCCAGCTGTTCCGGATCATGCACGAGGTGGTCCGGGGCGGCGGCTACGCGCCCCAGGGGGAGATCGCCTTCATGCTCGACCAGTGCCACAACATCGAGCCGAAGATCCCCGCCCAGATCCGCTCGGTCATGAACGTGCAGGAGGCGACCGCCAAGGCGCTGCTGGTCAGCGCGGCGGCACTGGCCGGCATGCAGCTGGCCGGCGACGTGCTGGGCGCCAACGCCGTGCTGATGGACGCCTACGCTACCGACGTGCGGCCGCTGCTTGCCGAATTGCGCGAAGAGCAGGGCCTGGACCCCGACCCGGTGGCCGCCTACCACCGCTCCGGGTACGGCGAGCGGATCGTGGCCGAACGGGTCGGCGGCACCCAGGCCGGCTGGGACGCCTGAGCGAGGCTCTCATGGCACATCCTGAGGTGACCGCGCTGCTGGGGCGCAGTAACCGGCTGGGCTCCGACCCGGCCAACACCAACTACGCGGGCGGCAACGCCTCGGTCAAGGCGGCCGCGACCGACCCGGTCACCGGGGAGCCGGTCGAATTGCTGTGGGTGAAGGGTTCCGGCGGCGACCTCGGCACCCTGACCGAGAGCGGGCTGGCGGTGCTGCGCCTGGACCGGCTGCGCGCCCTGACCGGCGTCTACCCGGGGGTCGAGCGCGAGGACGAGATGGTCGCGGCGTTCGACTACTGCCTGCACGGCAAGGGCAGCGCGGCGCCATCGATCGACACCGCCATGCACGGCCTGGTGGAGGCCGCCCACGTCGATCACCTGCACCCGGACGCGGGCATCGCCCTGGCCACCGCCGTCGATGGCGAGGCGCTGACCAAGGCGTGTTTCGGCGAGCGGGTGGCGTGGGTGCCGTGGCGCCGACCCGGCTTCCAGCTCGGGCTGGACGTCGCCGCCGTCAAGGCCGCCCATCCGCAGGCCATCGGCGTGATCTTGGGCGGCCACGGCATCACCGCCTGGGGCGAGACCAGCGACGCGTGCGAGGCCAACTCGCTGGAGATCATCCGCAGCGCCCAGCGCTTCATCGACGAGCACGGCAAGGCCGACCCGTTCGGCGCGGTCGTCGCCGGGTTTGAGCCGCTGCCCCCGGCCGAGCGGCACGCCCGCGCCGCAGCGCTGTTGCCGCTGCTGCGCCAGCTCGCCTCCACCGACGCCCCTACGTCGCGGCCCCGGGTCGGCCACTACACCGACAGCGACGCCGTCCTGGACTTCCTCGCCCGGGAGAAGCTGCAGCCGCTGGCGGCGCTCGGCACCTCCTGCCCGGACCACTTCCTGCGCACCAAGCTACGGCCGCTGGTCCTGGATCTGCCCGCCAGCGCGCCGCTGGAGGCGGTCGGCGCTCGCCTGCGCGAGCTGCACGCCGTCTACCGCGAGGACTACCGGGCCTACTACGAGCGCTATGCCGAACAGGAGCCAGGGCCCATCCCGCCGCTGCGCGGCGCCGATCCGGCGATCGTGCTGGTCCCATCGGCGAGCGCGAGAAGTTCCGCATCGAGTACTGGGCGCTGGAGGAGGCCAAGCTCCAGCGGCTCCCAAAGCCCAAGCCGCTCGCCGGCCGCGTCGCCTTCGTCACCGGCGCCGGCTCCGGCATCGGCCGGGCGATCGCCAGCCGCCTTGCCGCCGAGGGCGCCTGCGTCGCCGTCGCCGACCGCGACGCCGCCTCGGCCTGCGCGGTCGCCGAGGAGATCGCCGCCGACGGCCACGTCCTCGACCCGGCTGACATCGCCATCGCCATGACTGTGGACGTCACCGACGCCGACGCGGTCGCCGCCGCGCTGCGCCAGACGGTGCTGGCGTTTGGCGGAGTGGACCTGGTGGTCAACAACGCCGGGCTGTCGATCTCCAAGCCGTTGCTGGAGACCACCGAGGCCGACTGGGACCTCCAGCACGACGTCATGGCCAAGGGCTCGTTCCTGGTCTCCCGCGAGGCGGCCCGCATTATGGTCGAGCAGGGCCTCGGCGGTGACCTCGTCTACATCTGCAGCAAGAACGCCCTGTTCGCCGGGCCCGACAACGTCGCCTACGGCGCCGCCAAGGCCGACCAGGCCCACCAGGTGCGGCTGCTCGCCGCCGAGCTCGGCCCGCACGGCATCCGCGTCAACGGGGTCAACCCCGACGGCGTCGTGCGCGGCTCGGGGATCTTCGCGGGCGGCTGGGGCGCCCAGCGCGCCGCCGTCTACGGGGTGCCGCAGGCGGAGCTGGGCGCCTTCTACGCCAAGCGCACCCTGCTCGGTCGGGAGGTCCTGCCCGAGCACGTGGCCAACGCCGTCTTCGTGCTCACCGGCCCGGAGCTGTCCCACACCACCGGCCTGCTCGTCCCCGTGGACGCGGGCGTGGCCGCCGCCTTCCTGCGATGACGGCCAACCCGGCGGAGCGCCCGGTCAACCTGGCAGCGATCGACCTCGGCGCGTCGAGCGGCCGGGTCCTGCTCGGCCGCATCGGCGGTGGCGACTTCGAGGTCACGGAGGTCCACCGGTTCCCCAACATCCCGGTGCGGGCACAGGAGACCTTGCACTGGGACGTGCTCGCCCTCCACCAGGGAATCCTCGACGGGCTGCGCGCCGCCGCCCGGCAGGCCGGCCCGCTCGACGGAGTCGGCATCGACTCGTGGGGGCTCGACTACGGCCTGCTGGACGCGACCGGAGCGCTGCTCGGCAACCCCGTTCACTACCGAGACGCCCGCACCGACGGGATCCTGGACAAAGTCCTGCGCGAAGTCCCCGCCGCCGACATCTACGCCGTCACCGGCCAGCAGTTCCTGCCGTTCAACACGCTCTGCCAGCTGGTGGCCGCCAGGGGGACTCCTCAGCTGGAGGCGGCGGCGCGGCTGCTGCAGATCCCCGACCTGTTCGCCTACTGGCTCACTGGGGTGGAGGGGGCCGAGATTACCAATGCCTCCACCACCCAGCTCCTCGACGTGACCGCCCGCACCTGGGCTGCCGACCTGATCCGCCGGCTCGGCCTGGCTCCCGGCCTGTTCCCGCCGCTGCGCGAACCGGGCGACCCCGCCAGCGAGCTGCTACCCAGCGTGCTGGAGGCCGTCGGGCTCGCCGGCCAGGGCCCCGTGCCGGTGACCGCCGTGGGGTCGCACGACACCGCCTCCGCCGTCGCCGGGGTCCCCGCCGACGGCGAGCGCTTCGCCTACATCTCCTGCGGCACCTGGGCGCTGGTCGGCGTCGAGCTGGACCAGCCGGTGCTCAGCGAAGAGAGCCGGCAGGCCAACTTCACGAACGAGCTGGGGGTGGACGGCACCATCCGCTATCTCCGCAACGTCATGGGCCTCTGGCTGCTGCAGGAGTCGCTGCGCGTCTGGTCGGACGCGGACGGAGGGCGGCCCGTCGACCTCGAGGCGCTGCTGCGCGAGGCGGCCGGCCTCCCGGCGTTCTGCGCGGTGATCGACGTGGACGACCCGGTCTTCGTCCCACCGGGCGACCTCCCCGCGCGGATCGCCGCCACGTGCGAGTACACCGGCCAAACAGCACCGCAGAGCCCGGCCGAGACCGTCCGCTGCGTCGTGGACAGCCTCGCGCTGGCGTTCCGCCGGACCCTCCACGACGCGCAGCGGCTCTCGGGCCGCGACGTCGAGGTCATCCATATGGTCGGCGGCGGCGCTCGCAACGAGTTGCTGTGCCAGCTCACCGCGGACGTCTGCGAGCTGTCGGTGGTTGCCGGGCCAGCCGAGGCGACCGCCCTCGGCAACCTGCTGATTCAGGCGCGGGCGCAGCGCGCCGCCCCGGCCGACCTGCCCGGCCTGCGCTCCCTCCTGCGGCAGACCCAATCCCTGCGGACCTACCTCCCGCGCAGGCGCGGGCGACCCACCCCGGAGGTGCCTGGATGACCCTGGAGCCGGAGCCGGAGCTCAAGGCCAAGCTGGCGGCGCTCACCCTGGAGCAGAAGGTGCGGCTGCTCACTGGCGCCGGTTTCTGGTCGTTGCACCCGGAACCGGCCATCGGGCTGCGGCGGGTGGTGGTCTCCGACGGCCCGGCTGGCGTGCGCGGGGAGCGCTGGGACGAGCGCGACCCGTCCGCGAACGTGCCGTCCCCCAGCGCCCTCGCCGCCACCTGGGACGAGGCCCGGGTCGAGCGCCTCGGTCGTCTCCTGGCCGCCGAGGCCAGGCGCAAGGGCGTCCAGGTGCTGCTCGCCCCGACCGTGAACCTGCACCGCAGCCCCTACGGCGGCCGCCACTTCGAGTGCTTCAGCGAGGATCCGCTGCTGACCGCGCGGATCGGCGCCGCCTATGTGCGCGGCGTCCAGTCCGGCGGGATCGCGGCGACGGTGAAGCACTTCGTCGCCAACGACTCCGAGACCGAGCGGCATACCGTGGATGTGCGCGTCGACGAGCGCACCCTGCGTGAGTTGTACCTGGCCCCCTTCGAGGCGATCGTGCGGGAGGCTGGCGCGTGGGCGGTGATGGCTGCCTACAACAGCGTCAACGGCACCACCATGAGCGAGCACCCGCTGCTCCGCGAGGTCCTCAAAGACGAGTGGGGCTTCGACGGCGTGGTGATGTCCGACTGGTTCGGCACCCGCTCGACCGTCCCGAGCGGTCGCAGCGGCCTCGACCTGGTTATGCCCGGCCCCTCGGGCCCGTGGGGCGACGACCTGGTCGCGGCGGTCAGCGACGGTCACGTCAGCGAGGCGGCCATCGACGACAAGGTGCTGCGCCTGCTGCGCCTGGCCGCCCGCGTCGGCGCCCTCGACCTCGACCTCGGCGCCGATCGGCTGGAGGCGGAGCGGGAACCCTGGTCCAGCGCCGCGGTCGCCGCCGAGCTTCGCGCCACCGCCGCCGCGGGATTCGTCCTGGTCCGCAACGAGCACGCCCGCGACCATGACGGGGAGAGCGAGCGCGCCGTGCTGCCCCTGGAAGCGGGCCGCCTGCGCCGGGTGGCAGTGCTGGGGCCGAACGCGGCCGTCCCCCGCACCCTCGGCGGTGGTAGCGCCACGGTCTTCCCGCCCTATGCGATCTCCCCGCTCGACGGCCTCCGCGTCGCCCTGGAGCCCGAGGTCGAGGTCGCCCACGCGCCGGGAGCGCGGGCCACCACCGGGATCCCACCCGCCGACCTGGGCCTGCTGCGGCCTCCGGCGTCATCCCCGGAGGGGGAGGAGGGCGGTGTCGAGCTGCGCTTCGTCGCCGCCGACGGCACCGTGCTGCACCGCGAGCACCGCCGCACCGCCGCCTTCACCTGGCTGGGCTCGTTCGGCGATTTCCCTGCCGAGCGGGTCGCCGCCACGCCCCGGTTCGCCGGCCCGCTGGCCCCCGAACCCGGCGTGGAGCCGATCGGCGCCATGATGCGCCCGCCCCAGCACCTGGTTCGGGTCCCGCTGGAGGCTGGCCAGCAGCTCCCGATCACCCTCAGCTACCGCCTCACCGACGCCAGCCGAATCCCCGCCTTCCAGCTCAACGTGGACCGCCCCTGCGGCAGCGACGAGGAGGAGCTCGCCCGCGCGGTGGCCCTGGCCCGCGACGCCGACGTCGCCGTGGTGGTCGTCGGCACCACCGACGAGGTCGAGAGCGAAGGCTTCGACCGCAACTCCCTGGCCCTCCCCGGCCGCCAGGACGACCTGGTCCGCGCGGTCGCCGCCGCCAACCCCCACACCGTCGTGGTGGTCAACGCCGGCGCCCCCGTCCTGCTCCCCTGGGCCGACGAGGTCCCCGCGATCCTGCTCACCTGGTTCCCCGGCCAGGAGTTCGGCAACGCCCTCGCCGACGTCCTCCTCGGCGCCAGCGAACCAGGTGGCCGCCTCCCCACCACCTGGCCCGCCTCCCCGGACGGCCTCCCCACAACCACCCCGGCCGCCGGCCGCCTGGACTATGCCGAAGGCATCTTCGTCGGCTACCGCGCCCCCGAGGGCCGCGCCGTCCAGTACCCCTTCGGCCATGGCCTCGGCTACACCACCTGGGAGTACCTCGACGTCAAGACCACCGGCCACGCCTCCCTCACGCAGGGCGGCGACCTGGGCCCTGGCAGCACTCTCACCGTCCACGTCACGGTCCGCAACGCCGGCTCCCGTCCCGGCTGCGAGGTCGTCCAGGTCTACGCCTCCCGTCCTGACAGCACGCTCCCGCGCCCGCCCGGCTGGCTCGCCGGGTTCGCCCTTGCCCATGCCATCCCCGGCGAGACGGCCACCGTCGAGGTGCTGGTGCCCGCCCGCACCCTCGCCCACTGGGACGCAGAGGCCAAGGCCTGGCGCATCGAGCCCGGCAGCTGGGCCCTGACCGCCGGCCCGGTGGCCACCGCCGTCCCGGCCGGAGAGGCGGCATCGTGATCCGCAACCAGGACTTCCAGCACAGCGGGCTAACCCTGCGGTCCACCGTGCACATCCCGGACAGCCCGCCTGGGACCCGCTGGCCGACGGTGATACTCATCCACGGCTTCAGCGCCAACCGGCTGGAGTTCGGCTCCTCCTTCGTCCATATGTCCCGGCTGCTGGAACGCAACGGCATCGCCTCGGTCCGGGTCGACCTGTCAGGCCACGGAGAGAGCGACGGCGACTTCTTCGACGTCACCATCACCGGCGAGATTGCCGAAACACGCTCAGTGGTGCAGGTAGTTCGAGCCTTCGACTTCGCCGATCCCGCCCGCATCGGCCTGCTCGGGATGAGCATGGGCGGCGTCGTCGCCGGAATCGTCGCCGCCGAAGAGCCCGGAATCCACGCCCTGTGCCTCTGGTCACCCGCCGCCGTCGCCCCCTTCGAGATCGGCAGCGGCCACCTGAAGGGCCGCAACATCGCCGCACAGCTCGAAGCGAAGGGATACTTCGACGCCGACGGCCACCGCGTGAGCCCAGCCCTCGTCGACGACATCACCGACCTCGACGTCTACGGCCGCGCCCGCCACTACACCGGCCCCGTCCGCATCATCCACGGCGACAAGGACGACATCGCCCCCCTCACCTACGCCCGCCGCTACCTCGACCACTACGGCAACGCGGAACTCGAGGTCGTCCCTGACGCCGACCACGGCTGGGCCACCGTCCCGCACCGCACCCGCCTGCATCAGTCGACTTTGGAGTTCCTCCGCGAGCACCTTCAGCAATGAGGGCATCGAGGTTGAGCGCTTACAGCCGACGCCGGCGTCGGCGCAGTGGGAGGATGGTGCCCAAAATGACGGTTTCCGCTAGATTCTTGCCATGCCTAGCGGGATGTACGCCGTGGCGCGGCTGTGACCGTGGGAACCGTCCACGATATCCGTGTGGTCGTCAACGGGACGCCGCGTGCCGTCCGTGCGGCGGCCAGGACCAGCCTGGCTGACCTGCTCCGTGAGCAGCTCGACCTGACGGGCACCCGGCTGGGGTGCGAGCACGGCGTCTGCGGCTGTTGCACCGTGCTGCTGGACGGTGAGCCGGTCCGTTCCTGCATCGTGCTCGCCGCACAGGCTGACGGGCACAGGGTCACCACCGTGGAGGGGCTGGCCGGGCCGGACGGGAGCCTCAGCGTGGTACAGGAGGCGTTCTGCGACACCCATGCGCTGCAGTGCGGCTACTGCACACCGGGCATGCTGCTGGCCGCGCACGCGCTGCTGGAGCGCACCCACACTCCGAGCAGCGGCGAGATCGAGGAGGCGCTCGGCGGCAACCTCTGCCGCTGCACCGGCTACGTGCAGATCCGCGAGGCCGTCGCGCTGGCGGCTCGCCGCCTCGCCGCAAGCGACGCGCAAGCCAGCGATGCGCCAGCGAGCGACGGGCAGGCGGGTCGGCATGGCTGAGCCGGGGCCGGGACCTGAGCCCGGCTGGCGTTTCGTGTCGCGGCCGGCGCGGGTGCGGGAGGACCGCCGTTTCGTCACCGGGCACGGGCGGTTTGTCGCCGACCTCACACCGCCGGGGACGCTGCACGTCGCGCTGGTCGCGAGTGTGCACGCTCACGCACGTATCGCCGGGATCGACCCGGGCGCCGCGCTGGCGCTGGACGGCGTCGTCGCGGTGGTCACCGGCGCGCAGCTCGCCGAGGACACCGAGCCGATGCGCCAGTACGTGGACGCCCCCGGCGTGGCGTGGCGGCCGCTGGCGCTGGAGACCGCCCGCTACGCCGGCGAGTGGGTGGCGGCGGTGGTGGCCACCTCCCGCGCGGTCGCCGAGGACGGCGCCGAGTTGGTCGAGGTCGACTACCAGCCGTTGCCGGTGATCCTCGACCCGGAGCGCGCCCAGGACCCTGGCGCGCCGCTGGTCCACCCGGCGCATGGCAGCAACGTGGTGGTCCACCGCGAGTTCGTCTGGGGCGACGTCGATGGCGACTTCGCCACGGCCGACGGGACCGCGCGGCTGCGGGTGCGCTGGCAGCGCAGCGCCACCGTGCCGCTGGAGACCTTCGGGGTGGTCGCGAGCTGGGACCCTGACGGTGGGCTGCTGGAGGTGTGGGCGTCGGTGCAGATGCCCCAGTTCCCCGACCAGCTGGCGCACTGCCTGCGCCTGGCCACCAACCGGGTGCGGGTGCACTTCGACGTCGACGTCGGCGGCAGCTACGGCACCAAGCGCGGCATCAAGCACGGCGTGCTCGCCGGCTACCTCGCGCGGCTGCTCGGCGCCCCCGTCAAGCTGGTCGAGGACCGCGCCGAGCACATGCACGGCGGGGACTTCCACGGCCCCGACCGTCGTTTCGACGTCGAGCTGGCCTACCAGCGCGACGGCACCATCACGGCGCTGCGGCTGGCGGCCCTCGACGACCAGGGCGCCTACCCGAGCCGCTCGGTGCTGCAGCTCGCCAAGCCGGTCGGCTCGATCGTCGGGCCCTACCGCATCCGCAGCGTCGCCTACCGGGCCACCGGCGTGCTCACCAACAAGCCCGGGCAGGTGGCAGTGCGCGGCTTCGGCCAGGCGCCCACCAACTACGCCATCGAGTCCGCCGTCGACGCGGTCGCCGCCGCACTCGGCATGGACCGCCTGGAGCTGCGACGGCGCAACCTCATCCGCGCCGAGCAGTTCCCCTACCGCATCCCCAGCGGCACCACCTACGACTCCGGCGACTACCACACCGTCCTCGACCAGCTCGAGGCGGCCGGCCTGGCCGCGCTCACCGAGCGGCGCGACCAGCTCCGCGCCCAGGGCCTGCTCGCCGGCATCGGCGTCGCCACCTGCCTGGAGCCGAGCGGCGGCAACGCTACCTTCGAGCAGCTGCTGCATCCCGGCAACGACAAGACCACCTTCCCGGAGGGGTGCCGCCTGCGGGTCGATGCCGACGGGCAGGTGATCGCGGTCATCGCCCTGTCCTCGGCGGGGCAGGCCCACGAGAGCCTGGTCGCCACCCTGGTCGGCGAGGAGTTGGGCCGCGACCCCGCTGACGTCATGGTGGTCCGCGCCGACTCCCTGTCCGGGCTGCCGTCGCAGAGCCCCGTGGGCAGCCGCATGGCGATCATGCTCGGTGCCGGCGTGCGCGGTGCCGCCGACGCCCTCAAGCGCAAGCTGCTCGCGGTCGCCGCCCACAACCTCGGCGTCGGCACCGACGGGCTCGCCTACGACCGTGGCGACGTACTGGTGCGGGCCGATCCCGCCCGCCGCCTCAGCCTCCAGGAGCTGGCGCTGATCGCCCACCGCCACGCCCACCGCATGCCGCCCGGCATGGAGCCTGGCCTGGAGGCGCTGCACGTCGCCCAGGTGCCGGGCGGCGGCACGCTCGCCGCCGTCGACGGCAGCGTGGCGATGTACCCGTGCTTCGCCTTCGAGGCACACCTGGCGCTGGTCAGCATCGACCCTGGCACCGGGCAGGTCGCCATCCCCGAGTACTACGTGGCCCACGACTGCGGCACGATGATCAACCCGCAGGTGGTCCGCGGCATGGTCTTGGGCGGCATCGCCCACGGCATCGGCGTCGCCCTCTACGAGCGCTTCGCCTTCGACGAGCACGGCCAGCCGCTCACCAGGTCGTTCATGGACTACCTGCTGCCCAGCATCTACGAGGTGCCGCACCTCCGCGACCTGGAACACCACACGCCCTCGCCGCTGACCTCCCACGGCCAGAAGGGGTCCGGCGAAGCTGGCTACATGGGCGCCCCCGCCGCCGTGGCGAGCGCGGTCAACGACGCGCTCGCAGCCGGTGGCGCGGCCCCGGTCCAGGCCCTGCCGATCGGCCCGGCCGACGTTTGGGCCGCACTGCGCGCCGCCCGGCGCCCCGCCAGCGGGGGTCCGCAGTGACCGGCCCGCCATCGCCGGTGCCGGTGCCGGGTTCGGTGACGGTGGTGGACGCGCACGCGCATGCGGTGCCCGCGGATCTCGTGGCCGACCTGGTCGGTGGCCGCGTGCACTTCCCCAATGTCAGCGTCGGCCCCGGCCCCGCCGAGGCCGCTGGCCCCGGTCCCACCTTCGCCTTCGCCGGCGGTCCGCCGACCCGGCCGCTCGCGCCCGCGCTCACCGACGCCGGCCGCCGCCGTGCCTGGTTGCAGGCGCAGGGCATCGGGGCACAGGTCGTCGGCGGCTGGCTGGACATCTTCGGCTACCAGCTCGGCAGCGCCGAGGGGGCGGACTGGTCGCGGCTGCTCACCGAGCGCCTGGCCGGGCTGTGCGCCAGGGAGGGGGAGGGGCGGCTGACGCCGCTCGGCACCGTGCCGCTGCAGGACCCCGCACGCGCCGCCGACCTGCTCCCCGAGGTGCTGGCCGCTGGCTGCGCCGGGGTGATGGTCGCCACGCGGGCTGGGGAGCTGGAGCTGGACGACCCCGCCGCCACGCCCTTCTGGGAGGCGGCCGACGACCTCGGCACTGTCGTCTACCTGCACCCGGGCTTCGGCGCGGCGAGCCGCCGCTACGAGCCCTACGGCCTGGCCAACGGGCTGGCCCGCATCGAGGACAGCACCGTCACCCTCGCGCGCCTGCTGTACGCCGGCATTCCCGCCCGCTACCCGAGGCTGCGGCTGGTCGTCGCCCACGGCGGCGGGGCGCTCCCATGGGTGCTCGGCCGGCTGGTCCGCAACTACGAGGTGAGCGGCGCTCGCCACGCCGACCCGATGGAGTCCTTCGCGCGCCTGTACTTCGACTCGGTCGTCTTCGAGCCGGCGGCCCTGGAGCTGCTGGTGCGGCTGGCCGGTCCCGAGCGGGTGCTGCTCGGCTCCGACTACCCGTTCCCCATCGGCGACCCGCAGCCCCGCCAGGTGATCGAGCGCTCCGGCCTGAGCGAGGCTGACGCCCGCCTGCTGCTCGGCGGCAACGCCGCCACCGTGTTCGGCCTCCCGCTCCCGGCCGGCGGCGACGGCGCCGCGGCGCCGTGAGGTGAGGTCATGAAGCCGGCCGACTTCTGCCTGCACCGCCCGGACATCCTCGGCGAGGCGCTCGCGCTGCTGGCCGAGCACGGCGACGACGCCAAAGCCCTCGCTGGCGGGCAGAGCCTCGTCCCGCTGCTCAACTTCCGCCTCGCCCGGCCCGCCCACGTCATCGACCTGGAGCGCATCGCTTCCCTCAGGCGGCTGCGGCGCAGCGCGGACGGCCTCGCGGTGGGCGCGATGGTCCGGCAGCGCCACGCCGAGACCGACCCGGAGGTTGCCGCAGCCTGCCCGCTGCTCGCGGCCGCCCTGCCACACGTCGGCCACCCGCCCATCCGCAACCGCGGCACGATCGGCGGCAGCCTCGCCCACGCCGACCCGGCCGCCGAGCTGCCAGCGGTGGCGGTGGCACTGGACGCGACGCTGATCGCCGCCAGCGCCCGCAGCCGCCGGGAGATCCCGGCGTCCGCCTTCTACCAGACCTACCTGACCACCGCCCTGGAGCCCGACGAGCTGCTGGTAGAGACCCGCTTCCCGCCGCTGCCGCCACGCAGCGGCGCGTGCGTGCTGGAGGTGAGCCGCCGGCAGGGCGACTTCGCGCTGGTCGGCGTCGCGCTGCAGGTCACTTTGGACGACGGCGGCACCGTCGCCGACGCCCGGGTGTGCTTCATCGGCGTCGCCGAGGTGCCGCGCCGCTGCCCGGAGGCCGAGGCCGTGCTCAGCGGCTGCTCGCCCGCCGACGCCGAGGCCGTCAGCGCCGCCGCCGACCGCGCCCGCGAGGTGCTCACCCCCGCAAGCGACCTGCACGCCAGCGCCGACTACCGCCGCGACGTCGCCGGCACCCTGCTGGAGCGTGCCTTCATCGGGGCGGCCCGCCGCCCGTCACGGCGGGCCGCCCCGGATCCGAGGCCGAGGTAGCCCTACCCCTTGCTGCCCGCGAGGGCCTGGTTGATCCAGGCCGTCGGGACGACGGTTGCGAATGGAGGGGCGGAGGCCGCCAGGCCGCTGGAGGTGTGGAAGGTCACGATGGTCTGGTAGCCCTGCTCGGTGAAGACCGGCTTGGCGGGGATCTCCTTCTCCACGATCGGCATGAGGGTCTGGACCGTGGCGGGCTTGAGGGTGTTCTGGTAGCCGGCGAGCAGCTTCTGCGCGGTGGCGGGGTCGTCGTGGATGAGCTGCTCGGCCTTGGCGATCGCGCGCAGGAACGCCGCGACCGCCGCGCCCTTGCGGTCGATCACCTTCTGGGTGGTGAAGACCACGCCCTGAGTGGCGCCCACGAGGGCGGGGACATCCCCGTTGGTGGGGGAGATGTAGATCTTGCCGATGCCGTCGGCTTCGGCCTGCTGGCCGACCGGCTGGGCCAGGGAGAGCGCGTCGACGCGGCCGGTCTTGAGTGCCCCGAGCGCCGCAGTGGCGTCGCTGCCGAGGGGGACCAGAGTGGCGTCCCGCTTGGTGTCCAGCCCCACCTGCTTGAAGAGGTAGATGAGCAGGGCCTCGGTGCCGCTGCCCGGACCGGTGATGCCGATCTTCTTGCCCTTCAGCGCGGTGATCTTGGCGTTGAGGTCGCCGCCGGGGTCGGTGAAGCCAGTGCGCACGGTGACGTCGATGTAGTAGGCGTTGACCAGCGGCGCCAGCAGGCGGGTGTCGCTGCGGGTCTTGTACAGGTTGAGCACGTCGGTCATGACGCTGCCGGCGATGTCGATGGAGCCGGAGGTGAGCGCCGCGGCAACCTTGGCGCCGGTCCCCAGGCGCGGGCGATCGCCGAGCTTGACGCCCTCCTGGGTGAAGTAGCCTTGCTGCTCGGCGATGTAAAAGGGCAGGAATGCGACCGAGTTGCTGACCTGCCCCACGTTGAGGGTCATGTCGCCGCTGGAGGAGCTCTTGCCTCCGCCGCAGCCGGCGGCGAGCAATCCCACAGTCGCGCATGCGGCGAGGAATCGGGCCATCCGGCCGGCAGTGGTGCGGTCTCGCATGTCGGCTCCCTTCATCGGGGGTTCCCTTCACCGGGTGGGCGTGGGGGGTGGGGGTGGGACCAGCGCGGCCGTCAGTGGCGCTCGTCGATCGGCTTCCAGCGGTTGGTGAAGCGGCCGAGCACGCTGACCAGCGCGCCCAGCACGGACGCGATCACGCTCAGGACCACCAGCGCGGCGAACACCCCGGCGGTGTCGAACCCGGCCGCGGCGTCGTTGATGAGGTAGCCGAGCCCACGGTTGGAGGCGACCAGCTCGGCGATGACGGCGCCGATGAGCGCATAGGGGATCGCGACCCGCAGGCCGGTGAGCACACCGGCCATCGCGCCGGGCAGGATCACCTTGAGGGCGATGTCGCGGCGGCTGCCGCCCATCAGCCGCACGGCATCGACCAGGCCGCGATCGACGCCGCGGATGCCCGCGGCGGTATTGATGAACACCAGGAAGAAGACGCTGACGGCGGCCACGAGCACCTTCATCTGCAGGCCGATGCCAAGCCAGACGATGAACAGCGGCGCCAGCGCCACCTTCGGGATCGAATACAACGCCATCACGAACGGCTCCAGGACCCGCCAGGCGATGCGCTGCGATGCCAGCGCGAACCCAGCGAGCACGCCAGTGGAGGCGCCGAGGAGGTAGCCGACGAGGATCTCCTGGATAGTCAGCCAGGTGTTCGACCACAGGGTGCCGTCGCCTGACCACTGGGCGAGCCGGTGCGCCACGGCTGACGGCTTGCTCGCGAACAGCTCGTCAACCAGGCGGCCGGAGGCCAGCTGCCAGGCGACCAGGACAGCGGTGAGCAGCAGCACCCGGAAGGCCCACACGGTCGCGGTCTCTCCGTGCCGCTGCCACCAGCTCCGCTCGGCCGGCAACTCGATCGGTCCATGGCCCGCCCTGGTACCGAGGCTGACCGCCCCGTCAGTGCCGGTGCCGCCGCCGGCACTGACGGGAGCGGGGGAGGGGGCTGCAGCCGGGAGCTGGCGTGGCGGGGTAGTCATGGCGACCTCGAAGCGTCTTTGAGCGCCGTGGACACAACCCGGTGCAGTTCCACAAAGCGCGGGTGCAACCGGATCTCGTCGAGGTCGCGCGTGCGCGGCAGGTCGACGGGCTGGTCGAGCACCAGGCGGCCGGCGTGGCCGAGCACCACCACCCGGTCGCCCAGCAGCAGCGCCTCCTCCAGGTCGTGGGTGACGAACACCACCGTGCGGCCCGACCCGGACCACAGCCGGAGCAGCTCGCCTTGCAACTCGGCGCGCAGCTGGGCGTCGAGTGCCCCGAACGGCTCGTCGAGCAGGAGGGTCTCCGGATCGCCGCAGAGCATGCGGGCGAGGCTGGCACGGCGGCGCATGCCCCCGGATAGCTCCCGTGGGTAGTGCCGCTCGAAGCCGCGCAGCCCGACGGTGTCGATCAGGCGGTGCGCCACCGAACGTCGCTCCCGCTTGTCGACCCCGCGCAGCTCCAGCGGCAGCTCCACGTTGCGGCGCACGTCCCGCCACGGCATCAGCGTGTCGCTCTGGGTGAGGTAGCCCAGCTCCCGCCGGGGACCGTCGACCCGCTGGCCGCGGTAGGCGACTGTCCCGCTGGTTGGCGGCAGCAGGCCGGCGACGAGGTTGAGCAGGGTCGACTTGCCGCAGCCGCTGCGTCCGAGCAGCGTGACGAAGCTGCCCTGGTCGACCCTGAGCGTGAAGTCGCGCAGGGCGACGATCTCCCGCTCGTCCTTGAGGAAGTGCTTGGAGAGATCGTCGACTTCCAGCAGCGTGGTCATATAGCCAGCATTATGCATGATGCATGTGATGATGTAGACAGTATTGTCAACTATCTTGGCGGTGGAGGTGATGGTGGGTGGCCGGTTCCCGCGACATGCCCAGCACTAGCACCAGCACGGCCGCTGTGGTGGCCGACTACATTCGCGCAGCCGGAGTCCGGTTCGTGTTCGCCTATCCGGGCGAGTCGATCATCGAGCTGATGGAGGCCGCGCGTGCGGGCGGTGTCGAGGTGGTGCTCGGCCGGCGGGAGGGCACTGCGGCGTTCATGGCCGAAGCCGCTGCCATGGCGACGGGCATCCCGGGGGTGTGCCTGTCGACTCTCGGGCCTGGCTCGACCGCGCTCGTCAACGGCGTCGCCGCGGCCACCTGGGACCGGGTGCCGATGGTGGCGATCTCCGGCCAGATCGAGACCAGCCGTGAGCAGGTCTTCACCCATCAGGTCGTCGACCACAAGCTGCTGTTCTCCCCGGTGGCCAAGTGGGCGGGCCGGATCGAGGCCGCCGCGGCCGGCACCATCATGCGCAAGGCGCTGCGCCTGGCGGTCGCAGAACGCCCGGGCGCCGTCCACCTCACCGGCGCGGCCGACACCTTCCAGGCACCCGCGCGAGACGCCGGCGTCGCCCTCCCGCCGCTGGGCGCTGCCACCGAGACCGTCCAGGTGCATCGCGCCTCCGGCAGCGGCGCCGACCCTGTGGAGCGGCTGGAGCGCGCGCGGCGCCCTGTGGTGCTGGCCGGGATCGCGGCGACCCGCTGCAACGCCTCCGGGGCGCTGGTCCGCCTGGCCGAGACCGTCGGCGTCCCCGTGGTGGTGGCGCCGATGTCCAAGGGCGTGTTCCCGGAGGACCACCCCTACTTCGCCGGCGTCTTCGACATGGCCTGCAACCAGGTGGTGCGGGACTTCCTCGACGGCAGCGACCTGATCGTCACCGCCGGGTTCGACCCGGTCGAGCTGCTGAGGCCGTGGTCGCTGACCGCGCCGGTCCTGCATGTGGACACCACCCCGAACGTCGACCAGGTCTACGCCAGCGACTGCGAGGTGGTCGGCGACGTCGCCGCCAGCCTCGACTGGCTCACCGGCGCCTGGCACGGCGAGCCCCGCTGGACGGAACGGGAGGTCGCGTCGCACCGCGACCGCCTCCGCACTGCCTACTACGCCGGTCGGGTCGAAGGCCGCCTTAACCCCACCGACGTGGTCGACGTCATGCGCGCGGCCACCCCCAGGGAGACCGTCGTCACCTGCGACGTCGGTTCCCACAAGCTGCTGGTGGGGCAGGGCTGGCAGGCGTTCCAGCCACGCAGCGTGCTGATGAGCAACGGCCTGTCCGCGATGGGGATGGGGCTGCCCGGCGCCATCGCCGCGCAGCTGGTGGGTGGCGACCGGCCGGTGGTGGCGCTGGTCGGCGACGGCGGCTTCGCGATGGCCGCCACCGAGCTGCGCCTGGCCGCCAGCCGGAGCCTGCCGCTGGCGGTGGTCGTGTTCGTGGACGGCAGCCTCAACCGGATCGAGCTGAAACAGCTGGCCCTTGGCCTCCCGAGCACCGCCACCCGCCTGGAGACGATGGACCTGGTCGGGCTGGCACAGTCGATGGACTGCGACGGCGTGCGGGTGTCGTCGGTGCCTGAGCTGGAGAAGGCCGCCGCGGGCATCCAGGCCCTGACCCGGCCGCTGGTCATCGAGGCCTGTATTGACCCGTCGCAGTACCAGGCCCACTTCTGAACAGCCAGATGGGGATGCTCCGATGACCGTGGTCGCCGAGCTGGCCGGCTTCGCGGTCGCGCAGCGGGCGCTGCCCTTGGCGCCGGAGGTCCGCCACGCGGCGGTGCGGGCCGTCGTGGACTGGGTCTCGGCCGCCGTTCCGGGTTCGGTCCTGCCGCCCACCCGCATCCTGACCGAGGTGCTCACCGGCACCAGCGCCAGTGCCAGCGGCGCCGAGGCCGAGGCCGGCACCGTCGCCGAGGCCGGGACCGGGACCGGCGCCCGCCTGGTCCCGTCGGGGCGACCTGTCGGGGTGCGGACGGCCGCCCTGCTCAACGGCACCGCTGCCCACGCCGCGGAGCTGGACGACATCTACCGGGACGCCTACTACCACCCGGGCGCACCGACCGTCGCGGCGGCGCTGGCGGTCGCCGAGCACCTCGACGCCTCCGGGGAGGACCTGCTCCGCGCTGTGACCATCGGCTACGAGGTCGGCGCGCGCATCGCGCTGGCGGTCGGCCCCGCGCACTACCGCCACTGGCACACCACCGGAACCGTCGGCACCTTCGGCGCAGCAGCCGCCGCCGCCGAGCTGCTCCAGCTGGACCCCGACCGCTTCGCCAGCGCCCTGGCGACCGCCGCGACCATGACCGCCGGGCTGCAACAGGCGTTCCGCTCGGCCTCCATGAGCAAGCCGCTCCACGCCGGGCACGCGGCGGAGGCCGGCACGCTGGCGGCGCTCGCCGCCTCCAGGGGACTGACCGGCGCCCTCGACATCCTGGAGGGTCAGGCCGGCTTCGGCGCCGCGACGGCCGGGACGACCGACTGGTCCGCAGCCATCAGCGGGCTCGGCAACCCTTTCTGCGTCACCCAGACGACGGTGAAGAACCACGCCTGCTGCGGGCACGCGTTCGCCGCGATCGACGCCGCGCTGGAGCTGCGTGCCTGCGGGGCCCGGGCAGAGGAGGTCGCCAGCGTCGAGATCGAGACCTACCAAACCGCCACCCAAGTCGCGGGCCGCACTGATCCGCGCGACGGCGATGACGCGCGCTTCAGCCTCGCCTACACCGTCGCCGCAGCGCTGGTGCTCGGCACCGTGCGGCTGCGGGCCTTCACCCCTGAGGCGCTCGGGAACCCTGCCATCCGCCGCCTGGCGGCGCGGACCACCGTGTCGATCGACCCTGAGCTGGACGCTCTGGCCCCCCTGGGCCGGGCTGCCCGTATTCGGCTCACCGACCACCAGGGCGGCCGGCACGAGCGCCTGCGGCTCACCCGCAAGGGCGACCCTGACGACCCCCTCAGCGACGACGAGCTGCGCGCCAAGTTCGACGAGCTGGTGCCGCCCTTCATCGGAGAGCGGCGGGCACGGTCAATCGCCAGCGCCCTGTGGGACCTACCAGCCCTGCCACGGGTCCGTGCCCTGGACTGGGGCGCCACCGGCACAACCTAGTGCGAGCGCGTTCAGGCGCCGACCATGTTGTAGCCGCCGTCGGCGACCAGGAAGCTCCCGGTGATGTGGTTGGCGTCCTCGGTGGCCAGGAAGAGCGCCGTTCCGGCCACGTCCGCCGGGCTCGGAATCCGGCCCATCGGGGTGGCCTTGCGGAGCTGCTCGCCGCGGCCGGTCTTCCAGTCCTGGCGGCCGAGCGTGGCCGCGGTCTCGATGAAGCCGGGCGCGAACACGTTGACCCGCACCAGCGGCGCGAAGGCCTGGGCGTACGACTTGGTGAGGCCGATGATGCCGTACTTGGCGGCGGCGTACTGCGGGGCGCGGGCGCTGCCCCGGACCACCACGGTCGAGCCGATGTTGACGATGGCGCCGCCGCCCTGGTCGAGCATGCGGGCGCCGAACTCGTGCGTGCAGAGCAGCGTGCCCTTGATGTCGACGGCGAGGACGTGGTCGATGGACTCTTCGGTGATGTCCCGCCACGACATCTGCTCGCGCGCGACGTCGCCGACGTTGTTGACGGCGACGTCCAACTGCCCGAACGCCGCCCAGACCTCCTCGGCCAGCTTCTTGATCTGGTCGTGCTGGGCGATGTCCGCCTGCACGACGACGGCCCTGCGCCCCAGCGCCGTGACCCGCTCGGCGGTTGCCTCCGCGCCCGCCTGCGAGCTGCGGTAGTGGATGGCGACGTCAGCGCCTTCCTGCGCCGCGCGGACCGCGATCTCGGCGCCGAACCCGGTCCCCGCGCCGGTTACCAGCACGGTCTTGCCGACAAATCGCTGCGGGATGGGGGTGGTCATAGCAAGGTGCCTCCGTGCATCGGCTGCATTAACTGTCCACACTTGGATAGACTTTACACGAGTTGATGGCCAATTTGACGATCAAGGTGTCGACAGTTTGGAGATCACATGAAGCTTGTGACGTTCAATGACGGCCGCACCGGCGATCGCATCGGCCGCCTCGCCGGCGAAGACGTGGTGGAGCTCGACGTCGCCTCGACCCGCGAGTTCTTCGAGCGGGCCGGGGAGGTCGGTGAGACGGGGCAGGTGTTCAAGCGCGCCGAAGTCCGGCTGCGGGCACCGATCGTGCCGAAGAAGTTCTTCCACACCGCCGGCAACTTCCGCGAGCATCACGAGGACCTCGTCCGGGTCGACTGGTCCCACCCGGTCAACAAGGGCATCGTATTCTTTCAGAACGTGGACGCGATCATCGGCCCCGAGGACCCGATCGTCTACCCGGAGAACCTCACCAAGGAGCTCGACTACGAGCTGGAGCTGGTGATCGTCATCGGCAAGCCCGGCAAGTTCTTCTCGGCCGACCAGGCCGCCGACCACATCGCCGGGTACCTCATCTTCAACGACGTCACCGCGCGCGACATCCAGCGCAAGGAGATGGAGTCCGGGGTGTTCTCCTTCTCCAAGGCCATCGACACCTTCTGCCCGATCGGCCCGTACATCGTCACCGCCGACGAGATCGACGACCCGCACAACCTGGCGATGGAGCTGCGAGTCAACGGCGACGTCCGGCAGAAGTCCAACACCTCGCGGATGTCGGTCTCCATCCCGCAGCTGGTCGCCTACCACTCGCCGCAGGTCTACAGCGCCGGCGACCTCATCACCACCGGGACCATCGCCGGGGTCGCGGCCAGTACCGACGACCCGTTCGCCAACTACCTCAAGCCCGGCGACGTGGTCGAAGCCGAGATCGAGAGTCTGGGCGTGCTGCGCAATCGCGTGGTGTCCTGGCAGGAGGCATACGGCGTGCCGGCCCCGCCCGCCGAGCAGTGGGCAGAGTGGCGAACAGGTCGACGTCGGCGGCGCTGCCTCCAGCGAACAACCGGGTCCGGTCGACGCGGTCAGCGAGCAGCGGAATCACCCCGCCGCCGTGCGGGATCACCAGCTGGATCCCGGCGCAGCGATCGAGCGTCCCAGACAGCACCAGATTGAACACGGCCCGGGCGGTATCAAACATGAACTCGATGCTCGCGCGCGAACGGCCGAACGACACCGCCTCCCAGCACGCGGGCGAAGTGGGGTGGATGGCGACCACGGCACGGCGCCGCGACAGCTCGTCGAAGATGGGGTCGAGCCGCTGATCGCCGAGGTAGGTGCCGTCGTAGTTGGTGAGCAGCGAGACCCCGTCCGCGTGCAACTCGTCGTCGGCCCGCTGCAGCTCCGTAAGCGCGGCGTCGATCGAGGGAAGCGGCAGGGAGGCGAACAGCCCGAAGCGGTCGGGGCGATCGCGGACGACCTCTGCGCCCTGGTCGTTCACCCGCTGCGCCAGCTCGGTCGTGTCGCGCTGCTCGCCCGTCAGCAGCAGTCCCGGCGAGCTGACCGACAGGATCGACGTCCCGATGCCGCTCTGGTCCATGAACCCGAGGTGCTCGGCCACCTCCCACGACGGCGGCCCAACCGCGTTGCCGTCGAGGTGGTGGTGCCCGCCGCGTTCCAGCGCCTCCCGGTAGGCCGCCGGGAGGTAGTGCGCGTGCACGTCGATGGCCGGCTCGAAACCGGCGAGCAGCGCTCGCGCGGCCTTTCCTGGAGGCGCCACTAGACGGCGGTGACGCCGCCGTCGACCGGGAGGTTCGCCCCGGTCACCCAGCTCGACTCGTCGGAGGCGAGGTAGACCGCCGCCCAGGCGATGTCGTCGGGCACCCCGAGCCGGCCGAGGAGGGTGCCGGCGACGAGCGTCTCGGCCAGCGCGCCGCTGGTGGCACCGGCGAGCGCGGTGGCCGCGGTCTGGACCAGGCCGGGCGCGATCGTGTTGGCACGGATGCCATGCGGCCCGCCCTCGGCCGCGAGCTGCCTGGTCATGGCCAGGATCGCGCCCTTGCCGGCGCAGTGCGCCACCATTGCCATCCGGCGGCTGCCGCGGAAGGAGTTCACCGACGCGAAATTGATGATCGACGCGTTCCCGCTGGCGACCAGCAGCGGCCAGGCGGCCTGGCAGGCGAGGAAGACCAGGTCGATCTCGCCGGCGATGGTCGGCCGCCACTGGGTCGCGTAGTCCATTTCCGCCACCGGGGCCATGTGCGGCGCGATCGCGGCGGCGTTGACCAGCACGTCGATGCGGCCGTGCGACGCGGCGGCGGCGGCGAAGCGCTCCGCGTCGTCCGGCTTGGTCAAGTCGACGGGGTGGACCGAGGTGATCTCCAGGCCGTCCTGACGGGCGCGTTCCACGGTTGCCGCGCTGGTGGAAGGATTGAGGTCGCAGCCGATGACCATGGCGCCCTCAGTAGCGAACCGCAGGGCGACGCCCTGTCCGATCCCGGCGCCGATGCCGGTGACGAGCGCGATCTTGCCATCGAGTCGACCAGTCATGTGTCGACACTATCAGAAGGAGGATTCCGAGGTCACGCGGTATGGTGGTGCTTCTGTCGACACTAGGAAGGGAGCACGAAACGATGGTGGCACGCCTTCCCGCCGCCGCCGGTGACGGCGAGGTCGCCGAGCGGATCCGCGCCCGCCGTGGCGGCACCCTCTACCTGCTCGACGAGCTGCTGCTGCACAGCCCGCCAGTGGCCGACGGGTGGAACCAGCTGCTGGGCGCCATCCGCCAGCGGATCACGCTCCCGGCGGCGATCCGGGAGCTGGTGGTGCTGCGGATCGCGGTGCTCAACCGGGCCGAGTACGAGTGGGTCACGCACGAGGCGGACGCGCGCCGCGCCGGGCTCGGTCCGGCGCAGCTGCGCGCGATCCGGCGTGCCGACGCGGCCGAGGACCCGGCTTTCGACGCGGTCCAGCGCCGGGTGATCACCTACACCGACACCCTGACGCGGGAGATCGAGGTGCCCGATGCCGTCTTCGACGCGTTGCGCCCGGACTTCAGCACGGCGGAGCTGGTCGAGCTGACGGCCACCGTCGCCGTCTACAACATGGTCTCGCGTTTCCTGGTCGCGCTGCGGGTGCTGCCCGAGTGACCGGGTGACCGGGTCAAGTGACCGGGTGACGGCGGTCAGTCAGCGCTTGGTGCGCTGTCGCGGTCGCGCCGCGTTCGGCGGTTCTTGAGCGGTCGCTGGCGCTCGGCCCAGCCGCTGGTTTCCAGCGCGTCGAGCGCCGCCATCGCGGCGCGGGACAACAGCATTGCGGTCATCTCGCCGTCACGCTGTTCCAGCGCCTCGAAGATGCGCCGCTGGTCGGCGAGGCTGGAGCGGATATGTCCGGGCTGGGCCAGGCTGGCATGCCGCAGGGTCAGGACGCGCAGCGCGAGCGAGTCGAGGATGCCCTTCAGCGTCCGGTTGCCGGCGATCTCCGTCAGCCGCTCCTGCAACGCCACGTTCTTCCAGAAGTAGCTGTCCACGTCGCCGGCGTTGACGTCGTCCTCCATCTCGCTGAGCCGCCTGCGCAGATCCGCCAGGTCCTCGCCGCTGACCCGCTCGACCGCGAGCTGTCCGACCAGCGCCATGAGGTGCTGGCGCACGTGGTAGATCTCGCGGACCCGTTCGGGGGTGAAGGCGGCGACCCTGGGGCGGCGGCGGGCCTGGATCTCGACCAGGCCCTCCTGCTCCAGCAGCATGAGCGCCTCGCGGACAGGGGTGCGGCTGCAGCCGAACCGGTGCGACAGCTCGACGCTGTTGAGGTCCTGCCCGGGAAGCAGGCGGCCTTCGATGATGCCCAGGCCGACCCAGGTGGCCACCTGGACCACCACCGTCTCGCGGCGCTCGGCGAGCTTGAGCACGCGCGCGAACTCAACGGAAGGCGACGCTGCCTGCGGCTGCGCCTGAGCCACCGTCGTGTCACTCATGCCCGCTCCTCGCCTCGCCCTGCCGGCTGCTGGGCAGCCACCCCGCAGACCTCGCTGAACACCCGGGACCGCAGGGTCGCGAAGCGGCGGTCCCCACGGGTGCTGAACTGGTCGCGCTCCACGCCCAGGTCGATCTCCAGGTTGTCGACCACCGCCGCCGGCTTGCCGGCCAGGACGATGACCCGGTCGCCCAGATAGACCGCCTCGTCGATGTCGTGGGTGACCAGCACAACGGAGATGCCCAGCTGCCGGCGCAGCGCCAGCACCAAGTCCTCCAGCTCGAACCTGGCTTGCGCGTCAACCGATCCGAAGGGCTCGTCCATCAGCAGGATCGGCGCATTGTAGGCGAGCCCCCGGGCAATGGCCACGCGTTGCTGCATCCCGCCGGAGAGCTGCCACGGGTACTGGTCGCCGACCTCGGGCAGGCCGACTGCGGCAAGGCTCTGCTCGGCGCGGTCACGCCGCTCGGCGCGCTTCACGCCCATGCCTTCGAGCGGGAAGGCGACGTTCTCGCGGACCCGCATCCAGGGCATCAGCGACCCCCGATAGTCCTGGAAGACGACGGCGATCTCGGCCCGCGGCTCGGACACCTCGGTGTCGCCCAGCCGGACGCTCCCCGAGGTCGGCCGCAACAGGCCCGACAGGCAGCGCAGCAGAGTCGTCTTCCCGACGCCCGACGGTCCGACGATACAGACGAACTCGCCGGGTTCCACCCGCAGCGAGAGGTCCCGCAAGACGGAATGCGCCCCCGGGCCCTGCCCGAATGCCTTGCTGATGCCGTCCACCACCAGCGCGACGGTGCCGGCATGTCTGACCGACGTCGACATTTCCACCGATCCCACTGCAGCTCCTTGAGGCCTTCTCGACACTAGCACGGCGTCAGGCGGTCGCACGGTCACGCCCTCGCCCCAATGTCGACACTCGACGGGCCCGCGGGGCCCGCTGGAAATACCAGCCGAGCGACACCTGCTCCGCGGCGAGCACCAGCAGGCTGAGCAGGTAGCCCAGGATGCCGATCAGGACCGTGCCGGCCCAGGTGTCGGCGACCTGGAAGTTCGAGCCGCTCTGCAGGATGAAGTTGCCCAGGCCGACGTTGGAGCCGTAGATCTCGCTGACCACCATCAGCACCACCGCCAGCGACAGCGCCACCCGCAGGCCGGCGAAGATCTGTGGAAGGGCGCCGGGAAGCACCACCTTCGCCATGTGCAGCCGCCTCGGGATCCGGTAGCTGCGGGCAGTTTCGCGCACCGAGGGGCTGACGCCGCTGACCCCGCTGATGGTGTTCAGCAGGATCGGCCAGAACGTGCCGAGCGCGATGACGCAGACCTTCGGCGCGGCGCCGATACCCATGGTCAGGATGAACACCGGAACGAGCGCCACCATCGGCGTCGCGCGGGCAAGGTTGAGCATCGGCGCGGTGGCCTGGCGCAGCCGCGTGTTCTCGCCGATGGTGACGCCGGCAGCGACGCCGAGGACGGTCGAGATCAGCAGGCCACCGACGATGTTGCGGAGGCTGTAGCCAAGGTCGCCGAGCAGAGGTCCGTCGCTGAGCCCGGTCCAGAGGTGCCGCAGGATCGTCGACAGCGGCGGGAAGTAGAAGTTGGTGCTCCTCGCCGAGGCGGCGAACCACAGCACGACGGCGACGGCGGGCAGCCACAACTGGGTGAGTGCGGACCTGACGAACCGTTGTGCGCTCATCTGTCCCTCCTCCTCACGATCCTCACGACGCCTGCGCCGGCGGGCGCCAGCGCAGGAGCCGGTTCTCCAGCAGCTCGGACCCCCGGTTGATCGAGTACCCGAGCGCGCTGGCGACGAAGATGTAGGCGTACGCCACTGCCGCGTTGCCGGCCTGTTGTTCGGTGGTCACCATGAACCCGATGCCGTGCACGGCGGTGAGGATCTCGACGCCGATGGCGACCAGGACCGAGGTGGTTGCCGCCAGGCGCAGCCCCGTCATGATCGACGGGACCGCGGACGGCAGGATGACCTTCCGGAACCTGAGCAAGCGCGGGATCCGGTAGCTGCGCACCGTCTCGGCGACGGTCGGTTCCACGCTGCGCGCACCGTACTGTGCCTGGAGAAAGATCGGGAAGGTGCAGGCGAGGAAGACGGCAGTGGCCTTCATGTTCGGGGTGGCGCCGAAGATCAGCAGGAACACCGGCAGCAGCGCGATCACCGGGAACGACCGCAGCACGTCGACGAGCAGCCGTGAGGACCGCTCGGCGGCCGCGTAGGTGCCGGTGACGAGGCCGAGCGGGATGCCGACCAGTGCCGCGGCAGTCAGGCCGACGACCGCGCCCCGCAGGGTGTAGCCGACCATGCTCCAGAACTCAGCGGTCCGCACCAGCGCGGCCAGCGCGACCACCACCGCGCGCACGCTCGGCAGCGTCCGCGAGCCGATCAGGCCGAGACCGCTCACCGCCGTCCATGCCACCAGGACCAGCGCGAAGCAGGACAGCTGCAGGAGCACGAGCCGAGCGCGATCGCGCTCGGCCGTCGTGCCCGCAGCGTCGTCGCTACTGGGTGCTGGTGGTGGTCGGTGCCTGGTTCCAGACAATGGTGCTCACGTCCGGTGCCGACTTGATCATCCCGAACTCCTGCATGTCATCAATCTGAAGTTTCAGGACTTTCGTGTCGATCAGGGGGCTGAAGATCGAGATGAGGCGCTTGGCGATGTAGTCGGCAGGCAGCTTGGTGTAGTTCCTGTCGACCGCCCGGACGGCGTCGGAGTGCGCGTTGGCGTAGACGATGCCCTTGCCGACGGCCGTCACGAACTTCTTGACCACGTCCGGGTGCTGGGTCGCGTACGAGGTGCTGGTGAACATCAGCGACTGCATCAGACCGGGCAGCAGCTCGTTCCCGCCCTTGACCAGCGACCGCATGCCGGCAGCAATGCCCGCGTTGTAGTAGGTCGCGAAGGTGAACGCCGCGTCCACCTTGCCGGTCTTCACCGCGTCCAGCAGCGAGGCGACCGGCAGGGCGACGAACTTGATCGTCGAGGGGTCCATGCCGGCCTGCTTGGCCGAGTACTCGCAGAGGAACTGCAAGGTGCCGCCCAGCGACGGCAGCGCGACGGTCTTGCCGGCGAGGTCGGTGATGCTCTTGAGCGGGCTGTTCCCGTTGACGAGCAGGCCGTCGGAGGTCGGGGACTTGGTGGTCGCGCTCTGCAGCCCGGTCACCACCTGGATCGGCAGTTGGTTGGCCGTCGCCTTGATGAACCCGCCGCCATCGGTCAGGGAGAACTGGACATCGCCGCGGATCACGCTCGGCGCGTTCTGCGAGGAGTCGGTCGCGCCGGTGGTGAAGGTGACGCTGAGGCCCTCGGCGGCGTAGTAGCCCTGCTGCTGCGCGATGATCAGCGGCTCGAAGGTCGACGTGACAGCGCGGATCACGGTGATGTGAACCGTCCCGTCGCCGCTCTTCTTCGCACTGGGTCCGCCGCCACAAGCGGCGAGCGCCAGGGCGGCCACCGCGATCAGTGCGACCAGACATGACCGCCGTCCTACCGGCGCACGGTGAACACCGGCGCGGTGAGCGGAATGTGGGGACACGTTGACTCCTTTGTCGTGCGGCAGCCGCTGGAAACCGCGAGACGGCCACGGGCGGGCCGTCGAGCCAAGCTGTGGTGAACAGCGTGGGCGGGAGCCTACTGTCGACACATTGCGCCGTCAAGGTCGACTTTTTAGTGGGATGATAGTCCATAGCTCTGATTACCGTGCCTTCCATCGACTAAGTCGATCGTGTAGTGTCGACAGAAGTCACCCGAACCCAGCGGAGGTGTCCGATGACCGATCCCATCCTCATCACTGGGGCACGCGTGTTTGACGGCACCGGGGCGCCGAGCTCGCCGGCCGAGGTGCTCGTCGAGGGCAACCGCATCACCGCCGTCGCCGGGTCCATCCCCACAACCCGCCGGGACGGCGCCGAGGTCATCGACGGCGACGGAGCGACGCTGCTGCCCGGCCTCATCGACGGGCATACCCACCTTGGCTTCGGCTCGTCGACCGAGCACCGCGCCACCCGCAAGGAGCCGTTCGAGGAGAAGGTCCTGCTGATCTCCCAAACCGCCCGGGTGATGCTCGACGCTGGCTTCACCAGCGCATACTCCGGCGGCAACCGGCTGCCCAAGGCCGAGATCGCGGCGCGCAAGGCGTTCGCCGAGGGCTGGCTGCCCGGGCCCCGGCTGCGGGCCGCCTCCTGGGAGGGCAGCGCCGGCGTGGAGGGGGGCGCCTTCAAGTTCCCCGGGATCGCGCAGCGCCAGTCCGATCCGCAGGGCGTGGCGAAGTTCGTCGCGGACATGGCCGACCTGGGCGTCGATATCGTCAAGCTGAACCTGTCCGGGGAGAGCGCCCTGGACCACGGCACCTCGCGGCTCATCCAGTTCACCGAGGAGGAGGTGGCGGCTGCGGCGGCGACGGCGCGCGAGCGCAAGGTGTGGCTCAGCGGCCATGCGCACTCCGCCGACGCCATCAAGCTGGCGGTCCGCAACGGCGTCCGCGCCGTGTACCACAGCACCTTCGCCGACGAGGAGGCGATCGACCTGCTCGCCGGGGCGCGCGACCGGCTCTTTGTGGCGCCGACAGCCGGGATCATCTACGCCCACCTGAACGACCCGCTGGCACCGCCGATGGAGGACGGCATGGAGACGGTGCCGACCCACGACAGCATCCGCCGGGTCGCGCCGGAGCTGGCGGCGCGCGGCGTCCGGCTGGTGCCCGGCGGCGACTACGGCTTCCCCTTCAACCCCACCGGCCGCAACGCCCGGGACCTGCGGCTGTTCGTCGAGTGGTTCGGCATGACGCCGGCCGAGGCGTTGCGCTGCGCCACCCAGTACGGCGGCGAGCTGATGGACATGGAAGTCGGCCTGGTCCGCGAGGGCTACCTGGCCGACCTGCTGCTGGTCGAGGGCGACCCGCTCGCCGACATCAGCCTGCTCGAAGACCCGGCCAACCTCTCGATGATCATGAAGGACGGCCGCTTCCACCAGCTGAGCCCCGACCGCCGCGCCGACCGCCGGGCCGCCCGGCTGGCCGGATCGGCGGCGCGGTGACGGGCGCAGCCCCGGCGGCCGTCCCTGCGGGCCGGCTGCTCCGTCGAGGCGAGCCCGGGTACGAGGCGGCGCGCCTCGACGCGGTCTGGAACGCCCGCAAGCCCGACCGCTTCCCCGCCGCGATCCTGCTCGCCGAGTCGGCCGCGGAGGTGGCGGCCGGCGTCCGGTTCGCCCGCGCTGAGGGATTGCGGATCGGTATCCGCTCGGGCGGGCACAGCTTCGTCGGCAACGGGGTCCGGGACGACTGCTTCCTCATCGACCTCTCGGGGCTGACCGGCGTCGGCTTCGACCCCGGCAGCGGGCTGGCCCGGGTCGAGCCCGCCGCCTGCGGCCCTGAGGTGAACGCGCTGCTGGCGCGCTACGGCCGCTACTTCCCGAGCGGGCACGCCCCGACGGTCGGCAGCGGCGGCTACATCCTCGGCGGCGGCTACGGGTGGGGGTCGCGCAAATGGGGACCGGCCTGTCTGAGCATCGTGGCCATCGACGTGGTGCTGGCCGACGGGGAGCTGGTCCACGCCGACGACCACAGCGACCCGGAGCTGCTGTGGGCCGCCCGCGGCTCCGGTCCGGGCTTCTTCGGCGTCGTCACCGCCTTCTATCTCAAGACCTATCCGGTGGCCCGGCGCATCCAGCGCACTGTCCACAGCTTCCCGCTGTCGCTGCGCGACGAGGTCCTGGGCTGGAGCTATGACGTCCTGCCGAGCCTGGCGCCGGAGGTGGAGCTGTCGGCGAAGGTCGGCCAGTCCCCCGGATCGGAGGTGCACACCGTCGACCTGACGGCCACAGCGTTCCTCAGCGCCGACTGCGACGACGACGTGCTCGCCGCGGTCGACGCCGTCCCCATGCGCGACCATGCGCTCCGCTCCCGGGTCAGGGTGGAGAGCTCCCTGGGCGACCTCTACGAGCTGGCGGACGCGCTGACACCGAAGGGGCTGCGCTGGTCGTTCGACGGCATCTGGTGCGACGCCCCGGCCGGCGAGGTCCTCGCCGCCGCCGAGCCGATGTTCGAGTCGATCCCCTCCAGCGGCCTGTCGTTCGTGCTCTGGCTGCTCTGGGGCGGCTACCCAGAGCAGGACAACGCCTGCTGGTCGGTGCAGGCGCCGCTGTACCTGTCGCCGAACGCCGGCTGCTGGGACCAGGACGACGACCTCGTCCACGAGACCTGGGCACACGAGAGCCTGCGGGACATCCAGCATCTGTCCCGTGGCGTGCAGTTCTCCGACAACAACCTGGCCGACCGGTGGGACCACGGGCTGAGCCCCGGCAACGCCGCGCGCCTGGAGCAGATCCGGCGGCGCTACGACTCGGACGCGCTGTTCCACAGCTACATGGCGCCCGCGGAATCGACCACCGCGCTGGCGCTGGCGCGGCGGGCGTCCCGGCCGGCCGCTACCGCCCCGGGCCCTGGCCGCCGCTGACGCAGTCCCAGTTCTTGAGCAGGTGATCCGCGGTCCGCAACGCGGTCGCCTCGATGGTCAGCACCGGGGCGAGCCCGGTGCTGGAGGGGAACGTACTGGGGCCGAGGATCCCCAGGTTGGCGACGTCGTGGCAGAACCCCCACGGGTCGACCACGCTGCTGGCCGGGTCGAGGCCCATCCGGGTGCCGCCGTAGGCGTGCGCGACCACGTTCTGCACCACGTCCGGCGAGTGCCACACCCTGGTGGCGCCGGCCGCGGTCAACCACTGCTCCGCCCGCGCCCGCAGGAACGCGGCGAGCCGCCGGTCGTTGTCGATCCAGTCGCGGGTCACCCGGGCGACCGGGAACCCGTCGGCGTCCACATGGGTGGGATCGAGGTCGACATAGGCGTTCTCGTGCGGCAGCTCCTCGGTGGTCACCGCGATGCTGGTCATCGAGCGCAGCCCCTCGGCCAGCCACCGCTTGTAGCCGGCGCCCCAGCGGCCCACCCCGGGCGGCGGCCGGCGCGCCGCCATCAGCAGCTTCTTCTCCATGCCCGCCGCCAGCCGGCCGCCGCCGATGAAGCCGAGGCCGGCATGGTCGAAGTTGTCGGCGTTGAAGTCGTCGACCGCCGTCGCCTGGCTGGTGGCCCCGCTCCAGGTGTTCATCTCGCGGCCGCCGAACTCGCCCCAGGTCAGCCGTAGCGCGTGCGCGCTGAAGTAGCGCCCGACCTGCCCGGTGTTGTTGCCGAGGCCGTCCGGGTGGCGCGTGGTCCCCGACAGCAGCAGCAGCCGCACGACCTCGTAGACGAAGCTGGCCAGCAGCACGACGGCGGCCCGCTGCTGGTGGCGGCGCCCGTCCTTGAGGTACACCACACCGCTGGCGCGGCCGTCGCCGTCGGTCAGGATCTCCACCACCCGCGCGCCGGTGACGACGCGCAGGTTCCCGCTGGCCTCCGCGGCGGGCAGCCCTTCCAGGCTCACCAGCCCCTTGGCGCCGGTCCAGCAGCCGTTGTGGGTGCAGTTCCCGCAGTAGGTGCACGCCGGCCGGCCGCCGTACGGCTGGGAGTTGACGGCAGCAGGCGGCGGGAACGGGTGCCAGCCGAGCTCCCGCGCGGTCGCGTCCATCAGCCTGGTCCAGCCCGTCCGGCGCAGCGGCGGCATCGGGTACGGCCCGCTCCTCGGCGCCTCGAACCGGTTGGCGCCCGCCTCGCCGGCCACCCCGAACATCCGCTCGACCTGGTCGTAGTACGGCTCAAGCTCGTCGTAGCCATAGGGCCAGTCGACGACGCAGCTTCCCTCGGGCAGGGCGGATGGGCCGTAGCGGTCGATGGTCGAGCTCCGCTGGGTGAAGTGCCAGGACATCAGCCGGGTGCTGCCGCAGCCGGAGTGGATCTTGGAGCCGCCGATGCCGTTCATCATCAGCTGGTGGAATACCGGGCGGGCGGCGGTCTGCTGCCGCGTGGCCCGGACCGTCGGCACCTCCGCCGCGGCCTTCTTGCCGACCAGCCAGTGGCGCCGGTCGTTGGCCAGTTCGTCCACGGTGAACTGCCCGGCCTCGTAGCGGCCGCCCGCGTCCAGCCCGCACACCGTCAAGCCGGCGAGGGCGAGCCGCGAGGCGGCCAGGCCGCCCGCCGCGCCCAGGCCGACGACCACCACGTCCACCTCGGCAGCCGCCTCTGCCTCCACGTTCGCCACGCCGTCAGCCACGGCGAGCCACCAGGAACCGGGAGAGGGAGCTGCCGCGGAAAGGGATGCGCCGGTCCAGCTCCTGCTCCTCCTCGGTCCAGATCAGCGACGGCCCCGGGTACCCGACCAGCCGCCAGCCGGCGAAGTCGCGGTTGCCGCCGTACGCCGGGTCGCTCAGCAGCCCGTCGATGCAGTCACCGAGCACCATCTCGAACCACGGGCCTGACGCTGCCTCCATCCCGCGTAGCAGCTCGTCCTGCGCCGGTGCGGGCAGCCGCGCGAACGGCTCACCGTGCTGGGCGACCGCCTGCGCGTCGAGCTCGGCCAGGCCGGCGGCGTAGGCGCCGTGCTGGTGCTTGAGCGCTCCGGCCAGCTCGCTGTCGATGAAGGCGAGCACGCCCGCCTCGACCGCGCCGGGGCCGCGGTCGTCGGAGGGAATCAGCCGGTCGAGCACCGCGGCGAGTGTCTCGGCCTCAGCCTCGGTCAGGGACAGGTGCGTCAGCCGCATTGCTACTCCAGTCGTCTCCAGTGGGGTGCGCCTGCAACGCCTCGATGACGCTGGACAGGTGCCGGCGCATGGCGCGCTCCGCCCCGCCGGGGGAGCGCGCGCAGATCTCGTCGATGATCGCGAGGTGGTCGGGCAGCGAGGTCTGCGGCCGCCCCGGGCGCAGCGCGAGCCGGAACTGGTGGCGGACGCTCTGCGCCCGCAGCCGGGCCAGCAGCTCGGCTGCGGTGGCCTGGCCGGCGATGTCCCGGACCCGGGCGTGCAGCGCCTCGTTCAGGGTCGAGTAGCCGACCGGGTCGCCGCTGGCGACAGCCCGGCGCATGTCCCGGCCGATGGTGCGCAGCTCATCGATCTGCGGGTCGGTGATCCGCTCCGCCGCCTTGGCCGCGCACAGCCCTTCCAGCGCCATCCGCACCTCGGTGATCTCGATTGCCTCGGCCAGGCTGACCGCGCGCACCATGGCGCCCCGGTTCGGGATCCGCTCCACCAGCCGTTCGTGGCTGAGCGCGATCAGCGCCGCGCGCGCCACCGTGCGGGTGGTCGAGTACTGCTCGCACAGGTCCGCCTCGACCAGCCGCTGGCCGGGTGCCACGGCGCCAGAGATGATCGCGCGGCGCAGTGCGTCCAGCACGGACTCGCTCACCGGTGCACCGTCCCCTCCCCTCACCGTCCTGGTCAGGTCGGCACGCCGGCCACCCGGCGCGAGTTGGTGACCGCCATCGTGCGGATCTCGTCTTCGTCGAAGCCCTCGGCGAGCAGGCGGTCCGCCAGCAACGCCAGGCCGTCCTCGACCGGCGGGTTGAACGGCTGGCCCAGGTCCGACGAGAGCATCGAGTGGGCGGCGCCGACGGCGCGGATGTTGTCAAGCAGCTGCTGCCAGCTCACCTTGCCGGTGTGCGGGGTGGTGAAGCACCGCTCCAGCAGGGCACCCCGCCCGGCGAGGTGGCGCTGGACGTCGACCGGCAGCCGCTGCGAGGTGAACTCCGGATGGGTCACCAGCACCTCGCGGACGCCGCGCTCGAGCGCGGCCTCGACCACCGTGACGATCTCCCGCGCGTCCAGGTGGCCGGTGGCCAGGGTCATGCCGTGTGCGGCAACGAGCCGCAGGATCGCGTCGGTCTGCGGCAGCAGCCTCCCGGCCTCGTCGACCACCTCGACGGCGGGCGGCTCCATGCCCTGCGCGCGCAGCTCGTCCTGCAGGGCCGCCCACATCGGCGGTTTGGCGCCGGGCGGATCGGCCGCCCTGCTGCGGCGCTGGTTCGCGCTGTCCACCGTGGGGAGCCAGACGACCCGGGCGTCCTGCCGGCCGGCGATCTCGACCGCGACCGGGTTGAGGCCGCCGACGGATGCGTTCAGGGTGATCGCGCCGAGCGCGTCGACGCCGGGAACGTTCTTGCGCACCACGGCAGCGCGCTCGGCGGTCGGGACGTAATGCGACTTCAGCACGAAGCCGGCCAGGCCGACCTCGGCACAGCGGCGGGCGAGATCGGTGTCGTCGATCCGGCGGGTCATGACGTCGGGGGCCACGTGCACGTGCGTGTCGTACCCGCCCCGCACGATCTCGCGCGCTCGACTCGATGGCTGCGGCGGCGCGTCACCTTCCGGCACTGGAGTCTCCTATTGTGAACAATATTGTGACTGACAGAAGTCTCCGTGAGCGAGAGTTACCATGTCAAGGCCTTGACATGGTCATCGGTTGCCAAGGATTGTCTACATTATTGTCATCGTTCTTCGGACCATGGAGGTGGTTATGACCGGTTCGCTCCTCGTCGTGAGCGCGCACGCCGGCGACTTCGTGTGGCGTGCGAGCGGGGCGATCGCGCTCGCCACCGCCCGCGGCGACCAGGCGACCGTCGTCTGCCTGAGCTATGGCGAACGCGGCGAGTCGGCCCGCGCCTGGCGCGACGGCCTGGATCTGGACCAGATCAAGGCGCTGCGCCGCGCGGAAGCCGAGCGGGCGGCTGCGGTCCTGGGCGCCGGGATCGTCTTCCTGGACGCCGGCGACTACCCCCTGCGCGAGAGCCCGGAGATCATCGACCGGCTGGTGCACGTCTACCGCGAGGTCGTGCCGACCGTGGTGCTCACCCATCCGCTGGCCGACCCGTACAACGCCGACCACCCGGCGGCCGGCCGGATGGCGCTGGAGGCGCGCGTCCTCGCGCAGGCCGTCGGGTACCCCGCGCCGGGGGAGCCCCTGGGCGCGCCGCCAGTATTCTTCTTCGAGCCGCACCAGCCCGAGCAGTGCGGGTTCGTCCCGCAGGTGCTGCTGGACATCACCGGCGTCTTCCCCTCCAAACGGCAGGCCATGGAGTGCCTGCCGGCCCAGGTGCACATGTGGGACTACTACACCGACCTGGCGACGCGCCGCGGCGTCCAGCTCCGGCGCAACGCCGGCCCCAACCTGGGCCTGACCAGCGACACCAGGGCCGAGGCGTTCATGCGCCACTTCCCGCAGGTCGCGACGGCGCTCGCATGAGCGACGTCGTGGAGGCGTGCTTCGATCACGTGGGCATCTCGGTGCCTGACCTGGAAGCCGCCACCGCCTGGTACTGCGCCAGTTTCCAGCTCACCGCGGCGCCCGCATTCGCCGTGCCAGGCACCGATCTGCGCGGGGTCATGCTGCTGCACAGCAGCGGCTACCGGATCGAGCTGCTGCACCGGCCCGGCGCACGCCCGGGCCTGCAGCCCGACGGCCCGCTGAGTGCCGCCGGCACACTCGGGTTCGGCCACATCTGCCTGCGCGTCCCGGATGTCCCCACGGCCTACGACCAGCTGATCGCGGCCGGCGCGGCCACGCGGATGCCACCATCGCCAGCGCCACGCCCCGGCGCGACCGTCGCGTTCGTCGCCGACCCGTACGGCAACCTGATCGAGATCCTCGACCGCAAGTAGGCGGCGGTTGCAGTCTCACAGAAACCACTTCCGCAGCCACTGACGGGCGAAGCACCGCACCGGGCTCGGCTAAACTGATCAGACTTCCCCTTTCCAACCTGGGGTGATGGAACCGTGGCAACCCGAGTCCTGCAGACGATCCGTGAGACGGCGGTACAGATCCGCCGCAGCCTTGCGGCTGCCGACAAGCAGGAGGCGTTCGCCTGGGTGGCGCAATTCGTCACCGAATTCGAGCATGCGGCTGCGCCCGAGCGCCTCCGCCTGGTCGAGGCGCAGCCTCCTTCAACAGGCGACCAGCGTTGGGACGCGATGCTCGCCGGCGTGGTCGAGCACCTGTGCTTCCACCACGGCCTCACGTTGCCGGCCTGGACCATGAACCCGGACCGCTTCCTGGACAAGTGGTGGTTCGTCACCCCCTACCCGTCGCTGCACGCCTCCGCCTTCGTCGAGACCCCACCGGCCCTCGCCAACCGCGGCGTGTTCGTCCACGCCTCGTCGCTGGAGAGCGTGTAGCCGGTCATGCTATCCAGGGACGAGATTCTCCGGCTGTTGGAGGAGCTGGCGGCCGACCTGGAGACGAGCGGAGTGCATGGAGATCTCTTCCTGGTCGGTGGTGCCGCCATGGCTTTGGCCTACAGCAAGCGCCGGGCGACCAGGGACCTTGATGCCGTCTTCGAGCCCAAGCGCGTGATCTACGAGGCCGTCCGGAGAATCGCCAACCGTGAAGGCCTCCCGGAGGATTGGCTGAACGACGGTGTCAAGGGTTTCCTCCCGGGCGACGACCACAACGCGACCCTCCTGTTTGACCGACCGGGACTCTCGGTGAGAGTCGCCTCGCCCCGTTACCTGTTCGCGATGAAGGTGCTGGCTGCCCGAGTCGAACGTGACGAGGCTGATCTCCGCATCCTTTACCAGCTGTCGGGCTTCGAATCAGTGTTGCAAGCGCTCGACTTCGTGCAGGAGATGTATCCGCATCGGCCGCTACCGCCCAGGGCCCAGTACCTGCTTGAGGAGTTGTTTCCCGCTGATCGGCGAGAGGAGTCGTGACGCCGTCCCCGCTCCCTCGAACAGTCAGGATTACCGCGCAAGTTGCAGCCCCGCAGGGGCTGCCTAAACGCGTTCGACTTCACGCTGGTCGGCGCCGTGGTTGTGGCAAGCGCCGACAGCCTCGGCCGGGGGATGCTGCTGGCGGCGCCCACCTTCGGGCTGGGGGTGCTGGCCGGGGTTCTCGTCGGCGAGGCGACCGCTGTGCATCCAGGCAGGACCCCGACCCGTAGCGCTGCCATCGAGACCCGCCGGCTGCGGCACTACCTGCCCGTTGGCCTTGCGGGGGCGGTCGTAGTCCTGGCCGGGGCGCTGACGCTGCTGCTGGCCGCAACCAGCGTGAGCGCTGCCAGCGACGACCTCGGCCTCGCCGTCGGGACCGCCGCGCGCGCCTACAAGGAGCTGGAGGCCGCGGGCCTGGTCCGCTCCCGCCGTGGTGGGGGGACCCGGGTGGTCAGCTCCATCCCGGCACTGGACGCCTCGGAGCGCCGGGTGCTCCTGCAGCAGGCAGCCGCCGCCTACGTGCGGCAGGCGCTGCAGCTCGGCATGGCCAGCCACGACATCGTCAACGCCGTCAACGCCGCCCTCGACCTCCCAACCCAGACGCCAGCGCCCCTACCCGCGGAGAGGGGCGCGGCCGAAGGCGGCCGCGAGGCTTGAGCGGACCAGGTTGGCGTGGGCGTCATTGCTGTGGGGAGCCCCGCTCGCCCTCGACCCGCTGGAGGGCCTCGATCGCCAGGGGGTAGCCGTGGATGCCGAAGCCGATGATGATGCCGCGTGCGGCGGGGGAGATGTAGGAGTGGTGGCGGAACGGCTCGCGGTTGTGGACGTTGGAGATGTGCAGTTCGACCACGGGGACGGTGACGGCCTTGATGGCGTCGTGGAGGGCGATCGAGGTGTGGGTGTAGGCGCCGGGGTTGAGGACCACGCCCAGCAGGTTGCCTGCGGCATGTTCGCGGCCTGCCTCCTGGATCCAGTCGACCAGCTCGCCCTCGTGGTTGGACTGGCGGAAGTCGACGGCGAGGCCGCGCTGGGCGCCCGCGTCGCGGCAGCGTTTCTCGACGTCGGCGAGGGTGGCTGAGCCGTACTGCTCTGGTTCCCGGGTGCCGAGCAGGTTCAGGTTCGGCCCGTTGAGGATCAGGACGGTGGTCATCGCGTCATCGCCACCTGTGTCATCGCCATCTGCGTCAGCGCCTCCAGCTCGAGAAGTCGATCCACGTCCAGCGGGGATCGTACGGCTAATTCCCTGAGGTGGAGGCCAGGAGCCAGGTGACGGCGGGCGCCAGCTCGGCCAGCAGCGCCTGCACCCGCTGGTCCAGCTCGTCGCGGATCGCCCGCACCTGCTCGACCGCTTGCCGGCCGGGTCGTCCAGGTCCCAGTCCTCGTAGCGTTTGCCGGGATAGATCGGGCAGGCATCGCCGCAGCCCATGGTGATGACCGCATCGGCGGCGCGGACCACCTCGTCGGTCATGGGCTTGGGGAACTCCCGCGACAGATCGATGCCCCACTCGGCCATCGCCGCGCTGACAGCAGGGTTGATCTCGTCGGCGGGATCGGAGCCGGCGGGGCGCGCAGCCGCTCATGACCTCATGCCTTCCGCCGGGACGAGCGGATCATCACATACGGAGCCGATTGTAGGTCAGACAAATGGGTTGTCGATCCGGATGCCGCCGAGCTGGTGGCCGGCCTGCAGGTCCTCGGTCAGCAGGCGGGTCGCGCCGGCGCGTCTGGCCGCCTCGACGATGAGGGCATCCCAGAAGGAGACGGAGTGGCGTTCCTCCAGCTTCGAGGCCGCCATGATGAGAGCGACATCAACCTGCACGGTCGGCCAGGTGCTGTAGAGCGCCACGATCTCGCGGGCAGCGGCCCGCTGCAGCGGGGGGTCGAACTTCCGCGTCGCGACGACGTAGAACTCCTGCAGCACCTGGGTGCTGAGCGCTCCGGTCCGCTGGCGCCACAGTCCGTCCAGCAGTGCCTGGGCGACGGGCTGCTTGTGGGCCGCGGTGCGGTCGTGGGCGTAGACCAAGACATTGGTGTCGACGAAGCTCACCTGGTCCTGGACGTCGGCCGCCGGGTTAGCCGTGGCGGTCATGGAGCTCCTCGCGCCGCCAGGTCCTGCCGCCGCGGGGGGCTGAGCTTGCCATGATCTCGCTGGCGCGCTGCCTCGCCTCCTCGTAGCGGGCATCCTCGGCGACGAGGTGCTCAAGCTCACGCGCCACCAGCCCACTGACGGAGGTGCCGCGCTTGGCGGCCAGGACCTTGGCGCGCCGGATCACGTCCTCGTCCAGCTGCAACGTCAGGTTGCGTCGTGCCATGTCAGCTCCCACTCCACAGATTCCTACGTGGACCACAGCCTAGCACAGTACCGCTCCACGAGCGATGCGAGACCGCGTGCTCGTGGCGGGCCGGCACAATCTCGGGAAAACTACCCAAACCAAGTCGCATAACAAGAGCGAATCGTCGGCTTCAGCCGGTGAAGTCGGTGAGCGTGTCGCGGCAGCGACAGTCAGCGGTGTAGAACCATTCCGCACCCTTCAGGCTGGCCGTGCAGACCATGGGGAGAACATGGAGGCGAACGAATGAGTACCCAACCCACGCGTGCCACGGCGGCGGTCGGCCCGGGGCAGCTGGACCCGCGGCGCTGGCTCGGGCTCGGTGTCGTGCTGATCGCGGCGTTCATGCTGCTGATCGACATCAGCATCGTCAATGTCGCGATCCCTTCGATCCAGCGCGACCTGCACGCCAGCTA
>WNFX01001953.1_pt1 | contig 39255 bp, 38 predicted proteins | sample 5400111 | NCBI WGS metagenome assembly WNFX01 (sample SAMN13153363, study PRJNA577476) | soil metagenome | isolation source: 40 cm soil or saprolite under grassland replicate 1 | place: USA:California | collected 2016-06-15
GCAGGAGGCGGTACAGGACGTTGACCGCGTCGACGCCGGACAGCGAGAGGGCGACGACTCCCGAGACGCTCTCCGAGACGCTGGTCTGACTCAGGTTCTCCCCATACAAAGGCGCGTTCGCGAGGGGCGCGAACGTCCCGCCGTCGAAGTCTGCCCGGAGCTTCGAGCCGAGGAAAATCGACCTCGGGACGACGACCGCGTTCACGCCGACGACGAACGGCCCGTACGCGGACGTCACGTCGAACGTGAAGACGTAGTACCGGTCTTGCCCGACGAGGCGGCTCTGGCCACTCGCCAGCGTGATCGTCGCGTTCCCGTCCGTGACGAACAGCGTGTTCGCCTTCGGCAGGGCGAGCGTCCAGGCGTCGAACGAGTACCAGGAGTCCCCGTTGTACAGGGTCGATGACGACGTGCCCGAATTGAGTGTGTACGTGACGAACGCGTCGACGAGGATGTCGTCCCCGCGGCCGGGGTTAATCGCCCAGGCGGTCGCCCGCAGCGAAACGGACGACACGTCGTCCGGGACGTCCGCATAGTAGGTGGAGCCGAAGTCCGAGGTCGCGTACTGCGTCGTCGGGATCGGCGGCGGGCACGCGTACGACGTGAAGGAATCGCGCGTCGACACGACGTGCTGGCTCACCCACGTGTAGTCGTCGTTCACCCGGATGATGCCGACGAGCTCCGGGGTGCACCACGGGCCCGCGCCGTGGTGGACGGAGTTCACTCGGACGGCCACGAGGAGGTTGTGCAACGGGTCCAGGTCCGACGAATCGCGGACGCCGTCCCCGTCCGTGTCCCACGCCAGCGGGTTCGTCCCTTTCGTCAGCGTCTCGTACCCGTCGGACCATCCGTCCGCGTCCGTGTCCGTCTTCCACGGATCCGTCGCGAAGCCGTCGGAGCCGAGGTTCATCTCCTCGCTGTCATTGAGGCCGTCGGCGTCCGTGTCCGCCCGGTTCGGGAGCGTGTGGACCGTGACCTGCAATTGCAGGTACTCGACCGCTCCAACTTTGTTGATCGTCGAGTCGTACGCTTTCACGTACCACGTCCGGCCTGCGACAACGAGATCCTCCCGAGCGAGTTGGGAACCCGTCGAGGGCTTCTGCAGGAGGTCGTACGACGTGAAGTTGTTCGACTGGCCTGCGTTGCCGTACTGGCGCAACAGGACGCCGAGGTCGTCGGTGCTTCCGGTCCACCGCTCGAGCCATGCGGCGATTTGGCCCATGTCCTCGTGGGTGAAGCCGACCATCGCCCGGACGCCCTGGATCGCCCACGCCGGGGCTCCGAGCGCGAGGTCGATCTTGTCCGAAGAGACCCAGAGCTGGTCTCGCGTCGGATAGCGCTTCGGGGTCTTGACGCTCTTCACGAACAGTTCCTGCCCGTCGGAAAGGCCGTCGAAGTCCGTGTCCGTCGCGTTCGGGTTCAGCAGGATGCCCCGCGCAGAGGACTTCGTCAAGGCGGCTTGGGCGATTCCCTTCGCGTACACGACGAGTTCGTCAAGCGAACCGCCGAATCGCGGGCAGCTCGGCGAGCATCCTTCCGCCCGAGCCAGCGTGATCGGGTTCGCCGTATCCGTCGGCTTGAAACCCGTCGCCGAGGCCATGAGGACGTCATCGAAATACAGGGCCATCGTCGTTCCATCCGTGGTCGCGGACACGCGGACCCATCGATTCAACGGTAGCGGGAGCTGGGAGACGAGCGGGGCCTTCGTGTACATCGTGAAGCGCGCCAGCCCGTCCGAGCTGAGGTTCAGGTAAAACTCCCCTTTCTTGGCGACGAGGGAGACGTCGGACGCTGGAGCCGACGACGAGAGCGCGTATGTGGAAACGGTCAGGCCCGCCGTGTTGAAGTTCAGGCTCGCCGCATCCGTCACGTTGACGCTCGACGCGGCGGTGGCAAAGTTCCGGGCGAACCCGATCCGACCTTCGACGACCGACGTGGCGAAGAGGATGCCCGCGTTTCCCTTGCCGGCGAAATCCGCAAGCTTTCCGTCGGATCGAAGGGACTCCATGTCGAACCGGACGACCGGCAGATCCGCGGCCGAATATTGCGCGATCTCGTCCAGCGCGAGGGCCCGATCCCACAACTGGACTTCGTCGATCGATCCGAGGAAGTACAACGAAGAGCCGTAGTACTGGCCGATGCGCAGGGGTTGCCCCGTCGTCCGGAGGGATCCGGAAAGGCTTGCGGTCGTCGCGTCCGTAACGCCGTTGATGTACAGGCGGACCGTCGAGCCGTCGAACGTGAACCCGATGTGCGTCCATGTGGCCGTGGTGATCGACGTGCTCGAGGTCGCGCTCGCGGTCGTCCCGGCGACATTCTTGACCTGCACATTGAGCTTCCATGCCGTGCCGACCTTCCGGACGTCCATGTAGTACTGGAAGTCCACGCCGCTCTGGCCCTTCACGACGACGGGGTTGTACGTCCCCGCGCTACTCGAAATGGAGACCCAGGCCGCCACCGTAATCATCCCCGGCGAGACCACCGAGGCGTCGCTCGCCTGGACGTAATTCGAGCTGGCGAACGAGCGCGCATTCCCGACCTTGCCGGTGACAGAGGTCGTGCCTGAAATGGTGCCATGGCCGCCGTTCCCGCTCCAATCGCGCAGACGGCCATCCGCCAGGGTCGTCTCCATGTCGTAGAAGGCGATCCGGTGATCCAGGATCCCCGCGAGCTCGTCGGGATCCTTCACGCCGTCCGCGTCCGTGTCATCCGAGGTCGGCGAGGTCTTGAACGTAAACGTCTTCGCGGTCCCGTTCACGGGGATGGTGATCGTGCGGTCCAACACCTCCACGTTATCCGGGACTCCGTCGGCATCCGTATCCTTCAGGGACGGATTCGATCCGTAGGTGTTGACCTCCGCGCCGTCCAGTAGCCCGTCCCCATCCGTGTCCGTGGCGCCGGTCCCCGTCGGTCTCGTCGTCATCCGCGCGGTCAGGTTCGCCGGCCCCGCGAATGCGAAGTAATGCAAAATCTCGACGCCCGGCGTCGCGCTCGTCTCGCGCGCGTAGCCGAAGCTGGCGTTCGCCACCGCAGAGAGCCGGAGGCTCACATCCGCGTTCGAATTCTCCGTCGCGAACCAGGAGACGACCATGGGGGCGACACCGAAGCTCTTCGGGAAAGAGATGTTCCCCGAGGTCGCCGACCCGATGCTTACTGCCAGACGCGTCCATGTCGCGAGTGCGGTTGAGTCCGCTTGGGGGGCGACAGCGATGTACCCGACCGTCTCGGTTGCGTGCGTCCCAAGCGGGTTCGTGCGCAGGTACGTCTCGAAGGAGAAAGCCCCGACCGACCGGATCTTTGCGGCGGCAGCCTTCGTGTCGGCGTTTGACTGGATCTGCGCCAGGACGATAGGATTCTGGGCGAAGGCCTCCCGAAACGGCACGGGCACGTATGTCGTACCGACCCCGGACTTGATGCCCGCTTCGACGACGGTCCCGTCCGGCAGGACGTGGTTCCCGGCCTCGACCACGAGGTAGGTCACGTTCTCGCCGCCGTGCCCGCCCACTGCAGACCACTCCTGAAAGCGGAGTTCAAAGCTGTGGTCGGTGATGGACTGGATCCGGATGATTCCGGTCGCGACATCCTTCTGCGTCGGCGGCTGGGCGATCACGACGGGGCTGGTGTACCTGTTCTTGAGAAACACTTTCGTCCAGGCGTCCGTGATGCCGGCGGCGAGGCCCACCTCTCCGACGACCTTCGATTGGCCCGTCGTGACGAGGCCGCGCTCCTGGCCGTCCGTCAGGCCGTCCCCGTCGGTGTCTGCGAGGCCCGGGTTCGTCGTGAAGGCGGCGAGGATCGAGGAAACGCCGCCCGTCCACACGGTGAGCGTATGCGGCGCGATTTCGTAGCCGTCGGAGAGCCCGTCCAGGTCGGAATCCCTCGTGACGGGGAGCGTGGACCACGTGAACGCCTCCGTCCCGTCGCCGATCCCGTCGGAGTCCGTGTCCATCGCCTGCGGGTCGCTGTTCGCCTCGAATCGCAGGGTGTACGACGTCAGGCTGCCCGCCGAGCCGATCGACCAGTCGCGCACGACGAGACGCCACGGGAGATACGATGTGAACAAGGCCAAGGGCAGCGCGGGCCGCAGGATGCGAGATGCGTTCTCCCAGGCACTGCCTCCGGACGCCGCACTGGTGAGGTCCACGACGACCGTCGCCTTCGTGCCGACATCGATCTCCCCCGGGGTCCAGTCCGCCCCGAGAATGCCCAATGTCGCGGAAGCCGGAGCTGAAGGTCCGTCCGGCGCGAGGGTGGGCGACGTGGGGCAGTTGATCCGGCAACCACCGCCGCCGCCCCCGCCCCCGCCGTTGTACACCGTCACCGTAATGGTAGACGAGGCGGCCTTTCCGTCGGAAACCCGGTACGCTTTGGCGGTCAGGGTGTGTAGATCGTCTGTCGAGTTCGTCGTGTCCCACAGCCACGAATAGGGAGAGGACGTGTCCGTGGACTGCAACACTCCGTCGAGGTAGAACTCCACCTTGGAGATCGACGAGGACGCGGAACTCGCGTTCGCCGCGACGGTCCTGGCGAGCTTCACAATCGCCCATGCGGAGGGCGCCGTGATGTGTACCGCGGGGTCGTTGCTCGTCGTGACGTTGCGGGTCGATGTCGTCGTCTGTTGGAGGGCCCCGAGGTCGTACGCGACCGCTTTGATCGTGTGGACGCCGTTCATCCACCCATCGGTGCCCCACGACAACGCATAGTCATGGGTCCCGGCGATCGGGGTGGACACGAACTGCTGCAGGACATTGTCCACATAATAGCCGACCTTTTGGACGCCGTTGTAGTCGGTCGCGGTCACCTTGACCGTGACCGTCCCGGTCACCGTCGCATTACTCGCGGGGTTCTTCCACGTAACGACAGGGCCGAGGTTGTTGACGTTCACCGAGATCTGGTCCCACGCCTTTCCGCCGGCCGTGTCGTACTGCGTCGCGTTGAGGATCCGGACGCCGTCTCCTGACGTCGTCCAGCTCCACGGGTACGCGTTCCCTACGGGCGCCGTGAGGTTCGCCATGAGCGTCCCGTTCACGCGGAACTCGACTTTCGTCGTGATTTCCGGATGAAGGACCGTCGCGACGGCATTGATCGTCCCCGCGTAGGTCGCCCCCGCGATGGGGCTCGTTATGCCAACGGAGAGTAGATGCCTCCCGGGATCCCAGACGTAGCGCTCGATCCACGCGGACCCGTTCCAGTATCCCACCGCGGCCGTAACGTCGCTCCGTTTCGTATGGTCGATCGAGAAATTCGCAAGTGCTTTCACAGGCAGTCCGTAGAATTGCGCTAGGGACAGGCTTGCGGTCGTCGAATTGACTCCGTCATCCGGGATCGCCTTAGGGAGTCCCCCCGGTGACATGTCCTGGTAGTAAATCGTGGCCGTCTCCTGCGCGTTCGTGAGGCCGTCGCCGTCGGAGTCCCCCTGTAAGTACGCCTCGAATTCGTTGATCTGCGGCTTCGTCGACCCCACCTTGGCGTCGATCGTGATTTGCATCCCCAGCGCGAAGAAGGTGCTCTGAAGGCTGACGACCACATCCAAGACATTGTTCTGTGTGGTCGACCACACCTTCTCTCCGGATTCGTAGAGCCCATTGCCGCTCGTGTCCAAATACAGGGAGAGAGACGTGTACTTCGTCGTCGTAAAGTGGGCGTGCACCACGTTCACGGAGGCGAAGCTCCGGAACCTCACGGCGAGACTCCCTATCGTCGTGGAGCTCTGCCAAACGGAGGACGTCAACCCGTCGATCGCCTTGCCTGGAACGTTGGGGTCCGTATACCCGGAGGCCGTCGCTTGAGCGCCGTTCGTCGCGAGCGCGTGATTGTACTCCGATCCCGTTGGCGACGTCGCCGCGGCCTCGTGGCTCTGAAAGAGCACCGTGATCATGATGACCGCACAGACAATCGCGATAATTCGAAGCGCCCGCTTCGTAAAAGTCCCCTCCGCGCCCGATAACCATGTAGAGGCAGATAACCGCGGTTGTCAATTCGACTTGAGTTGTCACGTTTTCCCCGGGAAGCTCGGACAGTCTAGATCCACGTGCAGCGATTGATTTTGCGACGAATCCCGATTCCTGCATGACCTGCCCGGTCACGCATTCGCCACGGTCGCAAACCCCCTGGACCGGAAGGCGGACGCCCCTGCTGGGATTCGAACCCCAGTCAGAGGTTCCGGGAGCCTCGCCGAGGCTGCGTCGGTTCGATTTCAAAGATGGGCGGCACGACCTCGGGCCGCCTTTTCTGCGCCCGCTCGGATCGCTTTCAGATTCTCCGCGATGCGGTCCGGAAAAATCCCGGAGCCCGAAACGAGGATGTCCGCCCCTGCCTCCGCGACGATCGGCGCGGTGTCCACCTTGATCCCTCCGTCGACTTGGAGCTCGGTCTCGAGCCGCTCTCGATCGATGTACGCTCGCGCCTCGCGAATCTTCGGCACGACGTCGGCGCGGAACGCCTGGCCCGAGAAGCCCGGATGGACCGTCATGATGAGGAGCAAGTCCGCGTCGGGGAGGAACGGCTTGCCCCTCTCGAACGGCGTGGCGGGGTTCAGCACGAGTCCCGGGGCGATTCCGTGGTCGCGGATGAGTTTGATCGTCGTGCGGACGTCGTGATCGCTCTCCACATGGACCGTCAGGTCGTCGACGCCCGCCTCGACGAACGCCTCCACGAAGTTCTGCGGGTGGGTCACCATCAGGTGTGCGTCGAACGGGACCTTCGTCAGCGGCCGGATCGATTTCACCAGCGCGGGTCCCATCGTGACGTTCGGCACGAAGTGTCCGTCCATGACGTCGATGTGGAGCATGTCCGCGCCGGCCCCCACGGCCTCCAGCACTTGCTCCCCGAGCCGATCGAAGCGGGCGGAGAGGATCGAGGGGGCGATCTTGATGCCCATCGGCGCGACGAATGAACAGCGCGGGATAAGGGTTCCCTCCCTCCTCCGCGGCGACGGGAAAGGGAGGCGCGAAGTGCGTTCAGGCTCGGTGGTACGACGTCAGTTCGATCTGAACGTGCAGGCCGTCGACGAGGGTCGCGACCTTGACGACGTTGCCGACGTCCCCGTTGAACCACGCCGCGACCGGCGCGTGCAAGTCGCCAAATCCGTCGTCCCCGAGGCGCATCGCGAACGCCATCTGGTCCGTCGTCGTCCCGAGCTCGATCACGGGCAGCCCCACGCCGACGGGGATCGCCGAGAACGTTCCCGCTGGCGTAGTGACGTCCTCGAAGATCCCGCTCGACAAGAGGAGCCGGACGGGCACGGTGAACGTGATGTTCCGGCCTTTCTCGACGTACCAGTTTGGCGCGTCGAAGCGCCAGGTCGTCCAGGCGTGGACCGTCGCGTTGCTCGAGGCCTCCCATGTCTCGTTCTCTCCGAGCGGGAACGACCAGACGTCGAGGGGCGGGTCGTACGTCGTCTCGATCTTCGCCGTGTACGACACGTTGATCGCCACATCGTAGGTATCGTATTCCGCATAGAACGAGCCGCTGATGTGGACCGTCCGGACCTCCGTGACCTTGGCGAGGTCCGAGGCGCGGTACAGCGTGTACCCGTCGACCGTCGCATCGTTCAGGATGACGGTGGCGTGCAGCATGATCGTGGCGTCCCCGTAGCCCGTCTCCTGCGAGAGGTCGATCACCTTCCCGACATGGTACGTCGCCGCAAGGCTGACGTTGTACTGCGAACCATCCGCCGAGTCGACCGTGCGGGTGATGGTCCCTTCCAACGCCGGGGCGACCCACAGGCTCTGCATGCTCTCGAGATCGGACGAGGCGTTCACGTCGTACGTCCACGAGTCCCCCACGTGCCAGGTCGGCGTGTCGATCGGCCCGGCCTCCGGTTGCGGCGCCGCGCCGTTCGGCGGTTCGAGGCTCATGAGATTCTGGGGCCCGACCGCCACCGCGAAGGCGGTGAACAGCGAGGACGTCACGAGGACGCTGATGAGGAGCGCTTTGTTTTGCATTCGCATCATCGTTGTTCCGGCCTTTACGAGCACTCCAGCTATTTACGAATTGTGATACAGACGTAGAACGGTTAAGCATGTTGAATCGATTTTATCTTTTGAGAATGAATGTCGCCATGCGGCGGGTCGGGAATCTGCGTGCTCCACATCGGTTCAACCGTTGGATCTTCGAAGGGATGTTCCTCGGATGGGGGGCGCTGACGAGCCTCGTCCTCGTCGCGGTACTCGCGGTCGTGACGACGGTCACGTCCGAGCCCTTTGCTATCCTCCTCGTCCTGGCGGTGTTCACTCTGGTGTGGTGGCACTTGCTTTGGATTTCGTTCGAGCGAGGGAGCGGCGTCCGCTAACCCGCGTCACCAAAGCCCTTAAGCCCGTCGCGTCATCTCCGGGCCGTCCCGGGCCACGCCTGCGGGCGGGGTGGGCCATGGTCGACGTTTCCGAGGAACTGATTGCAGGTCTCAAGAAGAAGGCCGTGGTCCTCCGGAAGCACATCATCCGCATGACGAACAACGTGCAGAGCGGCCACCCCGGAGGCTCGATGTCCGCGTGCGACATCGTCACCGCGCTCTACTTCCACGTCCTCCGCGTCGATCCGAAGCGGCCGGACTGGCCGGACCGGGACCGGTTCGTCCTGAGCAAGGGCCATGCGTGCCCCGTCTGGTATGCGGCCCTCGCCGAACGCGGATTCTTTCCGGTTGACGAGCTGATGACGTTCCGCAAGATCAACAGCCGCCTGCAGGGCCATCCGGAGATGGGCACCACGCCGGGCGTGGAGAACGCGGCGGGCGCGGAAGGGCAGGGCCTCTCGTTCTCCGTGGGTCTCGCGCTCGCCGCTCGGATGGACCACCAAGGCTGGCGCGTGTACTGCGTCATGGGCGACGGCGAACAGGACGTCGGGCAGACATGGGAAGCCGCGATGGCGGCATCGAAGTACGGGCTCGATAATCTCACCGCGTTCATCGACCGAAACGGGATTCAGCAGGAGGGCCGCACGGAGGACATCATGCCGCTCGAGCCGCTTGCTGAGAAGTGGGAGGCGTTCAACTGGCACGTCCTCACGATCGACGGGCACGATTTCCGGCAGATCCTCGCGGGGATCGAAGAGGCCCAGCGGACGCGGGGCCGGCCCACGGTTGTCGTCGCGCGGACCGTGAAGGGGAAAGGCGTGTCCTTCATGGAGAACAAGATCAAGTACCACGGCGCCGCGACGACCGACGAGGAGCTGAAGCGCGCCCTCGCGGAGCTCGATGCGCAGGAGGCCGCGATTTGACGGGCCCGTGGAAGTTGGAGAGCCAGCGGTCGTACTTCGGGAAGGCACTCGTCGAGCTCGGCCGCCGCAATCCCGACGTCGTCGTGGTCGGGGCCGACACGACGGAGTCCCTGAAGGCAATCGACTTCGGGAAGGCGTTCCCCGACCGCTTCTTCCAGCTCGGGATCGCGGAGCCCAACATGATCAGCGTCGCCGCAGGCCTCGCCGCCGCGGGCAAGATTCCCATCGCCGCGACGTACAGCGTCTTCGGGAGCGGGCATACGTACAACGTGATCCGCCAGAACGTCGCGTACACGAACCTGAACGTGAAGATCTTCTGCTCCCACGCCGGGCTGAGCGTCGGCCCGGACGGCGCGACGCACCAGATCAACGAGGACATCGGCGTGATGCGCGGGATCCCACGCATGACGGTCCTCGTGCCCGCGGACGGCCCGGAGACGGCGAAGTGCGTCGATGCCGCCGCGGCGATGAAGGGCCCCGTCTACTGTCGCTTCTCCCGTTCGGACGTGCCCACGATCACGTCGATGGGCGACGAGTTTGCGGTTGGTCGGGCGCGAGTCCTGCGAGACGGATCCGACGTCACGCTCGTGGGCTCCGGGCTCATGGTGGCACGGTGCCTCGAGGCCGCGGATGCCCTCGCGCGTCAGCGGATTGACGCAAGGGTGATCAACCTCTCGACGGTCAAGCCGCTCGACGTCGCGACGATCGACCGCGCCGCACGGGAGACGGGCGCGATCGTCACGGCGGAGGAGCACACGATCGTCCACGGCATCGGAGCGGCCGTCGCTTCGGTCGTCGTGGCGAACCACCCCGTGCCCGTCGCCTGCGTCGGCGTGCAGGACGTCTTCGGCGAGAGCGGCGAGGCGGAGGAAATCCTGCGGAAATACGGGCTCACCTCGGACCGAATCGTCGAGGCGGCGCGCGGCGTGCTGAAGCGTCGGGGCATGTAGTCCGCATTCCCGCGGCGTGCACCGGGAGTCGGGTTGCCTCTACCGTCGCCGCCGTCGCGCCTTGGGCTTCGGCTTGCGACTCGGCGCCTTCGCGCGGCTCGCGGGCTCGCTCTTCTGAGGTCCCTGGTTCGAGTAGGTCGTGACGGTCGCGAAGCCCGCTTTGTTCTCCCACGCCATGTCGAAGTCGCCGTCGTTCAGGGACCACCGCGCGATATTCGTCACGAACGCGTCCTTGAAATTGATGCCGCCGGGGAGGAGGATCTCTCCCGAGAAGTCCGCGCCGGTGACGGGGTTCTTGATGTGTTTGCTCCGGACCTCGCCGATGCCCGCGACGGTGAACCAGCTGTCGTACCCGTCGTAGTGGAAGTCGATCGCCGCGTTCCCCGTCGGCAGGACCTTGGAGAATGTCTTCGGGAAGATCTCGAACACGCCGCCGCCGTGCCTCCCGGCGGTGATTTCCTCGATCGCGCGTCGCTGCTCCGACGTCGCGCTCGGATCGACGTACAGCCGGGCCGTCCCGTTCCCCATGTGGATCGCCCGCGGCCACCACACGCCCCATGCGAATTTCACGCCGTCGAGCTTCGTCCCGTCGAAGTTGCCCTTTCGGATCCGCCAGGCCACGAGCGCCTCGCAATTCCCGCGCGTCGGGAGCGCGTTGAAATTGCACGGGCATCCGTAGTCGCAGTTGCAGCTCTGAACATATTCCGCCTCGAACTTCCAGTTGGTCAAGGGAACCCCCGGGGGCGGTATCCGCGAGGCGCTATAAAATCGCGTGCGCGATCGGCCTCCGCACCGTTCATATCCGGGCCGCCGGATACCGCGTCGATGGAATCGGGGAGCCTCGCCGCGCCGGACGCGCTCCTCCGCCGCCTCCGGATTCCCGTGGCCGCCGCCGTCGGGATCGTCGTCGCAGCCGCGTGGTACGTCACGTGGGTCTCGTCCGACCTCCTCATGCAGGCGCGATCGCCCGCCGCGGTCGGCGCGACGGATCTCGCGCTGTTCTTCGCCCTCCTCGTCGTCATGATGGTCGCGATGATGCTGCCGTCCGCACTGCCGATGGTCCTCGCGTACCACGGCTTCACGCGGCTCGAAGCGGGTCGGCCGGCGCGGCCCGCGGACCCGCTCGCGACCCTCGCCTTCGCCCTGCCCTACTTTCTCGTGTGGGGTGCTTTCGGGGTCGTCGCGCTCGTCGCCCTCGTGGCGGTCAATGCCCTCGGGCCGTGGACGGGCGTCGCGCTCCTCCTGCCCGCCGGGACCCTCGTCGCCGCGGGAGTGTGGCAGGTCACGCGGACGAAGGAAGTCTGCCTGAGCCACTGCACGTCTCCGATGATGTTTGTCCTGCATTTCTGGCGTTCCGGGCGGCTCGGCGCGATGCGGATGGGTTTGCGCCACGCCGCATCCTGCATCGGCTGCTGCTGGCTCTTCATGGTCGTCCTCTTCGTCGCGGGCTCGATGAGCCTCGCGTGGATGGGCGGGATTTCGCTGCTCATCTTCGTGGAGAAGCTCGGCGTCCGTCAGGCGCTCCTCACGCGAGCCATCGGCGCGGTGCTCCTCACCCTCGGCACCTTGGCGGGGGCAACGGCCCTCGCGGCCGCGTAGCGGGGGCCCATGCCGCCCCCGTCCGGCCGGACGACCGGCCTCCTGGGCGTAAGCCAGCTCGGCGCGTGGGCGACGATTTTTCGCTCCGTGTTCCTCCGCCCCTTCGCCGCGAAAACGATGACAGGCACGATCGCCCTCGGCGTCCTCGCTGTCGGGGGGGTGGCCTCTTCCTTCAACGACGAACCCGTGCGGCCGAGGCGGTCGCGGGGATCGCTCGATGACGGTGGCGGGATCGGCGAGGGACTAAATCGTCGTTCGATCCGATGCGGACAGGAGCCTACGGCGCGGACTCGGGCATCTCTTTCACTTGCCGGACGGGGGAGAAAAGGACGAAGAGGAAGGCGAACGCCCCGCCGGCGAGCCCGACGATGATCGCAGGCCGCAACCCAATCGCCTCTCCGAGGAATCCGCCCGCGAGCGCTCCCAGGGGCAACGTCCCCCAAACGATCGTCCGCATGGTCGCATTCAATCGACCCTGAAGTCGGAGGGGGACGATCGCCTGGCGGTAGCTGACCTGGTTGATGTTATAGTAGAGATTGCCGACGAACGAGACGAAGAACATCGCCGCGATGGCGGCGAAGGCGAGCGGTCCCGTGACGAAGGGCAGCGGGAGGGGAGCGAGGCCAAACATCACTCCTCCGAGGATGATGGCCGGCCCCACCCCGATTCGTTTCGCAACGCGATTCGCGGTCACAGCGCCGACGATCCCCCCGATTGACGAGATGGCGAACAGGAACCCGAGGGCGAGCGGATCGAAGCCGAGACCATCCTTCAGGTACAGGATGAGCAGCGCCGAGAAGATGGCGCTCGAGAAGAAGTTCGACCACGCGGTGCACGCCGCGATGTGCCGAAGCCGGCGATCCCCCAGGACGACCTTCAGTCCCTCGGCGATTTCCGCAGGCACGGAGCGGCGCTCGGTTGCATCGGGCGTCGCCTCCCGCTTGCGAATCGCGATCAATGTGATCGCGGAGAAGAAGAACGATGCCGCATCGAAGAGCATCGCGGCGGCCGCCTGGAGGAACTGAATCACCGTGCCAGCCAACGCGGGCCCACCCGTGTTCGCGAGCGTGTTGCTCGTCTCGAGCTTGCTGTTCGCATCCACGAGTTGTTTACGTTCGACGAGGGCCGGCAGGTAGGCCTGGTACGCGACATCGAAGAAGACGGTCAAGATGCCGATGAAGAACGAGAAGGCGTACAGGTAGGCCATGTTCAGGAGGCCGGCGAGGCCGAGCAGGGCGATCGTCAGGATCATGCTCCCGCGGCCGAGATCGGCGAGGATGAGGACGGATCGCCGCTGCCGTCGGTCGACCCACACCCCGACGAGGAGCCCGAACAGTAGGAACGGCAGCGTGCCCGCGGCGCCGAGGACGCCCATCTCCGCGGGATGCGCTCCGAGGACGTATACTGCAATGACCGGGATTGCAAGGCCCGTGAACTGGTCGCCGAGCCGCGAGATGGATTGACCCAACCAGAGGAGCAAGAAGTCGTGGTGACGCCAGAGCGTGGGCCCGGCTGCCATCGGTGAACCGCCCGCATCGGTCGTTCGGATATGTAGGTTCGCCCGCCGTGCGGGGGACAACGTCTCCCGCGAAGCGGAAATCCTCTTATCGACCTGCCGCCATCGGTCGTCGGCGGACGCGCATGGTGAAGATTTTCCTCGACACCGCGAACATCGACGAGATCCGCGAGGCGGCCTCGTGGGGCGTGCTCGACGGCGTCACGACGAACCCCACGCTCGTCGCCAAGACGGGCCGCAAGTGGTCCGAGGTGATCCAGGACATCCTCGCCCTCGTCGACGGCCCGATCTCCCTCGAGGTGACGACGACCCAGGCGGACGAGATGATCAAGCAGGGCCGTCAGCTCGCGAAGCTCCACGAGAACGTCGTCGTGAAGATCCAGATGACGACGGAAGGTCTGAAGGCGATCAAGGCGCTGTCGTCCGAAGGCGTCAAGATCAACACGACGCTCATCTTCAGCGCGAACCAGGCGATCTTGGCCGCGAAGGCCGGCGCGAAGTACGTGAGCCCGTTCATCGGCCGGCTCGACGACATGGGCCAAGAGGGGATGCAGGTGATTCGCGAGATCGTCGAGATCTTCCGGAACTACGAATGGGATTGCGAGGTCCTCGTCGCGTCGATCCGCCATCCGCTTCACGTAATCGAGGCCGCAAAACTCGGCGCGGACATCGTCACCCTGCCGTTCGACGTCCTGACGAAGATGACGCAGCATGCCCTGACCGACGTCGGGCTGAAGCGGTTCCTGGACGATTGGCAGAAGGTGCCGAAGTAGGCCGAGGGCCGGATTGAGCAAGCCTCATTTATGGCATCGGGCATCGGGATGGCGTGAAGCTTCCGAGCCTCCGAACGCTCGGCGTGGTCGGATTCCTGGCGCTAGCGGCCGTCGCGACGGCCCTCGGATGTCCGTTCTTCCGGAACCCGGGGAACTTCGCGACTACGGGCGGCCTCGTCGGGTACGTCCGCTACGTCGTCGACGTCCACCGAAAGCGCTGACCCTTCGACCCGCGTCGCGTGGATAGTTAGGGTCCTCCCGAACCGGGGGGAATCTTTCAAGAGGTGCGGGGCCGATAGTACCGACCGGATGGACCCGGGCGCTCCCAAGATCACGCTCGACCAAGAGAGTTTCAAAGCGCTCGCCTCCGACGTCCGCGTCGGCATCCTGAAGCGCCTCGACGTGCGGCGGGAGACCGTCACGGACCTGAGCAACCGGATCGCGCTGAGCAAGCCGACCCTCCTGGAGCACCTTGAGAAGCTCCAGGCGGCGGGGCTCGTCAAGCGGGTCGACGAAGGCCGCAAGTGGATCTACTACGAGCTCTCGGATAAGGGCCGGAAAATCCTGCATCCGGAACGGGTCGCGATCACGCTCGCTCTGTGCGCCGCCGTCGGGCTCGCGATCATAGGGGCGATATACGTGTTGTCCGCATCGGCGCTGATGGGGGCCGGCCCTCTGCAGAATCAGACCGCTTTTCCCGCCGAAAGACTGCAGAGTACTGCGACCGGAGTCTCCGTCGTGATCTTGCCGTTCGTCCTCTCGGCCCTGTGCGTGTTCGTGGCGCTCGCCCTCCGTGTGTACGGCCGGCATCGGCGGCATCGGTTCTTCGCGGAACTCGACGTCGCATGAGTTCGTCCGCGGGCAGGGATGCCCGTCCGGCTTCCGGGAAATCGTTATGAGCGGCGACGGCCTTCGCAACGGTGTGCCGCGGCTCCGGCGGGGGAGGCCCGCGTGGGCGGTCCCCGTGCTCCTGTTCCTCGCCGTCGTGCTCGCCGCGGCCCTGGCGTTCAACGTCGCGAACCTCGAGGCGGGGGACGAGACGGCGCCTCCGCTCCCCCGGGGTACGAGCCCGGGGGCCCTGTTCACGCTCGACCCGATCTACGCGGACGTCCTCGTCGTCGGGTTCGGCGGCACGGTCGTCGGGGCCGCGATCTACCTGATCCTCACGAACCGCGGACACCAGGGGCGCCCGGCGAAGCCCTCGCGGTGGCGGGAGATCCTCTCGTCCGTCCTCGGGCTCGTGATCGTCCTCGCGCTCCTGTTCGGATGGCCGCGGATGGTCCACACCCTCGCCCCAGGAAACGAGACGGCGGACTCGACGACCGTGACCGGGGACTCCGGGAACGTGACGGCGTGGCCCGCCTCCGTGGGCGCGCCGCTCGGCCTGTTCTTGGCCATCACCGTCCTCGGGACGATCCTCGGGATGTCGTACCTGCTCCGCCGCAACGCCGGCGGCTTCGAGGTCGACGACGACGCCGCGCCGGACGAGCGACGAACCGCGTCCGAGGCCGTCGGAGCGGCGATCGCAGAGCTCGAGATCGGAGGCGACGTGCGGGGGGCGATCCTCGCGTGCTTCCAGCGGTTCTGCCGCCTTCTCGGGTCGCGAGGGATCGCGGAGCAGGGGGCGATGACGCCTCGGGAGCTCGAACGCCTCGCCGTGGACCGCCTGCGCGTCTCGCCGGACGCCTCGGGGACCCTGACCTCGTTGTTCGAGGAGGCCCGGTACAGCGACCACCCGCTGCGGGAGGCGGACCGTGCGCGGGCGATCGAGAGCCTCACGGGGATCCGGGCGGCGCTGGAGGCGTGAGATGTTCCGGCGGCCGCTCCCCATCGCGACGGCCCATCCTCGGCCCGCACGGACGGAGGATTCGCGGGAGACGCTCTGGTCGGAAGCCGCCGCGGTCATCGCCCTCGCGGTGACGGTCGGCGTCCTCCTGTACGAGGCGCAGTTCAGCAGCTCGATGCAATGGCTCCTCGGGGTCGGATTCCTCGCCGCGTTCGCCCTGTTCGCGTGGGGCCTGATCCTCCGCCGGACGGCGGAACCGGCGCCGCTCGTCGGCCCGTCGACCCCGGGGACCATCCGCGAGGGGGAGCTCGGGGCCCTCGCCGCCGCCGTGCGACGCGCCTCGCGCGGCATGGCGTACAGCCAAGTGTTGGTCGCCTCGCGCGCCCGGGCCGCATTCGTCGAGCGGGTTCGCCTCGCCCTGGGCCTCTCGCCAGAGGCGATCCGGGAGGCGCAGCGGGATCCCGAGGCGCTCCACCGAATCCTGCACGACGAGGTCCTCGAGGACTTCGTGCACTTGCGCGTCGGCGACTTGGAGGACCGCTACCGCTGGGTCGTCGAGGCACGGGGACGGCGCGGGTTCGGCCCGGATTTCCTCGGGGTCCTCCGGCGCATGGAGGCGTGGAGGTGAAGGTCACCTCCGTCGCGGAGATCGGCGGAGCGCTCCTCGACGCGGTCGAGACCGTCATCGTGGGAAAGCGGCCGGTCCTCGAGCGCGTCCTGTGGGCGATCCTCGGCGACGGGCACCTCCTGATCGAGGACGTGCCGGGCCTCGCGAAGACGCTCATCGCGAAGTGCTTCGCCGCGGGACTCGGCCTCGGGTTCCGCCGCGTGCAATTCACGCCGGACCTGCTCCCGGCGGACATCACCGGCACCTACGTCTTCGATCGCAAGACGGGCGAGTTCGTCCTCCGTCGCGGCCCCGTGTTCACGAACGTCCTCCTGGCGGACGAGATCAACCGCGCGCCGCCGAAGACGCAGTCCGCGTTGCTCGAGGCGATGCAGGAACGGCAGGCGACGCTCGAGGGCGAGACGTTCCGCCTCGATCGGCCGTTCTTCGTGATCGCGACGCAGAATCCGATCGAGCACGAGGGCACGTATCCGCTGCCCGAAGCCCAGGTCGACCGGTTCCTCCTCAAGATCGACGTCGGCTATCCGACGCGCGAGCAGGAGATCGAGATCCTCCGTCGACGGCGGGACCGGCGGACGGACGACGCGACGATCGAGCCGATCACGACGCCCGATGAGGTCCGTGCGCTCCAAGCCGCACTCGAGGACGTCCACGTCGATCCGGCGGTCGAAGGGTACATGGTCGACGTCGTCACGATGACCCGCGGGCACAGCCAGGTCGAGATCGGCGCGAGCCCGCGAGGCTCCCTCGCCCTCCTCAAGTTGTCGCGCGCGCGGGCGGCGCTCGCGGGCCGGGACTTCGTCACCCCGGACGACGTGAAAGAGGTCGCGCAACCGGCCCTCGCGCACCGGCTCATCCTCAAGCCGGATCCGTGGATCCGGGGCGTCCGGACGTCGTCCGTCATCTCCGATGTCCTCGGGCAGGTGCGAGTGCCGAAGGTGCCGTGACATGCGGACGTCCCTGGCGAGCGGCCTCGCCGCGGCGTCGCTCGCGTTCCTCCTCGTCGGGCTCGCGGCGCGGAGCTGGCAGGTCGTCCTGCTCTCCTTGCCGCCGGTCCTCTTCCTCGCCCTCGGCTCGCTGTTCCCGCCGCCGACGCCCCGGGTCGTCGCCGTGCGGAGCCTTTCGCGGGACCGGGTGCAGGCGGGCTCGGATGCGCGCGTCGATCTCGTCGTTCGGAACGAGGGGCCGGCGCTCGACCTCGTCGAGATCCTCGACGTGTTGCCGCCGGAGCTCGCAGTCGTCCGGGGCACGAACCACGCCGTGATCGCCTTGGAGCGGGGCGGCGTCGTCCCGCTCTCGTACGAAGTGCGGTCGGCGGTGAAGGGGGACTTCCACCTCGGGCCCGTCCGCGTGCGTTCCCTCGATCCGCTCGCCCTCGGCGCGGAGGACGCGGTCGTGCCGCTCGACTCGCGGCTCGTCGTCGCCCCGGCCATGGAGGACCTCCGGCGGGCACGCCTCCAGCCGCGGCGCACGCGGCCGTGGTTCGGCCAGGTCCCCTCGAGGCGGATCGGCGTGGGCACGGACTTCTGGGGGATCCGGGAGTACGTCCCCGGAGACGACGTCCGGCGGATCAACTGGAAGGCGTCCGCACGGTTCGATCGGCTGTTCTCGAACGAGTACGAGGGCGAGCGATCCGGGGACGTCGTGATCGTCGTCGACGCGCGGCGCGAATCGTTCATCGGGACGGAGGAGGACAACCCGATCGAGCACGCCGTCCGGGCGGCCCTCGCGATTGCGGAGCACGTCCTCGCGTCGAAGAACCGCGTCGGGCTCATCGTCCAGCGGGACGTGCTGGACTGGGTGCCGCCCGCGTTCGGCCGGAAGCAGCTCTACCGCATCCTGGACCACCTGACCCACGTCCGGCCGGGCGGGGAGTGGCCGTTCGCCCACGTCGCCTGGGTGCTCTCCCGGTTCTTCCCACGGAATTGCCTCGTCGTCATCATCTCGCCGCTGCAGGATCGGTCGGCGCTGTCGGCGATTATCGCGCTGGCGGCCCGCGGCACGGACGTCGCGATCGTCTCGCCCTCGCCGCTCGCGATCGAATGGAGGCTCGGCGACAAGAGGTCGGAGCTCGCCACCGCCCACCGGATCCTGACGATGGAGCGCGCGAACCTGATCGCACAGCTGGGGCGCATCGCCCAGGTCGTCGACTGGGATCCGACGACGCCGCTCGCGCTCGCCTTGCGGAGGATGGGCACACGGCCGCGTCCCGCGTAGTTCCGCTCGCGCTTCGAGGCGCGCCGACGGCCCTGCTCGCCGCCTTGGTGGGCTGGACCGTCGCCGACCTCTTCGCGATCGAAGATGTCGGGTCGAAGACGGCGCTGGTCGAACTCCTCGTCGTCGGCGTCGCGGTCCTGATCGTCGCGCATGCGCTCCGACGACCCGCGCTCCGTCCGATCGGCCTGACGGGCGTCGGGGCCGTGTACGTGGCCTCGCACACGATCGTCTTGGGAGTCCAAGTGCTGCCGGCGCTCGGCTTCGTGGTCCTCCTGATCACCCATGTCGAATTGCGGATCCTGGCCGATCGGTTCGCGCGACTCTACGAACTCGCGCTCTCGGCGGCGGACCGGGCGCGGATCCGCGGGGCGCTGGGCCGAGCGGCGTTGCGTCTCGCGACGGCTGCGATCCTCGCGGTCGTCGTGCCGCTGATCGCCGCGAATCTTGCCGTCGCCGGCGTCGTCCCGCTCACGACGATTCCCAGCGCCATCCTCCTCGCGGCCGGGCTCGTGGCGATCGTCGTGGCGCTCGCGATCCTGCCAAGCCTGCGAGGGAGAGCGGCGTAATTCCACGCGCGGATCGCGCGCGGCGCAAAGGATAACTAGACCTCGAACTTTGCGACGGCCGCTGCCCCGGTGGTCTAGCGGTCTATGATCCCGGCCTGTCGAGCCGGGTGCTCGGGTTCGAATCCCGACCGGGGCGTCTTACCCGTTACTTCTTGGTGTTTTCCGTTTTTGCATCTTCTCGTATCTTCTGTTTTGCGAGTTCCGGGTTCTGGATGTACAAGATGATCGCGTTGGCGTGACCATGTCCCAGCCCGCAGTCCGACTTGAGCCACGTAAGTAGCTCGCCGTGTTTTGCGAGGCCCTTCTCTTTCGCCAGCGCTCGGAAGTATTCCGGGTCCTTTCCGGTCTTGGCCCTGATGTTGTCGATGTATGCTTTGTATGTCATAGTTTCGCCGGGTGCATCTGCTGGGTCAATCTGAATTCTTACTGTTCGATCGAATCCGATTGGACGCATCTGTACCGGGCACCGGAGACTAACTTTGATTAGGCCATGCAGCCATGACGACCGGGGAGGTTCTTACCGTGGCGGGAGAGGGAGAGACGATTGTCGGCATCGTGTACAACGCAGAGGGACAAGTCGGTCGGCTCGCACTGCCGAAGCTGTACGACCTCATCTTCACGGATCGACGTCTCGTCGGCGTCGTGACGGTGAAGACCGGGGGCGCGCGTCTGGCGGGACAGCTGCTCGGTGGGGTGATCGGCCAGGCCGTCGCGGCCTCGTTCGCGAAGGGCGGGGCGGACAAGAAACGGATGGCCTATGCGGGAATGCCGCTGGACCAAGTTGCCGCTCAGAACGCGGCGAACTTCGCGGCGCCGTATGGCTCCATCGAAAACCCGCGAGTCAAGGGGCTGTTCTCGAAGCGCCTTGAGATGAAGGTTGGCGGGAAGAAGGCCGTATTCCGTCTTCCGAAAGAGCAGGTGCCCGCGACCCAAGATTTGGTCCGAAGGCAACTCCCGCGGTAACGATCGCGGGCAGACCGGCTTGGCCGGAGTCCAACGATACAATCATTGCGACCACCATATACCTCCGGGGGGGCCTCGCGTCGCGGCCGCAATGAGCTTGTTGGTTTGCCTCGTGACCGGCCCACCGACAGTGTGAATCCCACCACGGGTCTTCCTGGAGAACAGCTTCGTCGCGAGAGCCTGCCATATGAACCTTCGGATTCTTTCGTTCTCGAAGACGTTAACACAGCTATTTAGCCGACTGCCACTTGGGGAGGCGCCATGTCGGAAGCCGTGACACTTCGGCCTGACAGCAAGAAGACGGTCGCCCCGATGCGTTCATCGAAGGGTTCCGTCATCGATGTCCGCCACCTCGTCAAGGTGTACGGAGGCCGCGGTCAGGAAGAAGTCAAGGCTGTTAACGACGTCAGTTTCTCCGTGGCGGAGGGGGAGTTCTTCGGCTTCCTCGGCCCCAACGGTGCGGGAAAGACGACAGTCATCCGGATCATCACGACCCTGCTCGCGAAGACGAGCGGCTCGGTCCGCGTGGCGGGCCTCGATGTCGAACGCGATGGCGCCGAGATCCGGCGGATCATCGGATACACGGGTCAGTCGATCGGCGTCGATGGCGAACTCACGGGCCGCGAAAACCTCTGGTTGATCGGGCGGCTCTACCACATGCCCAAGTCGCTCGTGGAGGAGAGGGTGGAGGAGCTCCTCGAGGTCTTGCAGTTGAAGACGCGGAACGCGGTGTGGGAGTATTTGCGCCGACTGCACAAGGGAGAGAAGATGACCATCTTCCTCACGACCCAGTACATGGAAGAGGCCGATCAGCTGTGCCAGCGCATCGCGATCATCGATCAGGGTAAGATCGTGGCCGAGGGCAGTCCCACCGAGCTGAAGGCCGCGATCGGTGCAGACATCATCACGGTCCGCATCACGCGAGACGAAGCGTTCGAGCAGAGCCGGGATCGCGCGCTCGAGATTGCCCGGATGGTCCCCGGCGTAAGTCGCGCGACGATCTTCGACGAGGGCGTGAGCGCCCACACGGCCGACGGCGGCGCGACCCTGCTCGAAGTCTTGCGGCGACTCGATTCGGAGAAGGTCCCCGTCCATCAGGTCGCGCTCGCGCACCCCACGCTCGACGAGGTCTTCCTGCAGCACACGGGGCGGCAGATGCGCGTTGAGGAAGTGAAGCCCATGTCGCGGGGATTCGGCCGCCGGAGGCGCTAGAATGGTCACAGACGTTGGACACGCACAGCGGATTATCACGCGAACGCGAGATTCGGAAACGAGCGGCGGGGTCCTGACGGAGATCGGCCTCGTTACGTGGCGGAGCTTGGTGAAGCTGACGAGGACCCCGGTCCTCCTGTTCTTCAGCCTGTTCATGCCGCTCATCTGGCTCGTCATGTTTAGCCAGACGTTTGGGACCGTGTTCTCTTCGGCCACAACCGGCGGCCTTCCGGGAGGTCCGTCTCCGACCCCTCTTCCGTACGACTACGTCGCCGTCCTCCTGCCCGGCATCACGGTCATGACGGCCATCCAGAGCGCCTCTCAGTCGGGCTTCGCGATGGTGTCCGATCTCGAGTCCGGATTCATGGACAAGTTCTTCGTCGCGCCGATCCGGCGGAGCAGCGTCCTGGTGGGCAAGCTCCTTGCGGACGGACTGCGCATGGCGGCCCAGGCCGGCATCATCCTCGGAATCGCGGCCCTCCTCACACTCGCGGGCTGGCGGATCCCGTTCGCGACGGGGATCTTCGGGGCGGTGATGATCATGTTCCTCGCCGCGGCGTTCGGCGTGGCCTTTTCCGGCCTTTCGAACACGGTCGCCCTGAGGACGAAGAACACGGAGTCGACGATGATGGTGAGCTTCTCGCTCACCTTCCCGCTCCTGTTCCTGAGCACCGCGATGCTCCCCAAGGCGCTCCTGCCCGCGTGGGTCCAGAGCTTCTCGACGGTCAACCCGGTCAGCTACATGGCCGATGCCGCTCGCGCGCTCATCCTCACCGGATACGATTGGACCGCGCTGGGGAACGCGATCCTCGCCATCACCGCATTCGGGATCATCCTGAACGGTCTTGCGGTCATGGCGTTCCGCGCGCAAGGCAAGTAGGCCACGATCCGGGTGGATCCAGGCCTAGGCGGGCGTCGGCGAGACGCTCGGCTCGATCCGTCGTGGGGCCGACGCCTCGGTCGACGGAGCGGCCGTTGCCGCATCCGCGAGCCCGGTCGCGTCGCGGCTCTCGACCAGACCGGAGATCGCACTCGACGCCACCGCCGCGACCGACGTCGCGTCACCCCAGGTCTCGAGATGGGCCGCGTTTGCCTCCTCGAATTCGCGGAGGAACCGAACGAGCTCGCGCCCGAGCGGGCCGTCGCCGGAACCCCGGTATACGGCGCACGCGCTTACGAAGCGGCCGTGGACGGCCACGAGTCCCTCGTCTCCGAATCGCTCGTTCGTCGGTCGGAAGGTGTGGTTCGTCGTGGGCGTTCCAACGAATGTCCGGACGGCGGTCAGGACAGGTCCGAGCTGGTCCGCCGCGATGGGCGGCACGAAATCCGAGGCGACCGTCGCGAGCGGGTCGCCGCTCCGGTGGAACAGGAACACCGCACGCACGGCGTGGTCCGTCCCCCGCCACCGCAGGCCGACCGGGAAGGCCAACATTGCAATCATCGCGGGCACAATCAAGATGCCGAAGTCAATCGTCGGGAACCCCTCGGCCCACGGACGCGGGTCTAGGGTCAATAGGGTTTGGTCAAGGCCGGTTGAGTCAAGCGGAATTGAGTGCCTCCGGCGCGACAGGCTCAAGACGGCCCCCGTGTTGCGGCTGCCATGCCCTCCCGCCCCCTCCTGTATTCGATGGACATCAGCCATTACTGCGTCGCCGCGGACCGCATGCTCGCGTTCAAGGGCGTCGAGTTCGACACCCGCTACGTCCCGTATCACGACAAGCGCGAGCTGATCAAGGCGACGGGCCAGGACTACGTGCCCACCCTGGTCTGGGACGGCAACACCGTCGTGTGGCACGACATCGCGGACTTCCTCGAGGCGGAGCGGCCGAAGCCGACCCTCTACCCGTGGGGCCAGAAAGGCCTCGCCATCACCCTGGAGCACTGGGGCCACCAGGTCCTCGAGGAGCGGGTGTGGCGGTACGTCGTCACGAAGATCCCGCCTGTCCTGAAGGACGACTCCGAGCGCTGGGTGTTCGAGGAAATGCAGACCCGGGCCCGCGGGCCGTGGCACGTGCTCGAGATGCGCCGGGAGGAGTTCCGGCAGGACATGAACACGCACCTGGCCATGGTCGAGGCGATCCTCGACGGGCGCGACTGGATCCTCGGGGAACCGAGCCTCGCGGACTTCGGAATCTATGGATCGATGTCGCCTCTCCTGACGGCGGGCGAGCGGATCCCGAAGGAGCTCCCGCGGCTCGCGAACTGGGCGGAGCGGATTCAAAGGCTCGGCCGGTAGAGAGCAATGGCTCAAGGATGTCGGCTCACGCGCCGCGAATCGTCTCGACGAGCGTATCGAGCGCCACGTCGCGCTGCTCCCCGCGCGCCATGTCCCGGACCGTCGCCCGCCCCGCCTTCAGCTCCCTCTCGCCAAGAAGGATGGCGTACCGCGCGCCGATCGCGTTCGCATAGTCGAGGTTCTTCGAGGGCCCACGCCCGACGAGGTCGATGTCGACCCCTAGGCCCGCGGCCCGGAGCGACGTCAAGATTTCGACGGCCCTCTTCTGCGCTCCTTCTCCGATCGGGATGACGTAGGCATCGAGCGCCCGGGCGGGCTCGATGGTCCGTTCGGCATCCGCCGCCATCACGAGACGATCGAGTCCGAGCGCGAACCCGGTCTGGGCCACGCGTTCGCCGCCGAAGACCTCCGCGAGGCTGTACGCGCCGCCGCCTCCGACTTGCTTCTCCGCGCCGAGGTTCGGCGAGTCGACCTCGAAGACCATGCCCGTGTAGTAGTCGAGGCCGCGCACGACGCCCATGTCGAACTCGTAGTCGGAGCGCGAGACGCCGTACGACTCGAGGAGACCGGCGAGGTCCCGAAGGTACTCGAATCCGTCGCGCGCCGCCCCGCTCAGGAGTTCCGCGGCCTCGTCGAGGGCCGAGGTGTCGCCGCTGATTCCGATTACCTTTCGCAGCGGCTTGGACAGATCCTTGCGGCCGAGGCGGACGAGTTCCGCGTCGAGGACCTCGAAGTTCCTCTTGTCGAGGGAATGCAAGATGACCGACTGGTCGTCCGGCTTGAACGGCAGGAACCCCCGCAGGATTCCGATGTTCCCGATCCGCGCCCTCACCTCCTTGAGGCCGATTGCCCGCATCGTCCCGATCGCGAGGGCGAGGACCTCCGCATCGGACGGAAGCGCGGCGCCGCCGAGGATCTCCGCGTTCAGCTGGAAGAATTCGCGGTATCGGCCCTTCTGGGGCTCCTCGTATCGGAAGACGTTCCCCGTGCTGTAGAGCTTCAGCGGCTTCGGCCGGCTCCGGAGCTCGGACACGTAGAAGCGGAGGATCGAGGCCGTGAACTCCGGACGCAACGCGAGGTCCCGGCCCCCCTGGTCCTTGAACGCGTACAGTTCCCGCACGATCGCAAGCCCGGATTTCGCCGTGAAGAGCTCGAGGCTCTCGAACGTCGGCGTGGCGACCTCGCGGAACCCGAACGATTCGGCGAGCTGGACGAACCGCGACTCGACGAAGCGACGCTTCGCCATGTCCTCGGGACCCCAGTCGTTGGTCCCGCGGGGCGGTTCGAACATCGGAGACGCGGCGAAGAGGGTCGGCCACCATAAACGTTTCTGGGAGGCGTCGACAGGGGGGCGGTCGACGATGTTATCGCAGTACTGAGATGCGACCGCCTCCCGTCTGGAAGGACGCTCACGGCCTCGCAAGCTCGCGTCGCCACGCCGCGATGCGCTCCACGAGTTCCGCGCTCGCGCGGGCCGCGTAGGCCTCGATCTCTCGGAGGGTCCGTCGGCGGGCGTCCGGGTCCGACGTGGGCCCCATGTACCGCTCGATCTTCTTGACGCCAGCGCCACGACCTTGGAAGCACCAGAAGTACAGGTACCGATTGCCGCGAATTTCCTTCTCCACGAAGCCGCACCCCACTTTCATGGAGACACCGCCCGAGGGAGATGGCGCCGGAGAGCATGAAGTTATCGCAGTACTGAGTTAAATTCTATCGAACGATCTCGCGTCGCGGCGAAAGTTCCGCTGTGGCGGCCTCGCGATGTTCGGTGGCGTCCCGGCGGCGTGAGTACGCGTCCATCCTCCCCGCGAGCGTCCTGTGGGGCAACTCGTTCCCCGGGAGCAAGCTCACCGTCGGATGGCAGACCCGCTCTTCTCGACGTTCGCGCGGATGGCGCTCGGCGCGGTCGCGGGCCTCGCATTCCTCGCCGCACTCCGTCACCTCGATCTTCATCTCTTCGCCGCGCTCCGCGACCACGCTCCTCGGATTTCGAGGTGGGACGGCCCGATCGTCGCGTAGAAGGACAGGGACGGATCCGCCTTTGCGCGCTCCAGCTGCCAGTGATGCCCCAATCCAATCCCGACATCGTCCTTGACGATGCTGTTGTCGAGCATGCACGCCTTTGCCGCGGCGTTCAGGCCGACCGAGAACCAGCCCAAGCGGGCGCGCGTCCTCGCGGTCGCAGGAAGCGCGTGGACGAGCAAGCTTCCGTTTTCCTCCGCTTCGGCCTCGACTATTTTCCCATTGGCGATCCGGAGCCGGACCCCCCGGATTGTGCGGCCCGCGAAGAAGATCGGGTCGCGGAAACGGACCTCCCCATTCGCCGTCTCGGGGCGTAACACGGCCTCGAGTCTCCCGGCTGGGAGGGACGTGTCGACGAATCCTTGACGGACGTCCGCCGGGCTGATGATTCCGTCATCGACCGCGGGTGTGACCGGCTTCGTCTCGAACCGAAGGTCTGTCCCGAAGTCGGACGTGATGCGGACCCTTCGGCGACCCGAGAGTGCACGAGCCAGCGACGCGCCGGCCTTCTGAATTGTATGCAAATCTACCGCTAGCGCGGCCTCATAGCTCTGCCGCCACTCGGCAAAGTCGAGGCCGTACGCTTCCGCCCGTTCCGGGGTCAGACGGCCGATCGGCAAGTCCACGTGGCGCACCCGCCTCCGGCGCAGCGGTTCGTCTTGCCGTCTGCCCCCTGTCGCATTCGCCTCGAATTTCTCCGGGGGAATGTCTTTCATGCGGCGGGCGTCCGCGGGCCCCCCAAGGTAGATCGTTGCGGTGGCCGTCGCGTTCAACGCGTATTCCGCGGGAGAGGGCGCGCGCAACCACCGGGTCGCAAGCTCGTTCATCGACGTGAACCACAGGTCGTCCGTCATGAGGGTGATGTGGGTGTCGCTCCCAACGCGCCGTGCCTCCAACGCAAGCGCCTCCGCGAGCGGTATCGTCGGGACGTACGTGTAGATCTCGAACACATCGCTCCATCCGAGCCGGAGGGAGGCTCGGACGACCTGGCGTGCGAGTTCCGTCCAACGTTCGAAGGCGCCTGGCTCAACGCTGACTTCCCCCATGGGAGGACCCGCAGCGTGAAGCGGCCGATGGAAGAATAACGTTTGGCCATCCGCGCGCAGGACGGATTGTCTTCGTCCGCCGCAATCTTCAATACGGCTCGCCGGTCTCGTTCGGCGGGATCGCCATGGACGAGGACGGGCCTTTTTTCGAGGACTTCCGGGTCGGGACGAAGGTCCGGAGCAAGGTCGGACGGACCGTCACGGAGACGGACAACGTGTGGTTCACCCTGCTGACCGGGAATGCGAACCAAATCCACTTCAACGAGGATTACACCCGCCGAACCTTCCCGGGGGCACCGTTCAACGGGCGGCGGGTCGTGAACGGCTTCCTGACCGTCGCGATCGCCGCAGGGCTCCTCGTCGACGCGACGAGCCGCAACGGGTTCCAGGTTGGCATGGAGCACGTACGGTTCTCCCGACCGGTCTTCCACGGCGACACGCTGTACTCGGAGGCGGAAGTCACGGAGGTCCGGGAATCCCGGAGTCGGCCGGGGTTCGGCCTCGTGCGGCTGCGGACGCGCGGGCTCAACGAGCGAGGCGAGTCGGTCGTCGAGTTCGACCGGATCTTCATGGTCCGGAAGAAAGGGGAGGCTTGGCATGGCCCACGCGCCGAGTGAGACCCAGCGGCTCCTCCTCTCGACGGTCGCGCGGCTCATGGACAAGTTCCCGCCCGACTACTGGAAGGGCCTCGAGGACCGCGAGGCCTACCCCGAGGAACTCGTGACGGAGTTCGAGGCCCAGGGCTTCGGCGGGCTCCTCATCCCGTCGGAGTACGGCGGCGCCGGCGGCGCGCTGTCGGACGCGGCCCTCCTCCTCGAGGAGATCCACGCGCGGGGCGGCAACGCCCAGCCGTTCCACGGGCAGTTCTATCTCTCCTTCCTCGTGTCGCGGTTCGCCTCAGAAGCGATTCGGCAGGAGTATCTCCCCGGACTCGCCCGCGGCGAAATTCGCATGCAGACCTTCGCCCTCACGGAGCCGGACGCCGGGTCCGATCTCACCCGGATCACCACGGTCGCCGAACGGACGGGGGACCGCTACCGGATCCGGGGCCGCAAGGTCTTCATCTCCCGGGTCGAGCAGAGCGACCTCATGGTGCTCGTCGCCCGCACGGCCCCCGTGGCCGAGGGCGCGAAGCGGACGGAGGGGCTGAGCCTCTTCCTCGTGGACCTCCGGGAGGCGAAGGGGATCGAGCACACCCGCATCCGGACGATGTTCAACAGTCAGACGTACGAGCTCTTCCTGAGCGACGTCGAGGTCCCCGCCGCGAACCTGATCGGCGAGGAGGGCCGGGGCTTCGAGTCCCTCGTCCACGTCCTCAACCCGGAGCGGATCCTGATCGCCTCCGAGTGCATCGGGGACGCCCGGTGGTTCATCGACCGGTCCGTGGAATACGCGAAGGCACGCGTCGTCTTCGGCCGCCCGATCGGGAGCAACCAGGGGATCCAGTTCCCCCTCGCCGACGTCCACGCGCGCCTCGTCGCCGCGGACCTCGTGCGATGGGAAGCGGCCCGCCTGTACGAGGCCGACGCGGACCCGAAGGCCGTCGGCGAGTACGCGAACCTCGCGAAGTACCTCGCCTCCGAGTGCTCCTGGCGCGCCGCGAACGTGGCGATGGACGTCCACGGCGGCTACGGCATGGCGAGGGACATGCACATCGAGCGGAAGATGCGGGAGACCCGCCTGTACCAGGTCGCGCCGGTGTCGAACCACCTCGTCCTCGCGCACATCGCGCATCAGGTCCTCGGGCTCCCGAGGTCGTACTGAACGACGGAGGCGCGGACGATGCGACGTCGGAGCCAACTGTACGTGCCGGCGAACAATCCGCGGATGGTCGCGAAGGCCGCGGGCCTCGAGGCCGATTCGATCGTCTTCGATCTGGAGGACGCGGTGCCCGCCAAGGAGAAAGCGTCCGCCCGGGACGCCTTGGGTCCCGCCCTCCGGAAGGCGGATTGGGGATCCCGGGAACTCGCGGTCCGGATTAACGCCCTCACGACGCCGGAAGGGGAGCGCGACGTGGCCGCCGTCGCGAAGGAACCGCTGCTCCAGGGGATCGTCGTGCCCAAACCGGAGGGGGACCTCTCGTCCCTCGCGCGGACGACCGGCAAGGCGCTCCTCCCGATCATCGAGTCGGCGCGAGGCCTCCTGCACATCGAGGACGTCGTCCGGAGCGAAGGGGTCGTCGCCGTAACGTGGGGGGCGGGCGACCTCGCGGCCTCCGTGGGCGGCGACATCGGCGCGTACGGACGGAACCCGTACGTGAAGACGCTCATCGTGATGGCGGCCGCCGCGTACGGGCTCGATGCGATCGACCGGGTCTTCTTCGACCTCGAGGACGACGACGGCTTCCGTGCCGAGGCGCTCGAGGCGAAGTCCCTCGGGTACGTCGGGAAGCAGGTAGTGCATCCCCGCCAGGTGCGCCTCGCGAACGAGCTGTTCTCGGCGACCCCCGAGGAGACCCGCTGGGCGCGGGATGTGGTCGCGGCGTATGAGGCCGCGGCCCGGGAAGGCCGAGGGGCGATCCGGGTAGGGGACCAACTCGTGGACGCCGTGCACTACCGGGCCGCGAAGCGGGTCCTCGAGCGGGCGGGGGTCTAGCGGGCCGACCTCACCCGGCGCCCTGGCCCCGCGCGAACCGCTGGGTCGCCTCCAGGCTGAATGGCAAATGGCCGCCTCCGTCCTTCGCCTTTCGGTAGTACGCCCAGAGATCGTCCCGGAAGCGCGGATCGCTGCAACGCTCGATGATCGCCTCGGCGCGTTCCCTCGAGGAGAGGCCGCGCAAGTCCGCGTGGCCGTGCTCCGTCACGAGCACGTCGACATCTTGGCGCGGGATGTCCGCGCTCGACAGGAGGGGCACGATTCGCGAGTATCGCCCGCCCGCGGCCTTCGACGCCATCGCCACGACGACGAGGCGCGCCGCGCGGGTGAAGTCGGGCGAGCCGCCCACGCCGTTGTGGGCGTTCGAGCCGATGTGGGAGCTATTAGCACCTCCAAACAAGTCGACTTCGATCGCCTGCTGGACCGTGACGACGTTCAGGCGGGCGATCACCTCGAGGCTATTCGTCACGTCGTACGGTCGTAGGACGACATGCTCGCGTACGCGATCGAGTCGCGCGAACAGCTCGTCCAGGATGCGATCGTCGCCCGGGAGCTGGTACATCGAGGTCGTGCTCACGCCTCGGACCTTGTCCCCGAGGACGGCCGCCCAGCGCGCCGGGATGCCCTCCGTCCAGATGTCCACGCCCCGGAAGGGCAACGCTTCCATCATGGCGGCCGCGAGAGGACCCGCCCCGAGCTGCAGCGCGAACCGGCCCGCCCAGGCCTCGCGCTTCAGTTCCCCTTCGAGGAACGCGGAGACGGCCTGCGCGATTCGTGAATCCGAGGGAGACGGCCCCGTGTAGGAGGCCGAGGGTTCGTCGTCGCGGTCCGTCACGATGATGGCGGCGATCTTGGACGTTGGCACGGAGACGTACGGCCTCCCGACCCGATCCCGGACCCCGCGGATCGGAATCGGCACGCCGGGTCGAGGGCGATAGATGTCGTGGAGGCCCGTCAGGTCCGGCTTCCGTTCATTGATTTCCACGATCACGCGGCGGCTCGCGTCGATGAACGCGGGGAGGGCGTCGACGGCGAGCCCGGGGACCAGCCGTCCCCGCTCGTCGATCGAGGTCACCTCGACGACCGCGACGTCGATCGGCTTTCCTCCGGTAAACGTGCCTTCGCGCACGAGATCCGGATACTCGCCGATGCGGCAATCGAAGAACTCGATGGACCCCTCGTTCACGGCCTTCCGTGCCCCTTCGCTCAGGTAGGGGAAGCGACGCCGGATTCCCAGACGAGCGATGGCCGCCTCGAATCGGGCCGTCGTCGCGCCGCCCGTGAGGAGCGTGAGCTCGTACCGACGGCCGGCTTCCGCGGACCGCGCGAGCGCGTCCGGGATTTCCTTCGCGAGGGACGAACCGCCCATGCAGGAGAAGGCGATCGAGCCGCGCTCCGGCACGAAGCGCTCGACCGCTGCGTCGGCGTCCATGAGGCGCGCGCGTAAGCCCTTGGAACGAACGCGTTCCGTCATCCGCCCCGCTCGACCGGACTACGCCGGGCCTGCCTATAACGGTGGCGCCCGCCGCGGATCGACCGCGGCATCAGGGGATTGCGAAGTACGTCTTCCGCAGATCGTCGAGGTCGAGCAACTCCGCTGGCGGACCGGACTTCACGACGTGGCCGTTCTGCATGACATACCCGAAGTCGGCGATTCGTAGCGCGGCGTATGCATTCTGTTCGACCATCAAGACCGTGAGGCCGGCCTCGCGCAGCTCGCGGATCTTGAGGAAGATCTCCGATACGAGTTTCGGAGCCAGGCCAAGGCTCGGTTCGTCCAGGACGAGGATGGAGGGCTTCGACATCAAGGCGCGCCCGATGCCCACCATCTGCTGCTCACCGCCGCTGAGGCGGCCGGCTTTCACGCGCGCTCGTTGGCGCAGGCGGGGGAACAGGTCGTAGACGCTCTCGAGGGTCCCGTCCGCGGACGATCGCGCGCGTTTGGTGTACGCGCCCAGCCGGAGGTTCCCCTCCGTCGTCAGCAGCGGGAACAGGCGGCGGCCCTCCGGGCACGCGGCGATTCCCTTCGCGGGGCGTTCATGGGCCGGCGTGCGCGTAATGTCCACTCCCTGGAAGACGACGTGACCGTGGGTCGGCCGCACGAGGCCGTTAACGACCTTCAGCGTCGTCGACTTGCCGGCGCCGTTCGGCCCGATCAGGACGGTCATCGCGCCCTGTTCGGCGTTCAGCGTCACGTCCCACAAGACTTGGGTACCGTCGTAGCCCGCCCGGATCCCGTCAAGCCGTAGCATCTGTCGCCTCCGTGCCGAGGTACGCCTCGATCACCGCCGGGTTTTCGACGACCTCCTTCGGAGACCCCTCCGCGATCTTCCTCCCCTCCTGGATCACGACGACGTGCTCGGACAGGGTGAGGACCGCACGCATCACATGCTCGACGACCAAGGCACCGAATCCCAGTTCCTTCTGGACTCGCGCGAAAAGGGCGATCGCGTCGCGGAGTTCTTCCGGCGACAGCCCGGCGAAGATTTCGTCGAGGAGGAGGAGTCCCGCGCCCGTCGCTAAGACCCGCGCGAACTCGAGCCGCTTCCGTTCCTGGACGGTGAGGTTCGAGGCGGGTGCGTCGGCGCGGCGAGTGAGTCCGACCAACGCAAGGAGGCGGAGCGATTCCTCCAAGGCGGAGGCGGGTTCGGCCTCCCGCCGATTTCCGTACATGATCGCGACGGCCACATTCTCGCGGCACGTCATGGCGAGGAACGGCTTCGGGATCTGGTGGGTCTTTGCAACGCCGAGCCCGACGATTCGATGCGTCGGCCACCGGTCGACGCGGCGCCCATCGATGGTGACGGTCCCCTTCGTCGGCTTCTCGACACCCGCGAGAACGTTCAACAGGGTCGACTTCCCCGATCCGTTCGGCCCGATCAGGCCCACGATTCGGCCGACCTCCAACTGTAAGGAAACACCCTGCACCGCTCGCACCCCGCCGAAGTACTTGTGGATGTCCCTTGCCTCGAGCGCGCGACTCACTCGAGGATCCTCCTAAGTTCAGGGACATACGCTCTCAACGTGCCGACGATGCCATCGGGGACGAGGAGGGCGATTACGATGACGACGAGACCGATGATGATGAACTCCGTGCCGATGAAAATGGTCAGGAAGAAGCGCGAAAGGAGGTTCACGATGGCCGCCCCGATAAGCGGACCGAGCAGGGTGCCCATGCCTCCAATGACAATCATCGCGAGCATGAGGAGCGAAAATGTGAGATCGAACGCGGCATAAGGGAAGACGCCCGACGTGGTCCAAGCGGAGACTCCGCCCGCGGCGCCGGCGAACAAGCCGCTCAAGGCGAACAGGAACAGCTTCAGCTTCGGCGCGTCGACGCCGAGCGACTTCGCCGCATCCTCGTCGCTCTTGATTGCCCGAATTCCGTATCCGACGCGTCCGTGCGTGATCCAATACGTCAGGCCGACCTCGATTGCCACGAGAGTCCAGATGGTGTAGAACCACGCCAGGGGTTCGAGCCCGATGTTCAGGTAGATCGCCTGCCCTTGGCCCAGGCCGGGAAGAACGAGAACGATGTTCAGCGCCGCAAGCGGTGTGACCAGCGACGCGATCGCGAAATACACGCCGCGGAAACGAAGCGTGACAGCCCCGATCCCGACGGCGAGGAGGAGTGACACCAAGGCACCAAGCGCCACGCCACCGATGGGATGCAAGCCCAGCGTCCCAACCCCGTATCCGAGCGCGTACGAGCCAGTGGCCATGAACACGACATGGCCGAAGTTCACGTACCCCGTGAGGCCCGTGATGAAGTTCAGCGAATAGGCGAGGGCCGCGAAGATTAGCAAGTTGATCACGATCGTCAGGAGAAACGTTGGGATCCAAGGGGCCCCGGACCCGAGCAATAGCAGGAACGCGCCGATGCCCCAGAGTGTAGGCCCGAACGCCGGTACGCGCGGTCGGGTCGGCCATTTCATCGGAGGATCCCCTCGGGTCGGAACAGCAGGATCGGTATGAGGGTTAGGAAAGCAATCGCAGTGGCAAGCGAGAGGCCCACAAACGCCTGGCCGACGTCGATGATCACGGCGATGGTGATCCCGCCCACAAGGCTCCCCCACATCTTTCCCGGGCCGCCGAGGACGACGATCACGAAACTGATCGGCGCGTATAGCGCGCCCATGCCCGGATTAATCCCCGTTGGCAGCCACACCGTCAGGAGGGCTCCGCCGGCCATCGTGACGGAGAAACCGAGCGCAATCCCGATCGCACCGACGAGCGTTGGGTCGATTCCGAGGAGTTGCGCAGCGGGGATGTCTTGGCTGTACGCACGGATCGCGTTTCCTAGGAACGTGCGGGTGAGGAAGATGTGGGTCAAGCCAATGATTGCCACGGACACGATCGCTACGTAGACTGCCCCCAGGGGCAATCGAAGGAATCCGATTTCGACTACGCCCGGGCTCCAGGGGATTCCGACGAAGTTGGGGCTCCACACCCGGAGCGCCACATTGGTGGTGAACAGCGCGAGCCCGAACGTCGAAACAAGGGTGACCATCTCGCTCCGCAGGCCGATCGACTCCTTCCCACGAATTTCGCGGTAGAGGAATCCGAAGTAGAATCCGAGTCCGACGGCAAGGCCAATCGCTGCGTCCACCGGCGCGCTTAGGAGCGGACTGAATCCAAACCACAAGTTAAGGAAGTACGCTCCGTAGGCGCCGATCATGATGAATTCGCCGTGCGCGACATTCACGATTTTCGCGATGCCCCAAATTAAGTTCAGGCCGTGTGCGATGACCGCGAAGACGCAGCCGAGCAGCAGACCGAAGGCGAGGTCCGCGGCGAGGACAGCTGGCTCGGGCATGCGCCCGGTCTCCCTCGGCTACGATCCGGTGTACGGGTACTGCACCGATGTCTGCGCGAGGTCGGAGGGATACACGAGTTTCTTCGTTCCGGCTTGCCACTGGACGAGGACCATCGTGTGCGCGGTTTGCAAACCTCGGGAGTCGATCTGGAAGCCCCCGAAGAAGGTCATGCTGTGCATGGTGCCCAGCTTCGCTCGGACCTCGGTCGTGTTGAGACTTTGCGCCTGCTCGATTGCCTGCGCAAGCACGAACAGCGCTGCGGCGGCTTCGGCGGCATGATAAGCAGGGGTGGCCCCCCCGTTCAGGGTCCCGTATAGTTGGGTGAACTCCGCCGGGGTCGGTCCGTAGTAAGCAAGGCCCAGCGACTGGGCCAGGGTCGGGCTGTACGGGACGGCGGCCTCCCATTGGGAGGGGCCCGTCACGTTGTTTGCCGACGCGCCGAGCTGGGACTGGAACGTAGGCTCGGTGACCGCCACGAGGAGCGATACTAACTTCGGTGGAGGGATCCAAGTGGTTTTGAGTTGGTTCATGATGAGCAAGCCGTCGGCGAAATGCCCGCCGCCGATGAGGTCGTCGGCGCCCGACGCAGCCGCATCGTTGAGCTGGGTCGTCAAGTCGTTTGTATTCTGGGGGTACGAAACGTTGTAGACGACGCTCAGCCCCTTAGACTGCGCGTACGCGATTGCGGACTGCGTCGCGAACGTCGAGAACGCGTCGTTTGCATACAGCGCGGCGATCTTGTCCGTCGGGTGGTTTGCCTCGATCCAGTCGACCACGCCTTCCAGATAGACGGACGCCTTGCTCAACACCTCGACGAGGTTTCGACGTGTGGCACCGGTCCAAATGATGTCCGAGGACCCGCCGTGGGACATCATGACCCGGTCGTACTGATCCGCGAATGGCGCCGCGGCGGTCGTAAGGCCGCTGCTGTAGGGCGCCAGGAGGAAGTCGGCTCGATCCTGCTGGATGATTTGCGGGTAAAGCGAGACGACATTGGCGCTAAGGCTCTGGTCGTCGTAGTAATCCAAACTGATGTTGTACACCTTTCCTTGAACCGTGATTCCGCCATGGCTATTGATCCAGTTCGCCGCGGTCTCGATTCCATGCAGGGAATTCGTCCCTTCGACGCTGAATGTCCCGGAAAGGGCAATCGTGAACCCGACCCTGATCGTACCGGAGGGACCCTTCGGCAGACTCAGATAATAGAAGGCGACAGCTCCGGCGGCGACGAGGATCAGCAGCACGACCCCGATCGCGATCAGCTTGCCCCGGCCCGTCTTCGGCGCCGAGGGGGCTCCGACCTCTGGTTCGACTGGTTGCGACATGTCTCCCCGCCCACCGGCGGGGCGAAGGTTGGAATCCCTTAAGCTCTTTCCGCCTCCGCGCGAGGATCAAGAGGGGAAAAACTCAATGCCGTCATCGTTCTCCCCCGTGGGGTGAGGGCCCGCGACCGGGACGTGATCCTCGTCCTGCTCGCGAGCGTCCTCTGGGGCACCTCGTTTCCCGGGAGCAAGCTCACCGTCGGGAGTGTCGACCCACTCTTCCTGACGTTCGCGCGGATGGCGCTCGGCGCGCTCCTCGGGGTCGGAGTCCTCGTGGCGACGCGTCGCCTCGATTTCCGCGTGTTCCGCGAGCCGCTCGTCTGGGTCCTCGGTGCGATCAACGCGGTCGGATTCGATCTGCAGAACGAAGGAATCCTGCTAACGACCGCGTCGAAGACCGCGCTCCTCGTGAACGTGAATGTCGTCATCATCCCGGTCCTCATGGTGCTCTTCTTCCGGGAGGCGATGACCCGAGTCCGGATCGCGGGCCTCTCGATCGGGGTGTTCGGGGTCGTCGTGCTCGCGACGAAGCTGAATCCGGGGTCCCTCGCAGGGGGCCAGTTCGAGGGCGACGTCCTCGTCTTCGTCGCGGGCCTCGTCTGGGCGTTCTACGTCGTCGGCGCGAAGAAGATGGTGGACCGCGGCGGGGACTACGTCGCTCTGGCCGCGGGCATCCTGGCGACGACGGCGATAGTGGCGGCCCTCCCCTTGTTCTTGGTCGGCTGGCCTCTGCCCGCGAGGACCGAAGGGTGGCTCGGGATCGCGTACCTCGGCCTCGTCCCGACGTTCACGCCCCTCCTGCTGTACGTGGCCAGCCTGCGCACGATCTCGCCCACGACGTCAGCGCTGCTGATCCTCCTCGAGGTCGTCGTGGCGGCGATCCTTTCGTTCGTGATGTTCCAGGATGCCATCGATATGTTCACCCTCGCCGGAGGGGCCCTCATCCTCTTCGGCGCCTACGTCGTGGCGCGCGGAGAGAAGGAGATCCCCGAGCCCGCGGCCGCCGGTCTCGCGCCGGTGCCGTCGGGCACCGCCTTGCCGGATTCCGATGGCGAGAGGCGGCGATAGCCCGTCCGCAGGAGCGCCAAATTGGCGCTATCGCGCTCTCGCGATTTCGACGCGGGACGGCGCGATCGCCACGTACGAGGACGGGGACGGATCGGCCCTTATCCGCTCATATGAACGGAACGAGGCTCCGGAAGATCGAGTAGGAGATCCAGGAGAAGATCAGCCACACGGCGAGGAACACGGTCGCGAAGACGAAGATTCCGCGCCGCGTCCCCTCCGGGATGTCCCCCTTCAGCGCGCCCACGACCCACGCCATCATTACGGCGAACGAGACGGCGAGATCCATCGCCACCACGGACACCCAGCCCAGAATCCGAATGGTGTCCCGATAGGCGATGATCGCCGGATCGGTCGGAGGCTGACAAAACCCCGTGCAGGGCGGGGGAATCAAGAGCGCGGCGTGGAACGACAGCATCCCGGCGAACAAGAGCACGCCGATGAAGAGGCCGGTCAACAGGACGAAGGTGTTCGTCGAGATGCCCGCTCGCCGCGGGGTCATGGGTACGGGGGGCGCATACGGCGGCGGACCATACGGCGGCGGAGCATACGGCGGCACGGGCGCAGTGGGGCTCGGTTCCATGGTCATCCCTCCCGGACGGGAATGGCCTGTGGATACATAAGGCTCCCGAAGCCCCCGGCCCTCACTCGGCCGATGACAGACCTCGCTGTGGTGATTGCGAGACGGGCGATGTCCGACCACGTGACGGCGAGATCCCGGGCGGAACAAGGAGTTCAGGAGGCGATCCGATCGGCCACGAGGGCAGCCGCAAAGATCGCCGTTCCAACGGACACGACGAGCGGCCCGGCCGGCAGCCTGAGGTAGTTGGCCAAGAGGATTCCCGACCCCGCGCTCGCGGTCCCGGTGAGGCCACTCAGCAACGCGTAGGACGAGAGATTTCGGCTGACGGTTTTCATCGCCGCGGCCGGGATGACGACAAGGGCCCCCACGAGGACCGTGCCGACGATCTTGATTCCGACCGCCACGACGAGGGTCACGAGGAAGAGGTAGACGAAGTTGACCAGGGCCACATTTGTCCCCGTCGACCGGGCGAGTTCCTCGGACAGGATGCTCAGGACGACTCGCCGGTACACGAGCCGTGCGACGACGACGGTCGGAGCGGAAATCCCGACCGCGAGGAGGGCGTCCACGAGGGAGACCGTGGTGATGTCGCCGAAGAGCGCCTCCAAGAGGTCGACCTCGGGGGTCAAGAGGATCCCCACCGCGAGGGCGGTGACGAACAAGACGCCGATGATCGACTCGGGGAACAGCCTCGTCGTCTTCTCGATGTACCATGTCAGGACCGCGGCGGAAAACAGGAACGCGAACGCTCCGAGGAACGGATTGAAGTTGAACAGAATTCCGAGAGCGAGGCCCGGCAACGCGACGTGGGAGAGCGCGTCGCCCACGAGGGCCATCCTCTTCAAGACCATCAGAGACCCGACATAGCCCGCCGCGAACCCGACGGAGATCCCCGCGACGAGGCTATACACGGCCGCGTCGGTCATCGGAGTCCCCGGGACCCGAAGTCGTGCTTGTGCTCTGCGAGGCCCGAACCGCTCCCGAAAATCTCCATCAAGAGATCGGGCTCCGAGAGGCGGCTCGGGGCCCCAAAGAATCGGACCGTCCGATTCAGAGCCAACACCGCGTCGGAATACTGAGAGGCGATGTGGATGTCGTGCGTGATCAGGAGGACCGTGATGTTGCTTTCCTTCTCCAGCCGATTGAGGGCTTCGTACAGCATGTCTTCGCTTCCGATGTCGACGGTGGCCGTCGGCTCGTCGAACAGGAGGACGTTCGGCCGATCGAGGACCGCCCATGCGATCAAGACGCGCTGCATCTCGCCGCCCGACAGGATGTCGAGCCGCTTTCGCAAGACTCCCCCCTCCAGGCCGACCGCGGCGAGCGATTCCTCGAAGCCGGCCTCGCTTTTGAAACCGAGGAAGTCGCGGACGGTGATCGGCACATCCGTCACCACGAAATGCTGCGGCACGTAGCCGATCCGGACCGGGCCGGACCACTCGACCGTCCCCGTGTGTGGCACGAGGCCGAGGAGGACGCGAAAGAGCGACGTCTTGCCCGCGCCGTTCGGGCCGACGATGGCGAGCGTGGTCCCTCTCCGGACGTGGAAGCTGACATTCTCCAAGATGGGGACCTTATCCAATCGAACCCCGAGGTTCGCGACGCGCAGGACGTCTCCGGAGGCGCCGGCGTCATGGGGCGAACTTCGAGAAGGGGGCGGCTCGACGGCCATGCTGCCGCGCCCATTCGATGTCGTTATTTAAGAATTTGTGCACTCTTAATAACCCTCAAGTACGCGTTGCGCGGTCATTAGTAGCATGCCGATCGTCAGCGTGAGCATGGACGAGTCGATCCTCCGGAACCTCGACGACGTGGCTCAGCGGCGCCGCTACCGCAGCCGAAGCGAAGCGGTCCGCGAGGCGCTCCGTGAGTTCATCGATGTCACGGAATGGGGCCGGGAAGGCGGAGAGGCGTCCGTCATTCTCGCGGTCATCTACGAGAAGGGGAATCCGCGCGCCGACCTCGCAATGCTCCAGCACCGGTTCGATGAAATTCGCACGATGCTCCATACCCACGTCGATGAAGCGGATTGCCTGCAGATCTTCGTCGCCGAAGGATCGACGACGCGGCTGAAGGAGCTCATCGGGCAAATCCGCCGAATCAAGGGAATCAAGGTGATCAAGTTCATCCAGACCGCGGCCCG
>WNFX01001925.1_pt1 | contig 39208 bp, 36 predicted proteins | sample 5400111 | NCBI WGS metagenome assembly WNFX01 (sample SAMN13153363, study PRJNA577476) | soil metagenome | isolation source: 40 cm soil or saprolite under grassland replicate 1 | place: USA:California | collected 2016-06-15
AGCGGCGCCGCCACTTCGAGATCGTGCGCACGCTCACGCCGGCGGCCTCGGCCGCCGCCGTGAGCGTCCATCCCAGCTGCTCGACACGGCTCACCGCAAGACGGCGGCTATGCGGACAGGTCCTCGCGTTAGCGTGCAACTTCATCCGGATCCCTCCTTGGAGCTGGTGGCTTGGCAGCTCCAGCCTCCAAGGAGACCCGGATGGAACAACGCTCTCAGGAACTACACCTAGCGCGCGTTAGAGCGGGATATTTCCGTGCTTACGGCGCGGGCGGGGCTCTTGCTTCGTCAATGAGGTCTCCAGGGCGTCGATCAGCACGGACCGCGTGCGCCGCGGCTCGATCACCTCGTCCAAGTACCCGCGCTCCGCGGCGGAGTATGGATTGGCGAAGCGCTCGCGGTAATCCTCGATCAGCTCCGCTCGCCGAGCCTCGGGGTCGGCGGCCTCCTCGAGCTCCTTGCGGAAGATGATGTTCACCGCGCCGTCGGGGCCCATCACGGCGACCTCGGCGGTCGGCCACGCGAAGTTGAAGTCTGCGCGGATGTGCTTCGAGCTCATGACGTCGTAGGCGCCGCCGTAGGCCTTGCGCGTGATCACCGTCAGCTTGGGCACCGTCGCCTCCGCGTACGCGTAGAGCAGCTTGGCGCCGTGCCGGATGATCCCGCCCCACTCCTGCTGCGTCCCGGGGAGGAACCCGGGCACGTCCACGAGCGTGACGAGCGGGATGTTGAACGCATCGCAGAAACGGATGAAGCGCGCCGCCTTCACCGACGAGTCGATGTCCAGCACGCCGGCGAGTGAACGCGGCTGGTTGCCGATGAGCCCGACCGGATGTCCGCCGAGGCGCGCGAGGCCGCAGACGATGTTCTCCGCCCAGTGCTCGTGCACCTCGAGGAAGTCGCCGTCGTCGACGATACGGCGGATGACCTCGTGCATGTCGTACGGCTTGTTCGGACTGTCCGGGATGAGCGTGTCGAGCTCGGGCTCTTCCCGGTCACGTGGATCCGCCGGCTCGGAGAACGGGGGCGGATCCATGTTGTTCTGCGGCAGGAACGACAGGAGGTAGCGCGCGTCCTCGAGGCACGCCTTCTCTTCGGGAGCGATGAAGTGCGCGACCCCCGACTTGGCGGCGTGCGTCGACGCGCCGCCGAGCTCCTCGAAGGTCACCTCTTCTCCGGTCACTGTCTTCACGACGTCGGGGCCGGTGATGAACATGTACGACGTCCCCTCGACCATGAAGACGAAGTCCGTCATCGCGGGCGAGTAGACGGCGCCCCCGGCACAGGGACCCATCACGAGCGAGATCTGCGGGATGACGCCGGAGCACTGAACGTTGCGCCAGAAGATCTCGGCATAGCCCGCGAGCGACACGACGCCTTCCTGGATGCGCGCGCCGCCCGAGTCGTTGATGCCGATGACGGGACAGCCGAACTTCAGCGCCAGATCCATCACCTTGCAGATCTTCTCGGCGAAAACCTCGCTCAGCGAACCGCCGAAGACCGTGAAGTCCTGTGAGAAGACGAAGACCTTGCGACCGAAGATCGTCCCGTACCCGGTGACCACAGCGTCGCCGTACGGCCGTCGCTCGAGCATCCCGAAGTTGGGCTCGCGGTGCCGCACGTAGCGATCGAGCTCGACGAACGAGCCCGGATCCAGCAGCTCGATGAGGCGCTCGCGCGCAAGGAGCTTGCCCTGCTGGCGCTGGCGCTCGATCGCCTTGTCCGTACCGGCGTGCTCGGCCTGGTCGCGGAGCTCCTGCAGTTGGTCGAGCTTGGACTCGGTGGAGTCGGCGCGAGGCTCGTCCGTTGTCGCCACCGCCTGAGCGTACCGCTTGCTTGTGGCTCAGAGCCACAAGCACGTTTTCGGGTAGCCAGTGCCGCGCAACGGCGTACCTCGCAGCGCGCTCGGATGACTTAGTGGCTCTGAGCCACTAAGTCGGGCGACCGTGGACTACGCTCACCTTGTGGTCGACCGCTCGACGATCTGGCCCTACCGAGACGGCGAGCCCGGCGAGTTCATCTACCAGCGTTACGGACATCCAACGGGTGTCGAGGCGGAGCGCCGGCTCGGCGAGCTCGACGGCGGTCACGCTTTGCTCTTCGCATCCGGCAGCGGCGCGACCACGTCGCTCGTGCTCACCTTCCTCTCCTCCGGGGACACGATCGCCCTGGCCGAAGGCGCGTACTTCGGCACCGGCGTCATCTTCCGTGAGCTCGAGCGCTGGGGCTTGCGCGTCATCGAGTTCGACCAGACCGGCACACCGCCCGAAGGCGTCGACCTCGTCTGGCTCGAAGCGCCGTCGAATCCGTTCCTCACGATGCCCGACCTCGAGGCAGCGGCTGCGCATCCGGCACGCGTCGTCGTCGACGCGACGGCCGCGACGCCGGTCCACCTGCGGCCACTCGAGCATGGCGCCGACTTCGTCTTGCACAGCGCCACCAAGTACCTCGGTGGTCACGACGACCTCCTGCTCGGCGCGGTCATCAGCAAGCGCGAGGATGATGCCGAGCGCCTGAAGGAGTTCCGCACCCGTTCGGGCATCGTCGCGGCGCCGGATCCCTGCGCCCTGCTCCTCCGCGGTCTCGAGACGCTCGAGCTACGCGTCCGCCGACAGGCCGAGTCCGCAGGCGAGCTGGCGAAGCGCCTGGAGGCACATCCGGCAGTCCACCGAGTCCGCTATCCGGGCCTCGGGGGACTCCTCTCCTTCGACGTGGCCGGCGCCGACGAGGCCCGTCACGTCGAGACGTCCCTCCGCCTGATCACGAACGCCACGAGCCTGGGCGGCGTGCACTCCCTCCTCGAGGCCAGAGCCCGCTGGGAAGGCGACCGCGTCCCACCGGGCCTCCTACGCCTCAGCGTGGGCCTGGAGCCGGTAGAGCAGCTCTGGGAGGATCTATTCGAAGCGCTCGACACCCTCCCGACGAAGACCTAGAAGGTGGGTTAGACGGTCGCACGGGCGGAGCCCGCACGACCTCTAGGCGGCGTCGCCCAGTCGACGCCTTGGCTCAGGCCCTCGAAATTCCAGGCGATTCTCGCGCGCGCGAGTAAGATTTTCGCCCCCGAGCGCGAATTCCCTCGGACATAGCCGGCAGACGCGTCGCCCAACGGTCCTCCGGCGGACACATCCCTCGCACAAAGGAGTCACCTGTGGCTGCACCAGAACCCAAGACCCGGAAACGGAGGGCGCCGAGCCGTGCGCCCGCCCAGAATCGCCGCGCCACGGACAGCGCGACGGTGGAGATCAAGAAGAAGGACCTGCAGGAGCTGCTCGAGGCTCTCCGCTCAGCGAGGGACGGAGAGACGGGCGTGCGGCTGTCTGCACAAAAGAGCGGTGTCATGGGCGACGTGGCAAAGGCTTTCAACGGCTTGGCGGAAAGGCGCGAGGGCCTGACCAACGAGCTGAGCCGCGTGAGCAGTGTCATCGGACGCGAGGGCCGGATGACCGAGCGCGCGCAGTTGAAGAACGCGAGGGGGACCTGGGCCGAGTCGGTCAGCTCGGTCAACTCGATGATCGACGATCTGGTGCGGCCGACCATCGAGGTCTCCCGCGTTCTCGACGCGGTCGCGGAGGGCGACCTGTCGCAGAAGATGTCCCTCAAGATCGAAGGGCAGCCCGTGCGCGGAGAGTTCCTCCGCATCGGCACGACCGTGAACACGATGCTGGACCAGCTCAGCTCGTTCGCGTCGGAGGTCACCCGCGTCGCGCGCGAAGTCGGCACCGAGGGAATCCTCGGCGGACAGGCCCGCGTCAAGGACGTCTCGGGAATCTGGCGCGACCTCACGGACAACGTCAACTTCATGGCGAACAACCTCACCACGCAGGTCCGGAACATCGCCGACGTGACGACGGCCGTAGCCAACGGCGACCTGAGCAAAAAGATCACCGTCGACGTCAAGGGCGAGGTGCTCGAGCTCAAGAACACGATCAACACGATGGTCGACCAGCTGCGCTCGTTCGCGGACGAGGTAACCCGCGTCGCCCGCGAAGTGGGCACAGAGGGAAAGCTCGGCGGTCAGGCGACCGTGAAAGGCGTCAGCGGGACCTGGAAGGACCTGACGGACAACGTCAACTTCATGGCGACGAACCTGACGACCCAGGTGCGCGGCATTGCCAAGGTCGTCACGGCGGTCGCAGACGGCAACCTGAACCAGAAGTTCACGATCGAGGCGAAGGGCGAGGTCGCTGCGCTCGCCGACACGATCAACTCGATGATCGACACGCTGCGCGTCTTCGCGGAGCAGGTGACGACGGTCGCGCGCCAGGTCGGCACAGAGGGCAAGCTCGGCGGCCAGGCCGAGGTGCCCGGAGTTGCCGGCACCTGGAAGGCGCTCACCGACAGCGTGAACGGAATGGCTGCGAACCTCACGGATCAGGTTCGCAACATCGCCGACGTGACTACCGCGGTCGCGAAGGGCGACCTCTCGCGCAAGATCACCGTCGAGGTGAAGGGCGAGGTCCTCCGCCTCAAGAACACGATCAACACGATGGTCGACCAGCTCTCCTCGTTTGCGGACGAGGTCACGCGTGTCGCGAAGGAAGTGGGCACCGAGGGCCGCCTCGGCGGCCAGGCCGAGGTCAAGGGGGTCAGCGGCACCTGGCGCGAGCTGACGAACAACGTGAACCAGCTCGCCGACAACCTGACGAATCAGGTGCGCAACATCGCCGACGTGACCACAGCCGTTGCGAAGGGCGACCTCTCGCGCAAGATCACCGTCGACGCGCGCGGCGAGATCCTCGAACTGAAGAACACGATCAACACGATGGTCGACCAGCTCTCCTCGTTCGCGGACGAGGTCACCCGCGTCGCCAAGGAGGTAGGCAACGAAGGAATGCTCGGTGGCCAGGCTCAGGTCACGGGCGTCTCGGGCACGTGGAAGGACCTCACCGACAACGTCAATACCCTCGCCGGCAACCTCACCAGCCAGGTGCGCAACATCGCCGAGGTCACGACCGCAGTGGCGCTCGGCGACCTCTCGAAGAAGATCACGGTCGACGTCAAGGGCGAGGTGCTCGAGCTCAAGAACACCATCAACACGATGGTCGACCAGCTCTCGTCCTTCGCGGACGAGGTCACGCGCGTCGCAACGGAAGTGGGCACCGAAGGCCGCCTCGGCGGCCAGGCCGAGGTGAAGGACGTCTCGGGAACATGGCGCCAGCTGACGCAGAGCGTGAACGGCATGGCGTCCAACCTCACCGACCAGGTGCGCAACATCGCCGACGTGACCACCGCCGTCGCCACCGGCGATCTCTCCAAGAAGATCACCGTCGAGGCCCGGGGCGAGATCCTCGAGCTCAAGAACACGATCAACATCATGGTCGACCAGCTCTCGTCGTTCGCGGACGAGGTGACCCGGGTTGCCCGCGAGGTGGGCACTGAGGGAAAGCTCGGCGGCCAGGCACAGGTCAAGGGCGTCAGCGGCACGTGGAAGGACCTGACCGACAACGTCAATACGCTCGCAGGCAACCTCACCAGCCAGGTGCGCAACATCGCAGACGTCACGACCGCGGTCGCCACCGGCGACCTCAGCAAGAAGATCACGGTCGACGTCAAGGGCGAGATCCTCGAGCTCAAGAACACGATCAACACGATGGTCGACCAGCTCTCCTCGTTCGCGGACGAGGTCACGCGCGTCGCCCGCGAGGTGGGCACCGAAGGCCGCCTCGGCGGCCAGGCCGACGTCAAGGGCGTATCCGGCACGTGGAAAGACCTCACGGACAACGTGAACGCGATGGCCGACAACCTCACCGACCAGGTGCGCAACATCGCCGACGTGACCACCGCGGTCGCGACCGGCGACCTGAGCAAGAAGATCACCGTCGACGCCCGCGGCGAGGTGCTCGAGCTCAAGGAAACGATCAACACCATGGTCGACCAGCTGCGCTCGTTCGCCGCCGAGGTGACGCGGGTCGCAAAGGAAGTGGGCACCGAAGGCCGCCTCGGCGGCCAGGCCAACGTCGAAGGCGTCAGCGGCACGTGGAAGGACCTGACGGACAACGTGAATACGTTGGCGGACAACCTCACCACGCAGGTTCGCAACATCGCCGAGGTGACCACCGCGGTCGCCACAGGCGATCTCTCGAAGAAGATCACCGTCAACGTCAAGGGCGAGGTCCTGCAGCTGAAGAACACGATCAACACGATGGTCGATCAGCTGTCCTCGTTCGCGGACGAGGTCACCCGCGTCGCCCGCGAGGTGGGCACCGAGGGCAAGCTCGGCGGCCAGGCCAAGGTCAAGGGCATCAGCGGGACGTGGAAGGACCTGACGGACAACGTCAACACGCTGGCCGACAACCTCACCAACCAGGTGCGCAACATCGCCGACGTGACGACCGCGGTGGCGAAGGGCGAGCTGTCCAGCAAGATCACCGTCGACGCGCGCGGCGAGATTCTCGAGCTCAAGAACACCATGAACACGATGGTCGACCGCCTCTCGACCTTCGCCGCCGAGGTGACGCGCGTCGCGAAGGAGGTGGGCACCGAAGGGAAGCTCGGCGTCCAGGCGCAGGTCGAAGGCGTGTCTGGCGTGTGGAAGGGCCTCACGGACAACGTGAACCAGCTCGCCGGCACGCTGACGACACAGCTGCGTGCGATCTCCGAGGTGTCTCAGGCAGTGACGAAGGGCGACCTGACGCGCTCGATCGCGGTCGAGGCCGAAGGTGAGGTCGCGGAGCTGAAGGACACGATCAACCAGATGATCGAGAACCTCGCCGAGACCACGCGCAAGAACTCGGAGCAGGACTGGCTGAACTCGAACATGGCGCGCTTCACCGGGATGCTGCAGGGCGAGCGCGACCTCGAAACGGTGACGCGCCTGATCATGTCCGAGCTGACGCCGCTCGTCGGTGCGCAGCACGGCGCGTTCTTCATGATGGAGTCGCCGGACGGCGAGGGGGACGACTTCGAGCTCCGCCTCATCTCGACGTACGGCTACAAGCAGCGCAAGAACGTCCCGAACAAGTTCAAGATCGGCGAGGCCCTCGTGGGACAGGCCGCGCTGGAGCAGAAGCCGATCCTGGTCACGCAGGCGCCGGACGACTACGTCCGCATCAGCTCGGGCCTCGGCGAAGGACTGCCGATCAACCTGATCGTCCTCCCCGTCCTCTTCGAGGACCAGGTGCTGGCCGTGATCGAGCTCGCCTCGTTCCAGCGTTTCGCGACAGTCCAGCAGGCTTTCCTCGAGCAGCTGTCCGAGACGATCGGCGTCGTGCTCAACACCATCCAAGCGAACATGCGGACGGAGGAGCTGCTGTCGCAGTCACAGGGACTCACGCAGGAGCTGCAGAGTCAGTCCGAGGAGCTGCAGGCACAGCAGGAGGAGCTGCAGCAGACGAACAAGGAGCTGGAAGAGCAGGCCGCCTCCCTCAAGGCCTCGGAAGAGCTGTTGCAGACCCAGCAAGAGGAGCTGCAGCAGACGAACGAGGAGCTGGAAGAGAAGGCGCAGCTGCTCGAAGAGCAGAACCGCCGCATCGAGATCAAGAACCGCGAGATCGAGCTCGCCCGCGCTGCCCTCGAGGAGAAGGCGGAGCAGCTCTCGCTCTCGTCGCGCTACAAGTCTGAGTTCCTCGCGAACATGTCGCACGAGCTGCGCACGCCGCTGAACTCGCTGCTGATCCTGGCGAAGCTGCTCGGGGAGAACCCGGACTCGAATCTCAACGACAAGCAGATCGAGTTCGCGAACACGATCTACGGCGCGGGCTCGGACCTGCTCACCCTCATCAACGACATCCTCGACCTGTCGAAGGTCGAGGCGGGCCGGATGGACGTCAACGTCAGCGACGTCAAGCTGTCCGACCTGCGCGACTTCGTCGAGCGTTCGTTCAGGCCGGTCGCGGAGGACAAGAGCCTCGACTTCGAGATCGAGGTGCACGGCGCGAACGTGCCGCCGACCATCGAGACCGACGAGCAGCGGCTTCAGCAGGTGATCAAGAACCTGCTCTCGAACGCGTTCAAGTTCACGCAGTCGGGCGAGGTCAAGCTGCGGATCGGCGTGGCCGAAGGCCACCAGTTCGCCAGCGAGGCGCTGTCACGAGCCGAGGCCGTGCTCGAGTTCACGGTCGAGGACACCGGCGTCGGCATCCCGCACGACAAGCTGCGCCTGATCTTCGAGGCCTTCCAGCAGGCAGACGGGACGACGAGCCGCCGTTACGGCGGCACCGGCCTCGGTCTCTCGATCAGCCGCGAGATCGTACGTCTGCTCGGCGGCGAGATCCATGTCGAAAGCGAAGTCGGCAGGGGCAGCAAGTTCACGCTCTTCCTACCGGCGACGTACCACCCGGTCGAGCATCCGCATGTCGTCGGTGCGGTCACGGAGGCCGTCGTCTTCACGACGGAGAGCGACGGGAACGGGACCGCCTCGCCGCCTGCCGTGCCCGACCAGCCGGAGCTCGACCCTGCTCTCCTCCTCCCGAGCGACGTGCGGGACGATCGCGACGACATCGCCGACGGCGACCGTGTCGTACTGATCGTCGAGGACGATCCCGATCTGGCCCGGACTGAGCTCGAGGTCGCGCGCGATCGCGGCTTCAAAGGCATCGTCGCCGTCCGCGGCGACTCCGGCCTCGCGCTTGCGCACGAGTTCAAGCCCGACGCCATCATCCTCGACATGAAGCTGCCGGTGATGGACGGCTGGACGGTGCTCGATCGCCTGAAGCATCATCCGGATACGCGTCACATCCCGGTGCACATCGTCTCTGCCGGCGACGGGCGGCAGAACGCGCTGAAGGCCGGCGCGGTCGCATTCCTCGAGAAGCCGATCTCTAAGGAAGGTCTCGAAGTGACCTTCGGCGAGATCCGCAGCTTCATCGACCGCGGCCTCAAGCGGCTGCTCGTCGTGGAGGACGACGAGTCGCAGCGGGAGGCTGTGGTCGAGCTGATCGGCAGCGACGAAGACGTCGAGGTGACCGCGGTCGGCACTGGCGAAGCCGCGCTCGAAGCCCTCGAGCTGGAGCGCTTCGACTGCATGGTGCTCGACCTCAAGCTTCCAGACATGGGCGGCTTCGCCTTGCTCGAGAGGCTCAAGGAAGACGAACAGCACTCCTCGATCCCGGTCATCGTGTACACCGGCAAAGAGCTCACGCGCAACGAGGAGACGAAACTGAAGAAGTTCGCGGAGTCGATCGTCGTCAAGGACGCGAGCTCGCCGGAGCGGCTGCTCGACGAAACGTCGCTGTTCCTGCACCGGATCGAGCGAAAACTGCCGAAGGAGAAGCGCAGAATGCTGGAGCAGCTGCACTCCGCCGACGAGGTGCTCAAGCAGAGAAAGATCCTCATCGTCGACGACGACGTGCGGAACGTCTTTGCCCTCACGAGCGTGCTCGAGTCCCACGGCATGGAGGTGTTCTACGCCGAGAACGGCAAGGATGGCATCGAGCTGCTGCATCGCCACCCGGAGGTGGATCTCGTCCTGATGGACATCATGATGCCGGGCATGGACGGCTACGAGACGATGCGGGTCATCCGCTCCGAGGACTCGTTCAAACAGCTGCCGATCATCTCCCTCACGGCGAAGGCGATGAAGGGCGACCGCGAGAAATCGATCGCCTCGGGGGCCTCGGACTACATCACGAAGCCGGTCGACACCGACCAGCTGCTTTCCCTGATGCGAGTCTGGTTGTACAAGTAGGAGTGCCCATGCCGGTAATGCTGTCGAGTTTCTGGGTCGCGAGCACCAAGCCAGAGGCCGCACTCGGCCGCGGCCAAGGCTGGTTGCCTTGGCAAGGGCGAGGGTGGATTCTGGCGCCGAGTGATCGCGGGCCAGAAGCCGGCGGGCATTGCCGGCATGGGCACTAGATGAGTTCTTCGGTCGGCGCCTCCCGGGAGCCGGCGGGTGCGAGCAGGCACCCCCCGGCTCAGGACGACCTCGAAGAGATCGAGCTCTCCCTGCTGCTCGAGGGAGTCTTCCGGCAATACGGCTTCGACTTCCGCGAGTACGCGCCGGCCTCACTGAGGCGCCGCGTCTGGCGGCGTGTCTTCGCGGAGGGGCTGCAGACGATCTCGGCCCTGCAGGACAAGCTCCTGCACGACCCGGCCTGCATGGAGCGCCTCCTGCTCGACCTCTCGATCAACGTGACAGCGATGTTTCGCGACCCTGCGTTCTACGTCGCGTTCCGGGAGAAGGTCGTTCCTGCCCTGCGCACGTATCCGTTCACGCGCATCTGGGTGGCGGGCTGCTCGACCGGCGAGGAGGTCTACTCGCTCGCGATCCTCCTCCAGGAGGAGCAGGTCTACGACCGTGCGCGCATCTACGCGACGGACATCAACGAGTCCGTCCTCGAACGGGCGCGGTCGGGCGTGTTTCCGCTCGACAAGATGCGCGAGTACACGCAGAACTACATCAAGGCCGGCGGCTCGCGAGCCTTCTCCGAGTACTACCTCGCGAAATACGACGGGGCACAGTTCCAGCGCTCGCTGATCGAGAACGTCGTCTTCGCCCAGCACAACCTCGTCTCGGATCATTCGTTCAACGAGTTCAACGTGATCATCTGTCGCAACGTGATGATCTACTTCGATCGCACATTGCAGGACCGCGTGCATCGGCTCTTCTTCGAAAGCCTGGTCACGTTCGGCGTGCTCGGGCTCGGTCACAAGGAGGCGATCCGCTTCAGCCCGCACGAAGCGGGTTACGAGGAGCTCGACGCAAGCGAGAAGCTCTACCGGAAGATCGGTTAGTGCTGATGTACGACCTCGTGTGCATCGGCGCATCGTGGGGCGGGCTGCAAGCCGTCGGGCGCGTGCTCTCCGACTTGCCCCCTGAGCTCGACCTCCCGGTTGCGATCGCGCAGCACCGCCATCCCGACGCACAGGAAGCAACGCTCGCAGAGCTGCTGAGCTTGCGGACGGACCGAACAGTGCTCGACGTGGAGGACAAGATGCCGATCCAGCCGCGGCGCGTCTACATCGCGCCGCAGAACTACCACCTGCTCGTCGAGCGCGACTCGTTCGCGCTCTCCGTCGACGAGCGCATCCGGTTCGCGCGGCCTTCGATCGACGTCCTCTTCGAGACCGCCGCCCACGCCTACGGCGCGGGCGTGATCGGGATCATCCTCACCGGCGCGAACGACGACGGAGCTCACGGCCTGGCCAGGATCAAGCAAGCCGGCGGCGTGGCGGTGATCCAGGATCCGCTCGGCGCGGCTCGCCGGACGATGCCGGATGCCGCCATCGCGGCAACCGTGGCCGACGCGGTCTTGCCTCTGGAAGCGATCGGGAAGTTCATCTACGGGTTGTGGGTGCAGCCTGCATCGGTCCGAGAGGCGACCGAAACCAGATGACCAACATCCTGCTCGTCGACGACCGGCCCGAGAACCTGCTCGCGCTCGAGGCCATCCTCGAGCCGCTCGAGCAGAAGCTCCTCTACGCCCACTCCGGCGAAGAGGCTCTCCGCCAACTGCTACAGCACGATGTCGCGGTGATCTTGCTGGACGTCCAGATGCCGGTGCTCGACGGCTTCGAAACGGCGACGCTGATCAAGCAGCGCGAGCGCACGAAGCACATCCCGATCATCTTCGTCACCGCGATCTCCAAGGACGAGGAGCACGTCTTCCGCGGCTACTCGGCAGGCGCGGTCGACTACGTCTTCAAGCCGTTCAGCCCGACCGTGCTCCGCTCCAAGGTCGCCGTCTTCATCGAGTTGTACGAGAAGACGGAACAGCTCCGGCAGCAGGCCGAGCAGTTGAAGGAGCAGGAACTCGCGGAGCTCCGCCGCGAGAGCGAGGAGCGCTACCGCTTCCTGGCGGAAGCGCAGCCCGACCAGATCTGGACGGCGATGCCGAACGGTGAGCTCGACTACGTGAACCAGCGCGCGCTCGATTACTTCGACAGCTCGTTCTCGGAACGCGTCGCCGCGGGCTGGACCGACGTCACGCATCCCGAGGACCTTCCGCGCACGCTCCAGCTCTGGCAGCAGGCGCTCGACACCGGGGCTCCCTACGACAACGAGCTCCGCCTCCGCCGGGCGGCGGACGACTCCTACCGCTGGCACTTGACGCGCGCGGTCCCGATGCGCAACCGCCGGGGGGAGATCGTCAAGTGGTTCGGCTCGAACACGGACATCGAGGACCGCAAGAGCGCGGAGGAGGCGCAGCGGTTCCTCGTCGAGGCGGGAGCGACTCTCGGCAGCTCGCTCGACTACCGCACGACCCTGGCCGCTCTCGCAAAGATGGCCGTCCCACGAATCGCCGACTGGGCCCGCGTGGACATCGTCGAGGACGGAAAGCTGCGCACGCTCGCCGTCGAACACGTCGACGAGCGCAAGGTCGAGCTCGCGCTCGAGCTCAGCCGGCGCTATCCGGAGGATCCCGACGCCGCGCAAGGCCCTCCGCTCGTCCTGCGCACCGGCGAGAGCGAGCTCATCGCAGAGATCTCGGAAGAAAGGCTGTCCGAGCTCGCGGTGGACGACCTCCATCTCGGGCTGGTCCGGGAGCTGGGCTTCCAGAGCTACATGGGCGTGCCGCTCGTGGTGCGCGGACGCAGGTTGGGCGTGATCTCGTTCGTCGCGGCGGAATCAGGCCGGCGTTACGGGCCGGCCGACCTCGCTCTGGCCGAAGAGCTGGCTCGCCGCGCGTCTACTGCGATCGAGAACGCCCAGCTCTATCGCGAGGCCGAAGAGCGCGCGCAGGCGGCACGTGTGCTCGAAACGGTCGCCGACGGCGTGTTCCTCGTCGACGTCGAAGGAATCGTGCGCCTCTGGAACCGCGCGGCAGAGGCGATCACGAAGCTCGCGCGGGACGACGTGGTGGGCCGGCGAGCCGGCGAGGTGCTCCCCGCCTGGGACGACCTCGCCGCACGCGTCCCCGTTGCGGGTGCGCCCGGGCCGGCAACGGCCACGACCTTCCCGCTGGAGCTCGACGGGGAAGAGCGCTGGCTGTCGATCTCGGGAGTCGGCTTCGACGAAGGAACGGTGTACGCATTCCGCGACCTCACCGAGGAGCGGGCGCTCGAGCAGATTCGACAGGACCTCGTCTCGACCGTCTCGCACGAGCTGCGCACGCCGCTCGCCGCGATCTACGGCTCCGCGCTGACGCTTGCGCGCGAGGATCTCGAGCTCGAGGAGGCCATGCACCGCAAGCTCCTCGAGGTCATCGTCGAAGAGTCCACGCGGCTGGCCGACATCGTGAACGACCTCCTGCTCGCCAGCCAACTCGACGCCGGCCGACTCGAGTTGCACGTCGAGCCTTGCGATGCGGTCGCCCTCGCGGCCAGCGTCCTCGACGCCGCCCGCACGCATCTACCGGCAGGAACCCGAGTCAGTCTGGATTCCGGCCAGGAAGACGTTCCGCGGGTCGCCGCGGACGAAGGCCAGCTGCGCCAGGTCATGGCCAACCTCCTCGACAATGCCGTCAAGTACTCACCTGCGGGCGGGGACGTCCACCTCCGCCTGAAGGCCGCCGGCGATTATGTGCGTTTCTCCGTCGCCGACGAGGGGCTCGGCATCCCAGCCGCCGAGCAGGGCCGGATCTTCGAGAAGTTCTACCGGCTCGACCCTGACATGACCGGCGGGATCGGTGGCACCGGCCTGGGCCTCTACATCTCCCGCGAGCTCGTCCGACGCGTGCACGGGAGGATCTGGGTCGAGCCGAACGGCAGGCAGGGCTCCGTCTTCCACGTGGAGATTCCGGCCGCTTCCGAGCCGTCCGCGGAGCAAAACCGACGCAAAAAGGCTAGAGCTAGCGCTTGAAAGAGTGTGGCTAACCGTATTCGGAAGGCTAGTCAGACGGACGACACTGTGGGCATGACAGTTCTCATCGTCGACGACCACCCCAGCTTCCGGGCCAGCGCGCGGACGCTCCTCGAAGAAGAGGGGTACGAGATCGTCGGCGAAGCCGAGAACGGGGCGGCGGCCCTCCAGGCCGTGAAGGACCTTCATCCCGACCTCGTTCTGCTCGACGTGCAACTTCCGGACATGGACGGCTTCCAGGTCGCAGAACAGCTGTGCGGACTGGCGAACCCGCCGGCGGTCGTCCTGACCTCGAGCCGTGACAGCGCCGACTACGGCCGCTGCATCCAGATTTGCGGCGCCAGCGGCTTCGTCCCGAAGGCTGATCTGTCCGGAGCCGCGATCGCGGCTCTTCTTATCGCGTGACCCTCGCCCGGCGGCCCTGGCTCTACTTCGGGCCGGCTGCGCTCGTCGCGGGTGGGATCGCCGTTGCGCTCGTCCTCACGAGTGACCACGAGCAGCATCCCGCTGTCGCGACCGCGCTCGGACTGTTCGTCAGCTGGTCGTTCATCTTCGCCGGCCTGACCGGCTGGACGCGGCGCCCCAAGAACCGCACCGGGATGCTGATGGTCGCCGTCGGCTTCGGCGTATTCCTCGGCAGTCTCAGCGAGGCGAACTACTCGGTTCCGTACACGCTCGGCGCGCTCCTCGGGAGCCTGTTCATCGCCATGTTCATCCACCTCCTGCTCGCATATCCGAGCGGCGAGCTGATCAGCCGGAAGGCACGGGCGCTCGTGATCGCGGGGTACGTGACGGCGTTCGTCGCACCGCTGCTGGACTCGATGTTCCCGGAGCGGCAGACGTGCAAGCCGCACGCCTGCCCGGACAACCTCGTCTTCGTGTCGCACAACCACGCTGCGCACTGGGCACAGACGGCCTTGTGGACCGCGGCCTCCGTAGCCCTGTTCGTAGCAACTTTTGCGCTGCTCGTCGGCCGCTGGCGACGCGCCACGCCGGCATTGCGGCGCATCCTTCGCCCTGTCTACCTCGCCGGCGGCCTGAGTGTCGTTCTGCTCGCAATCGGCTTCATCGTCACGCCGTTTTCGGGCTTCGGCGGCACCCTCGTGAGCGTCGCGCTGATCGTGACCTTCACGGCGGTCCCGTTCCTCTTCCTCGCGGGCCTGCTCGGTACGACGATGGCGCGAGGCGCCGGGCTGGGCACGATCTTCAGCTCGGTGCCCGAGCGCGCCAGCCCGGGCGAGGTGCAGGAAGGCCTGAGACAGGCGCTGCGCGACGACACGGCGCAGGTGGCGTACTGGTACGAGGAAGGCGGGCATTACGTCGACGTCGACGGCAATCGCTTCGAGTTGCCGCCCGACACGTCCCGTCGCGTCGTCACCCGGCTCGACTACGCGGACGACCCGGTCGCCGCCATCGTGCACGACGCGGCGCTGCTCGAAGAGCCCGAGCTATTGGAAGGGATCGCGAACGCCGCGCGCATCGCGCTCGAGCGGGACAAGCTGCTGGTTGAGGTCCGCGCCCGCGCCCAGCGCTACTTCGCACTCCTGCAGGCGATGCCCGACCTGATGTTTCGCATCTCGGACGAGGGGACCTATCTCTCCTACAACGCGCCCAATCCTGGCGATCTCGTCGAGGAAGAGGTCGTGGGCAAGACGCTCTGGGACCGCCTGCCACGCGACCTCGCCGACCGGGTGCTGACGGCGGGACGGGCCGCACTGGCCGGAGAGCCGAGCGTGATCGAGTATGCCCTCGACTTCGACGACGGGACCCGCCACTACGAAGGACGCTTCGCCGCCAGCGGGGACGAGGAGTTCCTGATGATCGTCCGCGAGATCACGCAGCGAAAGCAGCAGCAGCAAGAACTGGAAGCGTCACGCCAGCGAATCGTCGCGGCCGGCGACGATGCGCGCCGGAAGCTGGAGCGGAACCTCCACGATGGCGCGCAACAACGACTCGTCTCGATCTCGTTGTCTCTGCGGCTGGCGCAGGGCCAACTCGAAAAGAATCCGGCGGCGGCGCAAGAGGTGCTCGAGGCCTCACGAGAAGAGCTGGCACGCGCCCTGGAGGAACTCCGTGAGCTAGCCCGTGGAATCCACCCGGCGGTGCTCACCGACCGTGGGCTCGAGGCGGCGCTCGAGTCGCTCGCGGCTCGCGCTCCCCTTCCGGTGGAGATCGAAGGGTCCCAGGTGAGCTTGCCGGCCGCTGTCGAGGCTGCGGCCTACTACGTCGTTTCAGAGGCGCTTGCAAACGTGACGAAGTACGCCCAAGCTTCCTCGGTCAAGGTGACGGTCGAGCAGGTAAACGGTTGTGCGCACGTCGAGGTCGCCGACGACGGTGTCGGTGGCGCAGATCCAGGCCGCGGCTCCGGCCTGCGCGGGTTGGCCGACCGCGTCGCGTCTCTAAACGGCAAGCTTGCGATCGACAGCCCTCCGGGCGCGGGAACCCGCGTCCGGGCCGAGATCCCACTGGAGTAGGCTCTGACCCCAAATCTCCCCCATGGAACGGTCACACTCGTCTTCACGGATGTCGAGGGCTCCACGCAGCTCGTCCGCCAGCTCGGCGACGGCTACGCCGTGGTGCTGTCGGATCACCGGCACCTCTTCCGCCAGGCGGTGGAGAGTTGCGAGGGGCAGGTCGTCGACCATCGGGGCGACGAGTTCTTCGTCGTCTTCGAGGACGCCCGCAAAGCGGCCGAAGCAGTCTCGGAAGCCCAGCGCGCCTTCGCGGCTCATCCCTGGCCGGAGGGCGTCCAGCTGCGTGTCCGCATGGGCCTCCACACCGGGGAGCCGACGATTCGCGACGGCGCGTACTTCGGACTGGACGTGCATCGCGCAGCGCGCATCGCGCAGGCGGGCAGCGGCGGCCAGATCTTGCTCTCGCAGCGAACCCGCGACGCGCTCGACGAGTCGCACGAGCTCGCCGACCTGGGCGAGCACGAGTTGCCCGGCCTCGACGAGCCCGTGCAGCTCTTCCAGCTCAACATCCCGGGCCTGCCCTCGCGCTTTCCGCCCCTCAGCACCGCGCGGAAGGGATTTCGCGGCGTGCGCGTAGTGCTCGCGGACGACTCCGTCCTGCTCCGTGAGGGGATTGCCCGTCTGCTCGAGGACGCCGGCTTCGAGATCGTCGCCCAGAGCGGCACGGCCGAGGATCTCTTGCGGCACGTCGGCATGCACAAGCCCGACGTCGCCCTGATCGACATCCGGATGCCACCGACGCAGACGGACGAGGGCTTGCGCGCCGCGAAGCAGATTCGCGAGCGCTGGCCCGACACGGGTGTGCTCGTCCTCTCGCAGTACGTCGAGCCGGCCTACGCGATGGAGCTGCTCGGCGAGAACGCGGAGGGCGTCGGTTACCTGCTCAAAGACCGCGTCTCCGACGTGGACGAGTTCGCGGCTGCGGTGCGGCGGGTCGCCGAGGGCGGATCTGCGCTCGATCCGGCAGTCGTTTCACAGCTCGTCGGACGTCGCCGGCGTGACGATCCGATCGACGAGCTGACGCCTCGCGAGCGCGAGGTGCTTGGGTTGATGGCGGAAGGCCGCTCGAACCAGGCGATTGCGGAGAAGCTCGTGATCACGCTCCGCGCAGTCGAGAAGCACGTGACGAGCATCTTTTCGAAGCTCCGCCTGCCGGCGAGCGCGGAGGATCACCGCCGCGTGCTCGCGGTCCTCACGTACCTCGGCTCCACCAACTAGACGTCCTTTCCCCCCGCTCCGGGTGCGGTTCTCCGCCTGGAAAGAGGCCTGCGAGCCGCATTTCCGCTCCGATGTCCCGCTGCGATCGTGGGCTTACCCCAAGCGAAGGAGCTAAGTCCAGATGTCACCCCTGAAGCGCTCGAACAACATCGCGGCCCGCATGGGTCGCTGGAGCGCGAGCCACTGGAAGACCGCAGTCTTCGGTTGGCTCGCGTTCGTCGTTGCCGCAGTGTTCATCGGCACGTTTGTCGGCACGAAGAACATCGAGACGGCGGATGCAAACGTCGGCCAGGCGCACAAGGCCGACCAGATCCTCAAGCATGCATTTCCGCAGGTTGATCCCCAGACCGAGCTCGTGCTCGTTCAGAGCTCGAGCAAGACGGTGCAGGATCCCGCCTTTCGGGCGACCATCAAGGACGTTGAGAGCACGATCGCAGGAAACCCTCTGATCAAGAACGTGCGCTCGCCGCTCGACCCCGAGCATGCCGACCAGGTCTCCAAGGACGGCCACTCGGCCATGGTCGTCTGGGATATGAAAGGCACGTACGAGAACGCGAAGCCGAAGATCGACGGCATCGTGTCCGCCGTCGGCCAGGCGGCTGACCGGCATCCGGCGTTCTACGTCGCAGAGGCCGGTTCGGTGAGTTCCGGTAAAGCGCTCGACAAGATGTTCTCCGACCAGCTCAAGCTGGCCGGCGAGCGCTCGATCCCGATCACGATCATCGTCCTGCTGCTCGTCTTCGGCGCCCTCGTGGCCGTCGGCGTGCCGCTGCTCGTCGCGCTCTCTGGCGTCGTGGCGACGGTCTTCCTCGTTGCACTCCCGAGCCACATCGTGCCGATGGATCAGAACGTGTCGGCAGTGATCCTGCTCGTCGGGCTCGCGGTCGGCGTCGACTACTCGCTCTTCTATCTCAAGCGTGAGCGGGAGGAACGGGCGCTCGGAAGAAGCCCGCGTGCAGCGCTCGAGGCCGCAGCGGCGACGTCGGGCCGCTCGGTATTGATCTCAGGCATCACCGTGATGGTCGCGATGGCCGGGATGATGTTCTCCGGCGACAAGTCCTACCTGGGCTTCGGCATCGCCACGATGATGGTCGTCGGCATCGCAATGCTCGGCTCGCTCACCGTGCTGCCGGCCCTGCTGTCGCGGCTCGGCGACAAGGTCGAGAAGGGCAAGATCCCATTCCTGCACCGGCTGCGGCGCGACAGCGGCGAGAACCGGTTCTGGAAGGCGATCCTGACGCCCGTCCTGCGGCGGCCCGTCGTCGCGGCGGCGCTCGCGGGCGGCGTCCTCCTCGTGCTGGCCGCGCCGGTTCTGCAGCTCCACACCGCCCAGAGCGGGTTGGACGCAATGCCGAGCAGCGCACCGACCGTCGGCACGATGAAGAAGATCGAGAAGGCGTTCTCGAACGGCGACCTCTCACCGGCGATCATCGCGATCGAGGCGAACACGGACTCGGCCGCAACGAAGCAGGCGATCTCGGAACTGAAGACGCAGGCGATCGCGAGCGGTCGGATGCACGGCCCGGTCGTCGTCGAGGTGAACCCGTCCCACACCGTCGCGCGAGTCTCGATTCCGCTCGCCGGCAAGGGCGCGGACTCCGTTTCCAACGCGGCACTCGACACGCTGCGGAACGATGTCCTACCGGCCACGGTCGGCAAGGTGTCCGGCGCGACGTACGCGGTCACCGGTCCAACGGCGCAGTCCGCGGACGAGAACGCCTTGCTGAAGCAGAAGGCACCGATCGTGTTCGGCTTCGTCCTCGTCTTCGCGTTCATCCTGCTCCTGGTCTCATTCCGGTCGATCGTGATCGCGGTGAAGGCGATCGTCCTCAACCTGCTCTCCGTGGGTGCCGCGTACGGCGTGCTCGTCGCCGTCTTCCAGTGGGGCTGGGGCGAGAGCTTCCTCGGCTTCCAGTCGAACGGCGGTATCGCGTCGTGGCTGCCGATCTTCATGTTCGTGATCCTCTTCGGGCTCTCGATGGACTATCACGTGTTCATCCTGAGTCGCGTGCGGGAGGCCTACGATCGCGGCCTGAAGACCGAAGATGCGGTCGCACACGGCATCAGCACCACGGCCGGCGTCGTCTCGAGTGCCGCCCTGGTGATGGTCGGGGTGTTCGCAGTGTTCGCGTTGATGCCGATCCTCGACATGAAGGAGATGGGCATCGGCCTCGCGGCAGCGGTGCTGATCGATGCAACGATCGTGCGGGCCGTGTTGCTCCCGGCGACGATGAAGCTGCTGGGCGAGGCGAACTGGTACCTGCCGCGCTGGCTCGAGTGGTTGCCGAGGTTGGAGCACGAGGCGTCCCCTCCGGCGGAGCGGGCACCCGACGCCGCCCCGGCGACTGCAATCGGCGCGTAGCTCCACACCGCTCCTTCGCAAGAAAAGCGCCCCGCTTTCAGCGGGGCGCTTTTCGTTCCTGTCCGCAAGCGACTCGTCTTGGGGTCTGACCCCTAGACATGTCACCAAACAGACAGGTGTTGATGTTGTGGACTAGAGCCCGGCGATTGCCCGCTTGCCGCGCGGGGTGAGATCGAAGTGGACGTCGATCAGGCCGTCGGCGAGCAGCTCCGACGCGTACTCCCATGGCGGGGATACGTCGGAGTCGTCGCGGTACGCGGCGAGCGCGTTCAGCGTCTCCTCCGAGGCGTTGAATGTCTCCGCGATCTCTTTGCCGTCCCAGCGGAAATGCAGCACCGGCTTGTCGACGGAAAGATCCTTCCGCGCCGCGATGCGTTCCTGCAGCGAGCCGTCGACCCAGACTCCGTACTCGTCCGCCTTCCCGCGAACCTGCACGACCGAGCCCGCATCGTCAACGCCCTGGAAGGCAAGCGGCTCGATGCCGGCAGGCTCGTCCGGCCCGCGGCGGCGGTTGCGGATGTATTCGCGCCACTGCTCGCGCAGGACCTCGTCAGCAACCCACTCCTCAAGCAGGCGGTCGAACCGCTCGCGCGTCTCCAACAGCTTCTGCTCGAGCTCGCGCCACGTCGATCCCTCCGGCTTCTCCCGCTCGAGGTCGTTGTGCAGGTGCTGGTAGTGGTGGACGAGCGCACCTAACTCCCCACGCAGAGGAAGCGCCGCCGGCTCGGGTGGTCGTCGTCGGCTCAAGGAGCCGGAGGAGGGACTCGAACCCACGGCCTGCTCATTACAAGTGAGCTGCTCTACCAACTGAGCTACTCCGGCGCGCCCCCATCGTAAGCGAAGTTCTTGTTGTCGGTTTTGGACACGGCCCGGCCGAGTCCTCTGACAAGGTGAATGCGATGGACCATCCAAAGGACATCGGAGATCGAACGACCCTCGCCGTCATGCTTGTCCTTCGCGAGGCCGGCTTCGGCGTCCTGACGCCCTTCGGAGAAAACACTCGATATGACCTTGCCATCGATAATGGCTGCAAGATCTTCCGCGTTCAATGCAAGACCGGAAGGATTCGGCAGGGTGCGGTCCGTTTTGCAGTCTGTAGCTGTTACGGCCATCATCTCCGAGCAAAGGATGCTCGCCGCGACTATCAGGGGCAGGTCGACTACTTCGGCGTGTACTGCCCCGACAACATCGCGGTTTACCTCGTTCCTATTGCCGATCTGTCCGTTCGAGTCCAAGCGGCGTTACGTGTAGAACCTGCCCGCAACGGACAGAGAAACAAGATCCGACTCGCATCGGAGTACGAGATCGGCAAGGTGAAAGGCGAACAGGTCGCCGAACTCGCCGTCGCCATCGGAGCCGATCGCCTGGTTCAGCGACACGGATGCCTCGACTGCGCCGAGAGCCTCCTCGACGTACACGAGGTCGAGCCCGGTTGCCTGGGCAAGCTCCTCACGCGTCGGATCCTCTCCGGTCGCGGCCTGCAGGCGCGCCCGTGCACGCGCGAGCTTTACGCGCCGCTCGTGGACGTGCGTCGGAATCCGGATCGTCGCCGACTGGTTCGACACCGCCCGCTGGCAGGCCTGGCGGATCCACCAGGTGGCATAGGTCGAGAACTTGAAGCCGCGGCGCCAGTCGAACTTCTCGACCGCGCGGTTCAGCCCGATCACGCCTTCCTGGATCAGATCGCCGAGCTGCATGCCGCGGCCCTGATACCGCTTCGCGATCGAGACCACGAGCCGGAGGTTCGAGTTGATCATCAGCTCCTTGGCCGTGAGGTCACCGCGCTCGATGCGCTTCGCGAGCGCCACCTCATCGGCAGCGGTGAGCAGCTGATAGCGGCCGGCGGCGTTCATGAACAGCGTCAGGCTGTCCGTCGTCCCGGAAACCTCTGCAGCAGCCCGCACGCGGGGTGCCGGGGGTGCGTCGTCCTCGAGCGGGACGATCTCGATGCCCTTCTCCTCGAGCTCACCACGAAGCTCCGCCAGGTCGTCGTCCTCGAGCTCGTTCGCGACGGCGAACGCCTCGAGGGTCGCCTCTTCCACGGAGCCGAGCTCCTCGGTCTCGTGGAGGAAAGACTGCAAATCAAGTTCAGCAAGGTTGGTCAGCTTGGTTCATCTCCTCTCGATTTCGGTCGGGAGCCCGTTCGCGGCGGTCCGATCCGGACCACGCCTGGGGCCCCGTACCTTCTAAAACGCGGTAGAGGCGGCCAGAATTCCCGGTTTAAAGCAAGACTTGCCGGGACTTCTGGTGGGTAAGAATCTTTCTCTTCACCCGCTGGAGCGCGTTATCGATCGTCTTCGTGTCGCATTCTAGATCTTCGGCCATCTGCTCGTAGGATTCACCCTCCAGATAGAGCCGGAGGGCGTCTGCCTCGAGCTGGGAGAGGCCGCTGCCCAGGGTGAAAACGAGGCTCTGGAGCTCCTCGGTCGAGATCACGCAGACCGCGGGATCGTCCACGCCAGGCCCAGGGAGGGCATCTCCCAGGGAGCACTCGCCGTCCGACTCCTGGCCGGCAGGGGTGTGGCTGAAGGAAACGTAGGTGTTCAGGGGGGCGTGCTTGAAGCGCGTAGCGGTCTTGATGGCCGTGATGATCTGGCGGGTGACGCAGAGCTCCGCGAAGCTGCGGAACGACGTCTCCTTGTCGGCACGGAAGTCGCGAACGGCCTTGTAGAGCCCGATCAGGCCTTCCTGCACGAGGTCTTCGGAGTCCCCACCGGCCAGGAAGTACGAGCTCGCCTTGAGTCGGACGAAGCCGTTGTAGCGCCGGATCAGGGTGTCGAGCGCCCCACCGTCGCCGTTCCGGGCTCGCATCACAAGCTGGAGGTCTTCGAGCTCCCTCTGGGCCTTCTGGGCAGCGGTTGCGGGCCGTGCGGCCATCCTGGCCTCCCCCGGGGTCAGGGGCAAGACGTGAAGTCTCACCCTAAGGTTGAGGGAGAAGATAGCAAGGACCGCTGGTCTTTACAAGACGTTTGCAGTGGACCCAAGATGTTACGAACGTACGTTCGTCAGGCTAGAACGAGCGACCTGGCCTGGGCCCCCGCCAGAAGGGCCTCGATCGTCTCCTGCAGCTGCTCCTGCAGCGACTCGTCCTCGAGCCGGCCGTCCTCGTCGAACCGTGTGGGCGCGTGCCCGACCGCGACCTCGCCGTCCACCACCCGCGCGCCGATGGCGGCGAGGACTTTCCGCAGTTCGGCCTGAGCCCAGACAGCTCCGAAAGCTCCGGTGCTCACACCGACGACCGCGACCGGCTTGTTCCGGAGGGGGTTCGTCGCGACCGGCCGGGAGACCCAGTCGAGGGCGTTCTTCAGCGAGCCAGGAATCGACGAGTTGTATTCGGGCGTCGCGAAAAGAACCGCGTCCGCTTCGCCGATTGCACCACGCAAGGCCGCTACGGCCAGCGGCGCCGGCTGGACGTCGTCCTCCTCGTCGTACGGCGGCACTTCCTTCACGCCCTGGTAGAGGACGAAGTCGACCTCCGGAGGGAAAAGCTCCTCCGCTGCGCGGAGGAGCTTGGTGTTGTACGAGTCCCGGCGGAGGCTGCCCGAGATCGCGAGGACCTTCATGCCCCTTACGCTTCCTTGACGAAGAAGAGCTCGGCCGAGAGCTTGACCTCGTCGGCCAGTGCCGGCTTCCCGTCTGGGAGCGGGATGTTCCAATTGACGCCGAACTCGGTGCGGTCGACGGTCGTGTCGAGCTTGACCGAGAGCTTCTCGTTTCCGGTGTAGTCCGTGATCGGCTCGGCGATCGTGCCCGTCAACTCGACGGGCTTCTCGACGCCCTTGATCGTGATGCCGCCGCGGACCGTGATCTGATCGCCCGCGCGGTCGATCTCGCTCGACTCGAAGCTGAGCTCAGGGTAGCGCTCGGCGTCGAAGAAATCGGGGGACTGGAGGTGGCCGGCGAGGTTCTCGTCCTTGACGTCGACGCTGGCGACCTTCGCCGAGCCCGTGAGCAGAGGCTTGTCGCCTGCGGCGTCCAGCTTCCCGGCTACCTCGCGGAACTGACCGCGGAACGAGCCGGCGAGGTAATCGACCTCGAAGCCGATCGCCGAGTGGATGGGGTCGAGCGACCAGGTACCGACCGGCAGTGCCTGGCGGGTGTCCATCGTGGTGCTCATTTACACTCCTTCTTGAGTAGGCTATAGTTGAGTACGCAACCAATATAGCGAGGAAAGATTGTCTAGTCAAGTATTGCTCCAACAACAAGATTCGGCCCTCGATTCCTGGATACGGCTCATCCGGGGGTACGCCTCGGTGACCCGGGCCATGAGCGCCGAGCTCGTCGCCGAGCACGGCCTGACGATCAACGACTACGAGGCGCTTCTCCACCTGTCGCGGGCCGAGGAGGGTCGGATGAGGCGGGTCGACCTCGCGGGCCTGCTGCTCCTCACGGCCTCGGGCGTGACCCGGCTCCTCGACGGCCTCGAGGCTGCCGGCCTGGTCGAGCGGGCTTCCTGCGCCAGCGACCGTCGGGTCACCTATGCCGTCCTCACGGAGGCGGGGCGCACGAGACTGCACCAGGCCTCGGTGTCACATATCGCAGGCGTACGGGCGTTCTTCGAAGCGCGCTACAGCGGCGAAGAGCTCGAGCAGCTTGCAGGCTTGCTCGGCCGGCTTCCCGGCGCCGCCGAGGCGACCCACGAAGACTGCACGGGCTAGTCGCCGCCGCGGCGCATTCGCTCTAGCTTCGCCCGGGTTTCCTCGTCGAGCGTGTCGCGGAGGTGATGCGGCCGCTCTTCGCTGTGCGTGACCGCCTCCATTTCGCCGATGAAGGTCGCGGACGAGCGCTTTTGTACCTCCTGCCCCGAAGTGCCGCGCACCGCGCTGTCGGACGAGACGAGGCACACGACCTCGGTGCCCCGGTTCTCGGCGGCGAGTCGCTCGAGCATCGTGTCCGCGGTCTTCGCATAGCGCACCTCGAGCGGACCGTAAGACTCGTCCGCGCCGACGCCGTCGAAAACGAGGTAGCCACGCGCGCCCTTGAGCGCGACGAAGCTGGCGAGCTCGTCGCGGAGCGCTCGCAGGTCGCGGTAGTTCCCGGCGTGAAGAAGGTTGTGGCCGTCGAAGAGATAGAGCGTCGGCTCAGCCATCGCGTCTCCTCGCGGGCTCAGCCACGTTGGCGTTTCGCTTCGTAGAGCATCAGCGCCGCCGCGACGCTGACGTTCAAGGACTCGACGTTGCCGTCGAGCGGGATCGAGATCGCGGCGTCGCAGGTCTTGCGCACGAGCGGGCGCAGCCCCTTGCCTTCCGCGCCGAAGACGAGCGCGAGCCCGCCGGTGAGGTCGGCGTCCCACATCGTCGTCGTCGCGTCGCCGGCTGCGGCGTAGATCCAGAGGTCGCCCCGTTTCACCTCGCCGAGGTAGCGGGCGAGATTTGGGACGACGGCGACGGGGAGATGCTCGACCGCGCCGGCCGAGGCGCGCGCGACCGCAGGCGTCACCGTCGCCGCGCCATGTGCCGGGACGACGACGCCCGTCGCTCCCGCCCCGTCGGCGCTGCGGATGACGGCGCCGAGGTTGCGCGGATCGGTCACTTGGTCCAGACAGGCGAGCAGAGGCAGCTCTGCGGCGGCGAGCTCCCAGCCGTCTGCGTACTTGTAAGGCTCGCACCAGGCGAGCACGCCCTGGTGATCGCGGGTGCCGGCTGCTTCGCTGAGCTCGCGCTCCGGCTTGACCTGCAGGCGCGGACGTTCGATTTCCTGTAGCCAGGGCTCCGTCTTCACGGCGCGTTCCGTCGCCCAGAGCTCGAGCACCTCGCGGGGGCCGCGCAGCGCTTCCCGCACCGGGCGGCGGCCGTAGACTTGCTCGCGTGTCACCGCGGAACGAGTTGGAAGCCGTCAGCCACGTCGCGCGCCTCCCAGCCGGCGGCTTCGATCTCGGCGCGCAGCCTGTCGGCCTCGTCGAAGTCCCGTGCGGTGCGTGCCTCTTGTCGTTGGCGAGCGAGCTCGACGATCTCGGGCGGCGCGTCCCGCTTCTCTGCGAGCGATGCCAGCCCGAAGATGTCGAGCGCTCGCCGCAGGAGCTCGTGGTCGTGCCAGCCGTGCATGACTGCGAGGGCGTCCGGCGTATTGAAGTCGTCCTCGAGTGCAGCCTCGAGCCGTTCCCACTCGCCGGCGGCCGCACGCTCGGACGGGCCGCGGAACACCTCGCGGAATCCCTCGACCCGTGCGGCAGCGGCTGCGAGCGTCTCGTTCGAGAAGTCGATCGGCTTCGACCAGTGGCCGGTGAGGAAGAAGACGAGGGTCGTCTCCCGGCCCCACTGCTCAATCACATCATGCAGTGACGCGACGTTACCGAGCGACTTCGACATCTTCTCGCCGACGAACTCGAGCATTCCGTTGTGCATCCAGAGACGAGCAAACTCGCGACCCGCGGCCTGCGATTGCGCGCGCTCGTTCTCGTGGTGGGGAAAGATCAGGTCGAGGCCGCCGAGGTGGATCTCGAAGCTCGGGCCGAGGAACTTCTCGGCCATCGCGGAGCACTCGATGTGCCAGCCCGGGCGACCGCGGCCCCAGGGCGAGTCCCAGGAGGTGTCCTCGCTTTTTTTCGTCGCCTTCCAGAGGGCGAAGTCGCGCGGGTCCTCCTTGAACGGGCTTGGGTCGTCGTCCTCGAGCTGCTCCGGCCGCTGCCCTGACAGGCGGCCGTACTCGGGAAAGCGAGGGACGCGGAAGTAGACGTCACCGCCGGCCTCATACGCGTACTCACCGCGAACAAGCTCCTCGATCAGCGCAACGATCTCCGGAATCGTCTCCGTCGCTTTTGGCTCATGGTCGGGCCGGCCGAGACCGAGCCTCTCGGTGTCATCGACGTACCACTGCGAGGCCTGCGCCGCGAGCTCGGCGCTGTGCCCGGGTGCAGCGTTGTAGATCTTGTCGTTGATGTCGGTGATGTTCTCGACGAGGTTGACGTCGTAACCCCGTTCCGCGAGCCAGCGCCTCAGCCACATCGAGATCACGAAAGGCCGCGCGTTGCCGATGTGAATGCGCTGGTACACAGTCGGTCCGCACGTGTACATGCGGATCGGGCCTGGCGTGGGTGGAAGCTCCTGCTTCCCCCGTGTCAGCGTGTCATAGAGCTGCATCGATCCTGCGCAATGCTTCGTCGCGCGGCAGCGCGGCGATGACGGACCAGAGCTCCGGGCCCCGTTCCTGTCCCGTCAGCGCGATTCGAAGCGCCTTCAGGTTTCCGCCGACCGCCTTCAGCTCGCGCACGAGCGCTCGCGCGTCGAGCGTGCCGTTCGCGCGCTCGACCAGCTCGCGGAAACGCTCAAGGGTCTCGGGCGCGTCGCCTTTGGCCGGCTTCGGCGGTGTGAGGATCGCTCGCGCGTAGTCGCGCGCCTCGTTGAAGTCGCGCGCGCCGCGCAGCGCAGGGACGACGTCGACCGGAGCGCCGGCTCGTTCGGCGAGCTCTTCGTCGCTCATCGCCTCGATCGCCTCGATCGCGAGTCGGCGGATGCGCGGTAGGTCGTAGTGGACGTCGTGGTGCGGAACGCCGAGTTCCTCGAGATACCGGCGGACCGCCTCTCCGGGGATGCCGGCGTCGCGCAATGACGCGACGGTCGCGCCGGGTGCGCGCTTTGCGAGCTTCTTGCCGTCCTCCCCGAGGATCAGCCCGTGGTGGATGAACTCGGGCGGCGTCGCGCCGAGTGCCTGGAACAGCCGGCGGTGCAGCTCCTCGTTCGGACGATGGTCGAAGCCGCGGACGAGGTGCGTGATCCCGAAGTCGATGTCGTCGACGACGCTCGCGAGGTGATATGTGGCACTGCCGTCCTCGCGGAGGAGCGTGATCCCGTCGAAGCGTTCGCCGAGCTTGGCGCCGGTTTCCCGGTAACGGTCCTGTCGCTCGCTCTGGCGAACCGGCCCTTCCTCCCAGGCGAGGCCGAGCCACTCGAGGTCGCGGATGATCTCCTCCTCCCCGCCGGGCACGTTCCGCTGCGGGTCCGTGTCGTCGATCCGCAGGAGCATCCAGTCCCCGAGGCTGCGGTTGGCGACGGCGCTGAGGGCGTTACCGACGTGCAGGGAGCCGGTCGGGCTCGGTGCGAAGCGAACTCTCTTCATCTCCGCTCCAGTCTACGAGCCGGACCCATAGTGCCCATAGGCTCACCGCCGCGATGACGATCAGGCTCCAGGCGATGCTAATGCCCGGCTCGGTCACGCTCGGGATCTCCCAGCTCGTCCAGCTGCGCTTGACGACCTGCTCGATCCAGAAGTCGTTGGCGAAGTTGGCGACGCCGTAGCAGAACATGAGGGAGAGGTACGCCGCGAGCGCGGCCCGCCTTGCCATCCGACGCGAGAGCAGGAGCGCCGTCAACACCAACAGGACGCCGTCCATCCCGTGATGGTGGCCGTGATGGACCGCCGGGGCGAAATTCGGCAGGCCCGGCCGCTCGGGCAGGAACTGGCCGCTCTGGAACAGCCTGCCAAGCAAGGGAACGCCGTTCGAATAGAGACCGAGATCCGCTGCAAGCCAGGGCAGGGCCGCGACCAGCAAGACGATCGCGACTGCGGCACGCACCCAGTCCGCCCTTTGCCACGAGCGTCTCGATAGGCCGCCGTTGATCGCGACTACTCCGGTGAGCACGAGCGCGAGTAGAACGCCGCTGGCTGCGACGGCATTGACGGGCCTTGCGTCGAGGTCGGCCTGGCTGACGACCCCGGGCCAGAACACTGCGGCGCAAAGAACACCTGCCAGGATGGCGGCGGCTCGGTAGCTCCGCGCCGGCAGCCGTGTGTAGATGAGCCCGAGCACGGCCAGTGCGACCAGGGCTACCGGAAAGTTGACGAACACCAGGGCGCGGCTCAGCCCGCCTTCGATCCCGCTGCCCGACACGTGGTAGAGCTCGCGAGACGGGATGCGGCTGTAGGTGACCAAGACCTCTACGGTCACCACGGCGAACAGCATCCAGACGAGGACAATTTCGACTGGCAGCCCGCCGGCCTGTCGGTTTGCTGTCTGCAAGATCGGCCGCCTTCCAGGGTACGCTCGCGGCCGTGGAAGGTCTACTCCTGGGCTGGTTCGCGGAACACGGACGCGACCTGCCGTGGCGGCGGACGCGAGACCCGTACGCGATCATGGTCTCGGAGGTGATGCTGCAGCAGACGCAGGTCGAGCGCGTGATCCCGCGTTACCTCGCCTGGCTGGAGCGGTGGCCGACGGCTGCGGCGCTGGCAACCGCGTCGGCGGCGGACGTCATCCGCGAGTGGCAAGGGCTCGGCTACAACCGTCGCGGCCTGAATCTCCATCGTGCTGCGCGGAAGATCGCAGCCGAGGGTTGGCCCGATGATCTGACGGAACTGCCGGGCGTCGGCCCCTATACGGCTGCGGCGGTCGCGAACTTCGCGCTTGGCCGTGACGTCCTGCCGGTGGACACGAACGTGAGCCGCATCCGGGAACGGACGGGCCACCAGTTCTCGCCGGCAGCGGGTCAGGCGCTGATGGATCTCGGCGCGACAGTGTGCCTGGCGCGCATACCGCGCTGCGGGGTCTGTCCGCTGGCGCCGGCGTGTCCGTCCCGCGGCCGTCGCTACGAGCCGCTGCGCAAGCAGTCGCGCTTCGAAGGCTCGTTCCGCCAACGGCGTGCGCAGACGCTACGACTCGTTGCAGAGTCAGAGCGTCCGCTGAGCGACCTCGACCGCGAGGCTGTCGAATCGCTGGCCCGAGACGGCCTGGTCGAAGTCGCCCCCTGTGGAACGTTCGTCACACTTCCGTAGTGGTGTCTGACACCCAGCCGTGGCGAGAAGTGACAACACAGTGAAGCGCCTCCGTACAACGATTCCTTCGCAGGCGAGACTCTTTGGTGACGCGCACGGCACGGTGTCCGACACCCGGGACGTCGCCTTTGAGGGCACGTCTCGATTGCCGGCAGCGGCAGGCTTCCTAGCCGGCGGGAAAGCGCGCGGAGGCCAGAACGGTGGCGACCTCGGTCTCCGACCTCGCGAGATCCGGACCGCGCAGGCACGCCGACAGACCGTAGAACCCGCCCCTCGGGCGCGCCGCCCAGGTGAGGATCGCTTCGTCGCCGCCGAGCTTCCGGCAGCCCTCGAAGAGCATTCCGTTGGAGAGGAGAGCGATCCGTGCTGACCCACCGCCGATCATCGCCGGGATCCCGGGCAGGGCATCAAGGTTGAAGCTGGACGTGCCGCCCATGCGCCAGGAGACGAGGACTCCGTTCGGACGCAGAGACGACACGGGCGAACCACACACAACGGTCGTCCTTTCCCCTTCCGTGGTACTGGTGCACGGCTTGTGAAAAGGCTCGGTGCTCAACCAGATCATCGATCTCACGAACCCGCCGTCGCTTGACGTGAGCGCGCCCCAGGTTGCCGGATACCCGAAGCGAATCTGGGTCGTCGTCGAGCAGACGTAGCCGTCTGGAAGCGCAGGACACGGCCTCTTCGGCGGCACCTGGATCCAGCCGGCAGACGCGCCAGGCACGGCAAACACGCACGCCAGCGCGAGCAAGACGACGTCTCACATGCACTGAGACTCCCGGCGAAGCGCCGCGTTAGGGTGGCTGGGCTACGATCCGGACCATGACCGCCTCCATCTGGTTCTACCTTTTCCCGCTCTACATCCTCGGCGGCCTGCTGCTGGTGCTGGGGACGTTCGCGCTCCTCGGCCGCATCCAGGGCGGCCGCTACCTGAAGCCGATCATCAACTTCATGATGAAGCTGCCGCTCGTCGGACGGCTGATGAAGAAGGCGTCGCAGGCCGCGCTCGAGCGCCAGAACCCGGAGCTGGCAAGTGCCGTCAAGAAGCTCGAACGCTCGGGCGTCGCCCGGGATCCGATGCGCGCCCAGCAAGCGCTCTCACGGCTCAGCGCCTCCGAGCGCCAGGCCTACCTCGACGCAACCGCCGACCAGACCGAGAACATCGCCCAGAACCGCCAGATGCGCCGCCAGCTCGAGCGGGCCCGCAAGGGCAAGCGCCGCTAGACGCGGTGCCGTAGCCAGACGTTCGGCTCGACGTGGCGGCCGCGCCCGTCGCGCACGTACAGTGGCGCCAGCATCGCGGGGACAACGTAGTCGCCGTAGCGAACGAGCTTCACAACGACTCGACGAGCGCAACCGCCTGCGCCGCGAGACCTTCGCCTCGTCCGGTGAAGCCGAGCCCATCGGTGGTCGTCGCACGCACGTTCACCGGCGCACCGACGACGCCGCTCAAGGCGTCCGACATCTCCGTGCGACGGCGCGAGATGCGCGGCTCCTCGCCGATCAGCACACAGTCGGCATTCACGATCGCATAGCCCGCGTCCCGCACGCGTGCAACTGCGTCACGGAGCAGATCCAGCGACGAGATCCCGACAGGTGTCGACGAGTCGGACGGAAACAGCGACCCGATGTCACCGAGGCCCGCCGCCCCGAGGACGGCGTCGATCAACGCATGCGCGATCACGTCTCCGTCCGAATGGCCCGCCAACCCGCGCGGCGACTCGAACCCGACACCCCCCAAAACGAGCGGCACGCCGTCCTCGAACCCGTGCGCGTCGACGCCGATTCCCACTCGCAGGCTCATCCCAGCGGCTCCTGCCGCGCGTGGCGCTGCTCGAACACCGTCACCGTGTCGTAGCCCGCCGAACGCAGAAGCTCGAGCGCCCGCTCGAAGTCCCGCCCGACAACGTCCGGCGTATGCGCATCGGAGGCGAGCGTGACGGGAACGTCGAGCGCGCGACATGCGGCGAGAAACTCAGGGTGCGGATAGAGCTCATGAACCGGCTTGTGGAGCCCGGCGGTCGACACCTCCACCGCAACGCCGGAGTCGGCGATCGCAGCCACCACCGGCCCGTAGTCGAACGACGCCGCGCGCGCGCCGAAGATCTTCACGAGATCGGGATGCGACAGCGAGTCGAAGAGCCCGCTCCGCGCAGCAGCCGCGAGCGTCTCGAAGTACAGCCGCCACGCTTCCTCGACTCCCACCGCGTCGACCAGCCGAGGCTCGTCATCCACGCCCAGCGAGTCGATGTAGTGCAGCGACCCGAGCAGGTAGTCCCACGGATAAGGCGCCAGGAGCTCACGCGTCTCGTCCTCGCGGCCCGGCACGTAGTCCACCTCGAGCCCGAGCTTCACGGGCAGCCTGCGGCCGCGCGCCGTCACGACCGCCGAAACGTAGGCCTCGATGTCGTACACGCAGCGTTCCGTGTGGTACGGCACGGTCCACAACGAGCGCGTCTGCTTGAAGTAATAGATGTGCTCGGTGAACCCGATCTCGTCGACGCCGGCCTCGCGAGCCGATTCGACGAACGGATCGACCGCCGAAGTCTCGTGTGCGATCTCCCCACTCCCGTTCCGGAGATGCATGTGGTAGTCGACGATCACAGCAGCGCGGCGATGCGGCCGAGATCGGCGGCATCCGTGATCTTGATCAGCTTCGGGTCGCCCTCGACGACCTTGATGCGCCCGCCGCGCGCCTCGACCAAGGACGAACAGTCGGTCGCGACCGCCGCGTCTCCCTCGGCATAGGCATCACGCAGCACCGAAGCGACGAATGCCTGCGGCGTCTGCACCGCCCGCAGCTCGTCGCGATTCAGTGTCTCGACGATCCGGCCCTCATCATCGACACGCTTGATCGTGTCCGCCAACCGCAGTCCGGGCAACGCTCCGTCCCAGCCCTCGTTCAACGCCGTCAGCACCCGTTCGATCACCTCGTCCGACACCAAGGGCCGCGCCGCATCGTGGACGAGCACGACCGCAGCGTCTTCCGGCACTTCCGCCAGCGCCTTCGCAACCGACTCGCCCCGCGTCACACCGCCGGTCACGCAGGCGCTCACCTTGCTGCAGCCGAGCTCCTCGGCGAGGAGGATCGCAGGCTCCTCCCAGCCGGGAGGAGCGGCCACGACGATGAAGTCCACCCAGTCCGAATCGTCCAGACGCTTCAGGCTCTGGGCAAGCAGCGGCTCGTCGCCGAGACGCGCGAACGCTTTTGGACGATCGGAACCGAGCCGGTCCCCGCTACCCGCTGCAGCGAGGACTGCCCAGACGCTCACCTCGAGGAGGCGCGCGCCTTTGTCTTCGGCTTGGCCTTCGCCGCCGGTTTCGCCACGGTCTTGCGGGCTGCGGGCTTCGCTGAAGTCTTGGACGCAACCTTCGCGGGCTTCGCGGCGGTGGTCTTCTTACGACCGTTGGTGGTGCCGTTCGTGCTCCCGACGAGAACGCCGTCCAGCCACTCGGCAGCCTCCTCCTCGTCCATGTCCTTCGCGTACATCAGCTCGCTGGCCAGGATCTTTTTGGCCTTCACGAACATCTGCTTCTCGCCGGTCGACAGGCCCTTCTCGCTGTCACGCAGAGACAGATTCCGGACGACCTCCGCCAGTTCCAGGATGTCGCCGGTCTTCATCTTGTCGCGGTTGTGCTTGAAGCGGCGGTTCCAGTTCTTCGGCATCTGCGTGCCGCCACCCGTCAGCGCCTTGACGACGACCTTCACCATGTCCTCTCCGATCACCTTGCGCAGGCCAACGGCCTCCGCGTTCTCGGACGGGACGTTCACTGTCATGTCGTTGTGCAGGATCTTGATCGTCAGGTACTCACGCTTTTCGCCGAGCACCTCACGCTTTTCTCTCTTCACAACGGTGCCTGCTCCATGGTGGGGATACACCACCTTGTCGCCGATCTTGTACAAGCCCGCCCCTTTCCGTCCTTTTGTGACCGCGAAGCCGGCGGGTGATTCCGCCGGCCTAGGAGGACAAGTCTAGCAAAAGGCGCTGGAAATGGCCGCATTTTCGGGAAATCCCTGCTAACCGCCGATTTCACGGACTACCCGGCGGAGGATCGGCGCGCAGGCCGCCAGGATCACCGCCACGGCGCAAAGGAAGAGGAGCCCGCCCCGTAGGCTCGACGCCCCGGAAACCGCCCCGATGAGCGCGGGGCCGGCCACGAAGCCCAGATAGCCGAGGATCGCCACCGTCGAGAGAGCCGCGCCCCGGCCTCCCTCGCCCCCCACCCGTCCGGCCAGCCCGAAGAGAGTCGGCGCCGATAGGGCCAGGCCTCCGCCGGCGATCACGAAGCCGGCCAGGGCCACCGCGGCGTGCTGCGCCGTGGCGGCGACGGCGAGACCGGCTGCTGACGCAAGCCCGGCAAAGAGCATCCGCCCGGCGACGGACGGCCACTCCACCCTTTGCGCCAGGACACGGCCCGTCACCATCGCGCCGGCGAACAAGCCCGGCCCGAGTCCGCTGACCGCGGCGCTCGAATTCAGTGTCCGCTCCAGGAAAAGCGCGCTCCACGCTTCGAGCCCGCTCTCCACGAGGAATGCGAGCGCGAGCACGAGCCCGACGATGAGCAGAGGCTGCGCCAGACGTGCGCGCCGCTGCGGCGGGGCGAGTGGCGGATACGGCCCGAGGTTCGCGAGCGCCGCCAGCGCGGTGATCAGGCCGACGGCGGCCAGGATCCAGACCGGGTGCGCGCCGGCGTGTCGCAGCAGTCCGGAGCCGATGCCACCGATGAGGACGCCGCCGGAGAAGGCGGCATGGAGCCCGTCCATGATCCGGATGCCGCGCAGCGCCTCGAGCCGCGCGGCATGGGCGTTGATCGCGATGTCCAGCAGGCCGGTGCCGACCCCGATGACGGCCAGCAAGAGGACGAGCATCGGAACGGAGTGCGCGAGCCCGGGAAGCCATTCCACGGCGCCGAAGTAGAGGAGGAAGATCGGGACGAGCCGGGCGCCGAACACGTCGGCGAGCCGACCCGCCACGAGCATCGCCGGCAGCGCGGCGAGCGCGACGCACAGCAGCGCAAGCCCGAGCTGCGCGTCGCTCGCGCCCGTCGCCCGCTGGATCGCGGGTAGACACGCGGCCCACGAGCCCCAGAAGAGCCCGAAGACCGCATAGCCCGCGGCGAGGCCTCTCGCCCTACTCAGAGGTGCAGATACCGCTCGACGAGATTGTGCTCCTGTAGCCGGCGCAGGCCCTCTCGGATCTCGCGCGCGCGCACCGCGCCGACGCCGCCGATCCTCTCCAGATCGCGCTGGGACGCACGGACGATCGAGTCCAGGTCGCCGAGGTCGCCGACGACCTTCTTGACGACGGCGTCCGGGAGTCTCGGGATCCTCGACAGGATTCGGGAGCCCCGCGGCGCGACGCTGTGGTCAAGCGGGTTGACCTCGCGCGGGAACCCAAGCAGCTCGGCGAGACGCTCCGATTCGAGCAACTGCCGGTAGGGGAGCGCGTGCAGCCCCTCGAGCGCCAGCTCAGCTCGCGGGCCGGATCCATCGGCGTGGTAGTCGTGGACGACCAGCGCCCGCTCCGCGGGAACCTCGCCCACGAGCTCATTCAGCTGCATCCGGATCAGGCGGCCCTCGGCGCCGAGTTCGACGCAGTCACGCTCGATCTCCGCGGCCATGCGCGTCGTCATCTCCGCACGCTGAAGCACCACGAGCACGTCGTCGAGGACAACGGCGTTCTGGAACTCGAGCGCCGTCAGCCGCGTAAGCACCTGCTGGAGCCGCTGTCCATAGGTCTCGAGCGTGGCCAGCGCCTGGTTCGTCTTCCCGAGCACCTCCGGTACCGCGTCCAGCTGGTAGCGCGTCGGCCCCACGTAGACCGAGATCGTGGAGCGCTGCTGCGAGATGGAGATCACGAGCGCACCCGTCTGCTTGGCGACGCGCTCGGCCGTCCGGTGACGCGTCCCGGTCTCCTCCGACGGAATCGTGGGATCCGGCATCAGCTGCACGTTCGCGTAGGCGAGCTTCGACCTCGACGGATTGACGATGATCGCGCCGTCCATCTTCGCCAGCTCGTAGAGGAGCTGACCCGTGAACGGGACGTCGAGGCGGATCCCGCCCGAGAAGAGGAACGAGAGCTCGTTGGGGTCGCCGATCACGATCAGAGCGCCCTCCCGAGAGCGGATGATGTCGTCCATCCCCTGGCGGAGGTCGGTGCCCGGAGCGATCCGCCGGAGCGCGGCGAGCAGCTCCGGGTCACGCCGCGGATCGTCCTCCGACGGCGTGCGCGTGAAGCCCAGGGCGGCCTGTGCCTCGTGCATTCTCAGCAGTTTGCCAGTCTCAGCAACAGAGCTCGGGCTCCGGACCTGGATTTGGCGGCAGCCGACGGTGGGCGAGAAGCTAGCCGAGCCCGGCGGTGATGGCCTTCGGCAGGGTCTCCGCCTGCAGCACCTCGAGCTCGCGTCGCGTCGGGGGCGTGTCCGCGGGCGCGACGACCGTCTTCAGTCCGAGCTTCGCGCACTCCTCGAGCCGGCGCTCGGCCTGTGCGGCGGGACGCAGCCTTCCCGTGAGCCCGATCTCCCCGAACGCCGCGAGCGCTTCCTTCGTCGGGGAGCCCTTCGCTGCGGACGCAATCGCCAGCGCAACGGCGAGGTCCGCCCCGGGCTCGTCGATGCGCACACCCCCCGCGACGTTCACGAACACGTCTGTGCTGCCGAGCGCGATGCGCGCGTGCCGCCCGAGCACCGCGACGATCATCGCGAGGCGCTTGGGATCGACACCCGTCGCGACGCGGCGTGGCATCGCAAGATCCGACGGCGCGACGAGCGCCTGGATCTCCAGCAAGATCGGGCGCGTCCCCTCGAGCGCGCAGGCGACGGCGGAGCCGACCTCGCTGCCGGCGGCTCGCCCGAAGAGCTCGGACGGATCCGGAACGCCCACCAGCCCGGCGCCGGTCATCTCGAACACGCCGAGCTCGTTGGTCGAGCCGAACCGGTTCTTCGCGGCACGCAGGATGCGATGTGCGTGGTAGCGATCGCCTTCGAACTGGAGCACGCAGTCGACGAGATGCTCGAGGACGCGCGGGCCGGCGACCGAGCCGTCCTTCGTGACGTGGCCGACGAGGATGGTCGCGACGCCGAGCTCCTTCGCCGCGCGCATGAGCCGCGACGCCGCCTCGCGTACCTGCGCCACCGATCCCGGCGCAGAGCCGACCTCCGCGGAATACAGCGTCTGCACCGAGTCGATCACGCAGACGTCGGGCCGCTCGGCCTCGAGCGTCGCCAGCACCGTTTCGAGCTCGGTCTCCGCCAGGATCTCGACCTGCCCGGCACCCCCCAGACGCTCGGCGCGGAGCTTGACCTGCGCGACGGACTCCTCACCTGTGACGAGCAGGGCTCGCCGGTCCTTCGACATGGCCGCGAGCGCCGAGAGCAGGAGCGTCGACTTCCCGACCCCCGGCTCGCCCCCGACGAGCACGAGCGAAGCCGGCACGAGGCCGCCGCCAAGAACGCGATCGAACTCGGGAATGCCGGTGGGGATGCGCGCGGCCTCGTCGGCCTTGACGTCGACGAGCCGCAGCAGGGGTTGGGGTGGCGCCTTGCCTGTCGGGCCGCCGACGACGTCCTCCATGAGCGTCCCGAAGGCGTTGCAACCCGGGCACTTTCCGAACCAGCGGCCGGCTGTATAGCCACAGTCGGTGCAGGCGTAGTTGACGGCGGGCCTGGCCACCACGTCAGTCTAGGAGTCGGTCCCGACGGTAACCGCGCCGTTTGTGTGACGACTTACGCGGCGACCGCCCGATCGAGAGCGCCCGCGGCGGCTTCGCTGCGGCACACGACCTCGATCGAGTTCCCGTCCGGATCCTGAATGCGGGCGGCGTAATAGTCGCGGCTGAACTCGGCCCGGATCCCCGGCTCCCAACTTGACCGGGCTCCTGCTCCGAGCGCCTCGGCGTGAAACGCGTCGACAGCCTCCGGCTGGTCGACGCCGAGGCACACCTCGAGTGTGCCGGCGGCAGCGGACTCCGCCAGCCAGAGCGAGCTCGCGCTTCCCTCGCTGCCGAACCACGCCCGTCGCCCCGCCGGCCAATCGAGCAGCAGTGCGATACCGACTGGACGCAAGGATCCCTCGTAGAAGCGCTTGGCCGCCTCGTAGTCCCGCACGGGCAAGATCACGTGGTCGATACCCACGTGGACAGAATAGTACGATTGTTCTATTCTTGTCAAGTGCATGACGAACGCTCCGCAGGCAAGCCGTTCTAGAATCAGACGGACGTGCTAGAAACCAAAGGCCAGCGCACGCGCAATTCGATCCTCGAGGTCGCCGCGGCACTGGCGACCGAGGAGGGCCTCGATCCGCTCTCGATCGGCCGGCTGGCAGAGGCGACGCAGATGAGCAAGAGCGGGCTCTTCGCCCACTTCGGCTCGAAGGAAGAGCTGCAGCTTGCGACCGTCGAACACGCGGCCAAGCTCTTCGTCGCCGAAGTGATCGATCCGGCACGTGGTGCGCCCAAAGGGCTGGCGCGGACCTGGGCGCTCTGCGACCACATGATCGGCTACGCGGAACGGCAGGTCTTCCCAGGCGGCTGCTTCTTCGCCGCGACCTCATTCGAGTTCAACAACCGTCCCGGACCCGTGCGCGATCGCATCGAAGAGATGATTCGCTCCTGGCTCTCGTACCTGGAGCACGCCGTCGAGCAAGCGCAGGAGGCGGGTGAGCTCGACGCCACGGTCAGCGCACGGGAAATCGCATTCCAGCTGGACGCTTTCGCGCAGGCCTCCAATGCGCAATACCAGCTCTTTCGCGACCCGCAGGTCTTCGACCACGCGCGCCGCGCGATTCAGGAGCGCTTGGAGAGCCTCAGGCCCTAGAAGTGCACGTCGTCGAGGTCGTGCGCGTGGCGTGCGCGGAAGACCGAGAAGCTGAACGCCGATGCGGTGGCGGCAACGGCTATGACTTTTGCGATCGTCGGGACGTCCGCGGCGGCGCAGAGGAGCGGCAGGACAAGTGCGAGCCCGAGCTGCCAGAGCTGGAAGCTGAAGACGGGCTTGCTTCCGTCGGCGGCTTGCGCCTGCGTCCGTCCCGCGAAGAGCAAACCGAGGATCGCGACGAGGAACAGGATGGCGGCCATGTCTCCAAGATCGGCGCGGCAGGGCCGTCGCTCCATCCCTGGTCAGCGTGATCGAGAGTTACCGCGGGTTCGATAGACGATCGCGTCATCCTTCGGCACTGCCGTCATCGTTGCGGTGCTCGGGCGCGTTGGCAAGTTGACTCGCATGGACAGTGTCGTAGATTCGCACCGCACGCTCGACGCGATCCGCGCAGCCGGCTTCGATGTCAGCGAGTCAGCGGGTGCTAGTCAGCCGAGACTTCGTCTGAGTCGTCCCCGCCGGAAGCCACAGGCTCCTCCGGCGGAACCGTGACGACGTCCTCGGGCGTGACCTCGCCGGGAATCACCGTCATGTCGACTTCCTCGGTGTCGCCCTTGCGCGAGACGAGGATCGTCGAGCCGGGCTCGAGCGTTCGGCCGAGCACGAAGTCGGCGAGCGGGTCCTCGATCACCCGCTGGATCGCGCGGCGCAGCGGTCGCGCGCCCATCGCCGGGTCGTAGCCCTTGTCGACGAGCAGCTCCTTCGCCTCGTCCGTCAACTCGAGTGCGACCTCATGGATCGCCATCTGCTCCTTGACGCGCTTCATCTGGATGTCGACGATCGTCAGGATCTCTTCCTTCGTCAGCTTGTGGAAGACGATCACCTCGTCGATGCGGTTCAGGAGCTCGGGCCGGAAGACCTTCTTCAGCTCGCCCATGACCTTGTTCTTCATGT
>WNFX01002073.1_pt1 | contig 39183 bp, 27 predicted proteins | sample 5400111 | NCBI WGS metagenome assembly WNFX01 (sample SAMN13153363, study PRJNA577476) | soil metagenome | isolation source: 40 cm soil or saprolite under grassland replicate 1 | place: USA:California | collected 2016-06-15
CGAGGACTACGATTGGGCAGAGGGCGTTGCGGCGCTCAAAACACCCACCCTGATCATGGTCGGGGACGCAGACGGCTTGCGCATCGCGCATGTGGTGGAGTTCTTTGGTCTGCTCGGCGGTGGGAAGGCGGACGGCGACTTGACCGGTCTGCCGCCTGCTCAACTCGCCGTGCTTCCGGCCACCACGCATGTTGGCTGGGCCCCCCCGTATCATGGTATCATGACTCGCACCGACCTGCTCTTCCCGATCATCACGGAATTTCTCGATGCGCCCATACCAGAGGCGTAGTCGAGCCGGAAGCCGAGAAAATGAACCAGGATTGGGTCTCCATCCTTGCGGGGATTGTGGAAAAAGGATTGTTGCGAGGACACCTCGCGCTCCGTCAGGGGCGGCAGCCCCTGCACCCCGCTTTCCCCCGCAAGGAAATTTAAGGATAAGTGCCGAGGAGCTTTTCATGCCAACGCTTGCACCAGACTATATTTACACACCCCAGGGACTACAGGCCAACATGCTCGTCTCGCTAACCGCCGATGGGCGCATCGCTGCGATCGAGCGGCGGGAAGAGAGCGAGACACGCGATGAGCAGGTTGAGCATTTGCCGGACGTACTCCTGCTGCCCGGTTTTGTAAACGCGCATAGCCATGTCTTCCAGCGGGCATTGCGCGGGCACACGCATCGCCCGCTCTCGCAGCAGGACAGCTTCTGGACGTGGCGGCGCGCCATGTACACCGAAGCTCAGCGGCTCGATCCCGATATTTTGTACGCGGTGGCGCTCTCCACCTACCGCGAGATGTTGGCCGCCGGCTACACCAGCGTAGGCGAGTTTCACTATGTCCACCACCAGCCCGATGGACAGCCCTATGCCAATCCCAACGCTATGGCCGAGGCGGTGCTGCACGCCGGGCGGGATGCCGGTATACGCGTGGTCCTACTCATGACCGCCTACGCACAGGGAGGCTTTCAGCAGCCGGTGGAGGCGGAGCAGGGGCGCTTCTGTGACCGCTCTGTGGAACTCTATCTTGAGCGTGTCGAGACGCTGCGCGCGACCGGCGCACCTGTAGGCGTCGCTCCCCATTCGGTGCGCGCCGTGCCGGAGAACTGGTTCAGAATGATCTCTGCATATAGTCATGGACATAAGTTGCCGTTGCATGTGCATGCTGACGAGCAGGTGGCGGAGATCGAGCAGTGCCGGGCCGTGTATGGCTGTGCACCGATCGAGCTGATCGCGCGCTTCGATGCGCTGGGTCCCAGGACAACAGTTGTGCATGCCACACACGCCGATGCGAAGGAGCTTACGCTGCTGGCACAGTATGGCTGTACGGTTTGCGTCTGCCCCACGACCGAGGGTGATCTCGGCGATGGGATTGCGCCCTATGCCGAACTGCTGGCGAACGGGATTCCGCTCGCCATCGGTGCTGACAGCAACACGCGGCTCGATCCCATCGAAGAACTGCGTTGGGCTGAATACACCGCCCGCATGCGTTATCAACGTCGCCGCGTGCTGATCGCCGAGAAGATGGGCTCGCCTGGCCCTCTCCTGCTCGACTATGGAACGCGGCACGGCGCGCGCGCGCTGGGATTAGACACGGGGATAATCGCCCCTGGCGTGCTGGCCGATTTTGTCGCTATAGACCTCAAGCATCCCATGCTGAGTGGTTGGACGCCCACTGATTTGCTGGATGTGCTGTTCTTTGGCGCTTCCTCGGAGGTGGTGCGGCAGGTGTGGGTGCAGGGGAAGAGGGTGTTTGCCCGCTGAGGCGCTTCCCCTGGCACGGAGGTGGTCAATCGATAAGATATCTTGTCGGATCTTTGGGATCGATGAAGACGTGGATAAAGTCGCCTGCCCGGTAGTCTGGACGATCTGGAAAGATCTTCTCGAAGGTATAGGTCTTGTGGCTGTGGGGGTCGGTCCAGGTCGCCTTCAGACGCCAGACGGGTTCTTCCATTTCGGTGGCTGTGCGATCTTTGATCTGTATGACCCGTGCCTGCACCGGCTCGCCTTTGCGCCTGTACCACGCCTCACTCCTCAACCCTTTGAACAGGCCCGTTGAGATGAGAAGAAGTAGTGGTAAAGCCCAGAATGTTGCTCGCTTCATGTAGAGATTCCTCCTGCTACTTCGCATGAGATAACGTGCTGATGTAAGTGTATCATTTCGTGTGAGTTTGAGATAGAGATGAAAGGTTCTCTTACTGCGTTATTCATACTAATGTGCCATCCAACCATGCTGGTACACAATAATTGACGTAAGACAATGGAACGTCTATAATCCTGAAAGATATGACCCGGTAAATAGAGGCGGCATGGCATTTTTGTCTAAATATCAAGACGGCTGCATGCATGAAAAACTGGAGGAGAAAAATATATTTTATGACTCAGACTACGAAAGACAAAGAGAATAATAATACGGCACCGAGAAGAGGGCGTCCCGGTCAGCGCCAGCAGGAGCGCCTGGAACGCCTGGCGCGGCGGCAGCGCAGGAGACAGATACTTCTCTCCACGTCGATCGCTGTTGTGCTCATCGCGCTGGGCACATTTGGCTTTATAGAATACCAGCAACTCATGGCCCAGCAACAGACAGCGGCGCAGAAACTGAGCAACCAGCACGCGACCGCTACGGCAAAGGTCGTCCAGCCCACGCAGACCGTTGAGGCCAGGGCCACCGCCACGGAGGCGCCGCACGCGACGGCTACAGCGCTGGCTCAGGCAGTATTGACGGCCACCTCCGGTTCTCCCACGCCAAAGGCAGGTCCGTCCTCTCCGCCCAGGGTAAGCGGGACTCCCGTCACCACCTCGGATGGCCTCAAATACCTGGATATCAAAGAGGGGACAGGCGCGACCGTTAAGCAGGGCAGCACCGTGCAGGTGGAATATACCGGCTGGATCGCGAAGACAGGCAAGAAGTTCGATAGCTCCTACGATCATGGTGGCGCGCCCTTCTCGCTCGCAAACGTCGGCCAGGCGCAGATCATTCAGGGCTGGAACGAGGGATTGATAGGGATGAAGGCTGGTGGCACACGCCGCCTGTATATTCCCGCTTCTCTTGGATACGGTGCGCAAGGGAGTCCGCCCGTTATACCGGCCAATGCTGCACTGATCTTTGATGTCACAGTATTGACAGTCCAATAGGGGGAGACGCGGTTTCGCAATTTGCCCTCTTTTTCCCTTGACACTTAGCCGAAATATAGAGTATACTCTTAGCAATTTGAGACAAGTTCCCAGGTTATTGAAGCTGAGTAAAGGCGCGGTATCATCATGGGCTTAAAAAGGAAAACACGAAGAATACTGGACATATCGCCGTTTTTCCTTTTCTCGCATGACGGGCCCGGTGCCATTTCAAGGAAGCATCTTTCTTCCTCATCCCACTGATTCAAGGGGTGAGGAATTTTTTTTAACATAAAATGGTCGTTTGCTTGCTTACCGGGCTCTCGGCTACATATTCAGTGCCGTATTGCTCTCTGACCAGGATATGAGAAAAGGACGACCAGTCAAGCTGTTGTTAGTTATGTGTATGCTGTAAATAGGCCGATGTGAGCTTTTGGTGGCCCACATCAATGAAAAGAAAGTGGGAGAATTTTCTTCATGACTCAGGTAACACTGTCTGCCCGGCAGGATGTACTGCAAGCGATCAATGGAGATTACAGGGGGAAGGACATCGTCTCTCTTGAACAATTCTCTGCGGATGATCTGCACATTCTTTTTACATTAACCCGGTATATGAAGCGTATCGTGCTAAACAACGAACCTTCGCAACTGCTTGCCGGTCAGCTTATCTCACTGCTATTCTTTGAGCCGTCCAGCCGGACGTTTGGATCGTTCGCGGCTGCGGTGAAGCGATTGGGTGGGCAGACGCTCGAAATGCAAAATCCTGAGACGGTCTCTTCCATCTATAAAGGAGAGTCGTTCGAGGATACCATTCGCGTCTTCGAAGCCTACTCCAACGCCATCGTGCTGCGTCACTACCAGGTTGGTGCGGCCCGGCGCGCGGCGTATGCATCCGAGACGGTGCCGATCATCAACGCGGGCGACGGCAACAACGAGCATCCCACGCAGACCCTACTCGATCTATACACCCTCTACGAGCGCTTCGGGCGGCTGGATAATCTCTGCGGGCTGCTGGTGGGCGATCCCCTCAATAGTCGCGCGCTGCACTCACTAATACGTGGGCTCTCGCTCTTCAAGCACAATACGGTCTACCTGCTCTCACCGCGCCGCCTGCGCCTCACGCGCGACGATTACGTCCACCTGAGTTCAAAGGGCGTGACGATTGTGGAGATCAGTAGTGAGCGGGAGATCCCCAGGGAGTGCGATTTCTGGTACTGGACGCGCATCCAGCGCGAGCGGCTGGCCTCAGCGGAAGAGTACGAGAATGTGGCACAGGAGACCTTTGTAGCCACGCCAGAACTGCTGGCAAAGTACGCGTGCAAGGATATGATCCTGATGGACCCCCTGCCGCGCGTAGGCTCGGTTGATCCAGCGGTAGACACTGATGAGCGGAGCGTCTTCCTGCGCTCACAGATCCGTAACGGTCTGTACACGCGTATGGCCCTGCTCGCATTGATGCTCAATAGAGCGTCGTGATAACTGCGGGGAATGTCGGGTGTGCATAATTCTTATAACTATTGTTTCGCCAGAGTATTCAGAAAGGCGTAGAAGAAAATAATGATCGATAGTTTGCAAACCGCGTGGAAGAGTACGCTGCTTGAAGATAGAGATAGGGATGCTTGCCCGGTGCAGGGGAGGCTGGTGTTGGAGGATGGCACGACGTTCGAGGGCACGTCGTTTGGTTATGAGGGCGCGACCTCCGGCGAGGTCGTCTTCAGCACCGGCATGGTCGGCTATCCAGAGTCCCTGACCGACGCGTCCTTCGGGGGCCAGATCCTGGCGCTGACCTACCCGTTGATCGGCAACTACGGCGTGCCGGAACCTGCCTTGTGGGAGAGCGACGCCATCCAGGTCGCGGGCCTGATCGTCTCCCAGTACATCGATACGCCCTCGCATGCGCAGAGCACGATGACGTTGGGAAGCTGGTTGCGGCAGCAAGGGGTGCCCGCGCTTGAAGTCAAAGATACACGCCAGCTCACGCGCCACATACGTACGCGCGGCACGATGGCGGGGAAGATCATATTCGATAGCGACATTCCTTTCCAGAATCCCGACACGGAGAACATGGTGGCACGCGTCTCTACACGGCGTATCACGCAGGAGGGCGACGGCCCTATCACGATAGCCCTGCTCGATTGCGGCGCAAAGCGCAATATCGCGCACGCGCTGGCCGCCAGAAACGTGCGCGTCGTCACCGTGCCCTGGGACTACGATCTCTTCGCGCCGGACAACGCCATTGCATACGACGGCATCCTGATCTCCAATGGTCCAGGCAATCCAAAAATGGCGCAGAAGACGATCGCGACGGTGCGCAGCGCGCTCGATCACCGCGTTCCCATGCTGGGCATCTGTCTGGGCCATCAACTGCTCGCCCTGGCGGCTGGTGGCGACACATACAAGCTCAAATATGGACATCGCAGTCAGAACCAGCCCTGCCTGCTGCAAGGTACGAAGCGCTGTTACATCACGACGCAGAACCACGGTTTCGCCGTCGGGACGCTGCCGCCGGATTTTGAACCCTGGTTCGTCAACGCCAACGATGGCAGCAATGAAGGGATGCGGCACCGCGCACTGCCGTTTCTCTCCGTGCAGTTTCATCCCGAAGCCGCGCCCGGACCAACCGACACAGAATGGATTTTCGACGATTTTTTGCAGCATGTGATGGAGCAATGACCGTGAAAACATTTCATAAAGTGTTGGTGTTGGGAGCAGGAGCCTTGAAGATCGGACAGGCCGGAGAGTTCGACTACTCCGGCTCCCAGGCGCTCAAAGCCCTGAAGGAAGAGGGGATCAGTACCGTTTTAGTCAATCCCAACATCGCGACCATTCAGACATCGAAGCTGCTCGCGGACCAGGTCTACTTTCTGCCTGTGACCGCCTTCTTCGTAGAGAAGATCATCGAGAAGGAGCGGCCCGATGGCATTCTGCTCTCCTTTGGCGGGCAGACGGCGCTCAACTGCGGCATCGAGCTGTACCGGCAGGGCGTGCTCGAAAAGTACGGCGTCCAGGTGCTGGGCACGCCGATCTCCGCGATCGTCCTGACCGAGGACCGGCAGGAGTTCGCGCAGCATCTGCACAGCATCGCTATTCCGACGCCGCAGAGCAGGAGCGCAGATACCCTTGAGGAGGCGCTGCACATCGGCGAAGAGATCGGCTTCCCGGTCATGGTGCGCGCGGGCTATGCTCTGGGCGGGCAGGGGTCGGGGATCGCGGATGATCGCGAGGCGCTTGCGCATATCGTCGGCGGCGCGCTGGCATTCGCTCCCCACGTCCTGATCGAGCAATACCTGCACCACTACAAAGAAGTCGAGTACGAGGTTGTGCGCGACGCTTATGACAACTGCATCACCGTCTGCAACATGGAGAATATGGACCCGCTGGGCATCCACACGGGCGAATCCATCGTCATAGCGCCGAGTCAGACGCTCACCAACACCGAATATCACTTGCTGCGCGCCGCCTCCATCAAGATCGTCAGGAGCCTGGGCATCGTCGGCGAATGCAACGTGCAATTCGCGCTGCATCCAGCGACCTCGGAATACTACGTCATCGAGGTCAACGCGCGCCTATCGCGCAGCTCGGCGCTTGCCAGCAAGGCTACGGGCTATCCGCTGGCCTACGTTGCCGCGAAGCTCGCCCTGGAGTACGCGCTCACCGATCTCACCAACCGCGTCACCGGCGTCACCCGCGCCTGCTTCGAACCCAGCCTGGACTACCTCGTCGTCAAGATACCGCGCTGGGACCTGGAGAAGTTCAAGGGCGTCGATGTGACCATAGGCACCGTCATGAAGTCCGTCGGCGAGGTCATGGGCATCGGTCGCACCTTCGAAGAGGCGTTCCAGAAGGCGATCCGCATGCTAGATCTCGACTTCGAGGGCGCGACCTCCGAAAAGATCTTCGCCAATAGCGAGAGCATGGCCGAGATCTTTCTCAGCCACCTCTACACCCCGACGCCGAAGCGCGTCTTCGCCCTGGCCCTGGCGCTGCGCAACAACGTGACCGTCGCGGAGATCGCGGAGATCACCGGCATCGACCCCTGGTTCCTGGCGCGCATCCAGCACATCGTAGAGGTGGAGCAGGAACTTGAGGCTGACCAGGATCTCTCCGCCGCGCGCCTGCTGGCCCTGAAGCAGATGGGTCTCTCCGACAAACGCATCGGCGAACTGACGGGCAGGACGGGACTGGAGGTCCGCGCGCTGCGCAAACGCCTCGGCGTCCTGCCCTGCGTCTTTCAGATCGACACCCTCGCCGCCGAATTCCCTTCCGACACCAATTATCTCTACATGACCTATAATGGGCGACATTCAGACGTCGATCCGAGCGGTGACGAGGGCGTTGTGGTTTTAGGGTCGGGTCCTTATCGCATCGGCAGTTCCGTCGAGTTCGACTGGACCAGCGTGAGCACCGTAGAGGCGCTAAAAAAGTATGGCAAACGCTCGATCGTCATCAACTGCAATCCAGAGACCGTCTCGACCGACTACGACACCTCGGACCGGCTCTACTTCGAGGAGTTGACCTTCGAGCGCATCGCCGACATCTGCGAGTTCGAGCAGCCCCACGGCGTCGTTGTCTCGGTCGGTGGGCAGACTCCGAACAACCGCGCCAGGGCGCTGCAGCAGTACGGTTTCTGCCTGCTGGGCACCGACGCTGTGAATATCGATCGCGCCGAGGACCGCAACAAGTTCTCCGCCTTGCTGGACCGGCTGGGCATCCGGCAACCCGCGTGGAGCAGCCTGACCGATCTCGATGACATGAAGAGCTTTGCCGCGCGCGTCGGCTACCCCGTCCTGGTGCGGCCATCCTACGTGCTCTCCGGCAACGCCATGAACATCTGCAACACGCAGGAAGAATTGGAGCAGTACACGCGCGAGGCCGCCGCCGTCTCGCCTGAGCATCCCGTCACCGTCTCCAAATTCTTCCAGAAGGTCAAGGAGATCGAGCTAGACGCCGTAGCACAGCGCGGCAGGGTCAAAGCGCATATCATCGCCGAGCATATCGAAAACGCGGGCGTCCACTCTGGCGACGCGACCATCGTCCTGCCGCCCCAGACGCTCAACACAGAGACCATCGGCAAGATCGAAGCGGTCGGGCGCGCCATTGCCGAGGCGCTGAACATCACCGGACCCTTCAACATTCAGTTCCTGGCGAAGGATAATGAGGTCTACGTCATCGAAGTGAACCTGCGCGCATCGCGAACGTTCCCCTTCATCTCCAAGGTCACAGGCGTCAACTTCATCGAGTTATTCGTAGACGCCCTCTTCAGCGAGAACGTCCCCGCCGTCGTCATTCCCGAGCTGGCCTTCACAGCGGTCAAGGCACCGCAGTTCTCGTTCTCGCGCCTCACCGGGGCCGACCCGATCCTGCGCGTCGAGATGGCCTCGACCGGCGAGGTAGCGTGCTTCGGCGAAGATCTCGAAGATGCCTACCTCAAAGCAATCCTCGCCACGGGCGGCACCATTCCGCGCAAAGGCATCTTCATCAGCCTGGGCGGCGACGACAAGAAGCAGACCTTCCTGGAAAGTGCTCGCCTGTTCCCTACGCTCGGCGTCCCGCTCTACGCCACGGAGAAGACCTGCGCCTTTCTGCAGCAAAACGGCATTGCAGCGACGATGCTCTACAAGATCCACGAGCAGCGCTCGCCCAACGTCCTGAACTACTTCCGCGATGGTAAGATTGACCTGGCGATCAACGTCGTGGACTGGCACATTGAGAAGGAGGTCGACGACGATTACGCAATGCGCCGCTACGCCGTCGACCACAATATCCCATTGTTTACCAAAATCAAGCAGGCGCGCCTCTTCATCAAGGCGCTGGTAGAGAAGGATCTGGCGACGATCCCCGTCAAGTCGTGGAACGAGTATTGATTGTTTCAATTTCAGTAGGGGCCCGCCTTGCGCGGGCCCTTAGGCGAGGAAAGAACGTGATGCCAATAGGCCCGCGTTTAGAAAGGAGCATGACGAGTATGGCTGAAGAAGTACTGATAGGATCGATCGTGCTGCCGGAACGTGTGATGCAGGGGACGCTCCATGTCGTTGACGGCAAGATTGCGCGTATTGAAGAGGGCTTTGCGGAAGGTAGCTACACATACGATTTTCGCGGCAAGTACCTGCTGCCGGGGCTGATCGAAGTACACGGCCATCTGCGCGAACCTGGACTCGACTACAAAGAGGATATTCCGCACGGCTCGCGAGCGGCACTCGCGGGCGGCTTCACCACGATCTTCGATATGCCGAACACGAAACCGCCCACAACCACGGTAACACGCGTCGAAGAGCACATACAGCGCTACAGCGGTCGCTGCTACACAGATTTCGCCATCAACATGGGTACCTCGCTTGAGGATATCGACGAACTGAAGAGGGTCGAGCGCGAGCGCATCACCTCCGTCAAGATCTTCGCCGCCGGGCACGCCACGACGCCCACGACGATCGGGCGCATCAGCGATATCGCACGCGTCTTCGCGATCCTGGGCGAGCGGGGCATCATGGCACTCATCCATGCCGAGAATCAGGAGCTCGTTGATTACTTCACACATCAGTATCGCGACGTTCTGGGACGGCACGATCCCTATGCCTGGGGCGAGGCGCGCAACGGATGCGTCGTGCTGACCTCGGTCCTGGAGATGATTGCGCTGGCGAAGCAATTCGGCGTCAAGCTCTACCTGCTGCACCAATCCACTGCCGAGGAGTTCGCGGCGATCGAGTTTGGACGCACGCTCGGTGTCGATGTCTACGGCGAGGTCACCACGGTACACCTGGCCTTCAGCAGCGCCGACTACAAGGAGCGGGGCAACCTGATCAATATCTCGCCCGCCCTGCGCACTCCCGACGTGCAGGAGAAACTGTGGCAACTACTGCGCGCCGGGAAGATCGATACTGTGGCGACCGATCACGCGCCGCACACGCTGGCCGAGAAGCGGCGCGAGAGCGTCTGGGACGTATCATCGGGCCTGCCAGGTTTTCAAGAGGCGCTGCCGCTGTTGATCAGCAACTGGGTGCGGCGCTTCGGGCATGAGACCCTGGAGGAGGGGCTGGTGCGCATCGGGCAGGTCACATCGCGCAATATCGCACGCATCTTTGGCTTCGAGCAGAAGGGCGGATTAGAGGTGGACAAGGATGCAGATATCGTCGTCGTCGACACGCGGCAGCTCTGGCACGTGGGGCACGACGACCTGTTCACGAAAAATAAGTGGTCGGCGTGTGAAGGGATGGAACTGATCGGACGCCCGGTCACAACGTTTCTGCGCGGACAAAAGGTGTATGCGCATGGGGAGGTCATCGGTGAGGCGCAGGGAGAGCATATAGAAAGGGAATAGTGATGAACGATCCGAAAGTTATGCGGTTATTCACCCAGGCCGGCGCGATTATCAGCGCCAGTCACTTTGTGTACAGTTCCGGTCGGCATAGCTCGGTCTATGTCAATAAGGACGCCCTGTACCTGCACACCAATATCGTCGCGCAGCTCTGCGCACTGATGGCGCGACCGTACAATGCGCAAGAGGTTGATGTCGTCGTTGGACCGGTGCTGGGCGGCATCGTGCTGTCGCAGTGGGTCGCGCATGCGCTCAACGAATGCCGCTCCACAGGTGAGACGCTGGCGGTCTACGCGGAGAAGGAGAGCGACGGTCCAGACAAAACGTTCGTCTTTCATCGCGGCTACGATCGCTATATTGCTGGTAAGAATATCCTCGTCGTCGAGGATGTCTTGACGACCGGCGGCTCCGCCCGCCAGGTGATCGAGGCCGTGCGCAGACATGGAGGCAACGTTATAGGACTGAGCGCGTTATGTAATCGCGGCGATGTACAATCCGCCGCTGTGGGGAATGTGCCCATCCAGCAACTGGTGACGATCGCGCTGGAGACCTTTGCCGAGGAGGATTGCCCTTTCTGCCAACAAGGGGTGCCGGTTAACACAGAACTGGGCAAAGGGAGGGCATTTCTGGCGCGGCGCTTGTAGCAGTGAAAGAAGGAAACCATGAAATTTATAGAGAAATTGTTAGCGGCCTCACGCGAGAATAACAGTTTGCTTTGTGTAGGATTGGACCCTGAGCCGGTGCGCTTTCCACCACAGTATCTTGGCGAGCCTGCCGAGGAGTCGGTCCTGCGCTTTTGCCAGGACATTATCGATGCCACGGCTCCCTACGTCTGTGCCTTCAAGCCGAATGTCGCATTCTTCGAGGTAATGGGAGCGCGCGGAATGGATGTGTTCCAGGAAGTAATCAAGGCGATTCCGGCGCATATTCCTGTGATCGTAGATGCCAAGCGTGGCGACATTGGCAATAGCGCGCACAACTATGCGTCGGCCTTCTTCGATACCTATGGCTGTGATGCCTTGACGGTCAATCCATATCTCGGGCGAGATAGCGTCGAACCCTTTCTGGCGCATCGCGATAAGGGCGTCTTTCTGCTGTGCCGCACCTCTAATCCGGGTGCGCGCGACTTCCAGAGCCTGCTCGTGCAGGATGCCGACGGCACGGTAAGGCCATTGTACGAGGTGGTCGCGCAGCAGGTACAGGAATGGGGGGACAATTGCGGCCTGGTTGTGGGGGCCACATATCCCAGAGAACTGAGGAGAATTCGGGAGCTCTGTTCTGATCTGCCACTTCTGATTCCAGGGGTGGGCGCGCAGGGCGGCGACCTGACCGCATCGGTCGCTGCGGGCGTAGATGCTCGGGGCGAAAAGGCGATCATTGCAGTTTCGCGCGCAATTTTGTATGCTGGTGATGGTGCTGAGTACGCCAGCGCTGCCGGGAAGGCGGCGCGCTCGTTCCGCGATCGTATCAACAAAGCAAGAAGCGGACAACTGTGAAATAGGGGCCTTGATGAATCTACAGACCGAACTGGCGCCGCGTCACAAAAGCGGGCTTTTGCTGCGCAACCCGGTGCTCACCGCGTCGGGCACTTTCGGCTTCGGCATGGAGTACGCGAAGATCGCCGAAATCCAGCGCTTAGGAGCCATTATCTGTAAAGGGACGACACTGCATGCGCGAAGCGGCAACGGACAGCCGCGCACGCTTGAGACAGCGGCGGGGATGCTCAATGCCATCGGATTGCAAAATCCAGGCATCCGTGTCGTCGTGGAGCGCTTTACCCCGCTCTGGGCGAACTGGCAGACGCCGGTCCTGGTCAATATCGCCGGCAACACGATCGAGGAGTTTGTGGAACTGGCTGAACGGCTGGAGGGGGTTGCGGGCGTCGCCGGTATCGAGATGAACGTATCGTGCCCCAATGTGCATCGTGGGGGCGCGGTATTTGGTTCAAGTCCAGAGATGGTCGCCGACGTAACGGCGGCAGTGCGGCGCGCAACGACGCTGCCCCTCATCGTAAAACTCTCGCCCAACACCGGCGACGTGCGCCCCATGGCTGTGGCGGCGGCGGAGGCGGGCGCTGATGCCGTTTCGCTAATCAATACAATAACGGGCATGAGCATCGATGTGCGAGCACGCCGCCCGGTGCTTGGCAATGGGACGGGTGGCCTCTCGGGACCAGCGATCAAACCGATCGCGCTGCGCATGGTCTACGAAGTAGCCACCGAACTGCGCTCTTCACATCCACACGTTCCTATCGTTGGCCTGGGTGGCATCTGCACAACGAACGACGCGCTCGAATTCCTCATGGCCGGCGCGTCGGCGATCCAGGTGGGAACGATTAACTTCATCAATCCGCACGCGGGCGTCGATATTATCGAGGGGATCGAGGCGTTTCTGCGCGCTGAGGGCGTGGAAGATGTGAAGGATATTATTGGCGTGGCTCTGCCCTGTTGAAAAGGCATCACCTGTTCACAGGGGTACCGCACAAGGTGTCACAAGTGTCACATTGCTCGTGAAGCGGCCTGTAGAGCTGGCTCACAATGTGACACCTCCGAAAATGAGGGTGTCACAATCGTCACATTGCCCCTTGCTATCTCTACATCCCTGTCAATCCTCTTTGGGATATGTCAACATGACAATGGATATCCGCGCTTGTCTTTGGGATATCCCAACGTCCAATGCGATATCCGCTCAAGGGGGGTATATAGGGTGTCACAATCGTCACATTGTGAACCCGCTCCACAGGCCGCTTCACGGGCAGTGTGACGATTGTGACACCCTGTACACCCCTGGCCTGGTCAGAGGATGTCCTCCGACCTCTCTCAGGCAAATCTGATAGGAGTCGTCGTTCATCAGGGCACCATCGAGTTATATGTAAATCGGCAACTGCTAAGGAGTGTCAGCGATAGTACTTACACACATGGTCGCATAGGCGTCCTCGCCGGAAATAATGGTAACTCTGCTGAGGCCATGTTTAGCAATGCAAAAGTGTGGGCGCTATAGTTTTATGTGCGATTATCGGGTAGAGATGTCAACATCTGGATTGCTCCAATCGACGCTCAGGAAGCTGGCACCTCTATTATCCAGACAGGCATAAAAAGTCGAGAATTATTGTCCGTTGCCGTATTCAGCCTGCAGCGGCCCGGCAACCTCCTCGGCCAGGCGATGTACGATCCCCTCTGGATATGGATATCTCAGGTTCAGGATCAGGTGATTGGCACCGGCTTCGATGTAGCTCTGTGTCGTAGTGCGTACCGCGCTCAGATCGGCGGGATTAACAACGAGTTGCACGGAGCGCGCAATCTCGGCGGGATCACGGCCAATGGCGGCGCAGTGTCCATCCAGGACGGTGTTTTTGTGTTGGAATTCCTCGGTTGAGCCGCCGGCGAAGTTCCATACACTGGCGTACTGGGCCACGATGCGCAGGGTGAGCTGTTCACCGCCGCCACCGATAACGAACGGCGGGTATGGTTTCTGCAGCGGCTTGGGTTCGCAGCGCGCCCCCTGCAACTGATAATACTTGCCATCGAAGTCGGTGACGGTCTGCGTCCATAGTAGCTTGATCACCTCGCACGCTTCGCCCAGGCGGCGGATGCGCTCTCCAGGCTTATAGAGGGGGATACCGTAAGCCGTGTGCTCCAGTTCGTTCCAACCCGCGCCGATGCCGAAATCCAGGCGACCCTGCGAAACGATATCGACGGTCGCAGCCATATTCGCCAGCACAGCGGGATGCCGGTATGTATTGCCCGTGACCATAAGGCCCACACGGAGGCGCTTCGTCAGCGTCGCGTAAGCCGATAGCAACGTCCAGCCTTCGAGGCACGGACCGGTCGGATCGTTGCCCAGCGGCATAAAATGATCGAAGAGCCAGGCGTGCTCGATGACCGGTATCTGGTCGGCCTCCAGCCAGACACGGAGCATGTCCTCGTACGTCGTGTTCTGAGGGGCGGTCTTAATACCAAAACTCAGGCGTCTCTTTTCCATTGCATCCTCTTTGTGACTAAATGCGGTCCTGCGGCTCGAAGCCGAGGATACGCAGCACATTACTCATCGTCTGCGTTGTCGCCTGCACGAGCAGGGCGCGGAACGTTTTTACCGTCTCATCAGTTTCTTTGACGATCGGTGGGGTGTGCTCATAGAAATCGCTGAAGTGCGCCGCCAGCTCGTATGCGTAGGATGCGAGCATGTTGGGCGCCGTCTTCTCGCTTGCGTCTGCCAGTTGGCGCGGGTAGGCGTCGATGTGGCGCAACAGTTCCCACTCGCTCTGCTCCAATTGGACCGGGAGCTGCTCAAGTCGCTCGGGAAGGACATCGCCGGAGTCCTGTAGGCGGCGCTGAATACTGTTGGCGCGCGCGTAGGCGTACTGCAAGTAGACGCCGGTATCGCCGTTGGGGCGCAGCGCCTCATCGATGTCCAGGGCAATAATCTGTTGCAGGCTGAAGCGAATCATAAAGTAGCGGATCGCCGACGCGGCCAGCGCGGAGGCGGTCTCCTGCGTGATCTCAGGCTTGCCATCCTGGCGGCGCACCTCAAGCATGCGCGTCGTGGCCGCGTTGATCAGGTCGTCGGCCTTGATCTCGATCCCCTTGCGGCCCGACATCGGGTAGAAATCGCGTTTGTCGGAAGTATCGACGCCCAGGCTTGCCGCAGTTCTGGCGGAGAGCGTCACCACCTCGTAGCCCAGGTGCTGTGAATTATCGGCCTGCTCAACGTAGCCCAGGCGACGCAGGCTTTCGTAGACGACCTGCTGGAGGTAGGATTGGCGTACGTCGATCACGTTGATTACGCGCTTAGCGTGACCGAAGCGCTTTGGGTTGGCCTCCTCGTTGGCCGGAGTCTTGTTGTCGGGTGTGCGCATCGTCCACAGCTTGCGTCCGTCGTGCTGAATGCCCCAGGGCACGAAGCTGAAATCGACGCCGATCTCGTCGGCGAGTCCGAACTTCCAGAGCTGGTACGCGATATCTTTGGCCGTGTAGGTTGCGGTCCCATCGCTTCTGACGAGGATCTTATCGCTACTGCGGTCGCCCTCGCTGGTCTGCGTATCGCCCTCACCGAAGGGGAGAATCCAGCAGCCGGCGGCGGGTCCGGTCTCAGGCTTCTCCAGGAGGTTGCGGTCGCGTAGCATCTCGAACGTCTTTCTCCACAGTCCCGCATGCAGGAGCACGGACTCCCAGGTGAGCAGGTCGTAGGAGATATTGAGGCGCGACATCGTGTTGAGATGCGCCTGGACGATCTGGCGCGAGATCTCGGCGGCGAGCAGTGGATAATCGGGGCCGGTGGCTGGCTCGTCGCCATGTTCGATGGCGCGTAGAACGGTTCTGCGCAGCTCCAGCGCCTCGTGCCCCGACTCCGATTCTTTGTCTTCGTAGAGCCTACCGACGGCGACGTAGACGCGCGAACAGAAGTAGTCGAACGACTCCCCTGGCTGCTGCTCGTTTCCCTCGGGCATCTGCAACTTGCCCTGATGGATCAGCGTAAATCCGACGACGACATCGGCGACCTGGACGCCCGAATCGTCGATATAGTTGTCGGCCTCGATCTGGTATCCCTGAGAGCGCAGCATGCGTACAACCGTGTCACCGATACAGGAGTTGCGTAGGTGGCCGACGTGCGCGGCCTTGTTGCTATTGATATTGGTATGCTCGACAATCACCTTTGTGCCTATGCCGCTCTCGCTCAGTCCGAAGTCGGGACCGGCCTCCAGCACGCGTTCGATGATGGTTCTGCCAACCTGGACACGGTTCAGGCGGAAATTGACGAAGCCAGGCTTCGTCGCCGTGATCCCCTCGATGGCGGAGGGTTGCATGTCTTTCAAGATGACAGTGAGCGCCTCGGCGATCTGTAGTGGAGGACGTCCCAGTTTGTTCTTGGACCAACCCATGACGGGCATCGAGTAATCCCCGAAGCTGCTCTGGGCCGAGAAACGCAGGTCGATGGGCAATTTCTCTATATCGAATGATATCTCTTCTTGCTCAAGATAAGTCGTCACGGCTCGTTTCACCAGCGCCGTGAGGTAGTCATAAAAATCTTTGGGTGCGGACTCGGACATGTGCTGTGCCTCACTGATAACGGTCATTACAATGCTTTCCTCTCTTCGATCCAAACTATTGTGACTTACTATAGCGTAGCACACGCGGATGGTCAAGCGTCTGATCCATTGCATTTCTCCGGCAAGCCCGCGAGTGACAGTACTCTATCGGCGAGCGCCGGTCGGTTCCATCACACAACTGAAAGGCATGACATTGCCGGGATTGTCGGGTAAGATAAGAATAGGGAAAAGAAATCAGGCGGAAATTTTCTGGAGGTGTACATCATGTTAGCTTCTGTACTGCAAGACGGTCTGAAAATGACTGTTACCCCCGGTTTTTCCTGGGACGAAGAGACGCATGTATTCAGAGGCCCGGTCCTGTATGGCGATGAGATTCTCACGCTCTGTGTGACCCGAGAGCGCATGCAGCGCTCGATCAACAGTAGCCTGGATGCCGACGAAGATATCGAGGTGCTCTTCGATCCGGCGTACTGGGTTGCAGAGGCTGAGCGCCTGCACGTGCCCGAAGTCTACTTCGAAGATGAAGACGATCTGGGGCCGGAGGATCTACCAGAATAGTGGCGGAGAACTCCCCGCCACTAAGCAAACGGGCGCTACGAAAGGTAGATGCCCGACCAATCGCCGAAGTAAAGTCCATTGCCGTTAAGCGTCACGCCATGCACAGAAGGGGGAATGACCGCCGTGAGCGTCTGGTGGTCCACAGGGAGCCAGGCGACGTCTGAAATGGCGATCCGCTCGGCCTTGTCGTAGAGCGCGAGCCGCGCGTTCCCTGACAACTGTTCGGCCTGCATCACGGTCTCATCGAAGGCTGTATTGCGCCATAGTCCGTTGTTGCCGCTCGCGGTCGAGAGGAGATTCAGCGCCAGTGCATCATATGGGTCCGGGAAGTCCGCGCTCCACTGGGTGAAGCCAAACGGGATCTGGCCCTTCTGCACCTCGTCGAGGTAGGCGTCCGCTTCAATTGGCCTTAGTTGAATGGGGATACCCAATACTAGCTGCCACGTCTGCTGCAACACGGTCGCCTCGCTGGCGCTTACCAGAGAGTTTGGATAGGAGAAGGTCACAAGCGGCACCTTTGATAAGTCGGGATATACCGACTGGAGCAAAGTTTTGGCCTTATGCTTATCGAATTGCAGGCCGGTATACGCGTCGCCCTGGTAGCCGGGCATCCCTGGCGGAAGGATAGTCTGTGCCGGAAGAACGGAATTTTCGAAAATTGTGTACGCCAGATCCCCTTTATCCACCGATTGTGCAAACGCCTGTCGCACCGCCAGTTTGTTGAAGGGTGACTTTGTGGTATCAAAGAAGAGCACATCCGTCTGTAAGAGTGGTGTGCGCACAAAGCCGTTGGATGATGTTGCCGCCACCTGGTCGTCGGGTCTCAGGTTCCAGACAAAATCATACTGCCCGGCGCGGTAGGCCGTATATGCGTCTCTCTGGTTATTGACGAAGAACATATCTACCTCCGTCAGCCGCGTCTTATTGCCATAATAATACGGATTCGGCGTAAAGATCATTTTGATATTATGGTCCCATTCCTTCAACTGAAATGGTCCCGCCCCTACGCCGCTCATCGCCGCGTGTAGCATCCAGTTTTTCTGTCCATAGCGCTCGATCACCTTCTGATTCAGCGGAAAAAAGAGCGAATTGGTGAGTTCCGCCAGAAAATAGGCCGTGGGTTGCACCAGCGTGACCTGCAAGGTATGGGCGTCCACGGCCTTGAGTCCGCTCAGCGTCGTGGCCTTGCCATCAGCGACAGCGGAGGCGCCCACGATCGGCGCTTCCAGTCTGGTAGCGAGGCTGGAGCCGACCGAAGGGAGCAGGGCGCGCGTCCAGGTGTAGACGTATGCCTGCGCCGTCACAGGCGTTCCGTCAGAGAAGGCCACGTCTGGATTGATAGCGAAGGTATAGACCTTACCATCGTTGAAGATCTGCCATGTTGCCTGGTCGGGAACGACGTTCAGGTTCTGATCGGTTCTGACCAGTCCGGTATAGAGCATCCCGACCGCAAGAGCTGAATTGGCGTCTGGATCCATTGCTGGATCGAGTGTCGCCACATCATTGACGCCGACATCGGGAAACCTCAAGACCTGTCTTGCCGCCGGCTTTGCGTTATGAGAGGTAGAGACCGTCGTGCCAGCGCACGCGGTGAGGAGTAGAAGCATTGAACAGAGTAAAGAGAGAGAGAGAGACCATGTATGTTGTCGTTTAAATACATGAGAGATAGAATGATGCATCGAGCTACTCACTTTCCGATGTCGCGGGAAAACCTGCGAGAGTTAAACTTCCTCGCTATTTTACTACGTTAGAGAAAATACTCCAATACCTGGGCGCTAAATAATTCTTTGTGGCTATAGCAGCGCTAATTTTAAATCTCGTCATGAAATTGTGATAGGTCTGTGACGGCTTCGATGCGCTAGAAAGAGCGCTGTTTGGGCCTGCAAGCCGCTCTGCAAGCCGTACGAAAAGGAAGCACATCACTGTTTATATGTCAATTTGTTCCTTATTGAGGATATGATACACTAAATGGTGTCAACAGATGTTCCTCAAACTGCAACACAGAGAGGTGAATTTGAATGCAAGATATCTACATTATCGATGGAGCCAGAACGGCATCTGGCACTTTCATGGGTTCGTTTTCGGATGTGAGTGCCGTTGATCTCGGCGTCGTAGCAACGAAAGGCGCGTTGGAGCGCAGTAAAGTCGACCCCAACTTAATTGATCAGGTAGTGATCGGAAACGTAATTCAGTCCAGTAAAGATGCTGGTTATTTGGCACGTCACGTGGCGTTGAAGGCCGGTCTGCCTATTGATGCACCCGCTCTCACTGTGAATCGCCTGTGCGGATCTGGCATGCAGGCCATTGTGAGCGTTGCTCAATTTTTATTGCTGGGCGATGGAAACATTGGTCTTGCTGGTGGTACCGAGAATATGACGCAGGCTCCTTATGTCCTGCGTGGTGCACGCGCCGGCTTCAAATACGGCACATTTCCACAATTAGAGGATACGCTCTGGGATTCTCTCTATGATACGTACATCGATTGTGGGATGGCGATCACCGCCGAGAATCTGGCCGAGAAGTACGGGCTAACGCGTCAGCAGATAGACGAGTACGCGTTGCGCAGTCAGACAGCGGCACGCGCAGCCCAGAAGGCCGGTCGCCTTGCTGAAGAGATCGTCCCTGTCACGATTAAGGACCGCAAGGGAAACCCTGTTGAGGTCACGCAGGACGAAGGTATTCGCGATATCACGATAGAGTCGCTGACAAAGCTGCCCGCCCGCTTCAAAAAGGGCGGCGTTGTAACGCCAGGAAATGCCAGCGGCATCAATGACGCGGCGGCCAGCGTGGTCGTGGCGACGGGCGATGCGGTGAAGCAGCATAACCTCAAGCCGATCGCGCGCCTTGTCAGTTGGAGTGTTGCGGGTGTTCCGCCTGAGATCATGGGGTTTGGACCTGTTCCCGCTATTCGCCAGGCCCTCAAGAAGGCCGATCTCAAGCTTGAAGATATGTCTCGTGTAGAGGTCAATGAGGCGTTTTCGGCGCAGTACCTGGCCGTTGAGAAAGAGCTGGGCCTCGATCGCAACAAGACCAATGTGAACGGCGGCGCTATCTCCATCGGCCATCCACTGGGCGCCAGCGGCACGCGCGTTGTGCTGACTCTGGCGTACGAGCTCAGGCGCAACAACTTCAGGTATGGCGTTGCCTCGCTCTGTATCGGCGGCGGACAGGGTATCGCTGCGGTCATTGAGAACGTCGCTTCGTAGTCAGTCCTGCTCATCATCGGCTCTTCGGCTTTTTGTCCGGCCTGCGACCCGAGCAATGGAACGGCTACATTCGTGCCTGGGTGACTGGTTTAAAAACTATGGACAAATGTAGCCAAATGTGGAATAAAAGTCCACATTTGGCTACTGCCTGAGACCTGATTCCCCCGAAACCATGCATATTTTACTCTTCAAGCCACGTGTTCAGGGCTTTTTTGTATTGCATTGCGAATACTGAGCCGCTTGTGGCAATGTCGAGCATGAAGTTCTTGCTTTCCGTTGGTGATATAATTTGTGTGAAACCTAGCACTTTTAAGAGATGCTCTACTCGCCTAGTATCAGTCTGGGCATAAATTTTTTCCAAGATGATACCCCTTGCTCCTAAAAATCAGTCTGACCCCGATCAACGGATTCAATGCCCTGGCCTGCTCCTGTGTTTGCTTGACTTTGCTTTGAGCGTAGAGTACGATTTCGATTTCTATAGATGTGAGTAACTGAAGTTACCTATATTGTACATTGGCAGGGTGAGATCAACAGGAGCGCGCAACAATGCAAGAGCGTGAAACTGTGCGATGGTTACAGTTGACGTATAAAGTCCCCAGTGAACCTTCTCAGAGGCGTGTCTGGGTCTGGCGCCGTTTGCAGAACATGGGCGCCTATGCCCTCCAGAACTCGGTCTACCTGCTGCCTTTTTCGGAAGAGGTCGAGAAGCGTTTTCGTCAACTCGCCCAGCAGATACACGAGATGGGCGGCGATGCCAGCGTTTTCTCCGTCATGCCCCTTGATCCGAACGACGAGCAGCGTATCCAGCGAGCGTTACTTGAAGCGCGTAACAGCGAGTACAACAAGGTTGTTTACACCTGCGCGCAGTTCCTCGCCAGGGCCGCGCGCCTCGTTGAAGCACAGGACTGGACCGAGCGCATTCACGCTGAACTGGCTGAAATCCTGGAAAAAGTGCATACGCTGTTTCGTACCGCCCGGCGTCACGATCTCCTGGGCGCCCTGACAGCGGCGAGTCGTGCTGTTGCCGCCGAGGCGCTGGCCGCTTGTGAGCAGCTCTTCCGCGTCCTACTCGATAAAGATTATGCCAAAGCGCGCCGCCTACTTGAGCAGCACCGTGAGCTGTACCAGGACGCAGGTGGGGGCGACTCTTTCGATGTGGACGTGCAAAAGGAGGGATGAGAGCCGCCTGTTTACACTTTTGTGATTTGCATCATTGATTTTAGCGGTAGCATCGGGTATAGTACAATTAATACAACCAGAAGCCAGTCTGAAACGTATACGTTACAGTGTGGGATGTAGGTTTATCCTACCTGCTTCTTAAAGTAAAGGGATACATGAATATGGATAGACAACCGCAGGTTCGTCGCTCTAGTGGCTCTAAAACGATCGCGCTGGATGGTCGCAAAGTTATTGCACGCTACCACCTTCTGAGGTTTCAGTTACTGGCCGCGCTAGTCTCTGCTGGTCTTGCCGTAGGGCTCCATCTTATCTTTGGGCGCTAGAGCAGCATACCGGCGTAAAACATATGATAGGCACCCCTTCGTGGGTGTCTTTTTGTTTTGAAGCTTTCTCCCCTATGCCAGACGATGGCAGCTCTTCCCGGCTCTCCTCGCGAGGCGACGACGGACTTGCATGTCGTGTGAATAGTGAGTAAAATCAATCGTATACTATAAAATTATCGATGAACTAAGAAATCCGAGTTCGTTGGAGCAGTGTGACATATGAGTATTCTACCCAGGCCCACTACACCAATCTCCTCGCAGCGCGATGCCGTGCCGCGGCGCCTGATCGTGACCGCGAGCGTGGCGACGTTTGCTATTCGCGACTGGTCGTTGTGGATCTTGTTGCGCGAGGGCCCGTGGGGGGCGCCGATGCGCCTGGTGCTGGGAAGCGAGTCGGTGGCGGACGCGGTGGAGCGTATCCTTGAGGCACTGCTCATGTGGCCCGATGTGGCTTCCCTTCTGCAACTGAAGGCTGGCTGGCAGGAGCAGCAGATCCAGGTATGGGGTAGTGCGGAGCAGGGCGCGGCGGTCTCACTGATTCACAGCATTCTCCTGCGCGCCAATCGCGATGAGCTACGCCCGCACCTGCGCGTGCAGCCGGTTCCCAGCCTGCATGTGAAATGGGTCCCCGTTGCTGACGTCGAAGCAGGCCATTATGCCCTCGATACAAACGTACAGCCGGGAGTACAGACCGCGCTCCACGCACTGCGTTCACAGGTACAGCGCGACCCGGAGACCGTGCTGCGCTACCTCGCCGATATGGGGAACATGCCCATCGCCAGTACTGATGTCGAGAGGTGGCGAGAAGATCCTGCCTCGCCAGAGGAAAGCAAACAGACGCTCCCACTCAATGCGATTAAAGAACCTCCCAGTGGCGATCGGATCATGACGCTCGCGGAGGCCGCCTTGCTCTACCGCGCCTTCTTCCCGCCCGATGAGCAGATAGACCTCTCGAACCTGCGCCGCCGCTTCCTTTCGACGAACAAATTGGAGCCTGTGGATGAAGAGCGGCCCGTGCGTGGGCGCGAGCTGGATTGGCGGCGCGTCAGTCGCGCGTATAGATATATCGGCTAGAAATTGCTACCCAGCCGGGGCGGCGGCGTATACTATATAGAGAGCGCGATAAAAAAACGGGCGTGTATATTTATTCATTTGAGGGAAATTATGGCGAAGGTTACGACAGGCACCGGCGATACGGGCTATACAGGACTGCTTGGAGAGCAGCGTGTTCCGAAGTACGATCCGCGTCCCGATACGTTTGGCACTGTGGACGAGGCAACGTCCGCGCTGGGCCTGGCGCGGGCTGCTGCGCAGGATGCGAAGGTCAAAGCGATTATCTACCAGATACAGCAGGAACTCTATCTGCTGATGGGCGAACTGGCGACGCCGGCGGAAAACTACGAAAAAATGGGCCTGCGTATGACGATAGAGCACGTTCAGCGTCTGGAGCAGGTAGAGGAGGAGTTGAAGCGCGAGGTTGAGATCCCCAACAAATTTATTATTCCGGGCGATACTCTCGATGGGGCCGCGCTCGACCTGGCGCGCACGATCATCCGGCGTGCCGAGCGCATGAGTGTGAAGTTGCTGCACGATGGCGTCATCCAGAATAATGAAGTGGTGCGTTACCTCAACCGGCTCTCCGACCTTATCTTTATCATCGCCCGCTACATCGAGGTCAAATCGTCCCTGGCGCAGCGCCCCGAATAAAGCAGACACATGCTCGCATACTATACTCTCTATCTGAACGAGGAAAAAAGACCTTGATTGTTCTACATGCTCTATGGGAGACCACGACACCCGGCAAGCTCCACCTCTGGGCCGAGGCGTCGCATCTCGTAAAATCCGCTGCCCGGCACACGCCAAAGCAGGACGGCAAGCCCCGGCAGCACTCCTTCGCGCTCACACGTGACGATCTGGTGGAGGCCACCGGCGAACTCCTGGGCAGCCTGCTCGCGGAGAGTGCCGGCACCGATGCAGTGACGCTGCGCCTCCCCTCAACGGTCAGGGGACCTCTGCCCTCACCCGAACTCATCCTCAAGCAATCGGTGGATGATAAAAAAGAGGCCCAGTTTAGATGGTGGTACGTGGTCTCCGCTGTGCTTGATGCGGGTGCCGCGCAGGACTTTCTGCTTGCATTGCCCGCCCGCGCGCCTGCCGGTATCGCCTTCGGCAGCGACCTGCGTTTCTGGATAGAGGCGGCGCGCTTCTCGCTGGAGCTGTTGACCCGGCAGTGTTTCGTGCCTGCGCTGCACGAGAGCGCGCATGGGCGTACCGCAACCTGTCAGGCAGCCTGGGAGGTCGCCCTCTCGCCCGAAGACGACGAACGCATGCAGCGCCTTGCGCGCCTGATGCCCCCGGTCTGCTGGTCATTTGTGCCGCCCGAGCAGAAGAACGTCTTATTGCTGCGACAGATTGTGCAGGATTTTCTCAACCAGACCGTCGATGCCTTTGTGCGCGGAAATCTCTCCTCGCTGCTGCCAACGAAGCGTCGCCGCTCCACAGAAGTTTTACAGGAGCAATGGGTACAGGCGCTCACCAGCGCCGATGGCACCTTCACCGCGCCCGTCGAAGTCGTCAAGAAGTTCTCGGGAGAACTACATGGCTGGCTCGGCCAGCTGCGCCCGATCGAGGTGGGCGCGCCCTTCCGCACCTGCTTCCGCCTTGATCCGCCCGAGGGCGAAGATGAGCAGACGACGGGGTGGCATATCGGCTTCTACCTGCAGGCCAACGACGATCGCAGCCTGATCGTGCCCGCCGAAAAGGTCTGGACCGAGCGTTCCAGCACGCTCACCTTTCTCAAGCGCAAGTTCGAGAATCCCCAGGAGCGTCTGCTAGCGGATCTCGGCAAGGCGTCGCGCCTGTTTCCTGCGATCGAAGAGAGCCTGAAGGCCGCCCATCCGCAGCAGCTCGAATTGAGCACTGAGCAGGCATACGCGTTCCTGCGCGAGTCGGCTCCCCTGCTGGAACAGAGCGGCTTCGGCATCCTCGTTCCACCCTGGTGGCAGAAGCCCACCGCGAAGGTCGGCGTCAAATTGAAGGTCAAGCCGAGGGTCGGCGCGGCGGCAAACGCCGGCCTGATGGGCCTGAATAGCATCGTAGACTACAACTGGCAGGTCGCCATCGGCGGGACCACGCTCTCCGCCAGGGAGTTCGAGAATCTGGTCAACCTGAAGCAGCCGCTGATCAAAGTGCGCGGCCAGTGGGTCGAGCTGCGCCCGGAGCAGATCGAGGCCGCCATCGCCTTCTTCAAGAAGAAGCGCGCCAGCAAGGATATGTCGCTCGGCGAGGCGCTACGCATCGGCCTGGGCCAGGGCACCGCCGAGATGGGCCTGCCCGTGCTGGATATCGAGGCGGAGGGCTGGATCAAAGAAGCACTGAGCCGGCTCTCCCAGAATGTGTCTCTTACCAATATCGAAGTCCCCGCGACGTTTCAGGGGAAACTGAGACCATATCAGTTGAAGGGCGTTTCGTGGCTGGCGTTTTTGAAGGAGTTCGGGTTTGGAGCGTGTCTGGCAGATAGCATGGGACTGGGAAAATGCCTGGCGGCTGATTCCAATATTGTTGTCAATGGAAACCTGCAAACAGCTGAAGGTATCTGGAACAGTCATGCTGGTGAAACGGCGTTTGACGGTGAAGGATATTGGGTTGAGCCTTCCGGGCAATTGCTCGTTAATGCTATTGATGAGACTACAGGAAAAATTGTACAGGCCCCTATCAAGCATTTATATCGTCAGCAAGTTTCTACACATCTACGAAAAGTTCAGCTAGAAGATGGAAACAGTATAACAATCACCTATCCACACAAACTGCTCACGGATAAGGGTTGGACAAATGATCTACATGTTGGTGATTATGTTTGTGTTCCTGCCAGACTTCTATGGGGAGGGCAACCGGAAGATCCTGATCTTGTAAAGTTCCTTGCCTGGCAAATTGCCGAGGGATACGAGGGAACCTCAAGCCAGCTTCATATTACCCAGAAAAATACCGCTATTCTGGAAGAATTGCATATGTGCCTATATCGCCTCGAAGAGAGGTACAAAATCAAGATTAATTCACCTTCTATCGGTAATCCTCTGAATAAAGCTGCTTATCTAAGATTAACAAGCGTTGGATATAAGCGCTTTCTAGAAGATAAAGGTTATAAGTGGGGGTATTTATCACGAAATAAGTGTATTCCTGATTTCATCATGCAATCCGATTTGAATAGTGTACGTATCTTTTTGCAAAACTTTTTCGAGGCCGAAGCTTCTGTTGTTGCAAGTATGCGGAGTATCGAGATTAGTACTGCTTCACCTATAATAATCCAGCAAATTTCTTATATGCTCCGTCGCTTTGGTATCTGGATGCGCATATCCATAAAGCAGAAGCGAGCAACAAATGGTACAAGAATTGATCGTCCTTATCAGATAGGTGTCCTTGGGGGAAATGCTGCCAGGAAGTTCTGTCAGGAGATAGGTTTTGCCGGTATTGAGAAACAGAAGAAGCTAGAGAAAATCTGTGAATTCATAAGTAATACTAATGTTGAAGGTATTCCAGCATCAGAGATCGTGGCATTGACCCTTGCTTCTACTAAGATCCCTATGGCCCATTTTGATGTGAAGAGTGTCTATTGCAATGGCACACAACAGTTTTCGGGAGACAGTCTTAGACGAGTTGTTTCAGCAATGGATAGGATCTTAATTGGCGAAACAGAGCACCTGTATCGGGCGCTTTATTCTGAATATACGACGAAGTGGACTGCACAAACGCTAGCAGCTTATGCGCGGTTAGATAAGCAACAACTTTCAGAAACTCGAAATCATTTGCAACATCTACTTGACCAAGAGGTGTTCTATTGTCGAATTAAATCCATAGAGGATGTTCCGTATGATGGTTGGGTGTACGATTTTGAGGTTGAAAACCATCATAACTTTGTGGCGAATGGTATTCTTTGTCATAATACGATACAACTCATCACATTGTTATTGCACGAGCGTGAAAAGCGAACAGCTCCTGAAATGTTACCCGGTCCCACGCTGCTCATCTGTCCCATGTCCATCGTCGGCAACTGGCACAAGGAACTGCAGCGGTTCGCGCCCTCGCTCGATGTGATGATCCACTATGGGCCGGAGCGCCTCTCCGACGAGGCGTTCGCGGAGGAGGCCAGGAGGCACGCGGTGGTGATCACAACCTATGTACTGGCCCTGCGCGACAAGGAGCACCTGAGCGTGGTGGATTGGGAGAACATCGTCATCGACGAGGCGCAGAACATTAAGAACGAGACCGCCAAGCAGACGCAGGCCATCAAGCAGTTGCAGGGCAAGTACAAGATCGCGCTGACGGGAACGCCCGTGGAGAACCGCCTCTCCGAACTGTGGTCAATCATGGAGTTCCTCAATCCCGGCTACCTGGGCACGGGGACAGATTTCCGCCAGAGCTTCGCCATCCCCATTGAGCGCTATCACAACGCTGAGCGCTCGCAGACGCTGAAGAAACTGGTGCAGCCGTTTATGTTGCGCCGCCTGAAGACCGATAAGACGATTATCCAGGACCTGCCCGACAAGATGGAGATGAACGTCTTCTGCAACCTGACGCAGGAGCAGGCGTCGCTCTACGAAGCGGTGGTCAAGGATATGATGGAGAAGATCGAGCAGTCCGACGGCATAGAGCGGCGCGGCTTGATCCTCGCGGCATTGATGAAGCTGAAGCAGGTCTGCAATCATCCCGCGCACTTCCTCAGCGACCGTAGTAGCCTCGCGCGCCGTTCTGGCAAGCTGGCGCGCCTGGAGGAGATGGTGGAGGAGGTGCTGGAGGGCGGCGAGAAGGCACTGATCTTTACGCAGTTCGCCGAGATGGGCGACCTCCTGCAGCAGTACCTTGAGGAACGTTTCGGCTGCGAGGTATTGTTTCTGCATGGTAGCACACCCAAGAAGCAGCGTGATATGATGGTACAGCGCTTCCAGGAAGAGCAACGTGGAGCGCCGCTGTTTATTCTTTCGCTCAAAGCAGGCGGCGTTGGCTTGAACCTGACCGCTGCCAACCACGTCTTCCATTTTGATCGCTGGTGGAATCCGGCGGTAGAGAACCAGGCGACGGATAGGGCATTTCGCATCGGGCAAAAGAAGAACGTGCAGGTGCATAAGTTCGTCTGTGTGGGCACACTGGAGGAGCGCATCGACCAGATGATCGAGCAGAAAAAAGAACTGGCCGAGAGTATTGTGGGCAGCGGCGAAAACTGGCTGACCGAGATGTCGACGGAACAACTGAAGTCGCTGTTCAGGTTGAGCCGGGAGGCCGTAGGGGAGTAAGACATGGGACGCTGGCGCGATTACGAATGGAATTACTACTCAGAGAGCCGTCCGCGCAAGGTCACGGGTGGCATTAAGACGAAAAGCGAGCGCGGTGAGATCGGCGCGACGTGGTGGTCGAAGCGCTGGGTGCGTGCCCTGGAGTCCCTGGGCATGGGCACGCGACTGACTCGTGGCCGCTCGTATGCTCGCCAGGGGCAGGTGCTCGCGATCGACATCGAGGCAGGCGCCGTCAAGGCAAAAGTGCAGGGCTCGATGCCAAAGCCGTACAAGATCACGATCCGGTTGCGACCCCTCTCCGATCAGGATTGGGAGCAAGTAACCGACGTCATGGCTTCTCAGGCCATCTTTGCCGCCCGGCTGCTGGCTGGTGAGATGCCTGGCAGCATCGAAGAAGCCTTTGGCGCCGTCAACCTCGCGCTCTTCCCCAGTACGCAGGACGATCTAGAGACCGATTGCTCCTGCCCGGACTGGGCCAATCCCTGCAAGCATATTGCCGCCGTCTACTATATTCTGGCTGAGCGCTTCGATGAAGATCCTTTTCTTATCTTCAGGCTGCGCGGTCGTACGAAAGAGCAGATCATCACCGCACTGAGGGCGAAACGTGTCGAAACGCTGCCTGCCGAGGACGCGGCGGCGACCCCTGGCGCTGGAGCCGGCGACGCGGAGGAGATCGTTCCACGCCTCGAAGAGGCGCCTGGTAGCTTCTGGTTGGCCGGTGAGGCGCTGGATAATTTCGCCGTCAATCCACACGATCCCTCGGTTAACAAAGCCGTCCTTAAAAGGCTGGGTGACGCGCCCTTCTCGATCGCCGGTCAAAACCTCACAGCGCTGCTGGCGAGGGCCTATGATGAGGTTGAAACGGTAGCCCTGCGTAAAGCGGGTGAGGACGACGAAAAGGGCGAATTATAAATTGTGACGTAGTTCACAGCCTGTTTATGATCCTTATCGCATAATAAATAGTAGAGGGGAATAGGACATCATTTGTGATCATTGCTGGCGTAACTTCTCCTCCTATCGAGACAAAATAGTCGTTTGATACATTAGTACCGGTAGAGGGGCTGTGCTCAGCAACTCTACTCGATAATGGAGTTACATGAACGCTGTAGAAGACGAGCCGAGGCTCACTTTGGAGGCCTGTCAGGGATCGGTCGAAGCGTTTGAGGCTCTAGTAACGTATTATGAGCCACGTATCAGGCGTATGCTCTACGGATTGACCAATGACGTGCAATTGACGCAGGATCTCTGTCAGGAGACGTTTCTGTCGGCGTATCGCGCGCTGCCGCGTATGAATGGCGAGGAACTGCGCTTTGCTCCCTGGCTCTACCGTATCGCACTGAACCAGGTACGCAGCGAATGGCGGCGGCGCAAGCATGTGACGGTAGTCTCGTTTTCACTGCCCCTGAGCAACGGGGATGAAGCCTTCGATGAGCCGGGCGAGGACTATCTGGTCAGTGAAGAGCAGTTCGAAGAACGTGTAGTGGAGCGTGATATCGTGCAACGTGTGCTGGCCAGACTTCCGCCGACCTCTGCACTCTGCCTGTTGCTAGATGCAGAGGGCTTCTCGTACAAAGAGATAGCCGAGACGTTACAGGAGTCCCTTGCCGCTATACGCAGCCGTTTATCGCGCGCCCGGCAGGCTTTTCAACGTATTTACAACAGTCTCGATCAGGAAGGATGACGATGAAGGAGGGAACTCCAGACGCTCACGGTAGTGAACTTCCTCCATGTTCACTCAGTGCTCGCTGTGTGCGCCTGGTAGATGAACTGGATGAAGACAGGACGGTCGTGTGGAATGATCCGTTGCTGTTTGTAGAGGATACACGGGATAGACGACTGCTGGAGCAGTTGCGTATCCATGTAGCCACTTGTCCAACATGTAGGGCGAGGCTTGCGCAGGAGCGCGTCATGCGTTCTCGACAACGCCAGGTGCTGCGCCAGGCGCTTACGGAGGGCGAACAGGAGGTCCCCGCGACAACGGCGAGGATTTTGCAGGCCCTCAAGTGCGAAGAGCGGGGGCAACAAAAAGCGCCTGGACGTTCGCAAGGTTACGTCTCGCCGGTAGAGATCGGCATGGTCTCCGTTCAACCTGCGACAAGGCACCCGACTCTGTGGCATTCCCTGTTGCGCAATGTACTGGCCCTGGTGGCTGTCCTGGCCATTATCCTGGCCTCCACAAGTCTATTCAGTCGTATGCTGCCATTCCGTCTTGCAGCGGGGAGCGCGGCGGGCGGCGCTGCGAGCATGCAAGCGACGACTCACGCGTCCCTCTTATTCGCTTCAACGTGGTCTTCCGTCGTCATGGCTACGCTGCACGATGGGCAGGAGCTGATCACCAACACAGATCCTATCAGCGGAAAGAGCGCTATGCTGGCCTCCTCAAGCTATCCTACAGACACGGATATCGATGGCGTCTCGCACGATGGCTACAAGGTGCTCTATCGCGTGTTCGATGGTAGCAGTACGCGCTATTACATTCAGCCATCAAGCATGAACGCCGCGCTCTATACGCTGAATGGCAGAGGGAGCCGGGCTATCTGGAGTACGGACGATCACTATATATTTATCGGCACTGCTGAAGGCGTCGAAAAGGTGGATGTGAATAGCCATAGCGCGGCGCTTGTGCTCTCTACGCTCAAAAATCCCGATCTGCGCTTCTATCGCGATGGCTATCTGTATTTCGTGCAGGGTGAGGACACTGGCGCGTCGATGGTACTCAGTCGTGTGAATCTGGCCAATGGGAGTGTGCACCCCATCACCGTCGGGTCCTGTACGCTGAGCTATGGTTTCTGGCTCAGTCCAGGTGGCACCACAGTATATTACCACTGTAAAGATCACCCCGATCTTTACGCCGTCGATAGCGATGGCACTCATACTCGTTCGTTGCGCCTGCATAGCGGCGATGCGATCGGGTACGCCGCTCAGGGAGAGCTGCTGACATTGCTGAAGACGGGTGCTACCTATCAAATAATAGAACTTGGCGTCGATACACAGCACGATCAGGTAGTGTTTCCCGATGTAGCTCCTGGCGCTGTGGAGATCACGGCTGACGATATTGCGGTGATGCCCTACGGCCAGTCGCTTGTCGCGCTGGCGCGCTATGCCGATGGGAGCAGCAAGATCTGGTACGACGACCTGGTTGCCAACACGCAACATACCGTAAAGGCGTATATCGATGCAGAGAACACGGCGCGCGTGCAGTTCGGCGGTTGGAGCAAGCTACAGGTCTCTTAAAAGGTGTATTCTTCTGGTGTTCGCTCTCTCCATATTCTAACCCTGGTAATGCCTGCCTTGTGTAGAAGCGCTTCGGTCTGTGTGTGTGCCTGCGCGATCTGCTTCGGATTGTGGGCGTCCGAGCCGACGCTGATTGGCGTATGATGCAGAACACAGGCGCGCGCGAGTCGTTCTACCATGTCGGGATAGTGGAGTACGTCGTATCCGTTGATCTCCAGCGCAACATCCTGGCGCGTGGCATCCGCCGCCAACTGCTCAAGTTCCTGGTCCAGTGTGGGTGGAAGATATGGGTTGGTCGTGCGCAGGCGTACCGGGTGGCTGATCAGGCTAAACGCTCCGCTCTGTACGGCCGCGCGCAACAACTGGTAGTAGCGCAGCCAGAGCGCCTCGCCTTCTTCACGCGAGCGCTCGCCATCCTGCTCAAACTGCTGCCCGTCTATCTCGTGAACGGAGCCGATCAGAAAGTCCCAGTTGTAATCCTGCAACGGTGCTTGAATCTGTTTGTTCTTCTCCGGCACAAAATCGACCTCTAATCCCAGGCGTACATCCAGCGAGGCATCGTGGGCGGCGGTCTGCACCGCCTCGATGTATTGCGGAATGGTCAGCATCGGTCCTTCCAGCGGCATGTGTTCCAGCGGGGCGCGCGCCTCGCTCATCTGAAAAACGTGCTCCGAAAGGCCGAGAACGCGCAGGCCGCGCATCCGTGCAGTCTGCGCCATCTGCCGCGCCGAACTGCGTACGACATGACTGTGAAAATCGGTGTCAGGCATCATATGCTATCGCTTCCCTGCGTTCTGCTCTTCTAACTGGACCAGTTCATCCTCGACCCAGTTCATGTCTATGGTAGCATGGCAGTCCACAAAGATGCGCCGGGCCTCGTGCAGGTAGTCAAGACCCCTGGCATGAGCCTCTCGTTCGGCAGGAGATGGCTTGTCGCGTTGCATCAGCGTAGTCCCGAAGTAGTGCAGCGTTCTGGCGTAGTCAAGGCGGAGTTCGCGCTCACGAAATACGTCAATGGCTTGCTCGAAATAGTGGTCTGCCTGCCCGTAGCATTTTTTTGTTGCCTGAATGAGTCCCAATAGCCGATAGATGCGCCCGGTTATGCTCGTTATCTCGTATTCCTGCGCTTCCTTGAGGGTCTGCAGTGCGATAGTCTGGGCGGTCTCCAGGTCGTCAAGGAAAAAATAGATGCTCGCCAGCAGATATCTGCCATCGATGATAATCTCTACCTCCAACTCCTCAAAAGCGATAGCGCGTTGAATTGCAGCCCTGGCGCGCAGGAGGAGGCGTTTATAGCTCTTTCCCTGCGTTTTATGCCTTTTATTATAAGAGAAGGGAGAGCTCTTGCCAGCCAGCAGGGCTTCGGTGATGCGCAGGTTGCCCACGCCAACCAGCGCATAGCGGACGCAACGCAGACTTTTTATCGCGCGACCTATGTTGATGGCGCGCAGGAGAGAGCCTCTGGCGTCTTCAAGTTTGCCGAGATCTTGCTGTACCTTTGCCAGTTCGACGCTGCACCAGCTAATTCCTTCGCGATCGTTGATCCGCTCCGCCAGGGTTATGCTGCGCTTAAACCACTCCTCAGACTCAAGCAGATCGCCCGAGCGCTGGGCTACATCTCCCAGGTTGCCCATCGAGGTAGTCATGCTGGGAAGGTCGCCGATGCGTTCCGCCAGCTCCAAAGAACGCCGCAGATAGGTGCGCGCGGCAGATTGTTCACTTTTCACGCTATAGGCCGCGCCGAGATTGTTGCAGACGCGTGTCATATCCGAGACCAGTTCGCTCTGCTCGTAGATCGCGAGCGCAATATGCATATGTCTCAGGCCATCATTGAGTGAACCAGCGCTGGCCGCGATAATACCAAGCTGTTCATGGGCATTACCAATATCGAGCGGATCACCTGCCAGCGTGCGTTCCGTGCGTGTCTGAAGCCCCTTGCCTGCCCGCGGTTGGGCCACGTGTAAAGCCGGAGCATCCGCTTCTCTATCGGCAAGTGCGCTATATCGTGTCTGATGAGGGGGAGTTCCAGATTGCACGACGCGTTCAAGCACTATCAGGGCGTCTTGTACGTAGCGGCGCGCTTCTTGATAGTTCCCGTCAAAGCGCAGCAGGGCGCCATATTGTATCTGCAGACAGGCCCATGCCGTGCCCGTTGTGATGCCGGCTTTTTGCATGACCTCTCTTCCATGTTGATTGCACTCGTAAGCGTGCGCGTATTCTCCGATCATGCTCCACACGTAACCAATATCGCGCCAGAGCAGGGCCTGAATCTGGGCTTCCTGCTGCTTATCCTGCTCCAGAGTGGCGAGGTGCTGTTGAAAGCCCTCGCTGGTCCGCAGATCGAGAACGCATTCGTACAGGTAACGCGCATCCTCATAATTTCCCTGCACCCTGCTACATTCGGCAACGCGTTCGAGCAGTCGGCAGACGTGCAGGAGCGTTGTGAAAGAGAGCTGCGAGATGATTGGGGGCGTGATGAGGCGGATGGAGGCATGTATGTCGATGCCTTCTGACATCTGCAATGGCTTGCCTAGAATCGCCTGGATGGTCTGTAGATAATACTGTTGCGCCTCCGAATAGGCGGCGATAGAATACGCCTGGTTGCCGGCGAGCTCTGCATAATGCGCCATGCCTGCAGGATTGCCGCCGCCTTTGCTGAGATGGTAGACGATCGCCGCCGCCACCTTCTCCTGTGGAGACGAGCCGTTCGCGATTTTGATAGCTTCGGCGGCTTTCCGATGAAACTGTGCGCGCCGGGCCGCCGATAGGCGTTCGTAGAGGTGGCTGATGATGAGTGGATGCCAGAAATGATAGATGATGTGCGTGCCCGTGCCTGCTTCGGTCAGCAAGCCGGCGTATAGCGCTTCGTCGAGCAGATCGAGGATGGTGTCCTCCGAGTGTTCGTTGGTCATCGGCAGCAACTGGTTCAGTTCGAAGGAGCCGCCGAGTACCGCCGCTCTACTCAGCAACGCCTGGCAGCCACTACTCAAGCGGCCCAGGCGGCGCTCAAGGACGGCGGCGATGGCTTCGGGTAGTAAACGATCGGGCCGAGGTGCTTCATGCCCCACGGTGGTAACAGGCGAATGAGCAAGCGTTCCCACTGGCTGAGCAACAGCTATGGGCGTGAGCTGATCTTCCTCGGTGGCCCCTATGTAGCGCGCCAGTTCTTCGGCAAAGAAAGGATTCCCCGCCGCCTGCGTCTGAATGCTCTGAACGGCGTCCTGTGGCAGGTGGGAGACGAGCGTGCCGATCTGCGACAGTGTGAGCGGCTGCACAGCAAGGGCAGCGATGGCCTGCTCACGCTGCAGATCGGCGATGAGCGTGCGCAATTTATGCTGTGGCGGCAGTTCCGCATCTCGACAGGTTGCCAACAGCAGCACGCGCTGGCCCTGTAGATGGTGGGTAAGGTAGGTGAGCAGCTCGATACTACTGTCATCGGCCCAGTGCAGGTCGTCGAGGATCAGGAGCAAGGGATTGATGGTGCTCAATGCATCGAGCAGTCCAAGCGTTACCTCCCACAGGTGCAGGCGCTCCTGTTCATGTGGCTGGGGGATCGCTGAGCGGACCGTGACTGGCGTCGGTGAGACCAGCTCTGGCAGGAGCGGGCTGAGCCGCTCTAATTTGAAGGGGGCTACATGCGTGGGCGTGCCCATCGTATGCACAAGCTCCTCTAGCGTTTTTGTACCCTGTAGCAATGTGCGTAGCAGGTCTGTCCAGGGCCGATAGGGGATCGTACCCTCCTGCTCGTATGATCGACTCCACGCCACGGCCCAGTCGCGCGTATATGCTTCAAGGCTCAGCTCCTCGGCGAGGCGTGTCTTGCCGATGCCGGGCTCTCCAATGAGGAGCAGCAGGTGTGGTTGTTGTGCCCTGGATGAGGTCGCCGGAGCGCGTAGGGAAGCGGGCGTATTGCTATCTTCACGTCCATTGTGATATGGCACGGCTTCCAGGGTGAGCATCACCTGGCGCAGGGTCGCCAACTCCTGGTGACGTCCAATCAATGGACTCTGGTTGAGGCGTCCCAGGTGCAGGGCGGGACGTGAGAAGGCTGCTTCGGGAGCTACTAGAGGAGAAGGAGGTTGAGGCAGAATGGGATGTGTCTCTTTGCTCTTCGCGTTGCCGGACTGTACGCGTGGTGCCGGTGCTGATGGCACTCTGCCCTGCCGGAGCTCCTCGAAAAGTTTGCGCGTCTCCGGCAATGGATCGCTTTCGTAATCACGCTCGAGCATAGCAACGTGCTGGCGGTAGACCTGGAGGGCCTCGCCGCGTCGATCGAGATGGGTGAGGAGGATCATCAGACGTTGTAGCGCTGTCTCGTTGGTCGGTTCAGCCGTGCGCAGTCGATCCAGCGGCTCAATCGCGCTGGCCAGGGCGCCCCGTTCGGCGCGCAGGTTCGCGAGGTCCAGCAGGAGCCCGATCCAGGCGCGCTGTAGGGCATCGCGGCGCGGCGCGGCCCATTCCGAATAGAGTTCCTCTAAGAGATAGCTGCCTCTGTAGAGCGCCGCCGCCTCTTCCAGCAGGCGTTCAGTTTCATCGGGGTCGGAGCAATTGTTGGCCTCTTTCAGTAAGCCCTCGAACGCCTCTGCATCTACCCAGATCTGTGTACTACTGGCAATCTCCAGTATATCGCGTTCGAGGCGCAGCATACGCGATGTGGCGGGGCGCGAGATCTCCGGTTCGAGGATCTGGCGCAGCTCGTGGACTGCCCCATTCAAGCGGTTGGCGGCGATATCGATATCAAGATCGGGCCAGAGAAGCTCCATGACCTGCTCCCGGCTCAATCGGCGCCCCGGACTGCTCAGGAGACAGCCCAGCAGGGCGCGGGCGCGGCGCCGGTGCCAGATGCGGCTATCGAGCGCGCTCCATTCATTGCCATTTTTACGCTCGACACAGAATTGACCAAGTAAATAAAGGCGCAGGATCGGGGAAGGAAGCTCTTGTGTTGCTATACCGGAGAGAGGCGCGCGTGCGCCGTCTTCGCCCTGAGATTGCTGCGCGACGTCTGCGGGCAGGTGCGAGCCGATATACTTACTAATTGTACGTCCTTTTTCGCTCCAATATGCGTACCAGTACGGCCCATGTCCATCGCCTTCCCGGCACTTGCGGCAGCGCTGTTTCCCGCAGCGCGTGTACTGTTGGCGATAAGTGACTTTACTATTCATGCTGTGTTGCCTGTCTGCTCTGGGTGCGACTATATCTGAGAAGCTGCCCTACTCAAATAAAGAGCCGACTGTAACTATGCTAGTTGTCATTATAACCTACGTTCATGGACATAACAACTACGTAGCCCGTCTTCTCTATAGACTCTTTGCAAAAAAGCTTGCCCCAGCTAACAGAACTGGGTAATATTCCTGGGAGGGGATTTTCGTGTTTTCGCAGAGAGGCACCCGCGTCGTCTCCTGCTTTTTAGAGGAGCACTTATGCCTAAACAGCGATACCAGCGAAAGGCACCGACGCATGATTGGGAACAGATTCGTCCCTTGCTCAAAGACCCCGCACAAATCACGGAGGCAAGGAACCGGAAAGGCACGAGGCATCCCGCTCAAGCGCTGGCCAGACCGAGAGACGTGGCAAAAGATGAACTGGGTCCCGGAACTCACAGTGAAATACAACCCGAAACTGACAGGGTAGGTCAGGCAGAAAAGAGACGTTAGGGTTTAGGTGAACCAGCCATTGACGTCTAAGTCGCGACCCGATGCAATACGCGGCTGATACTGCTCGGCAAAGAGGTGCGCGACCAATTCGCGCCGACTGCGCACACCGACTTTCTCGAAAATCGCCTTGAGGTGGTCTTGCACGGTGTTGGACGAGATATGAAACGCCTCGGAAATCTCGGCCGTCGACAACCCGCGCACAACGCTTTGCATGATCTCGCTCTCGCGTTGGGAGAGATCGTAAGCCTGCACGATCAGTGGGGCCACCTCCGTTGGCCGGGCCGCCTCAAAGATCACGGCGATTTGCCCCTGGATACTCTGACCAGACAGTCGCGAGGCGTGCAGCACCAGCCAGTGACCGGTAACCGTGCGCAGGCGAACCCTCGGCATCAAATCGGGCTGCGCAGTAATGTTCCGCTCTAGCGCTTGCAAACGGGCTACTACGGCAGAGACGGCAGATGGTAGGGCCTGCTTGCGCGGCCAGTCCGCTTCTCCCACCTCTGCGAGCCAGCGCTCAGCTGCCGGGGTGGTCGCCACCACCGTTAGATCATCGGCCAGCAGTAGCAAGCCCGGCTCCTCTGGGACCGTAGGTCCCGTCGTGCTCCCAAGCAGCAGGGCTTTGCGCAACCCTTCGGCAAAGTGCGGCGTGAGCCGAGCAAGGTAGGCCGCCTCGGTGAGCGTAAAATGGGAGCTGGATTGGTCACGGGACATGCACATGAAGCCCCAGCAGGAATCGCCGGTGATGAGCACTGCACGCAGTTCGTCTCCAAGGGCCAGCGGAGCCAGGATCTCACGATAGCGCCGGCTTTGCTCAAATTCACCCCGGGTTGCCTGCACCAGATTCACAACTGGCGTATTGCTTCTGGCCATCCAGACGCACTTGTTCACGTCATCCTGCGAGAATTCATTCTCGACGAGCTGGGGCATAGCGTGCTGGATGGGATCGTCAAGCACTGCCCCCGTGAAGAGTAGCGTCGCCGGATCAATGGTGCAGAAGCCGGAAAGATCGATGGGGATAACGGTTCTCAACCGCTTCATGATTTCGATCCGCAGCGTACGGGAGTCGAGTCCAGCATGACAGAGCCTGATCAGCTCACCTCTGATTCGTTCTGCTTTTTGCTGCTGCATGGCGCTTCTCCTGCTTTGGTCTTTAGGGTTGATCACGGCTTTCTCCCCACACTCATTATACACGCTGTACAGGTGCAAAACCATCCCAGAAATCTGGGATTGTCTCCACAGTATGCTTACGGTATGCTTGCAGCAGACACGTTCGTTCAACAGATCTGGAGAAAAAGGAAAGGAGGACTTGCTATGTTAGGCGAAGAGAACAAGGCGTTGGCGCGACTTTTTAGCGAGGAGTTCTGGAACAAAGGGAACATGGCGGCGGTGGACGAGCTGATGGCTGCCAACGCGAAGATATTTCTCCCTGGAAAAGGGCAAGTTGGTCTCAATGACTTGAAAGCCTTCGCAGTCAGCTTGCGAGGCGCGTTCCCCGACTGGCATGCCACGACCGACGAAATGGTGGCTGAAGAGAAGAGGGTTGCCGAGCGATGGACGGGGCGGGGCACCCACCGGGGAAAGTTTCAGGGGATTGCGCCGACCGGGAGACAGGTAACGGTGCCAGGTACCGTGTTCTATCGCTTCGCTTCCGGAAAGATCGCGGAGTTCCACGGACAATTTGATGGGTTAACACTGATGCAACAGCTTGGTGTGATGTGATATCGGCATATTGCCTGGACGCGCGCTTGCTGGAAGGCGTTAGAGCCGTTTGCCAGTAGTGGCGTCTACGTCAACTTCCTGGGCCAAGAGGGAGAGGGACGGGTGCGAGCCGCCTACGGGGTCAACTACGAGCGGCTGGTGGCCCTCAAGAACACGTATGACCCGAGCAATTTCTTTCATCTCAACCAGAATATCAAGCCCGCCTGACCGGCAAGGGTCACATTCTCGAGTTTATCGGAGAGTCCTACCGTTTCAGACAACGCCTCCGACAGGAAGAACAGCAAGGCCAAACAGAGCAGGCAGAAACAGGTTAATTGGCTTGTCTTACGAACCTCAGACGTTGAGAGAACACGAGGGGGATGATGGTATCCCCGCAAGGTTGGAGCTTGGCCCTTACTCGCTCTCTTCTCACGTCTGTCCATGAAGAAAGATCTCTCTATGTCAAGCCTTTTTGAGACCAATTTGGGAAAGGCAGAAAAATCTAGAGGAAGGAGGGGAGAACCATGGTAGCAATTGAGCACAAGAAAGTCAACCACGCCATAGGCTGGTGTGGGAGGATCA
>WNFX01000463.1_pt1 | contig 39137 bp, 27 predicted proteins | sample 5400111 | NCBI WGS metagenome assembly WNFX01 (sample SAMN13153363, study PRJNA577476) | soil metagenome | isolation source: 40 cm soil or saprolite under grassland replicate 1 | place: USA:California | collected 2016-06-15
CTTCCTCCTGCGCCTGATCTGCCTTATGTGCGTCCTGCCAAACGAACCGTTCGGAAAAAGCCTCGTCATCCTCGACGCACTGATCCCTTTGATTTCCGGTTTTTCCCTCTTCTTTTAATTTAATTGTCGCGGATAGCTGAAAGCTGGTCCCTACCTCAAAAAATCTCTCTTCTCTTCTCAAATATGTCGGTACTGAATAGATACTCAAAGCGATTATACACTACTGGTAAGGAAACGCATATGGTTATTAGTACTGAGGATATAACAATGATGAGCTACATGGAAGGATCATCATAAATAAGGAGGGTCCCAGCAGAGAGCATGCTGAGACCCTTGTTCTTTCACCTGATGCAGGTGTTTCTCTAGCCGTCGAGCGTGCTGATATCGCCGATGGGCTCTCCCAGCTCCTTGGCGCGGATGACGCGGCGCATGATCTTGCCCGAGCGCGTCTTGGGCAGGCTGGGCGCGAACTCCAGCTCGTCGGGGACGGCCAGGGGACCCACGCTGGTGCGCACGTGCAGCTTGAGCTCCTTCTCCAGGTCGGCTGAGGCCGTGAAGCCCTGCTTGAGAATGACAAAGACTTTCACATGCTCGCCCTTCACCTGGTCCGGTTTGCCGATCGCCGCGACCTCGGCCACCGCCGGGTGGCTCACCAGGCTCGACTCGATCTCCATCGAACCCAGGCGGTGCCCGCTCACCTTGATCACGTCGTCCACCCGGCCCTGGATGCGGAAGTAGCCGTCCTTGTCCTTGGTGGCAGCATCGCCGGCGAAGTAGACGTTGGGGATGGTGTCCCAGTAGGTCAGGTAGCGCGCCGGATCCCCGTAGATGGTGCGCATCTGCGCCGGCCAGGGATGCCGCACGATCAGGAAGCCGCCCTTGTCGGACCCCACGCTCACCCCGTTCTTGTCCACCACATCCGCTTCGATCGTCGGCAGGGGGCGTGAGGCGCTGCCGGGCTTGAGGGGAAGTCGAACCGTGGGACTGATCAGGATCATGCCGGTCTCCGTCTGCCACCACGTATCCATGATCGGCAGCGCGCTGCGTCCGATATTGCGATGGTACCACATCCAGGCTTCGGGATTGATCGGTTCGCCCACCGTGCCCAGCAGGCGCAGGCTCGAGAGATCGTGTTTGGCCGGCCACTCCTCCCCGAAGCGCATCAGGCCACGAATAGCGGTGGGGGAGGTGTAAAGGATGCTGACCTTGAACCTCTCGACGACGCTCCAGAAGCGATCGGGCTGCGGAGAGGTGGGGATGCCCTCAAAGAGCACACTGGTCGCCCCGCTCATCAAGGGACCGTAGACAATATAGCTATGGCCCGTCACCCAGCCGATATCGGCGGTACACCAGAAGACATCCTGCTCTTTGATGTCGAAGACCAATTTGGTGGTGGCGTAGGTGCCCACCGCGTAGCCGCCGTGGATATGCACCACGCCTTTGGGCTTGCCGGTGCTGCCGCTGGTGTAGAGGATATAGAGGATATCCTCACTGTCCATCGGCTCGCAGGGCACCACCGTCTCTTCGGGGATCTCCTTGAGCATTTCGTCCAGGTAAACATCGCGCCCCGCCTGCATCGCGACCTCGCTGCCCAGCCGACGCACGACCAGGACCTTCTCGATGGTCGGGGTCTCTTCAATCGCCTCATCGGCAATCTTCTTGAGCTCGATCAACTTGCCGCCGCGATGGTTGCCATCGGCCGTAATGAGCACTGTGACTCCCGAGTCAAGGATGCGGTCACGCAACGCACTGGCGGCGAACCCCCCGAAGACGACGGTGTGGATCGCGCCCAGGCGCGCCACGGCCAGCAGCGCGGCCACCTGCTCGGGGATGGCGGGCATGTAGATCGCCACGCGATCGCCCTTGTGCACGCCCAGATTCTGCAAGGCTTTGGCCATGCGATTGGTCAACACATACAGGTCATGGTAGGTCAGCGTGCGCGTCGAGCCGTCGTCACCCTCCCAATAGAAAGCGACTTTGTCGCGGGTGGGCGTGTCCATATACCTGTCGAGGCAGTTGTACGAAATATTGAATTTCCCATCGGTGAACCACTGGAAGAAGGGCTTGTCGGTCCATTCGAACGTCTTGTTCCAGGGCTCGAACCAGTGCAGTTCCTTCGCCATATCTTCCCAGAACTCGAAGCGGTGGTCCAGGGACCATTGGAAAAACGTCTCGTAGTCGTCAAAGCCCTTCGATTGCATGTAGGCGGTGATGTTCGCCTGCTCCACCACCTCGGCTGGGGGGGCGAACACGCGTTTCTCGGACAAAATAGTGTCGGTGTCTTCAAATCCAAGGCTGCTCATCGTCTGGTGTCCTCTTTGTCTAACCTGCTATAGGTACTGTATACAACAACGACATTGTTTCTTGTGGATTGGCTTTTGTGTAACCGGCCATGACCAAATATATCACCTGGAATATATGTGAGGCAATATATAACCACTCCACATGAAGATAGGCGCTCAAGCGTCCATCTTCATGTGGAGAATTTCTTAGCGGGTAGGTCAGGCGATCGGACCAACCGGCAGCGAAAAGGCAGACTTGCTGGAACTGAGCAGTCCGGCCAGGCCAGTATACCATGCCAGGATAGCGGTGATTACGCCAAGCCAGCCACCAAGCGTTACAAATGTAGTCGATCCTCCCAGATTACCGATAGTCAGGCTGAGGAAGGTCAGGAAAAGGACAGCGAACACTGCAATGAGGGCAACGTTGCTTCTCAATGTGCCGAGGAACATGATCCCGGTGAAGATCGTCCAACCCAGGAGAAAGAGACCCAGAGCCGGCCCGAGAACCCCAGCTTTTACGAGCTCGGCCGCGATGCCGGAGCCTGGGAGTAAGGTAAAGCCCAGGGCGATCCAGAAGGCGCCATAGGAGGAGAAGGCTGTGGCGCCAAAAGTGTTGCCTGTCTTAAACTCCCACATGCCAGCGCAGAACTGGGCGATACCACCATAGAAGAGTGTGAGACCAATGACGATGCTGGTGGCTCCAGGGAACCAGCCTGCGTTAATGCTACTGAGGACAAAAGTTGTAAGGGCGAAGGCACAAAGGCCGAGGGGGCCGGGGTTTGCGATAGCAGGTGCCGCTGCGACGGCGTGGTTTTCGGATTCTGCTGCGTACTGAGCCATATGAATATTCCCACCTTTCGTTACAAGTCTTCCGATACATGTACTCTGCTCGTACATTTCAGGTACAAACGGAACGTTGTTTAGTCCTTAAGTATCAACTTGCGCAGGCTCCGTGCCTGCGCGGGTAGGTAGGATGCGTCATCCACTGCGTTGTGTGAATGGCTTCAAGAAAAACGTTCTACAGCCGACCGGGTATTATGAAGTTGAATGAGGTCTGTTCCGCCACATTATCTGACGGGTTGAGGTAGCGAGAAATATCTATTCTGGTGAGCAGCCAGAGATCCTCTGTTTGCTCAGCTATCCTCCTCTTTGAAGATACTGCTGTCGGCCTTGCAAGGTCGCTTAAAGCTTCTCAAGTCTATTGTGAGCATACTTTACCGTAAGCCTTTTTGTCAAGTGAGGATCAAGTGGAGGTGTAAGTGGGAGACCGTTCGCTTCAAGGCGCCTGTGGAGAGGGATGGCAGCGTCTTTTCCCGCTCCAGCGAACCCTTGAATTACAGTTGTGTGGCTTTCGTGATCGCCAGATCACGACTTTGTGAGCGGCCAATTGTACGGCCTGTTTGCAGGCTTTTAAACTCATAATTTATAGAAGAAGATGCTATTTACAGATAAGCCAGCGTGTGGGCGAGAACATCTTGCCTCTGACCTGCACTTGAGTACCAGTCGAGCGTCTCGTGCAGATCGACGACGCTGCCGATGACGGTAGTGGCGGGCGAGCTGAGTCCGGCCTCCTGCGCGCGTTGGGCAATATCTGCCAGCGTGCCCGTGACGACGCGCTGCTGCCCGGTCGTGCCGTCCTGGATGACGGCGGCTGGCAGCGCTGGATCGAGGCCGCCGTCGATGAGACGCCTGGTGAATTTAGGCAGGGCCTTGACGCCCATCAGTACGACCAGGGTCCCGCCCAGTTTCGCCAGCGCCTCCCAGTCAATACGCTGAGAGTCCGGTTTGCACACCTCGTGCCCGGTCACGATCGTAACCGCTGAGGCGCGGTCGCGATGGGTGACCGGAATGCCCGCGTAGGCTGGTACGGCGACGGCTGCGCTGATGCCTGGTACGATCTCAAAGGGGATGCCCGCCTGTACCAGCGCCTCCGCCTCTTCACCGCCGCGTCCGAAGATGAACGGATCGCCCCCTTTCAGACGTACAACTGTGCAGTTCTGGCGTGCGTAGGCAATCAACAGTTCGTTGATCATCCCTTGCTCTAGTGCGTGGTGTGCCGGCCCCTTGCCCACAAAGACACGCGTTGCCCCCGGACGCATCTCATCCAGCAGCTCTTCGCTAATCAGGCGATCATACAGCACCACGTCAGCCGTCCTTAGACAGCGTAGCCCCTTGACCGTGATCAGGTCCGGGTCGCCCGGACCTCCACCCACAAGGTAGACTTTTCCTGCTGAACGATATTCGGCGTTTGTCCATTCTCTGCGTGTCCAGGTATCCATTGTGTTGCCTCTCTAAGTTCTGCCAGACGTCTGTGCGTTACGCTCTTTCGTTGGTTCAATGGTGTGCCAGGGAATATTATGGAACGGCGGCCAGGCCGTCTAGAAGCGCCTCGGTCGAGATCTCGACGCCGTAGTGTTGTAGTAGTTCGGCGGTGAGTGCCAGAGCCTGCGACGCATTGTCCTCTGCGAGGAGCTGCAGGATCTGCGAGTGATAGTACTCACCGAAGAACGCGTCGCGTTGCGCGTAGGAGACGCCATGCTGGCGCAGGTGTGTGCGCGCGACGACGGCGAGCTGCATATAGCCATCATAGGCGGCGGGGAACAGTCCCTCCAGGCGCTGGCGAATACGTTTGGAGAGGCTGGGGCTGGCGCCCTCGGTCGAGACGGCGATCGTGAGTTGGCCCCGGCGCAGGATCGACGGCACGATAAAGTTGCAGCGCGCCGGCACATCCACGATGTTGACAAGCTGCCCGCGTTCCTGTCCCTCGTTCCAGATCGCCTCGGCGAGCTGGGGATCGTAGGTGACTGCTGCTACGACGACGAATGCCCCGGCCAGGTCGCCCGTTTCGTATGCCTTCTGGCGCAGCGTTATCGCTCCCTGTTCTGCCATAGCCAGTAGTTCGGGACAAAACTCTGCGTTCATCACCGTGACCTGCGCGCCGCTAGCACACAGGGCCGCCGCCTTCTCAGCCGCCACGCCGTCGCCTCCGATAACGAGTGCCGGTCGCCCGCGTACGTCGAGCATAATGGGATAATATCTGGGCATCTGTGCTCTTCCTTACTATACTATGAGACTTCGGAGCGGTCAGTCGGCATGTGTTGTTAGCTCCGCCGTCTTCGCGCTCTTTCCAGTGCCGTTCATACTTCCCACGCGGTCGTGCAGTTGTTCGACGCCCAGGCGGTGACAGAAATCGCCGAACGTCTCCTGTGCCAGGCGTTCGGCGCGCCATAGCGCCAGCAGCGGATGGAGGGTAGCGACCACATTGTCGATGCGTACAGAGGGGGCGTAGAGCGTGTTCATGCGCGTGTTGGCCCAGTCGCCGCCGACGTAGATATTGTAGACATCCTTCGTGCGCCCAACGATACCGATGTCGCCCATAAAGGGTCGCGCACAGCCGTTGGGGCAGCCGGTCATACGTATGCTGAGCGGTTCTCCTGCCAGCGAGAGGCTCTGCAGGTCGGCCTCGATCTGCTGTACCAGCGAGGGGAGTGCGCGTTCGGCCTCGGCCAGCGCCAGCCCACAGGTTGGGAGCGCCGGGCAGGCCATCGCGAAACGGCGGGTTCCGGCTGCCTGGGGATCGGTAGGAATGCCATATGCGTGTAGTTTTGCTGCGAGCGCTTCCTTCCGTACCTCATCTACATCGGTCAGGAGAATATTCTGCTGCCCGGTCAGACGAATGCCAGGCTTGAACTCGTCGATGACGGCGCGCAGTCCTGTGCGCATACGTATTTGCTCGCTATCCTTGATGCGTCCATTCTCGACGTATAGACCGAGGAACCAGCGACCATCGGCCTGCTGGTGCCAGCCCAGGTGATCGTCAACATCATGCAAAACGACCGGGCTGGGATCCTGCAACTTGCGACCCAGGCGTTCCTCCACCTGTGCGCGGAACCACTCGATACCGTTCTCCTCAACTACATACTTCATGCGCGCGTGCTTGCGATTCTTGCGATCGCCGTAGTCGCGCTGCACGGTCACAATCGTCTCCACCACCTGAATGATCTCATCGACCGTCGTATCGCAGAGGGGTGTTCCCAGGCGTGGATGGGTCTCACTCTTGCCGTGCGTCGTGCCCATGCCGCCGCCGATGAGCAGCGTAAAGCCGCGCAGCTCCTCGCCATCGAGGATAGGCACCAGGCCGATATCTTGCGTATAGATATCCACGCAGTTATCGCCGGGGAAGGCCACGCCGATCTTGAACTTGCGTGGCAGGTAGGTTGGACCGTAGATCGGCTCGACGACCTCTTCATCCTCCACCGTATGGACCTTTTCGCCATCGATCCAGATCTCGTGATAGGCCTTGCTATGTGGCGCGAGATGCATCGCGATCTCGTGCGCGATCTCCTGTACCCTTGCCTGGGCGCGGCTGGCGATCGGTGCGGGGCAGGCCATGACGTTGCGGTTTACATCGCCACAGGCAGACTGTGTAGAGAGGAGCGACTCATTGATACTGTGTATGGTTGCGTGCAGTTCGCCCTTCAGGATGCCGTGCAACTGAAAGCCCTGGCGCGTCGTAATGCGCAGGGTTCCATTCGCATAGCGTCCGGCCAGGTCATCCTGGACCAGGTACTGCTCGGCGGTCAGGGCTCCGCCGGGGATGCGCGAGCGGACCATAAACTGGTACGCCTTCTCTACATGCTCAGCCTTGCGGGTCTGGCGGGAGTCGCGATCCTCCTGCTGATAAATACCGTGAAACTTGATAAGCTGGATCTGATCTTCGGAGAAGCGGGGGGTCTCCTGCTGCAGCTCCTCCGCGATCTGACCACGCAGATAATCGCTTGTGATCTTGATGCGCTCCACCTTGCTTCCCTCACCCGGTCCCAGGTGCGCGAGGTTATTAATGATTTCGTCTCGCTCGAGTGACATAATCGCATCTCCTCTGGTTCTACTACCCGGACCTCGACCGCCCTATCAGGAGTTTGTGGCCGTCGAAACCCTGCGCGACGCGTGAAAACGCCATGTGATTTGAAGTTGATTTAGTCGATCAACAAAGATGACTAACTCTTTTTACTATAGAGTCAGAGAGCGCCCCTTGTCAAGGCTTTTTCGGAAATGACCAGGAGAGTGGGAAGAATTGTGTGAGGTAGTGACATAGAAAAGTTTTTTTACGGTATTTTTGTAGCTCATGCTTGCGAAATTCTCCGTTGCCGATCTACCTCGTACAGCAGGATCGACGTGGCGCACGCCACGTTCAGCGACGAAGCCGATCCGGCGATCGGTATGTTGACGATAACGTCGCAGAGCTCGCGGTATCCGGCGCTCATGCCCCATGTCTCGTTGCCTACGACGAGTAGCGTTGGCTGTGTAAAATCTTGCGCAGCGATCTCGTGTGCGCCCTTCTCGTCGCTGCCCACGATCTGCACGGGACCGATCTGCCGCTGGACCACGTCGAGCCAGGGGAGCAGGTCCCGATAGGAGGCGAGGCGCACCGCTGGCAGGGCGAAAAACGAGCCTGTCGTGGCACTGATGGTCTCGGGATCGTAGAGGTCGACGGAGTGCCCGGTGATGATCAAGCCATCGACGCGCAGCGCATCGCACGAGCGAATGATGGTGCCCAGGTTGCCAGGGCTGGAGGGGCGATCGAAGACGACGACGAGCATGTTCTCTCTAAGCGGGATGCGCGCCAGATCATCGTCGGGCATCGCTACCAGCGCCAGCAACTCCGACGGCTCGCTTTTATTGCTCAGCTTCTCTAATAATACTGGTGGGACCTCAAAATGCGTCTGCGCCTGGGATTGTGCGAGGATATTTTTCGCCCAGTCGGAGAGCGCTCTTTCCCGCGCGTACACAAAGGCGTTGATGCTCCATCCGTATTTGAGCGCCTGGTTGATGGGGCGAACGCCCTCGACGAAGAACTCGCGCTGGTGCTGGCGCTTCTCGCGCTTCCGGCGCAAGGTCTCAACGTACTGAAAATCATTGTTTTCCGTGTAGATTTTGACGACACGCGGCCCCGGACTTTTCTTCTTTAGAGAAGGTGAATGGTGCTTCATATAGTACTATCATCTCCATTGTTTGGCGCTATAGGGGACCTTTTTCCAGATAGCCGCGCTGGTGGAACATTGTTGACCGCCGTCACATCTGCTCCGACTACTGCGCGCGTGCAACCTTCAGCGACACTCTCTGAAGCGCGACAAACGGCCCACTATGATTCGACGGCATATAGCCGCGCAGGTGTGTGCCGTTCTCTTCGTACTCCTCGCTCTCGATTACGCCGAACTGATGGAACTGCGCGACCAGCTCACCCCGATCGTAGGGAATGAGCACATCGAGCGCCACGAACTGCGCGGTGAGCGTCTCGCCGATGCGGCGCAGCAGGTCGTCGAGCCCCGTACCCTGGGCCGCCGAGATCTGCACACCCGGTAGCGTGGACGAGAGGCCCTGCAACTGCAACGGCATAGTGGCGGGCAAGAGATCTATCTTGTTCAGCGCCACTATGGTGGGCAAACCGCCTGCGCCAATCTCCTCCAGAACCTGCTCGACGGCCTGGATCTGGTGATGAACGTTTGAATGCGAGGCATCGACGACGTGGATCAGCAGATCGGCCTCCGCGACCTCCTCCAGCGTGGCGCGGAACGCCGCGACCAGGACCGTGGGGAGGCGCTGGATGAAGCCGACGGTATCGGTGAGCAGAACCTCCTGCCCACCCGCCAGTCGCACACGCCGCGTCGTGGGATCGAGCGTCGCGAACAGCTTGTTCTCGGCCTGTGTGTGAGGGCCGTTGGCGAGCCGGTTGAGCAGTGTCGATTTGCCGGCGTTGGTATAGCCGACCAGTGCTATGACGGGCGGACCGGCGTGCTGGCGCCGTTCGCGGTGACGCTGGCGCTGCTCGCGGACCAGTTCCAGATCCTCCTCAAGGTGATCCTTCTGCCGCCGCAGCATGCGGCGGTCGACCTCGATCTGTTTCTCACCTTCGCCACGCTGCTGCGTGCTGCCACGCTGGCGCGAGAGGTGCGACCATTGCCGCGCGATACGGGGCAGATCGTACTCGACCTGCGCTAGCTCGACCTGCAGACGACCCTCGCGCGTACGTGCGCGCTGTCCGAAAATGATGAGGATCAGTGCCGTGCGGTCGAGCACCTGCATCTCCAGTTCGCGTTCCAGGTTGCGGTGCTGTCCCGGCGTCAGCTCAAGATCGAAGATCACCGCGTCACAGTTGTGGAAGCGCGCGAGCTCACCGAGCTCCTTCACTTTGCCCGAACCGAGCAGTGTAGCCGGGTGAGCCTTCGCCAGGTTCTGCGTCATACGGTCCATGCACTGGATGCCCGCCGTCGTCGCCAACTGCTCCAGCTCGTCCAGCGACTCCTGGACGGGCCAATCGATGCCGGGCATATCGACGCTCACCAGAATTGCCCGCTCCGGCGCGCTGGAGAGCAGGCCACTCAACGGCCTGTCGTCATGTATATTTTCTGTAGTATTAGCGTTCAATGAATAGTCCGCCATAGAAACTCCTTCATCTTTTATGTATAGCTCCCAACCGGTGAGACCCGAGTGGTTAATCGCCGGGGAGCGCAGTGCTTTAATTGATGGTTGTAACCTGCTCCAGTGCAAGCGAAGGACGGATGTGGTAGGGACGGGTCTTGAAGCGGCGCGTTGAAGTGGTGCAAGAGCAGGGGAATTGTTGCTCACATTCAACAGCAATAAAAAAGTCTTCAAAACCATTATACCATAAGCGCAGGGCACTCCGAATCGACGGGGCGTCGTGGCTGAGCCAGTTTGCAATCCGCTAGCAGGCAGGTATAAGGCTAATTGAAGACTACTATCACTGTTGTTTTCTCCTGTTGGTGTTTAATAGATATAGGGTACATGAGGCGAGGGGAAAAGTCAAGGGCTTTTCTGAACTTTCGCTTGCTCTATGTATGATAACAACGAGGGCGCTGCTAAACTTCCCCAATTTGAAAGGCTGGCGATGCCATTCGGATAACGGGCGACATGGAAAATCAAGATGTCGATAGTACGTGCATATCTGCATTCGGTATACTACTTGTTCCAATAATCTAATCTATGCTATAGTTGGGTATCAGCGATCTTCTATATGGAGATATATTATGACACCTACAGGGGATTGGGACGAAATCATCGATGAGATGGAAGCGAAGCGCTTTATAGGCAGGGAACAGGAACTGGATGTATTTCGTCGACAAATTAGCCTTAGTAAGCCCAACTATCTGATATTTTATGTCACTGGTCAGGGCGGTGTAGGAAAAAGCACGCTTCTCAACCGCTATAAAGAAGTTGCCAGAGACAGCAATTTTCTGATAGCCGATTGTGATGAGCAAGAACGCGACGTGCCATCAGTATTGGGACGCTTTGCTCGTCAGTTGGCAGAGCAAGACATGCCTTTAAAACGTTTTAACGAGCGTTATAAGACGTATCGGCAGAAGATGAATGAGATAGAAAGCGACCCCGAAGCTCCGCAGGGCCTGGCTTCTATGCTGGGGCGAACCCTGGTGCGTGCCACATTCGCCGTCGGTGATATGGTGCCCGGTGTGCGAAAAGGACTCGAAATTGTTCCACAGGATGTGCTTGAAACGCAAGCTAGCGAATGGACCTCTTACCTGGCAAAGAAATTGACGAACAAAGATGATATCTCCCTTATCAAGGACCCTGTTCCTATCCTGACTGCGCTCTTTTTCAGCGAATTGAATGAATGCACAGAAAAGCGTAAAGTACTGCTTTGTTTTGAGAATTTTGAAGTGACGCGGCAAGAATTGCAAGATTGGCTGCTACGTTTGCGTGAATATAAACCTTCTTTGAACATTCGTATTGCTATCGCAGGCCGGGATCTACCAGGCGCTAAATGGGATGCCTTGCGTAATGTGACTACGGTGGTTCGGCTGGATGTGTTCACAGAACAGGAAGCCGAAGCCTTTCTGGATATCTGTGGCATTAAAAACGTGAAGCGGCGTATAGAGATCCTGGAATGTTCGGGTCGCTTGCCTGTGATCATGAGCTGGCTGGCCGCTCCAGAAGCTGACGAACCCGATGCTTCACTTCCAGCACATAATATTGTTGAACGTTTCTTGCGTTGGATCACCGAGCCTACGCTGCGTCAAGTCGCTTTGTTGGGCGCAATGCCGCGCACCTTTAATGCAGATATTCTCAAGTTTATGTTGGAGAATCAGGATCATATCACCGACGCGCAATCGGCTTTTGATTGGTTACTGACGATGCCTTTCGTGCACCAGACCTCTGATGGATGGCGCTATCACGATGTAGTACGCAGCATGATGCTGTATTACCAGCGGCAGAAAAGTCCTCAATCCTATCGAAGGCTTCATTCAGCCCTGGCCGCTTTCTATACTAACAGACTGCAAGAGCTGGGTTGCACGGATGCAGAACGCTGGTTTAATGAGGAGTGGCGTAAGAATACGCTTGCCCATAGCTACCATTTTCTTGTCGCGGATTCAGTACAACACTGGGCGAATGTGATGAGCCTCTTCGTTATCTCTATACGAAAACGCCGTTCCTTCGCTACTGAACTTACAGAAATGCTCAATATGAGTGACGTGCAGGGTGAACTCTCTGCTGAACAGCATGCTTTTGTGCTGCTATTCTATCAGCAATTGCAGTCCATCAGAGAGAAAAACTTACTGGCTGGCCTGGAGATGTTTGACCGTCTTTGTAATGTGACCGGGTTATCTGATGAAGCAAAGGGATATGCATTTACCTATCGTGGCGAATGTTATCGTTTGAATGGGAAGTGGGAGGACGCCCTGCGCGATTTCGACAAAGCTTTAGGGTATATTCCTGATGATGTACGTGCTATTACCAGACGAAGCGTTACATATGTATTGATGAGCCGTTATCAGGACGCTCTAGCCGATCTGGGTCATGCAATTGCACTTGATGAGAAGGATGTATGGGCCATCGCGATTCGTGGGGAGACGTATCGACGTATGGGACAGTACCAGGAGGCACTGGCAGACCTGGACAGAGCCGTCGACCTGGATGAGAAGAACGCCTGGGTTATTGCGATCCGTGGGGAGACGTATCGGCGCATGGGGCGTTACCAGGATGCCCTGGACGATCTGAACCGTGCCCTTACGCTTGATGAGAAGGAGACCTGGGCTATTGCGATCCGTGGGGAGATCTATCGACGAATGGGACGGTATGAGGAGGCTTTAACCGACTTGAGTCGTGCGATTGCCCTGGACGGAAAGGATATCTGGTCTGTTATCAATCGAGGTGAGGCTTACTATAGTCTGGGACGCTATGAAGAAGCGCTGGCCGATCTGAACCGTGCTATTGCTTTAGATGAAAAGCAAGCTCGATTCCTGGCTACGCGTGGGCAGCTTCATCTACTAGCAAAACGTTCATCGATTAAGTTGAATGACCCTGATGCGTGGAAGGTTGAGAATAGATCTCCGTATTCGCCTTCCTTATCAGCAGCGCCAGCGCCGCCAATGCCTGCTCAGCCCTCCGGTGTACCAGGACCAGACATGCCTGTAATAGGGTCTTGGCCTTCCTCAACTGAGTCTGATCCATCCGAAACAAAGTATAAGTATTCATACCCGGAAGCACCAATGCCATATATAGGGACTCCGGTGGCATACCCATCACCGAACCCGTTTACCTCAACGGGATCATTGCCGTCAGGGGCATCGATGCCAGAGATGCCAGCGCCGCCAATGCCAGAGATGCCGCAGGGGTCATATGTGCAATCAACTCCACCATTGCGTTCTCGCAGGCGAGGTATTGTAATTGTCTTACCTCTGATATTACTTGTGCTGATCATAATAACAGTGTTTTTGCTAGTACATTTTCACTGATAGCCTCTTTTTTTGTAATGGTGTAGGGGCGCGATTTATAAGCCCGCCCGTGCTCCCCAGGCCGACGCGCGGGCTTATAAATCGCGCCCCTACACGAAGATTTTCATATTCGTTATGGTGCTGATTGGGTCATCATTTACGCAAAAACCAACGTCAGCTCTCTCAATCCGCGAAAGACGAGGCTTGGCATCCATTCCAGGTCCTCTGTAGCCACGCGAGGCGCCTGCAGGCGGCGCAGGAGCGTGTTGAAAGCGATCTCGGTCTCCAGGCGCGCGAGCGGAGCGCCCAGGCAGAAGTGGACGCCCTGCCCGAATGACATATGCCGGCCCTCGGGACGCTGCAAGATGAGCTGGTCCGGCGCGGAGAAGAGCGCGGGATCGTGATTGGCGGCGCCCAGGCTGAGCAGAACCTCCTGCCCCTCGCTGATCTGTTTGCCGTCGATCTGCAGATCTTCTTTCGGGTGGCGCGAGGTCAATTGAACGGGACTATCGTAGCGCAGGAGCTCCACGACGGCGGATGAGGCCAGCTCTGGATGCCCCTGCCATAGCTCAAGTTGCTCTGGATTGCGCAGTAGCGCCAGCATGCCGTTGGTGAGCAGATGAGTCGTCGTCCCATGACCCGCCGCGAGCAAAAGGACGCAATTGCCGAGCAGCTCCTCCTCGTTAAGCTTATCGCCCCGCTCTTCGGCGGCGATCATCGCCTGCAGCAGATCGTCGTGTGGCGCAGTGCGGCGCTGCCTGACGACTGCGCGGAAGTAGTCCATAAACTCGGAGACGCCCGATAGCGCCTGAATCACGCCCTCAAAGCTCATGTCGAAGCCGTCGAGGAGGCGGGCAAAATCGCCGGTCCACTTGATGAACAGGGCCCGGTCCTCCGCTGGAACGCCCAGCATCTCCGCGATCACAATCGCTGGTAGCGGGTAGGCGAAATCCTGGACGAAATTGGTGCGTCCGTCCGCCTGAACCCTGTCCAGGAGATCATCGACGAGCGCCTGTATACGCGGGCGCAGAGACTCCACAACGCGCGGCGTAAAAGCTTTGGAGACCAGCCCACGCAGCCGCGTATGGTCCGGCGGGTCCAGGAACAGGATCTGGCGCATCACGGCGCGCACGGGTGGCACCAGTTTCGCCTGCAACTCTCCAGGAATCCATTCCGTGCCGATCGACATACGTGCGGCGGAGAAGCGTGGATCGCGCAGCACCGTGTAGACATCGCTATGGCGCGTCAGCACCCAGGCGGTCGTCCTTTCGTCCCACATAACGGGGTCCTGCTCGCGCAAGCGGGCGTACAGGGGATAAGGGTTCGCCAGGTTCTCAGGGTCGAGCAATTGCGCAATGCTGAGCTGCGTGTTGCTATCATATGTCGTCACCGCGACACTCTCCTTCTAAATGCAGCGCTATCTCTGTTCAATAGAGACATTTATAGAACATATCTGATCTACGTTTGTTGCTGCCATGAAGTTGAAAACGCCTGTGTGTCGTCCGGTAATGTTGGGATAGGGGCGCGATTTATAAGCCCGTAGATCGGCCTGGGGAGCGACACGGGCTTATAAATCGCGCCCCTACCTCAGTGGCGAGGGCCGATGTATGGGGCCATCGTGTCAGATGCGGACCTGATGGGTGGCGGGTCGGTGGTTGAGCATCATGTCCATAGTTATTCCCTGGATACTCTATTGGGAGGTGTAATGTAAGGGAATAAAGGGAATGTTTGCTGCCAAGCCGCCTGTGGAGCGGGCTGAAGACATTCCCCTACATTATCTCCCGCCTGGCTGAACGGCTGCCTGCGACACGCTCCAATCCTGCTGAAAGGTCGTTTGCAGCGTCGCGATGATCGACTGATCCGAGAAAATGAGGCCCAGTTCGCGGTTATTATCCAGGGAATTGCTAGAGATATTCTCGGAGCCCACGAAGGCCGAACTGCCATCGGCGACCATCATCTTAGCGTGCATATACAATTGCGCATCCTCCTCGACCAGCGCACCGCCAGCCTTGATGGTTCCTATGCCGGGCGCGTTTGAATCTGTCGACGACGAGGGCAGGATCACCTGGACCTTTACCCCGCGCTGGGCCGCGCTGACGATGGCCTGCTCGATGCCGCTATCCTGCATCTCCTCCGCCTCGATGAGCAGCGAGCTCTGCGCGCTATTGATGAACGCCGTCAGATCGGTGCGCGAGTTCGTCGGGCTGACAACCAGGCCGGGATCGCTCGGCTGAATGGCTGTGCGGTTCCAATCGGCATTGAAGATATCGATGACGTTCTGTACGTCCGGCGTATTGGTATCGATGATGCCGTACTCGCGGTTCTTGCCGTTGAGCGTCGAATAGGTGAAGTTGCAGGTCATAATGAACGCTGTCTTGCCATCGACGATCATACCCTTCTCGTGTGTCAGGGTGAAGGACGGGCTCGTATCCTCCGTGCTGGCCCCGGCGGCCTTCAAGGCGTCGAGCGTGGATTGCGGCGAGCCACCACCGACCGGATTCGGCTCCAGCATCACGCGCACCTGAATTCTGCCGGCAGCTTTTTCAAGCGCATTGATGATGTTTGTGTCGGTCAGCAGATAGGTCTCTAGCCAGACCGATTGCTGCGCGTTATTGATTGCGTTAAGAATGACCTGTTCGCCCGCCGTCGGCTCTACAAACAGTTGCAGGCCGCTCTGTGCGAGCGGCGTTGTTGTGCCTGTGGGCGTGGTGGAAATTGTTGTCGGCGAGGTAGAAACCGGCGACTTCTTACGTGTGGGCGTTGGCGTGTGATGGCGCCGTGCGTAGTTGTCTAGAAACGCCTGGCTGGCCGAAGTTGAATCGCCGGGTGCGAAGGTGTAGGCGGTGAGAAAGAAGCTGAGCGCGAGGAGAAGCAGGGAAATAAGGGCCACTTTCCGATTACATAATCTACGAAGCATGACTACTCCTTTTATTATTTTTTCGTGCAGGTGAGCATAGAAAGTATCTCCCATTGTAAAACCACTTGACATGTTCGGATTCGTTCGGTTAGAATGAGGGCCATCGGGCGGCATGCCGCCCGATGGCAAGCCATCTGACGTTTCCCCATTCCATCGATCCGTTTGAGGATACTGCAATAAACAACGGCAGGGAGAAGCTTTTTGGCAGTATTGAATGTTAAATTTTCGTAATTCTCGTAGGGACCTACCTTGCGCAGGCCCTGCGAGCCACGCCGTCAATATGCCGAGGAGATTCGGGGAGGGTCGCAGGGCCTGCGCAAGACAGGCCCCTGCCGGGTGGTGTCCCGAAACACATGTCTACGCCCGCTGCAACAAATCGTCGTACTTCGTGTCGTAGAGCAGCACGCGTCCCTCCGGCATGAGCAGCAGTGTGTCGGGTCTGAGGTTGCGCACAAACTCGACGTCGTGGGTAACGGCGATGATCGTGCCGTTGTAGTTGCCAAGCGCCTCGCCGATGATGCCGCGTGAGAGCACGTCCAGGTGCGTCGTAGGCTCGTCGAGGACCAGCAGGTTGGGACCGTCCAGCACCATCTTCGCCAGCGCCAGGCGCGTCTTCTCGCCCCCGCTGAGCGTGCCTATCTGCTGGAAGACGCGATCGCCTGTGAACAGGAAACGTCCAAGCACGCCGCGCACGCGCTTCGCGTCCGCCGGCAGAACCGCCGTCGCTTCGTTAAGCACTGTGTTGTCGTAATCAAGACCCTCGTTTTCCTGCGCATAGTAGCCCACGCGCACGCGATCGCCCATTGTCACCTTGCCACCATTCAAAGGCGTGGTACCGAGCAGTGTGCGCAGAAGTGTCGTCTTGCCGGCCCCGTTCAGTCCCACGACGACCAGGCGCTGTCCACGCTCGATCTCGAAGCTGATATTACGGAAGATCTCTTTCATGCCGTAGCGCTTGCTGAGAGCGCCTGCGCGTACGACTTGCAGGCTGCTCGTCTGACGTACCGGAAAGTCGATCTTGATGCGCCGGCTGTTCTGTGGCAACTGCGGCTTGCTGCTCTCTAGAGCCTCGATGCGCTTATCCATCGCGATACGCTGTTTCACACGCGTCGCGCCATAGCCGCGCAGCTTCTGCGAGGTCTGGCGCAGGCGCTTGATCTCACGTTCCTGCTGCTGTTTCGTGCGCTCCATCAGTGCAAGTGCATCGCCCGTCGCCAGCAGGTAGTTCGAGTAGGTGCCGCGATACTCTTCCAGCTTGTGCGTGAACTCGTTCAGCCGCAGCACCTTGTTGATGCTGCGGTCGAGCAGGTCAAGGTCGTGCGAGATGATCAGGAGCGCGCCCTTGTAGCTCTCCAGGAACTCCATCAGCCAGCTCGTTGCCTCCACATCCAGGAAGTTCGTCGGTTCGTCCAATAGCAATAGTTCCGGTGCCTGGAAGAGCAGGCGGACCAGAGCGAGCTTTGTCTTCTGGCCTCCGCTGAGCGTGCTCACGGTGCGGTCTAGCGTGACGCCGCCAATGTTCAGGCCGCTGATAAGCTGTTCGGAGCGTGCGTCTGCGTCGTAGTATCCCAATCGTTCAAGCGCGTTCTGTGCCTGCTCGAAATGCTCCAACAGCGTGGACAGGCTGTCGTTGGTGGCCTCCGCGACCTCCAGTGAGAGCTGTTCGTACCTGCGAATAGCCGTATCGAGTCCTGTACTACTGAAGATGAAGTCGCGCACAGTGCTCCCTTCGGAGATCGGCGTCTCGTGGGCGACATCCTGTGACAGGTAGCCGTAGGTGCGCGGAAGAATTGCCGTTCCCCCGTCGGCCTCCTGCAGGTGTGCGATGATCTTGAGCAACGAACTCTTCCCGGCTCCATTCACTCCGATCAGGCCGGCCTTCTCGCCCGCCGCCACCGTGAACGAGATATCGTCCAGGATGAGGCGCGGACCATACGATAATTTTATATGATTAACTTGTAGCATATATACCTCTAAGTGCCTCCCGAGCATGAATAAAACAGTTAACATGTTGATGAGCGCGCCTGTTCAGGCAAGATGGGGCGCGGCCTGTCTGATGGGCAAACTCTCGCGCATGAATGTGACGGGAAGCACAGGGTGCGCAGGACAAGCAAGCAACGAGAAGCCCGGCGACACACGCCATGAGAAGAGAGTTGACGGAGGAAAAGGACTGAGAAGATGCCAGTGCCAACGTGGGATATCAGTCGCTCAACGTAGAGCGAGCGAAAGCATCATAAAAGTGCCACTTCCTGCCGCATGAGCCCGGCGTGGTCGCTCATGCGGCTGTGTAGGCTGCGATTTGTGGTGCTCTTTCCATCGTTTTCCTGCTTTAAAGCTGATAATAGAGAATAAAATCTGTCATTAATGCTACCACCCCAGGCTCGCTCTGTCAAGGAGGCGAGACGAGTGGTGCTATCCAATCGAGGTTGCGCCCGATGAGGAGTTCTCTTCTTTTTCAGCACCTCAATATTTGAAAATCATCCCCCAAAAATCTCCACTCCACACGTCTGTCTAATGACTGAGATGAAGTGCAGAAAATATATACTGAACAGGCTATCACCGCTTCTATATACTTCTATCCACTTCAAGTCTCAGCCACTGCCAGTATATGGGAGGAGCCCGTGCAGAGTAGACGGAACCCGACTGGCTGTACAGTGTGCTTGAACGCGTTGGGTTGCTACGGGGGAAGGCGACTCAGCGCGCGGCCTCTTCATTTTATCCAGATCGGCATATCGTCGTGGCCCATGCCGAAGTGATGCGCCACCTCATGCAGCACGGTATGGCGCACCTGCCTGCGCATGAGCTCAGGATCTTTCTGGCAGAACTGCTCGATTGTGTGGCGATAAATCGTAATGCGCTCAGGCATCGTGGCGCTTCCCTGTGCGGTCAATGGCACACCACGATACAGGCCCAGGAGCAGCGAACACGCCCCGGCCTCGCCGCGTGTCAGCACCTCTACGTCCGGCTCATCCTCCACAATCACTGCCACGTTCCGTAGATTCTCCTGAAACTCCTCGGGGATCGAGTCGAGCGCCTCCTGTACCAGGCGCTCAAACGAGCGACGCGCATTTATTTCCCGGTCCTCGTCGTCCTCAACCTGATCCATCACCTCTCGGCTCTCCTCCTCCAGGTCTTCCGGCTCAGGGTCGCCAGCGCGCACGGCGCCGCGTTTCTTGTCCATGAGCACTGTACCGATGATGCCAAAGGCGATAATCGCGCAGAGGACGAGCAGGCGCGAAGTATTGTCCAGAGGATTATTGATGAAGACCACCAGAAAGATGATGGCCATCAGGAAACTCAGCAGTGCGAAGAACGTACGCGCGCTCTGCTCGTTTTTAACGCGCTCGTCTGTCTCCTCTATATTCTGCTTATCGTCCCTGTAAGCGATGTGCGAAGGTTCCATCTCAGACATAATCTTTCTCCCGATGGGGTGCTACTCTCGTATGAAGGAGTAGCACTTCATAGTAGTAATACGTCCTTTAGCGAAGAAAGTCGGCTATCTATTGCATAGATCTAGACGTATCGAAATTTCTTAGTCAATAAGAGTATAGTGTGCGCTTAATCGTTTCGTCGATGAACTCTGTCACATTTAGCTGCCATAGTCCTTCCAGTTTTCCCCCCTTTTATTTCTGGTAGGTTAATGTATTTATAATAGCATATATCTAGAGATATTTAAATCTGATATTGGCAAAGAGTGATTGACGAAAAGTCTATAAGCATGGTATAAGCCACTTATAAAACTATTGAATACTATTTTCATGAGAGACACCTGCCAATGCGACGTTTATTGCTTTTTTCTTTGCTGACATTTGTTGTAACAGGCGCTTATCTAAATTACTTAGAGGAGGACCAGGGCTATATTATGGGTACGGCACTGGTTACTATCGACCTGTCAAAACCATTTATGACCAGTCAATTTTCAACTGGCATCACTCATACCCAGAATGATATTGAACTGAGTGGGGGCAGTGCTGCGACGGCGGCCAGGCGATTGCTTCAGTCCTCCATGGTCTATCAAAACGTCTTTATGATGGGCTGGGGCACCGACAATCCCGAACCGTCGCCAGGCCGGTATGACTGGGATTCATTAGATTCGTACGTAAAACTCATGACCGATACGCATGCGATCCCCTTTATTTCGCTGTGTTGCGCGCCCGGATGGATGCGGCCTGAAGGATATTCAGATGACTGGCAGTACCTTGAAACCGCGCCCGCCCTTTCTCATGTAGCAGATTTTGCACAACTGGCGGCAACTGTGGCGAAGCGCTACCCGCAGGTAAAACATTTCCAGGTATGGAACGAGTTCAAGGGCATGTGGGGAACTGATCCCGATGCGACGCCGGGTGTTGGCAATCGATGGGACTATGAACGCTATACGAACCTCTATAATGCCGTGTATGATGCTGTAAAAGCCGTTCGCCCGGATGCCAAAATTGGCGGGCCGTATCTGGGGGCCGATCCCATTAATTCAGAGGGGAAAGAGATTTATTCCTACTGGTTAAACCATAAGCACGGAGCTGATTTTATCGTTATCGATGGCGGTCCCGAGCCATTCCGTGTAAGTCATGAGTTCGATGCATCCTATTTCGCTGCTTGGGTTAACTGGCTGCGCAAGCAACCAAACGGCGGCGCCACGCTTCCCATCGGTTGGGCCGAATGGTATCCAAGAACAAGTCATGGAACATCGGACGTCAAGCGAGCCTCGGCGATTTTTCTTAGCGATATGATCGCAACTCTACAGGCCGGTGCTGCCTATGCATTCCCCTGGGGCGTAAGCGGTGACAGCGAGGGACTGACCGGAAACCCTGGCTTTCCCATCCTGCCTATGACCGATGAAGGCAAGCCCACGCCCATCTTCGCGGGAATAAAAGCCCTGAAAGATTATTTTGGGCCAGGTACGCCTCTGTATAAGGCGACCGTTACGCCTGGAGGCGTAACCGTCCTTGCCTCAAAAACAAAGACCATGTTAGTGAATCGATCAGGATTTTCTCTGGATATTCTAATCAATGGTCGGGTTTTAAAACTGTCTCCCTATCAAATCATCGTTATACCCACGCCGTGAGGTGAAGAAGTTACCTGTTCCTTCCCGCAAAGAGAAGTTGAACAGTTGCCCTGTTTCAATGTTTGTTCCTACGGTGTAGAGTAGAATAGAAGGGCATGTTCGTATTGCCTCTTCTATCTGGCGTACTCGAAATAGTGTTGAGCTATGTTTTGGGAAGGAGTATGAACGATGTCGGGTCCGTCGCAGGGTCTTCCTACCGGCACCTCTTCTTTGCTTACGCAGGTCACTCCTGCCGAGTTGCAACAGCTTTTTGACCTTTCCCCTGATGCCCTGGTTGTCATCAATCGGGCTGGAATGGTGACGGGAATAAATAGGCAGGCGGAAGAACTTTTTGGTTATTCTTCTACAGAACTGGTAAGTCAACAGATCGAGGTTCTCCTTCCCCGACGCCTGCGAGAGGTCCACATTGCCCATCGAGAGCACTTTTCCTCTGCTCCACAACCTCGCCCTATGGGTGCGGGACTCTCCCTCTACGGGCGTCGCAAGGACGCGACTGAATTCCCCGTAGATATCAGCCTCAAACCGGTCTCGCTTCACCATGAACTCCATGTTATCGGCTCCATTCGTGATATGACCGTACAGAAGCGCCTGGAAGAGCAAAGTCGACTCAAGAGCCAGTTCCTTGCGAACATGTCCCATGAACTGAGGACCCCGCTGACGAGCATCATCGGGTTCGCCGATCTGCTGCATGAAAGGGTCATTGCCCCCGAGATACAGAAGGAGTATCTGGAGGATATTCTCGCCAGTGCCAGGCACCAGCTCCAACTGGTCAACGATATTCTGGACCTCTCAAAGGTAGAAGCCGGTCAGATAGCATTTCAGCCGGAGCCGGTGGACGTTGCCAGGCTCATCGCAGAGGTACAGATGCTGCTACGTCCTCTCGTCGACAAGAAACATCTCCGGATTGAGACGGCACTCGACTCCTCTCTTAACGCGGTTACACTTGATCCGACGCGACTCAAACAACTTCTCCTCAATTATCTTTCAAATGCTATCAAATTTACTGACGAGGGTGGAACCATCAGTATTCGTATTAAGCCAGAGAATCCAGATACGTTTCGTCTGGAGGTTGAGGATACGGGGATTGGCATTCGACCGGAAGACCTGGGACGGCTCTTTGCGGTGTTCCAGCAGCTTGATGGAGGCATGGGGAAGCAGTATCAAGGGACGGGCCTGGGTCTTGCGCTAAGTAAGCACCTGGTTGAAGCGCAAGGAGGATACGTCGGGGTAAAGAGTACGCCTGGTCAGGGGAGCACCTTCTTTGCCGTGCTTCCACGCGTCTTTGAGGGGAGAAAAGAGCCACGTGTTGATCCAGACGATCCAGACATTCCCACCGACCACGACTCTTCCAGGCTCCCAGGCAGGACGAAGCAAACCAGGAAAAGAGGCAGATCAACCGCGCAGAAGCGTGTGTCGGACAGGCAGACGATCCTGGTCGTGGAGGACGATCCAGCCTGGCGGAAGTTGCTCACCGTCTTACTCAAAGATGAAGGGTACGACGTGCACGTGGCGGTCAACACAGAGGAGGCTCAACGGCTCATTGCCCAGATTCATCCACAACTCATCCTCATGGACATTCAGCTTCCCGGAATGGATGGATTGGCACTGACACGCCTGCTCAAGGCAGACCCTGCTACCTGTCAGATCCCGGTTGTTGCGCTCACGGCCTATACCATGAAAGAAGACCGGCAGAAGGCGCTTGACGCAGGCTGCGACGGCTATCTCGCGAAGCCAATAGAGCGAGCGGCCCTCCTGAGGCAGGTCGAGCAATGGCTCCAGGGAGTTCCCCGCCGTGTGGGATCTTGAACGGCTGCTACCCCATTTGCGCCTCCTGTGTTTTTAACCATTTCTCGCTTCGTCCCATGTGTATTTATTCCACTAGTACCCAGACTCTCTGGCTGACTACGAAACACCAACACGCTTCTGGCCTTGCTTTATCTGGGGGCTGTCGGAATAGTGCAGGCGAGCTGACAGTGGTTTTGACAGTAGTGGCTGAAAAACCACTGTCAAGCAGTCTTAATTTGCGCCTTTGTTTATAATGGCCCAAGGCGGAAAGAGGCTGAGATAAGATATACTCAAGCATGATGAGAAAACGGTATACAGCCGCTTTCAAAGCGCGAATAGTTCAGGAACTTTTAGAAGAAGAGAAGACGCTGGCACAAATTGCCGCTGAGTATGAAGTCCATCCGACGCAACTGAAGAATTGGCGAGCAGTAGCATTCAAGAGGGTGCCTTCTGATCTGGCCTGAGAACTAGCTTCATCACCGATCCTCCCTGAGTAATCATCCCACACCGCTTGCTTTTTACTATATCCCCATGTATCACTGCGTTCTTGCTTGTGTAAAACAGTGATGAAATCATAACCAAATTGATATATTCTTAACTATATCTTTATTGCTTCATCACCGCACTCGCGTCCACCCCTGCTATGCTCAAGACGACGAGGCCGATCCTCGACCAGGCCAAATACTGGCACAACGATGCCAATCGTAAGAAGAGGAAACACTATGACCAGGTGGATAGCAATCACCAGACGGCACTTTTTGAAAGGCGCGGCCGCAGGGGCAGCGTTGGCCGTACCCTGGTATTTCAATACCAAGTCAGCGTTGGCTTTCTATCAGAGCAGGGGGCTGCAGAAGTTCGCCCAGCCCTTGCGCGGCGTCGGCCCTGGGGGGATTCCGGTCGCGGCGCCCGATGCCTTCCCGGCTCCCGTCACGGGGGTCACCCACTACTCCCTCTCCATCGCGCAGTTCACGGATCAGTTACACCCCGACCTTGACAAGACGACGCTGTGGGGCTACAACCCGGCCGTGGCATTGGGTGGCGGAGCACAACTCCAGCGGCACCTGGGCGGCATCATCGTGGCGCAGCGCGGAGTGCCGATCCAGATCACGTTTACTAATAAGCTACCGCCCAGGCACATCCTGCCGGTCGACACCAGCGCCAACTTCCCTGATGCAAAGCTTCGCCAGAACGCTACTACCACCCACCTGCACGGTGGGTTCGTCCCCTGGATCAGCGACGGTGGCCCGTTCAGCTGGTTTACCCCGGATGGCCAGTACGGCCCGAGTGTCCCGAGTGCAGCGGGCAACATCTACCAGCTGCTCAACCCCGGCCTCCAGCCGGGCCAGGCGGAGTACTACTACCCCAACAACCAGAGCGCTCGGCTGGTCTGGTACCACGACCACGCCCACGATCTCACTCGGCTCAATGCCTACGCAGGGATCGCCAGTGCCTACCTCATCCGCGACAGCTTCGAGGCCAACCTGCGCAACCTGGGCCTGCCCGACTTCGTGGAGCACGGGGGCCGCGAGATCCCCATCATCATCCAGGACAAGATCTTCGTCGGGTCCGACATCACCACTAAAGACCCTACCTGGCCCGGCCCCAGCGGGGTAGGCAGCCTGTGGTACCCGCACACCTACGAGCCGGACCGCTGGGAGGTGGGAGACCACCCGCTGGGCCTGCCTCCCGACCCTTCGATCATTCCCGAGATGTTCGGTGATACGATGCTTGCTAATGGCACGGTCTATCCCGAGGCGACCGTCGAGGCCCGGCGCTATCGCCTGCGCGTCCTCAACGCTTGCCAGGCTCGGTTCCTGAACCTGCAACTGTATGTGGATGATGGGAGTCCGGACGGCATCACCCTCAACCGCCACACGATGAAGCCCACCAATGCGCCAGGCCCCGACTTCTTCGTGCTCGGGACGGAGGGTGGCTTCCTGCCCCACCCGGTGCAAGTCCCCTCCAACAAGCCGTTCGATCCCGTCTCCCTGGGCGGCAGCCTCATCACCGGCCCGGCTGAGCGCTGGGACCTCCTCGTCGACTTCAGTAAGTTCGCCGGGAAGAAGGTCATCCTCTACAACGACGCCCCGGCGCCGTTCCCAGGGGGCGACCCGATCAACGACTATTTCCCGGGCTCCCCGAATCCCACCCCCACGACCCCCGGCTTCGGGCCGAACACCCGCCAGATCCTGCGGTTCAAGGTTGTCCCCGCGACCAGCAAGGACGAGCCCCTGCATATCACCGAAGACACCGATCTGACGCCGGATCTCACCCCGTTCCTTGTGCCGCCAGGCACGGCGGTCCAAAGGGGCGTGCTGCATCTGCCGCCGGGCGTGCCGGTCCGGCAGCTGACCCTCAACGAGATCTTTGATGGATACGGCCGCTTGATCCAGTTGCTCGGGACAAACCTGCCGGTGAATGGCGGCTTCGGGCGCGCTTACGAAGACCCTGCGACCGAGACGCCAGCGGCAGGCTCAACCGAGGTCTGGCAGATCGCCAACCTGACGGGGGACACCCACCCGATCCACTTCCACCTGGTCAATGTCCAGGTGCTGGGACGCCAACCGTTCAACGTGGACACCTACAACGGCACGCCCAGTTACACCGGTCCTGCGCGTGGCCCAGGCAAGACCGAGCGAGGGTGGAAGGAGACGGTGCGCATGAACCCCGGCGAGGTGACCACCGTGATCATGCGCTTCGACCTGCCGACGGTGCCGTTCACCGTTCCTGCCAGCCCGCGAACTGGCGGGCACGAGTACGTGTGGCACTGCCACATCCTGGAACATGAAGAGCACGACATGATGCGCCCACTGGTGGTCAAGTAAGGACACCATCCCATGTGTATTTGTTCCACTAATCCATACGCACCTTGTGAGATTGCACCATTGACATACTTTGGAATACGTGTTACTTTTTAACTATCAAAGAAATAACGCAAAAGCTCTGATGGGAGAGTAACAGGTTCTGTTGCGTCCAGAGAGTGGGCGGCTGGTGGAAAGCCCATAGCAAACGTCCTGCGAAAAAGACCCTGATGCTGCAAGCAGAAATCGGTGGACCCCCGGCGTCGCGGCGCACCCGCTCCCCAGATGTAGGGGCACGGTTGACAAGCCCGCTCACCCGTTCACCGAGAGTAGACCTTGCCGGTGGCCCCCGTGATCGGGCGCGTGGAGCGGGCGGGCTTGTCAGCCGCGCCCCTACCCAACGAGGTTGCTATCGAGAGATGGCAACGAATGAAGGTGGTACCACGAAAATCATGTGTGTTCTGCACATATCGCTTTTCGTCCTTCCCTCGCGCAGAGGATGAAGGGCGTTTTTTATGCCTCCTTCATTCCTATCGAACTCATAATTGCATACAACAAATGCGTTGATGGGACGAGTAACGGCTCTGTTCGCATACAGAGAGCGGGCGGCTGGTGGAAAGCCCGCATGTCGCGGACCGTGAAAAAGACCCTGATGCTGCAAGCAGAAATCGTCGTAAGGCGAGAGTAGACCTTGCCGGTATAGCCCCCGTAATCAGGCGTAACGAGGTCGTCTTCTCTTGAAGGCGACGAATGAAGGTGGTACCACGAGAGCTTGATCGCTCTTCGTCCTTCCCTATAGCGGAGGATGAAGGGCGTTTTTGTTTGCCTGTTATCAAAGGCTCAAGAGAGGAGAAATATTATGGTCGTACAACATGCCGCACATTGCCCGGAATGCGATGCCGAGGTTCCGGTGCAGAATCTCCTGGTCGGCGAGATTATCTATTGCCCCGATTGTAATGCGGAACTCGAAGTGTTGAACGTGGAACAGCCGGAAGTGGCGCTTGCCCCCGAGGTCGCGGAAGACTGGGGCGAGTAGGGGCGCGATTGATAAGCCCGAGGAAGAGAGGATCGACGGATGCGCTTAGCTATTCTTGCATCGCGTGTACGCGTGGAAGAGAAGTTGCTTGTCGAGGCGCTACGGCAGCGGGCTGTGGCCTTCGACATTATCGACGATGAGGAGCTGCTGCTGGACCTGGCGCAGCCGGATGAGCGCTGGCAGCAATATGACGCCGTGCTCTGCCGCAGCCTGAGCCAGTCGCGCGCCCTGGCCGTGATGTACGTGCTGGAGCACTGGGGCATTCCCGTGCACAACTCGGCGGCGACCACGGCGACCTGCAACGATAAGCTGCTCACGACGCTGGCCTTGCTGCGCGCACACGTTCCGGTTCCTCGCACGATGCTGGCCTTCGCCGCCGACAGCGCGGTCCAGGGCATCGAGAAGCTGGGCTATCCGGCGGTGCTCAAACCGGTCACAGGCTCCTGGGGCCGCCTGCTGGCACGCGTGAACGATCGCGACGCCGCTGAGGCGGTGCTCGAACACCAGGAGACGCTGGGCTCTTATCAACACCATATTCACTACATACAGCAATATGTCAGCAAGCCACAGCGCGATATTCGCGCCTTTGTGATCGGGGAGCGCACGGTCTGCGCCATCTATCGTACGAGCGAGCACTGGGTCACGAATACGGCGCGCGGCGCGGTCGCCAGCAATTGCCCGGTCACGCCTGAACTGGAACAGCTCTGCGCGCGCGCGGCCCAGGCGGTCGGCGGCGGCATCCTGGCGATCGACCTGCTGGAAGATCCAGAACAGGGCCTGCTGATTAACGAGATCAACGCGACGATGGAGTTTCGGAATAGTATTGCACCAACGGGCGTCGATATTCCCAACCTGATGCTCGATTATGTGCTGTTTCAATCCCCTCAAGCGGGTCAAGCAACGACAGGAACTCCAGCCGCCCCAGTGAAGAAAGTATATCATGAAAACCTATCATGTCAAGTGGAAATGCATTAGCCATGTGCGAGAAGAGGTGCTACCATGAGTCGATTACGTGTAGCAATTGTCGGTGGGTCCGGTTATGCCGGGGGCGAACTGGCACGGCTCCTGCTCTTCCATCCAGAGGTCGAGCTAACGCAGGTCGCATCGGGCAGCCAGGCGGGACACTACCTGCATAGCGCGCATCCAAATCTACGCAAGCTTACCACCATCCGTTTTTGTCATCCCGACGATCTGACATCATGTGACATTCTCTGTCTCTGCCTGCCGCACGGGGCCTCCGCTAAAGCGATTGAGCGCTATCGCGGTCTCGCGCCGCGCGTCATCGACCTGTCGGCTGACTTCAGGCTGCGCTCGGCGGAGCTCTACGAACATTGGTATGGCGAGGCCCATAGCGAGCCCGGCCTGTTGCGCGAGGCTGTCTACGGCCTGCCTGAACTGCATCGCGCGGAACTGCCCGAAGCGTCATTTGTCAGCGGGACCGGCTGTATGGCGACCGCTGCTATTCTCGGCCTGGTGCCGCTCTACCGGGCGGGCGTGGTCAATAGGAATATTCCGCTGGTCGTCGATGCCAAGGTTGGCTCGTCGGCTGCCGGGGCCATGCCGGGCGCGAGTAGCCACCATCCCGATCGCAGCGGGGCCGTACGCTCGTTCCAGCCGACGGGGCACCGTCACACCGCCGAACTGCTGCAGGAGCTTGGACGTGTCTCGGGGGTGGATGGAGAACTGGAGCAGAGTATGGCCTTCTCCGCGACCTCCGTCGAGCTGGTGCGCGGCGTCCTGGTGACGGCACATGCCTTTGTCAACGAAGCTCCTTATTCAGACGCAAACGAAGCTGCCGCTTCTAGCTCCGCTCATGCGTCTGAAAGGAATAAGCCGTTGGACGAGCGGGCGCTGTGGCGCATCTATCGCGCGGCGTACCAGCACGAACCCTTTATCCGCCTGGTCAAGGAGCGCAGCGGTGTCTATCGCTATCCCGAGCCCAAGATCCTGGCGGGCAGCAACTACTGCGATATCGGTTTCGAGTACGACCCCGAGCAGCGGCGCGTGGTCGTGATGGCGGCGCTGGACAATCTTATGAAGGGCGCGGCTGGCAATGCGGTGCAGGCGCTTAACAGTATGTGTGGCTGGGATGAGACGCTCGGCCTGACCTTTCCCGGCCTACACCCGGTGTAGAGAATGGAGCATGTTATGAACATAATTGTCGTTAAAATCGGTGGCGCGTCCGGCGTTGCTACTTCACATATTCTCTCTGATGTTGCTCGCTACGTTGCTGATGGGCAGCGCGTGGTCCTGGTACATGGCGGCTCTGATCTCACCAACACGCTCTCGCAGCAACTGGGCCACGAGGCCCGCATGATCACCTCCCCCGGCGGCATGACCAGCCGCTATACCGACGCTGAGACACTGCGCATCTTTGCAATGGCGGTTGCGGGCCAGATCAATACAGAACTGGTGGCCCTCTTGCAGCAGCAGGGGGTGAACGCGCTGGGCCTGGCTGGTGTCGATGGACGTTTGCTGGTCGCCAGGCGCAAGGCGGTGGTGCGCGCTCAGCTCCCCGGTGGACGCGTGCAAATCCTGCGTGACGACTATACCGGGCAGATCGAGCAGGTCAACGGCGCGCTGCTACAACAGTTGCTCAGCGCCGGTTTCACACCTGTGATCGCTCCGCTGGCCCTGGGTTACGAGGGCGAGCGTCTGAACGTCGATGGCGACCGCGCCGCCGCCGCCGTTGCCGCTTCCTTACATGCCGACGTGCTTGCGATCATAACCAACGTGCCCGGCCTGCTGGCAGATCCGGCGGACGCCAATACGCTTATTCGCAGCTTCTCCGCCCATCGCCTCGAAGAGTACATGCACTACGCGCAGGGACGGATGCGCAAGAAGCTCCTGGGCGCTCAAGAGGCCCTGCGCGGTGGTGTGCCGCGCGTCTGCATCGGTAGCGCCTCGTTGCAGGACGTTCTGAATGGCGCGGGAACAACCATTGAGGCGCCCGTCCACGCGCTGGCAGGAGGGAGCAGGGTATGACGACGACGATGACTTCGACTATAGACCTGGAGAACACCTACACGAGCGGTGTGTATAGCAAACGTCCGGTCGTTATCGTGCGTGGTAGCGGGGCTTCGTTGTGGGACGCCGGGGGGCGCGAATACATCGACTGCATGGCGGGACACGGCGTCGCCAATATCGGACACGGGCGCGTCGAGATCGCGGATGCGCTTGCGGAGCAGGCCCGACGTCTGATCACCTGTCCCGAGATCGTCTACAACGATGTGCGCGCCCGCCTCCTTGAGCGACTGGCACGGATCACGCCGGATGAGCTTGAGCATATCTTTCTATGTAACAGTGGCACTGAAGCGGTCGAGGGTGCGTTCAAGTTCGCACGCCTGGCGACCGGGCGCACGGGGATCGTAGCGACGCTGCGCGCCTTCCACGGTCGCAGCATGGGCGCGCTCTCCGCAACCTGGGAGCCGCACTATCGCGAGCCCTTCGCGCCCCTGGTCCCGGATGTGAGCCATGTGCGCTATAACGATCTCGCGGTAGCCGATGCGGCGATCAACGAGGGAACGGCGGCGGTGATCATCGAGCTGGTGCAGGGCGAGGGCGGGGTGCACGTGGCGACCGCAGAATACGTGCAAGGATTGGCGAGATTATGTCACGAACGCGGCGCGCTGCTGATCATCGACGAGGTGCAGACCGGATTTGGGCGCACGGGTCAGCTCTTCGCCTGTCGCCATTATAATGTGCAGCCCGATATCCTCTGCCTGGCGAAATCGCTGGCGGGCGGCGTTCCGATGGGCGCGATCTGCCTGGGGCCGCGCGTCGTCGAGAGCGGACGCATCACGAAGGGCGTCCACGGTACGACGTTTGGCGGCAATCCTCTATCCTGTGCCGCAGCGCTCGCCACGCTCGATATTATCGAACGCGAGGCTCTCCCGGAGCGCGCTGCCCGGCTGGGCGCTTACATCACCGAACGTCTGCTTGCATTGAATCTGCCCATTGTGCGCGAGGTGCGCGGACGCGGCCTCCTGATCGGCATCGAACTGAAGCGGCGCGTGCAGCCCTATCTCGAAGCGTTATGTGAGCGCGGCATCCTTGCCCTCCCGGCAGGCCCCAACGTGCTGCGCCTCCTGCCGCCCCTGGTCATCACAGATGAGCAAGTGGAGCGCGTGCTCGCCGTCGTGGCGGAGGTCCTGACAACACCTGGCGGTGGGACACGTGGCGCTTCGTCATCCCGCGTGTCGGTGGACGCTGGCGGGACGGAGACTGATGCATCGGCGCGACCTGCTGCGACCTCCGTGGCACCGGATCGCAGGCCCACGGATGGCAATGAAGCACCGGACAGGATAAGTCCGGTTCCGACAGAGGAGGTCGCTCTACTCTACAACATGTTGCGCATTAACAGCTATTCGGGCGAGGAGGGCGCGCTGGCACGTTTCCTGGTTGAACAGGCTCAACGGATGGGGCTGCATGCCTACGTTGACGAGGCTGGGAACTTTGTGGCGAGCAGCCACGAGACGCTCGACGCCCAGCCGATCGTCCTCCTGGGCCACATGGATACAGTGCGTGGAGACGTACCCGTCCGCGTCGAAGATGGTCTGCTGTACGGGCGCGGCGCGGTCGATGCCAAGGGGCCGCTGGCGGCGTTTATATGCGCCACGGCTCGCGTGCGGGCCACGCTACAACGTCCCGTGGTTATCGTCGGAGCCGTCGAAGAGGAGGCCGCAACCTCGCGTGGCGCGCGCGCTGTGGTGGAGCGCTATCGACCCTCGGCCTGCATTATCGGTGAGCCGAGCGGCAGCGACGCCGTGACGATCGGCTACAAGGGTCGCCTGCTGGTGGAATGTGTAGCGACGCGCTCATCGGGTCATAGTGCTGGTCCTTTGCAGAGTAGCAGCGAGGTCGCGACGGCCTTCTGGGAGCGCGTCCGCCGTTCCGCCGAGGAATGGAATCAGCGCTTTGCCCCCAACTCGGCCTTTGCCGCCTTGCAGCCGTCCCTGCGCACGATCAACAACGAGCACGACGGCCTGGAGGATCGCACACGGCTGATCATCGGCTATCGTCTGCCGCCCAACTACGGTATCGCGGGCCTGCGCGCGCAACTGGAGCAGTGGGCCGGCGAAGCTGACGCCCAACTGAGCTTCTCAGGCGAGGAGGCCGCCTTCCAATCGACGCGCACAACTCCGCTGGCGCGCGCCTTCATCGCCGCCCTGCGCGCGAGAGGGGTGCAGCCAACCTTTAAATATAAGACGGGAACGTCTGACATGAACGTCGTAGGCCCACACTGGGGACAGAACATCGTCGCCTATGGACCCGGCGATGCGCGCCTCGACCACACACCGCAGGAGCATATCCGCATCGCCGAGTACAGCGCCGGCATCGACGTGCTGAGCGCGGTCCTGCTGGCCCAACAGGGAGAAACGGTATTATGAGAACGCTCGCTATCCTCGACTCGACGCTGCGCGAAGGGGAGCAGTTCGTCGGTGCTTTCTTCACCCTTGAGCAGCGCCTGCAGATCGCACGCCTGCTGGATGCGCTTGGCGTCGCCTTTATTGAGGTGCCCTCGCCGATCGCCTCACCTGAAACGCGACAGGCTGTACAGGCGCTCTGTGCCCTCGACCTGCGCTCGCACATAGTAGCTCATGTGCGCTGCGTCGAAGCAGACGTAGAGGCCGCATTGGAGACGCCCATCTACGGCATCAATCTCTTTTACGGCACTTCGACCGAGCTGCGGTCATTCAGCCACGGGCGGCACCTGGATCAGATGATCGCCGATGCCGTGCCCCTGATCCGCCGCATCCGTGCCGCCGGGCGCTACGTGCGCTTCTCCGCCGAGGACGCGTTTCGCAGCGACCTGACCGATCTGCTGACGATCTTTGATGCCGTCGTGGAGGCGGGTGTGCAGCGCATCGGTCTGCCGGATACCGTGGGCATCGCCAGGCCGCGCCAGGTCGAGAACCTGCTGCGCCTCTGCTCCGAGCGCTATCCCGGTGTGGGCATCGAGTTCCACGGTCACAACGACACCGGTTGTGCCATCGCCAACGCTATTGCCGCGTTCGAGGGCGGCGCGGATTGCCTGGATGTCACGGTCCTGGGCATCGGTGAGCGCAACGGCATCACGTCGCTGAGTGGCCTGATCGCGCAATTGTACGTTCACTATCCCGAGCTGCTGCTAGAGCTCGATCTGACGCAACTGGCGACGCTCGATCAGTACGTGGCCGATTGTCTGCATCTCGCCATTCCGTTTAACAACCCGATCACCGCACCGGGCGCATTCACGCACCGGGCGGGCGTTCATACAAAAGCGGTCCTGCAAAATCCACGTGCCTACGAAGTGCTCGACCCCGGCGACTTTGGCCTTGTGCGCCACGTCGATGTGGGATCGCGCTACACCGGACGCTACGCCGTCGCGCACCGCGCGACCCAGTTGGGCCTGCAACTCAGTAGCGCGGAGATCATACGTCTTACGCAGGCGCTCAAAGCGCGAGCCGAGCTCGGATCGCTGAGCCTCGCTGAAGTCGATACGTTTATTGTCACCTGGTATCAAGAGAAAGGAGAACTGGTATGGGAACGTTAGCGGAGGAGATCTTTAGCCATAAATTGGGCCGTACCGTAGAGCAGGGCGAGACCGTGGTTGTGGAGGTTGATCGCGTGATGAGTCACGACACGACCTCGCCACTGGCGATTCAGGCGTTTCGTAAGTTGTCGGCGCAGACGGGTGGGCGCGTGTTCGACGCGAAGCGCGCACATATCGTCTTTGATCATATCATCCCCGCCGCGACCATCGCCGCCGCGACCCTGCATCGCGATATACGCTCGTTTGCCCAGGAGCAGGACATCAATATCTTGCAGCAAGGGATCTGCCACCAGGTGATGCCGGAGATGGGCTACGTCGTGCCCGGCGACATCATCGTAGGAGCCGACAGTCATAGCTGTACTTACGGCGCGCTCGGAGCGTTCGGCACCGGCATGGGCTCGACCGATATCGGCGTTGCCTACGCAACTGGGCGGAGCTGGTTCCGCGTGCCTACGACCATCAATGTGCGCCTGACCGGCGATCTGCAACCGGGCGTCTATGCCAAAGATCTGACCCTCGAAATGGTACGCCGCATCGGCGTCGATGGCGCAAACTACCGCGCGCTCGAATATACCGGCGACCTGATCGAACGTCTCTCGGTCAGCGAGCGCTTCACCTTCTGCAACATGGCGATCGAGATGGGCGGCAAAGCTGGTCTCGTCGCGCCCGATGAGACGACGCGCGCCTGGCTGCATGGGCGCACTGAGCGCGAATATCCTATGCTCGCGCCACACAATCCACGCTACGAGCGCGTGGTGGAGATCAACGCGTCGGAGCTCTCGCCGTTGATCGCGCGCCCGCCCGATGTGAATAACGTCGTCCCGGTCGAGGAAGTTGAAGACGTCCATATCGACCAGGTCTTCCTGGGGACCTGCACCAATGGTCGCCTGGACGATCTCGCCATCGCCGCCGGTATCCTGCGCGGCAAAACCATTGCTCCCAGCACGCGCATGGTCGTTATACCCGCCTCGCGCGAGGTCTATCTTGAGGCCATGCGTCTCGGCTACCTGGAGATTTTTGTACAGGCCGGCGCGTCGGTCGGAACTCCCGGTTGCGGCCCCTGCATCGGACGACACTTCGGCGTCCTGGCCCCCGGCGAGCGCGCCCTGACAACGATGAACCGCAACTTCACCGGGCGCATGGGCGATCCCACCGCCGAGATCTATCTGGGCAGTCCGGCGACCGTTGCCGCCACCGCCCTGACCGGACACATCACCGATCCGCGCGAATTTTTGTAATCTGAAAGGAGCCAACATCATGGCACGCATCTGGAAACTTGGCGATAATGTCAACACGGACGTGATCATTCCGGGACGCTATAATGTAACGACCGACCGGGCGCAACTGGCGCACTATTGTCTCTACGAGGTCCTGCCAGAGTTCTCGCAGCAGGTCCAGGCTGGCGATGTAGTCATGGCGGGTCACAACTTCGGCTGTGGCTCGTCGCGCGAACACGCGCCGGCAGCCATCCTGGCGAACGGCGTACATGTGGTGATCGCGCGCAGCTTCGCCCGCATCTTCTATCGCAATGCCGTCAATATCGGTCTGCCCGTGCTCGTCTGCGAGGAGGCGGTGCTGGCGAGCGAGGATGGTCAGCAGGTGGAGGCGGACCTGACGACGGGCGTTATCCGTAATCTGACGACCGGGCAGACATTCGAGGCCGAGCCGCTCGATCCCTTTGTGGCGCGCATCGTGGCGGCGGGCGGCATTATCGAATATATTCGCCAGGAAGGAACGCTGCGATGAACCGCCGCCATTTCTCGTCGCCGCCGACGGTCTGCGTGATCCCCGGCGACGACGCGGCCCCGGAGGCGATGCGCCCGACAGTGGAGATTCTGCGCGAACTGGTCCCCGCACTGCGTTTCGTTCAGCCTGTCTACGGTCGCGAGGCGCAGCAGCGCTACGGCGAGACGTTCCCGGCTGAGGCACGCGCTGCGATCGATAACGCGGACTGTACGCTTTTTGGTGCCAGCGGCGGACCCAGTCGCCCGCTGCTCTGGTACCTGCGCTGGGGCAAGGAGACGTACGTCAATATCCGCCCGGTGCGCTGGCAGCCGGGATATAGCAGTCCCATGCTTCATCCTGAGCGCATCGATTATGTGATCGTGCGCGACAATCTGGAGGGCATGTATCCACCGCGCGAGGGCGACGTTGCGGAACTGGGCGCACTGATTAGTAGCAGCTCGTGGTGGCTCCCTCCGCCGGTCGAGAAGGCGGGTGCCTACGCCGTACGCGTCACGACCGACGAGCAGATGCGCCGCGTCGCTGCTGCAGCCTGCGAACTGGCTCTACAGCGCCAGGAGGCGGGCTATCCAGGCCGCGTCACGCTCGGAGCGAAATACTCGATTCAGCCGCGCACCGATGGCCGCTTCCGCACGCTGGTAAAGGAGGCGGTAAGCGCGCATCCCACCCTGACCTATCAGGAATTCCTGATCGACGACCTGGCACGGCGCATGGTTGCCGTCCCCGAGACGCTCGACGTGGTAGTGCTTAACAACGAACATGGCGACATCCTCGCCGACGTTGCCAGTGGCACTATCGGCGGCCTCGGCCTCTCGCCCAGCGCCTGCTACGGCGAGCACTATGCCTACTTCGAGCCGGTCCACGGTTCCGCGCCCGATCTGTTGGGCAAGGACGCCATCAATCCGACCGCCATGCTCTTGACCGGCGCCCTGATGCTGGATTACCTCGGCTATGCTGAGCAGGGGCGCAGGTTGGAGAGCGCCCTGACGCAGGTATACGAAGATGGCACGGTTCTAACGAGCGACCAGGGCGGGACGGCGAGTACCAGCTCGTTCGTCGCGGCTGTGAGGAGGCGGCTGACGAGAGGTTGAGTGTAAATCATTTCATTCCATGGGCCATCTCTGCATAATTATTCGGCTCTTACGCAGCCTCGCTGATTCTAGAAAAGGACGAGCTTAAGTTAAGGAGGTCTATTGGCTTCTGAAGTTGGTTTGCTCATTCTCAATTGAAGAGATTATGTCTAGAATCAGCGAGGCTACGTAAGAGCCGGTTGAATTTAAACATTTACACCAAGAGAGTTGGAGAGATTCGACCAGCTTAATGGCTGATGACCACTTTGGGTACTGAGCTATCAGCCAGGCACTCACCACCTGGATACTCAAGGCAAGAGAGGCCTGACCGATCACAGGATCAGCCGAGCCTTTCTTGTCACATCAGTCAGCTATCTCACGACGCCCATACCAGGGGTGCGCTCTCATTCAAGCAAGCGCCCCTGGCTCTGCTCTCCCTACGGGAGCTGGTGGCAGTGGCTGGATGGTGAGCGGAAATGGATTCCAGACCACCGTCGCAATGTAGTAGGCGTAGGCAGAAGGGTCAGCGGGAGAGGGGTGGCCCAGAACTTGCCAGGCGGACCAGGAGCCGTTGCTGTAGTGCTTGTACTCCACATCCTTACCATGACTCTCTATGGAAAACACATGCAAAAAACCCCGACTCGCGGCGGCCTGAGGGCTGTAATAGATGATGGTGCCATCCTCCAGGTTTACCCAGGGCGCCCACTGGCCATTGGCAAACTTTCGCATCGAAAGTCCGCTATTGGCATTCCCCACGAAGACCGCCAGAGACCCAAACGCCTCACTGGTGACTGAACCGGTGGACCACGAACCAAGTTGATTAACGGTTCCCCCCAAATTTTCCCAGCCGGCAGACCAGTGACCATTGGCGTACCACTTATGCTCCAGTGCCTCCCGTCTATTGTCATCAACCCCATCACCCTCAAACACATCTACCCGACCCGGTCCCCAGGAGACAGCCGCAGGAGAACTTTCCGTGAAGCCGCTCCCCAGTACCTCCCAGTGGCCTGACCACGTACCCCCATCGGCCCAGGTGTGAAGCAGAGCGATGGCGCCAGTAGACGTGTTGTACCCATTCACAAACAGATCCATGTGCCCAGGTCCCCAACTGCTGACTGCCGGTCCCGAAGTGAAGCCGTAGAAGCCACTCGATGTGTAGACTCCCGTGACGCTCGAGCCCGGAAGCGAGGTGCTCCATCCAGACCACTGGCCATTGTTGTACGTGTTGTGTTGCAGAGTCGGGAGTGAATTCTGGTTGGTGTCACTCATCGCAAACATATCGAGGTGACCTGGGGTAGAGGAGACCGCTGCGGGGCTACTAACGAAGATGAGATTGGTATCACCCGCCGGACGCCCCAGACTCACCCAGGCAGACCAGGAGGCCCCATTGTCATCGGACCATCGGTGCCACATCGCACCGTCCACGCCGGCTGAAAACACCTCCAGACGACGAGTAAGCGCCCCATTTTGTGCTCGCGTTGGCATCGTGGTGGTGCTGTGATTGCCAGCGGTTGTCGTTTGTGCATGCGCGGCCTCTGGTCTCAACACGAGCGAGCCGCCGAGGAGTGCCCCCACCATCAACGCCAGGACCGCGATCTTGGCGATCGTCGGGCAAGTGGTGGCATGTCTGCTGCCAGACGGTTCCCACAGGATTGTTCTCATGAAAAGCATCCTTTCTGATGCCCTTGATGCGTCTGAGAGGTTGGCTGGTGTTGGTCCAGAGCCACCCTATCAGAAGCCTCGGGGTCTTCTTCCACGTTCCGCCAGGAACGCGTGAGCATAAAGGAACAGAAGCCGAAACAGGCTTCTTCCCACGGCTCCTGTCCCGAGAGAGAGGCAGGAGCTGAGAAGCGAACTGCCAGCACGAAAAACATCATGAAGGAGCTCATTCTTCTCGAACGCGGGGTAACCCTCCTATGCGCTTTGAGGAAGCCTGTTCCCGCCAGCCAGGAGATTCATCGTGTGAGAGGGGTCCTACAGCGGTCACACAAAGATTGACTCATATGAGAGAATACAAGGCAGAAAGAAACGGAGAGTCAACGTGAAAAAGGCATAACAGAGTCTTTCAAAAGGATAAAAAGGATGAGGGCATATTCTCAAGATGTGCGCCGAAGCGCCCCAAGCCCCCTTGCCGCTCCAGAGGCGGCACCACTGGAAGAAAAGTGGTTAAAACAACATCTAACCTTCACCCGAAAGGACTGAGGGAACGGTAGCATGATGTGTCAAAGGTCGTTGAAGCTCCAGGCTGAGAAGCCAGATGACGATCAGTTAGGCCATGCAAGGTCAGAGCAGTATTGCACGAACCCAAGCTGTGGCGGGTGCGAATTACCCATCGGGAAACCAGCCTGTAACCCGGAATCTGCTGTGTGCGGCTAAAAATCTTGTAGCCTCACAATCTTCCCAACAGAGCCAACCCGTAAGGAACGGAGGACAGCGTAATGGGGACCTACACATGGACCAGGAGACTTGGAGGAACTTTGGGATCGCCTACACACCGTAAGGTGCATGGTGACGGAGTGATCGTAGTAGTCGTGTGGGTCACGTCACACCACGGAGCCTGGGAAAGCCAGCGCGAAGGGTCACAGAGAATCACTTCCAACCAGAAAGAGGTTGACTTGGATGAGTCAAAAGACCTTGGACCGACTGGAAATCCTCCGCACATTGAATAGCAAGAAGGAATGGGTCAACTACGGACTGTATCGGTTGATGTACGAAGAAGACCTCTACAAGGTCGCCTACGAACGGATCAAATCCAAGCCAGGGAATATGACGGCTGGAACAGATGGGAAGACGCTGGATGGCTTCTCGTTGAAAGAGATCCAGCATATCATCCACCTGATGAGATCCGAACAATTCCGCTTCAAACCCGTCAAAACCACCTTCATTCCAAAAGCCAATGGTGCGACCCGTTCCCTCTAAACCGTGCCCACACGGGGGACGAGGGGCAAAGTAATTTGACAACTGACCTTCTGATGTTGGGCGCAATTCCCAACCAGTTAGATGAGCAACTGATAACGCATTGGAGTGAACCCATTTTACCGGACACCTGAGGAGGTGATTTCTTATGTGGGTAGTTTTGAGGAAAAATCCTTTTTATATAACTAATGACAGTATACCATAGAAATTACAGTATGTCAAGTGACATGTGCTCTGTTCTC
>WNFX01000894.1_pt1 | contig 39127 bp, 33 predicted proteins | sample 5400111 | NCBI WGS metagenome assembly WNFX01 (sample SAMN13153363, study PRJNA577476) | soil metagenome | isolation source: 40 cm soil or saprolite under grassland replicate 1 | place: USA:California | collected 2016-06-15
CACGATCGAGTAGTCCACGATAGCGCGCAGCGAGAGCGCGCGGGTGAACTGGTAGTTCACCTTCTCCCGCAGGATGCGGTCCGTGAACACCGGCGCGGGGGAGAACGGGACGCCCGGCGGCGACGCGTCGGGGCGCGTCTTCTGTTGCGTCGTTTCGGGGTCGCCCAGATCCCTCAACGCCAGGCTGCCACGAACTGTCGGAAGCAAACCACGGGCGGCTACGGATGCGACGCGAACGAAAGGAATACGGTGCGGCGACTCGAGGCGACCGTCACGCCGGGCGGCCGGCGCGCCTGACGGCGAGGACGTACACCGGTACGCCGAGCGCCAACAGGCCGGCGCCGATCAGGGCATTACGCGGGTTCGCGAGAATCGAGCTTGCCACGACGTACAGCGCCGCCACCACGAACAGGCCGGGTGTCCAAGGATAGCCAGGCACGCGGAAGGCGCCGGGCGGCGGCTTGCCACCTGCGGTCTCGTCCCGGGCTCTATAGATGAAGAGACCCGCCACCGTGAGCCCGAAGAAAATCCAGTCGCCGAAGGCGACGTAGTCCACCAACTGGGCAAATGTGCCGGAGAGCGTCAGCACGATCGCCCAGCCGGCCTGGACCAGGATCGCGAACGCCGGTGTCCGGTAGACTGGGTGCAGCGCGGCGAGCCGGGGCAGGAACGCCCCGTCTGCCGCCATCGCCTGCAGCACCCGGGGCGTCACCAGGATCACCAGGTTCAGGAACCCGAAGGTGGATGCCGTGATACCCGCGGCGATGAGCGTGCCGCCCGCGGGCCCCAGCAGCGCGCGCATCACGTCGGCCGCAGGCGCCGTGCTGGCCGCGAGCTGCGCGGGTCCGAGCACCCGCAGGTACGCGACGTTGGCGAGCAGGTAGACGGCCACCACTACCGCGACCCCGAGGACCAGGGCGCGAGGCAGATTCTGCTCCGGCTCGACGATCTCCTCGGCGATGAAGTTGGTCTGTTGCCAGCCCCCATAAGTGAAGAGGATCGGCACGAGAGCGGCACCGACAGCCATGGCCACTCCGACCACCCCGATCACCCCGCCCGGGTTGGTGGAGGGCGGTGGAGGTTGGTGGAGGACGGTGGAGGGAACGGCGAAGACGAGACCGGCCACGATAAGTGCGGCGAGCGCGGCGAGCTTGAGCAGCGTGAAGACGTTCTGCGTGACGGCCGCCGGCTTGACCCCCAGGTAGTTGATCACCGTCAATAGCGCGATCGCGCCGATCGCGACGGGCACGGTGAGTCCGGCGGAGAGCCCCGCCAGCGCCAGCGCGTAGTTGGCAAACGTCACCGCCACCGCCGCGATGGCCCCCGTGGCGATCACCAGCAGCAGCGCCCACCCGTACAGGAATCCGGCGAGGGGCCCCCACGTTTCCCGCAGGTAGACGTAGCCCCCGCCCGCCTTGGGGCGGCGTTGGCCCAGCTCGCCGAAGCAGAACGCGCCGATCAGCGCGACGACCCCGCCCACGATCCACACGGCGAGGACGAGCGTGGGCGACCCGACCCGCTCGGCCACTGTCGCCGGCGTACGGAAGATCCCGCCGCCGATGATCCCGCCGATCACGGCCATCGTGCCGGAGAACAGCCCGAGCCGGCGGGCGTAGGTGGTCATGGCGCGGGAAAATGGCACGAACGGTGCAGTTCGGACAGCGCCGGCGCGGCACCGGTGCAACAGTCCCTCCCCCTTCCATCGGTCGGGACGCCAGATCAGTTTTCGATCTCGCACGAACCTCCTCAGAGGAGCTCTTCCGATGGCCCCGATCACCTTCGTCGTCAACGGCAAGTCGCGTACGGTCACCGACGCCCCGGACACCCCGCTGCTGTGGGTGCTGCGCGACTCCCTCGGCCTCACCGGCACCAAGTTCGGCTGCGGCATCGCACAATGCGGCGCGTGTACCGTCCATCTGGACGGTGTCGCCACGCGCTCGTGCGTCACCCCGGTCGCGGCGGTGGCCGGAAAGCGCGTGACCACGATCGAAGGCCTCTCGGCGAACCGGAGCCATCGCGTCCAGAAAGCGTGGATCGCGGAGGACGTACCGCAGTGCGGCTATTGCCAATCGGGCCAGCTCATGGCAGCGGCCGCGCTGCTCGCGACGAACCCCCACCCGTCGGACGCGGACATCGACGCCGCGATGACGAACATCTGCCGCTGCGGCACTTACCAGCGGATCCGCGCCGCCATCCACCGCGCGGCCCAGGAGGCGTGACATGAGCACGCCGACGCAGGTCACTCGACGCGCATTCCTCGAGACGGCGGGCGCGGCGAGCGCCGGTCTCGTCATCAGCTTCTATCTCCCCTCCGGCCCCCGCTTCCGCTCCACCACGGCGGGCCCATTCGCCCCCAACGCGTGGTTGCGCATCGGGGCGGACGAAAGCGTGCTGGTGATCGTGGACCGCTCGGAGATGGGCCAGGGCGTGACGACCGCGCTGCCGATGCTGCTCGCCGAAGAGCTCGAAGCCGACTGGTCGAAGATCCGGATCGAGTTTGCGCCTGCCGACAAGGCGTACACGAACCCGATGTTCGGCATGCAGGGCACCGGCGGCAGCACCAGCGTGCGCGCGGCCTATACCCCGCTCCGCAAGGCGGGCGCGGCGGCGCGCGAGCTGCTCCTAGCGGCGGCCGCGCAGACCTGGGGAGTGGAGAAGGCCGAATGCCGCGCCGAGCGGGGCGCGGTGGTGCACGCGTCGAGCAAACGGCGGCTCACCTACGGAACGCTCGTGGCGAAGGCGGCCACGCTCACCGCGCCGCCGGACGTGCCGCTCAAGGACCGGAAGGACTGGAAGATTCTCGGTACCCGGGTCCGCCGGCTCGATACTCCGCCCAAGGTGGACGGGAGCGCGCAGTTCGGGATCGACGTGAAGGTTCCCGGCATGCTCGTCGCCGTGATCGCGCGCTCGCCGGTGTTCGGCGGCAAGGTCAAGAGCTTTGATGCCGTCAAGGCGAAGGCTGTGCCCGGAGTGCGACAGGTCGTCCAGATCTCGTCCGGCGTCGCGGTCGTGGCGGACGGCTACTGGCCGGCCAAGAAGGGACGGGACGCGCTCGAAGTCACTTGGGACGAGGGGCCCACCGCCAGCGTGTCGAGCGCGACCATCGCGCAGCTCTTCGGCCAGCGGGCGGAGCAGGCGGGTGCGGTCGCGCGGCACGACGGCGATCCCGAGGGCACGCTCGGCACGGCGCCCGCGAAGGTCGACGCGGTGTACGACCTCCCCTTCCTCGCCCACGCCACGATGGAGCCGATGAACTGCACCGCCCACGTGCGGGCCGACGGAGTGGACATCTGGGCGCCGACGCAGTTCCAGACCGGGGCGCAAGGGTTCGGCGCCAAGATCGGCGGGGTGACACCCGACAAGGTCAAGGTGCACACGACCTATCTGGGCGGCGGGTTCGGCCGGCGCTTCGAGCTGGATTTCATCCAGGAAGCGCTCGAGACATCCAAGGCCGTCGGCGCCCCTGTCAAGGTGATCTGGTCCCGCGAGGACGACATCCGCAACGCGCAGTACCGCCCGGCGAACCATCACCGCCTGCGGGCCGGGCTGGACGCGAGCGGCCAGCCGGTCGCCTGGACGCACCGCATCGTGGCGCCGTCGATCATGGCGCGCGTGTTCCCCGACACCATCAAGAACGGGCTGGACGAGGAGGCCGTCGAAGGCGGCGTCGGGATGCCGTACACCATCCCCAACGTCCACGTGGACTACCTCCTCACCGACACGGGGATCCCGGTGGGCTTCTGGCGCTCGGTGAACAACTCGTACAACGCGTTCGCGGTGGAGACGTTCATCGACGAGCTGGCCCACGCCGCCAAGAAGGACCCGTACGAGTACCGGCGGGATCTGCTCGGCAAAGCGCCGCGCCACCTGGGCGCGCTGAACCTCGCGGCGAGCAAGGCGGGCTGGGGCACGGCGCCGCCGGCGGGCCGCGCGCGCGGCATCGCCGTGTACAAGGCGTTCGAGAGCTACGTCGCGGAAGTCGCGGAAGTGTCGGTAGCATCGGACGGCGCGGTGAAGGTGCACCGCGTGGTGTGCGCCGTCGATTGCGGGCCCGTCGTGAATCCGTCCATCGTCGAGGCCCAGATGGAGAGCGCGATCGTGTACGGCCTCACGGCGGCGCTGTACGGTGAGATCGCCATCGAGGGCGGACGCGTGAAGCAGAGCAACTTCCACGACTACCCAATGCTGCGCCTGGCCGAGATGCCGAAGATCGAGGTGTACATCGTGCCGAGCACGGACGCACAGGGCGGCGTCGGGGAGCCGGGCACGCCCCCGATCGCGCCGGCGGTGGGCAACGCGATCTTCGCGGCGACGGGGAAGCGGATTCGCAAGCTGCCGATTGGGAAAGTGGTGTGACAACGAAATGCGTGGTACGTGGTTCGCGGCGGCGGACCTAGAGGGACAGGATCGCACCGCCAGCAACCACGCACCACTCACCACGCCGTTTCAGAGGAGAGGCCTAACATGAGCTCCCGGGCAGGAATCACCCGCCGCGAATTCGTCGAGACGAGCGCCGGCCTCGTCATCGCATTCTATCTGCCCTCGCGCCGTGCCGCAGCGCCGGATCCCGCGGACGCGGGGTTCGCGCCCAACGCCTGGCTGCAGATCGGCCCGGACGGGATCGTCACCCTGACCGTCGACAAGTCCGAGATGGGCCAGGGCTCCCAGACCGGCCTCGCGATGATGCTCGCGGAAGAGCTCGAGGCCGACTGGGCCACGGTGCGGCTCGGGCCGGTGCCCGAGAACCCCGCGGGCTGGTCGCGCCGCATGTCCACCGGCGGCAGTACGGCGATCCGTACGTCATGGGAGCCGCTGCGCAAGGCGGGCGCCGTCGCGCGCGAGATGCTGATCAGCGCGGCGGCCGCGACGTGGGGGGTGGAGCGCGCGACGTGCCACGCCGAGCAAGGCGCCGTGATTCACACCCCCACCAAGCGCCGGCTGCCTTACGGCAAGCTCGCGGCGCGCGCCGCTCAGCTTCCCCACCCCGAGGCCGCCGATGTGCCGCTCAAGGACCCGAAGGACTTTCGCCTGCTCGGCACGCGGACACCGCGGCTCGATACGCCGGCCAAAGTGGACGGCAGCGCCGTATTCGGCATCGACGTCACGGTGCCTGGGATGCTGATCGCGTCGATCGAGCGGTGCCCGGTGTTCGGGGGGATGCTGAAGCGGTACGACGGCGCCAAGGCGGAGGCGCTCCCCGGCGTGCGCGCCGTGGTGGCGCTCGAGCCCAGCGCGTGGACCGGGAGGGGCGGCGCCTGGGCGGCAGGGTGCGCCGCCGGCGTCGCCGTGGTCGCCGACACCTACTGGCACGCCGTGCAAGGCCGGCGCGCGCTCGACATAGAGTGGGATGAGGGTGAGGCAGCCGCGCTCGGCTCGGACGGCATCCGCGCAGAGTTCGCCCGGCTCGCCGAGCAGCCGGGGGTGGAGGCGCGCAAGGACGGCGATGCGGCGGGTGCGCTCGCGGGGGCGGCCAAGCGCGTGGAGGCGGTGTACGAAGTGCCGTTCCTGCACCACGCCACGATGGAGCCGATGAACTGCACGGCGCACGTGCGCGCTGACGGTTGCGACGTCTGGGCGCCCACGCAGAACCAAACGCGGGCGCAGGAGGTGGCGGCGGAGCTCACCGGCTTGTCCAAGCAGCGGGTCCGCGTCCACACGACATTCCTGGGCGGCGGGTTCGGGCGCCGGCTCGAACCCGACTTCGTCTCCGAGGCGGTGCGCGTCTCGCAGGCGGTGGGCGCGCCGGTGAAAGTCATCTGGTCGCGTGAGGATGACGTGCAGCACGGGTTCTATCGCCCCGCCACCTACAACGCGTTCGCAGCCGGCCTGGACGCGGCGGGCACGCCAGTCGCCTGGACGCATCGGATCGTGGCGCCGCCCATCCTCCTCAAGTTCGGGCCGCTCGACAAGGGTATCGACCGCACGCTCATCGACGGGGCCGCCAACCTGCCGTACGCCATCCCGAACGTGGTGGTAGATCAAGTGGCGGTGGATCTGCTGCCGATCCCGCGCGGTTTCTGGCGCTCGGTGGGCATCTCCCAGAACGCGTTTGTCACCGAGTGCTTCTTCGACGAAGTGGCGGTGGCCGCAGGCAAGGACCCCTACGAGCTCCGGCGCGCGCTGCTAGCCGATAAGCCGCGCCACCTGCGGACGCTCGAGCTGGCGGCGGAGAAGGCGGGCTGGGGCACGCCGTTGCCGGCCGGACGGGGGCGCGGCATCGCGCTCGCCGAATGGGCGCCAACCACGTGCGCGCAGGTGGCCGAGGTCTCGGTGACGCCCGACGGCAACGTCCACGTGCACCGCGTGGTGTGTGCGGTCGATTGTGGGCCGACCGTCAATGTGGGACAGATCGAGGCGCAGCTCCAGGGCGGCATCGTGTACGGGCTGACGGCGGCGCTGTACGGCGAGATCACCATCGAGCGCGGCCGGGTGAAGCAGAGCAACTTCACCGATTACCCGATGCTGCGTCTGAGTGAGATGCCCGTAGTCGAGGTGCACGTCGTCCCCAGCAGCGACAAGCAGGGCGGCATCGGCGAGCCGTCGGTGGGGCCGATCGCGCCCGCGGTGTGCAACGCGATCTTCGCGGCGACGGGGAAGCGGGTGAGGAAGCTCCCGATCGGGAAGCTGGCTTAACAGCTGAGTGCGTGGTGAGTGGTGCGTGGTTGGTTAAGGATGCGATCCGCCTGTTCGGTTCGCACCGCTAGGAACCACATACCACGCACCACGCAGTGGTTTGTTAGTTCACCACCGTCACCGTGCCGTTCATCCCCGCGTGGTTGGTGCAGGTGTAGTCGTACTTCCCGACGGTGGTGATCGTGCTCTGAAACGTCCCACTCCCGCCAGCTTGATTGGGTCCATTCGCCGGCCGGGGAGTGGGCCCGCCGGTGTAGGTTACGTTGTGGATCACGAGGGGGGACCCCGCCCAGGTCCAAGTGACGGTTCCGCCCGTCTTGATCACCGCGCTGGCGGGGCTGAAGACATTGTCGTTCACGCTCACCGCTGCCGACGTCGGCGGCGTAGTGGCGTGCTCGGTGAAGCTGACCGGGCCCGCCAGACCGGTGAAGGTCGCACTGACGATCTGGATGGTCGAGCCGCCGACCGAATCGGTCGTGGTCGCGACACCGTTTGCGTTGGTCGTGCTCTGCGTCGGAGTCACGGTGCCGCCTCCGGACGCCACCGCCCACGTGATGACCACACTGGGCACGGCCCGACCATCCACGTCCACCGCGGTCACGCTCAAGGCCGTCGGCAGCGGGTTGTTGAAGTACCAGTTCTGACCGTCTCCCGCACTCTTCACGAGGTCGGCAGGCGGGCCGGGGGGCGTCGTGCCGCCGCCACCGCCGCCGCAGGCCAACGCCAACAACCCCACGCTGAGCGTGTACAGCCGAGTCCAACGAACGACGGCCATGCGCGCCTCCCCCGTAGCCGTTTGTAAAACGAATCATCGATCCCAACAGAACACAGCGGGCGGGTTGTGGTTCCCGACAACGTCGGGTGCCACATCCCGCCCCCATGATACCGTTACTGCTTCGCGATCTGCCCCCGGATTTCGCCGCCCGCGTTGGTCTTGGTGTGGATGTTCACGTATGCCTTGCCCGCCCGGAGGAGCACCAGAACCGAATCGAACGTGATGCGGCTGGGACTTGGCAACACGCCCTCCGCGAGCGTTCCGGTGATGGCAGGGCCCGCGTTCGGGCCAGTGAAGAGGTTTACGATGACGCCGGCGGGCACGCCCGGGTCGGCGGGACCGTGAATATGCGCAGCGGTCACACTGTCCGTAAACGGCCCGGTCACGTTCAGCTTGAAGAAGATGCCGGGTACATCGTTGAAGACGGTGAACTCCGCCGTCGCAGTTGCCGACGTCGTCACGACCGGGCTTTCGTTTGCACCGGAGAGGGTCGCTACAAACCGCTCGTTCGTGGTCGGCCCCATCAGCAGCCTCACCTCTTGATCCCCTCTCCGTGTGGGTCCTCACCCCCTGTCCCCCTCTCCCTACGGGAGAGGGGGAACGAAGGTCGGGTTGAGTTTCCCCTCTCCCGAAGGGAGAGGGGATGAAAGGGGTGAGGACCCGAAGGGAGAGGGGGTCAGGGGGTGAGGACCGCAGACGGGATCATGGTCGGGAAGTGCAGCTCACTAACGCCGCGCGAGCTGCTCGGCCCGAGCCTTGAGTGCCGTGTCGATATCCGCGAGCGAAACCGGCGCGGGCACGGTCCAGCTACCCCGCTGCATCGTGGGTACACGGACCGAAGCCACCTCGCCCTGCGGCCCGAGCTCGATCACCGCCGTGGCCGCGTCGTCCGCACCCTGGTTCGCCTTGATCACGAGCGTCCACACCCCCTCGCTGGGCCACATCCGCTTGAGGGCGTACACGGCGTCACGCGACGTCTCGCTGAACTCGAGCTTGATCGAGCGCCGCTCGCCGTTCACGATCCCTTCGGCGGTCCCGGTGACGATGTACCCCGTCGGCGTGCCGTGGTGGAAGGCATGCACCAGCAGGAAGGCGCCGCGCATCGACTGGTCGTAGGGGTTCACCGGCAGCTCGATCGAGATCCACGGCGGCCCGGCGAGAGCGGGGGCGGCAACGAGCGCTGAAACCGCGGCGGCGAGGCCGAGAGAATGGATGCGGGAGAACATGGGCGACTCCTGGAAATAGGTTGCTGATGGGATGCCGGTGGGGGCGACGGGGTTTGAGTCCACGTGGTCCGCGGCTGAAGCCGCGGCTCGGCCCTGCCGCTGAAGCGGCGTCAGTTCACTGACGGGCCGAGCCGCGAGTTCACTCGCGACCCTCCCGAGGAGTCGTGGATGAAGGGGCGGCCCGAGGAGTCCGGCTGAAGCCGCGGCTCGGCCCTGCCGCTGAAGCGGCGTCAGTTCACTGACAGGGCCGAGCCGCGAGTTCACTCGCGACCCTCCCGAGGAGTCGTGGATGAGTCTAGCGTTCGCTAATGCGATACACGTTCCCATTATCGGACAGCACGTAGATGTCCCCCGCCGCATCCTCCCCGAACGACAGCACCTGGCCGAGTCGGGGGACCTTCCACAGGGTACGCGAGGTGATGCGGCCGTTCTGGTAGGTGATGCTGCGCAGCCAGCCCTGACAGTAATCGGAGAAGAAATACTGACCGTCGAGCGAGGGGGACGCGCGGCCGCGCGACACGAATCCCCCGATGATCGAGCAGCCGTAGGAGTGGTCGTACTCGAGCGTGGGCGGCACGAGCCCGGTCGTGTCGCAACCCCCTGCCTCGTAGCAGTGCGCCCCCTCCATCACGTTCCAGCCGTAGTTCAACCCGCCCCGGCTCGCCGGGACGATGTCCAGTTCTTCCCACAGGTTCTGCCCGACGTCCGCGACATAGAGGAGTCCCGTCGCCCGGTCGAACGCGAAGCGCCACGGGTTGCGCAGCCCCGTGGCCCAGATCTCGGGCCGCGCGTCCGCTGCGCCCACGAAGGGGTTGTCGGGAGGAATCGCGTACCGATCGCCGTGGTCGACATCGATGCGCAGCAGCTTGCCGAGCAGGGTGCGCTTGTTCTGGCCGTTGCGGTGCGGGTCCCCGCCGGAGCCGCCGTCGCCCATCCCGATGTACAGCATGCCGTCCGGGCCGAACATGACCAGCCCGCCGTTGTGGTTCGCGTACGGCTGCGGGATGAACAGGATCTGCTTGCCCGAGGCGGGATCGGCGCGATCGCGATCGGCGCTCACCGTGAAGCGCTTCACGCGCGTGTCATCGTGCTTGTCGGTGTAGTTGACGTAGAGCCAGCCGTTGCGGGCGAATTGGGGGTGGAACGCGACGCTGAGCAGCCCTCGCTCCCCGCCCGCGCCAACCGAGTCTCTCAGATCGAGGAACGGCGTCGCGAGTACCTGGCCGGCCCTGATGATCCGGATGCGTCCCGCCTGTTCCACGACGAAGCGCCGGGCGTCCCCCGGGGGAGCGGTGAGGTACAGCGGATCGTCCAGGCCCCGGGCCACCACTTCCACGCGGAGATCGGCGGTGCGCTCGGGCACTTCCTGCCCCAACGCCGTGCCGCTCCAGAGAGCGACAGCGAGCGCGGCAGCGACGCGGGTCACCGGGCCATGCCGGTGCGGGGATCGATATCGCGAATGCCCTTGAGGATGGTCCTACGCCAGGCGATCCGGCGAATGGTGTTCCAGTAGGTCTCGAGTGGCGCCCGGTCGAGCTGCAACGCGCCCGGGCGGGTGACGCCGGCGGGCGGGGGTACCAGCGTGGCGAGCCGGTCGTAGACCCCCGCCCGCAGCGCCGGATCCACCCGCCCCAGCAGGTGCCACAGCGAGACGGCGTCCTCCGGCCGCGCGGCGGCGAGTGCCTGGCGGACCGCCTCCGCCCCACCGCTGGCAAAGTCGAACGCCGCCAGCGCGCGCCGCAGCGCCTGAGGCGCGTCTTCCGCGTACGGCGTCCCGGGGCCGAATCCGCGACGCGTCTCCGCCCGGAACCCGAGCGGCACGATGGAGCGGCGGCCGCTCCAGTCGAACTCCACGTATCCAGCCGACACGCGGATCGTACCGTCGCCGCTCGAGTCCACGGCGAGCGTATAGGCGCACCCCAGATCCACGACGGTGCCGGCGGGAGTGTCGACGAAGAACAATCGGGGCGGCGCGTCCACGGTGGCGTAGATCTCGCCGCGCTCGAGCGCCAGGCGATGGTCGGTGCGCTGCGCCCGGACCAGCCGGATGCGAGTGCCGGGCTTGACCTCGACATGGCCGATGTCGCCCACCAAGATCACGGCGCGCGACGAGTCGTCCGTCTGGAGCCAGTCGCCGACCTTGAGCGCGCCCGTCGCGCCAAGTGGCGTGGTGCCGACGAGCGGCACACCCGCCACGCGCGTCACCTCCCACGCCTCACCTGGACGCGGTGGGCCGCGTCGGCCGAGCAGCAGCACCGCAAGCGCCGCCGCTGCCGCCAGCGGGATCACGAGCCAGGGCACCCAGCCGCTTCCCCCTTCCCCCGTCCCCGGCCTCTTCCCGGCAATGCGCGCTTCAATCGCTGGCCAGAGGTCGTGCGGCGGCTCGATGCTCCTGGGCAGCTGCGCGGCTCGGTCGAGCAGCTCGCGAAACTCCGGCGGGTTCTCGTGTTCCGTCATGACTCCAGCATCCCCCGCAACAATCTACGCGCCCGGAACAGCTGGGCCTTCGAGGTCCCGACGGCGATGCCCGTCAGCTCGGCGATTTCCTCGTGCCGGTATCCTTCCACGTCGTACAGCACGAAGACCTCCCGCGCTCCGGGCGGCAGCGCGGCGACCGCCCGCTCGAGGTCGAGCCCGACCCCCGGATTCGACTCGCGACCCGGCCGCTCCAGCGCGCCCGGGTCGTCGGCCGCGAACACCCGCTGCGAGCGGCGCCGCGCCGCCCGGCGACTCATGAAGACGACGTTCACCGTCAAGCGGTACAACCAGGAAGAGAACGCGCTCTCGCCGCGAAAGGTCGCCAACCGCTCCCACGCGCGGACGAACGCATCCTGCGTGAGCTCCTCGGCCTCGGCGGCGTCGGCCGTGAGCCGCAGGCACAGCGCGTACACCCGCCCCACGTGCTCGCGGTAGAGCGACTGGAACGCGGCCTGGTCGCCCTGCTGCGCCTGTCGGACGAGGTCGGTCACTTCAACTTACGATGCCGCCGCAATGAGATTGGTTGAGACCGGCACCGAGGTGCAGACGTGGCACGGCACGAGATCGACCCCCCTCGAGTGCGCGAGTGAACTCGCGGCTCGGCCCTGTCAGTGAACTGACGCCGCTTCAGCGGCAGGGCCGAGTCGCGGCTTCAGCCGCGACCAACGAGTCGCGGCTTCAGCCGCGCCCGATGAACCCCGCTTTCACGGCAGCCGCACGCCCGGCAGCCCGCGGGTGAGCTCCCGCAGCCGCTGCTCGAGCGCCTGCTGCGCCTGGTCGAGCAGGGCCCGCTGACCGCTGACGCGTTGGGTCACGTCCGTCGTCAGCGCGGCGACCTGGGCGCGCACCGGCGCGCCCTGCCGCTCGGCGACACTGTCTACCCGGGCGTGCAACTGCCGCTCGGCGCCGGCGATCGCTTCGCCCGCGACCGCGCGGACCCGCTCGGCCAACACGCGGTCGAGATTCGACCCCACCGCGAGCCGTGGGCGCGCAAGCGTGCCGTCCAGACTCGCCGCGACGTCGACGGTCGATACGCCGGAGACGACGCGCCACACGATATCGCCCAGCTGCGATGGCGCGGTCGTCGAGTCGCGCGTCCAGTGGACACGCTCGGACCGCATGCTCCAGCGCGCCTGCACGCTGTCGCCCACCAGGGCCAAGCTGAGCGAGACCGTGCCCTGCCCCGGGTCGAGCCGGACGGGCAGCGAGGGGAGCGCGAAACCGCGCAGCGCGACGCCCGTGATGCTGGCGGCCGCGGTGTCGCGCGGCGTGGAGCGCACGTGGTCGACGAGCGCAGCCGCCTGCACGCCGGGGGCCGACGCGTCGAGGGTCGTGGGTCGCTCGTACAGCGTGGGATCGCTCGTCAGCCCCGCCAAGCGTGCCGCGAACGTCCGGGTGGCGCCGCCGCCGCTGCCACCACTCAGCTCGAAGCTCAGCTCGGCCGCCCGGAGCAGAAAGGCAGGGTACGCCCGCTCCCGCGGAAACCGCACCGTCGCGCCCGCGCGGCGCGCGCGCCGCGGCCCCGGCGTCGCGCTCGGCTTCAGCCCGGGTGGCATGTAACGACGGCCCAGCTCCGCCCAGTAAAGCGCGCGCTGAAACCGCTCGATCGCCTCAGACCCGAACAGCGCGGCGCCGATTTGCGGCGCTTCGAGCGCCGGTAGCCGCAGCAGCGCACGCGCGGTCGCATAGTCGCGTTGCCGCGCGGCGGCGAGCCCCGCTACTCCCGCCTCGAGCGTTGCGGTGCCGGCGCGCACGCTCCGTTCGAGGCCGGCCAGCCCATCGCGGGTCCGTTTCACCTGGTCGAGCGTGCGCCGGGCGTCCCCGAGCAACTTGAGGTCGGTCGGCCTCGCGCCGCGGAGGCGGTCCGTCATGTGCTTGGCGGAGTCGACGGCAGCGGCGACATCGAGCCCTTGCAGCCCGCGGTCCCAGGCCTGGCGGGCCGAGTCGACCTGCGCAGCGAGCGCCTGCGCGGCAGCGGGCGTGCTGAGCTTGCTCGGGTCGAGCTGGCCCACGTCGATCTTCCCGGTCGCGAGCTTCAGGACCGGCACCTGCAGCTGGGCGAACCAACGCTCCACCTGGCCCCTCACGCCGTCTCCCTGTCCGCTCACCCGCCCGTCTGTCGTTCTCGGCGTCCCGAACCGCAAGCCCTTCGCTACGAGGCGGTCGATCAGGACCTTCTTTTCGAGCAGGGGGAACGGGTCGACGTCAGCGACGAGCTCGTCGGCTTCGAGCAGGTTCTGCAGGGCCTCGAACGGGCTCGCCACGGTGAGGCCGCGCAGCTCCACTCGTGCGTGCGGCACGTCGAGGTGCAGGAGGCGGATCTCGACCGTGGCACCGATCAGGGTCGTCCCTACCGACTCCACGGCGCCCTTCGCGACCCGGTCGGCGAACAAGATCCACGCGCCGAGCCCAAGCGCGCCGCAGATGGCGAGCGGCCTCACCGCCTTCCACCGGACAGTGGCGACGCTCATCTCAGGGCCCCGGCCGGAACAGGCGGTAGATGTCGTACAGCTTTGAAGCGCCGATCAGCTTGTACAGCTTCGACTGCCGCACCCGCTCGCCGACCGTCGCGCGGTAGCGCGTCACCCCCCATTGACTCAGGAAGAAGAGCGGCGACGCGAACGCGACCGCGCACACGAAGCTGCCGAGCACGACAGTGTTGTTGAAGTTGGTGAGCGGCACCACGGGGACGTTGTAGAGCGTGGTCCAGAGCGGCGTGAGGGCCGGCATCTCGAGCAGCAGGGTGTGCCCGATCCGGTCGAACATCGGATCGAGCAGGAACCCCACCGGGATGAACAGCGCGAAGCCGAGCATGGCACCGGGGAAGGAAACGTTCAGCAGCACGATCAGCCCGAACACGACGGCGTTGTGGAGGTTGAAGAGCGGCGTCAGGCCGAGGACGGAGCCGAGCGCGATCCCGGCCGCGATTTGCCCGGGCGTGCCCTCGGAGTGGAGGGCATTGAAGAGCGATTGGAGCAGCTTCAGGATGAGCGTCACGCCACCTCCGGCCGCCGCGTGTGCCAATCGGTCCGCGCCTGATAGGCGCGCGCGATGCGCACCAGCTTCGCCTCATCGAACGCCCGCGCCACCAGGCTCAAGCCCGTCGGCAGGCCAGCGAGGCCGAACCCGTTCGGTACCGAGATCGCCGGGACGCCCACCACGTTGCTCGAGCCGATCATGGAAACGCCGCCCCGCACGTCGGGGTACGCGTCCCGGAACGCCTTGTCGAGCGGGCTCGCGACAGTGGTGCGCGTCGGCGTCGCGATGGCGTCGAACGGCTTGAGCAGCTCGTCGTACGCCCGGCCCATGAGACGCCGCACCCGCAGCGCCCGCAGATAGTCTCGCGCCGAGATGGCGAGCGCTCCGTAGCCGCCGGTGCGGTCCTCGGGCGCGGTGAGATCCTTGAGGCGGTTGCCGTCGAGCAGGTCGTCGAAGGCGCTCAGGCCTTCGGCCGCGATGATCGTGCCCCCCACCACGCCGAACGGCAGGTCCGGGAGCTCCACGTCCGGAACGATCTGCGCGATGCCGCGCAACACATCGAGCGTCGCGGTGAAATTCTCCGCCACCTCCCCTTGCACCGCGTCGATCACGCCCTTCGGCACGCCGATCCGGAACCGGCGGCCTCCCCTGCGGGGCTCGGGCGGCGGCGCGCGGAAGCCCCGCCCAACCGACGACGGGTCTTGGGGATCTTTCCCGGCGATCGCGGCCAGCACGAGCGCGCAGTCCTCGGCGCTGCGCGCCATGGGGCCGAGCTTGTCCATCGTCCACGACAGCGCCATCGCGCCGTGACGGCTCACGAGCCCGTACGTCGGGCGCAGCCCGGTGAGGCCGCAGTAGGCGGCGGGCGTGAGGATCGACCCCGACGTCTCCGATCCGATGGCGAATGGCACCAGGCCGGCGGCCACGGCCGCGCCCGGACCAGACGACGACCCGCCGCTCCAGTAGTCGACGTTCCAGGGGGTCTTCCCGGGCCCGGTGAACGAGGCATTGGCCTGGCTGTACCCCATGCCTCCCGCCAGCTCGACCATGGCGAGCTTCGCCACGAGCACGGCGCCCGCGGCGCCGAGGCGCGCCACTACGGTCGCATCCTCGTCGAACGTCTGGGCGCGATAAGGCTCGGCGCCCCAGGTCGTGGGATAACCCGCCGCCGCGAGCAGGTCCTTCACGCCGTACGGGATGCCGTGCAGCGGTCCCCGGATCTTCCCCCGAGCGAGCTCGCGGTCCGCACGCGCAGCTTCCGCCAGGGCGCGCTCGGGCGTCACGGTGACGAGACAGTTGTAGCGCGGCCCGAACCGCTCCAATCGCTCGAGGAACAGCTCGGCCAGCGCGGTGGCGGAGGTCTGGCGCGTCCGGAGCAGACGCCCGAGCTCGGGAATTGAAGCGAACGCGAGGTCGCCGGCCATCACTCCGCCCCGCGGTAGGCAGAGAACACGAAATCGGGCTCGTCGCTGTTGGCGAGGGTCACCCGATACAGGCGCTCCAGACCCTGCAGGCGGTTCTCGATGCCTTGCGTGATCGTCTTGAGGTCATCGGCCGTGAGCCGGTCGCCGTAACGGAGCCGAATCCCCTCGGCCAGGGCCTTCGCGAGGGCCGACGGTTCGGGGCTTGCTTGGGGCTCGGGGCTCGGGAGTGCCATTCCGAGCCCCGAGCTCCGAGTCCCTAGCCCCTCGGTCACAAACGGTGCGGCAGCCGCGAGGGCGAGCCGCTCGGCGAATTCACGACGGGTGAGGGGGTCGGTCATGTAGAAGGGCTCCTGGCAGGAGAAGAAAAGCGTGGCGTCGAGTTTCCCATCCTGAAGGATGGGCTCGGCACAACGCAACGCTGAAGCGTGGTGTGCTTTAACACAGTGTTGTGCCGAGCCCACGCTTCAGCGTGGGAATCTCGGCACGGCGCTAGTGCATCACCGGTCGCATCAGCAGCCCCGTCGTGGACACGCGCACTTCGTACTCCGCCGGCCGCGTCCCCGCCACGAACGCGGCCGAGCCGTATTCGGCATCCACCAGGGGCCCGAGCAGCTTGAAGCGGCGCGCCAGAAAGAACAGGTCGACGGGCCTGGTCCGTGCGACCGAGTACACGGTGTGCGGCCTGGTGCGCTCGTCCGTCACCGAGTTGTAGCGGCCGGTGACCCGGTCGAGCTCGTAGGCCGTATGCAAGCCGACGAAGTTCGCCCAGGGGTGCCATTTCAGGATGTGGGCGTCGACGTAAAAGGCGTCGCCCGCGAGGTCGTACATCGCGAGCCGCTGGTCGGGCAGCACGATCGTGGCCCGGAAGCGTTGCACCCCTACGGGCTCGGTCTTTACCGTAGCCGCCACCTCTTCATAAGTGAGCGCCCGGTAGCCCCGGATGCCCACCGTGATGGTCGCGGCGAGGGCGGCGAGTGCCAGCAGCAAAAGGCCGACGAGCCCGCGGCCAGCACCGCCCAACCAGCGCCCGCCGCGGACGGCCGTGGGGACGCCGCGAAACAGCGCCACGCTCACAACGAGGAGGCAGAAGCCCACGATGACCAAAGTGCTCGGCATGTCGGTCGTGTAAGCTACGAAAGCGACGAAACGACGGAAGGCCGGAAAGTGCGTGACGAAGATCACCCTTCAGCCCTTGCTAAGCGAGTCCGACTCGGTATCCTGAGAGGGTCTCTCCGCACCTTGACGCCCGGTCGGACGAGACGCGGGTCAACGTTTTCGTCAGGTAAGGAGGACCGTGAGGAGGCCTCCCCCGACGGCACCCGCGCCCGTGCCCAATCCGATCCAGATCCTGCTCGCTGACGACCACTGGGTGGTCCGCGCGGGCTTGCGTGCGTTCCTCGACGGCCAATCCAACTTGCGCGTGGTCGGAGAAGCGGCCACCGGGGAGGAGGCGGTCGAGAAGACCCGGTCCCTCAAGCCAGACGTGGTGCTCATGGACCTCGTTATGCCTGGCATCGGGGGGCTGGAGGCGGTGCGGCGCATCGCCGGGCTCAAGGGCGGCACGAAGGTTCTCGTCCTCAGTGCCCACCTGGAGGAAGGCGTGCTGCTGGAGGTGCTCGAGGCGGGTGGCAGCGGTTTTGTGACCAAGACGAGCACGCACGAGAGTCTCACGCGGGCGATCCGTACCGTGGTGCAGAACGAGATCTTCCTTGACCCGAGCGCCGCCAAGGTGCTCGTCGACCACTACAAGGACGCCCGCCCCAAGCAGGGGAAAGGCACCGCGGCGAAAGACACCCTCGGCCGCCTCAGCGCGCGCGAGCGCGAGGTGCTGGCGCTCACCGCCGAGGGGCACAGCTCGACCGAGGTCGCCAAGGTCCTGCGCCTCAGCCCGAAGACGGTGGACACCTACCGCGCCCGCATCATGGAAAAACTGGGACTGAAGCACCGATCCGAGCTGGTGCGCTTCGCCCTCCGCGCGGGCCTGCTTAAGGTCGAGTAGCGCGCGCCGCAAGTCGGAGTTCTTCCCACAGCAGCCTGGGGGGAGTCTCCCCACTTTCACGTACAGGCTCTCCCGACAGACAGCCGTCCCCGCCCCTCTCTAGGATGCGGGCACGGCAGCGCGTCTCGAGACAACGCGCCAGCTACATCGGTCTGTACGAAGGGAGGAAATGATGAAGCGCACCATATTCCTGGGGCTCGCAACGGGCCTGCTAATCAGTTGTGAGAGGGCTACCGCGCCGCCGGGTGCGGAGCGGCTTGACCAGACGAGTGCTCCGTCGACTACGACCTACAGCGGCCGGGCGACGGTGGTGCGGGCGACGGCGACGCCGCCCCTGGTGCCTCCGGTGGAGGTGGTCCTCGCCGATGCCGGCCCGCTCCCGTCGTCGGGGGGCGAGGATGAAAGGTCGCTGCTCGACGGGGAGGTGCCAGGGCTGCTGACGGTGCAAGTGCTCCACGCCTCGACGGTCGGCCGCGGCAATCACAGTCGCTCCGAGGCATCGGTGGCTAGTCTGAGCCTGACGGCGGGCGGCAACAGCGTTTCTGCCGGGTTCCTCATGGCCCGAGCCGAGGCGCAGTGCACAAGTGCTGGTCCGACGGCGAGCGGCAGCTCAGAGATCGCCGAGCTCGTTATCAACGACCAGGCGATCGTCGTCTCCGGGGAGCCCAACCAGACGATTACCTTGCCCAACGGCGAGGGCCAGGTGGTCATCAACGAGCAAACGGGCGGGCCGGGAGACATCACCGTCAACGCGCTCCACGTGACCGTCACCGGCGTAGCGGACGTCGTCATCGCGTCGGCGCACGCCGACATTACATGCGCGGGTCCGCCACCCTGTCCCAGTGGGGATTTCGTGACCGGCGGCGGGTGGATCACAGGCCCATCCGGCGCGAAGGCGAACTTCGCCGTCGCGGGCGGGCTCAAGCAAGGCGCGCTCTGGGGCCATCTCACCTACATCGACCATGGGGCGAACCTGAAAGTCAAGGGAACGGGTGTGACAGCCTACGCGCCGGTGGGTGCGACGACGCGTCGCATCGATGGTACAGCTGACATCAACGGTCAGCCTGGCTCGTATACGGTCGTCGTGGCTGATAACGGCGAGCCCGGCCGGGACGACACCTTCACGCTTACGCTCTCGACCGGATATACGGCGTCTGGCAAATTGGACGGCGGGAACATCCAGCTTCACAACCCCTGCCCATGACGCCGCGCGGCCGGGGATGGTCGCATGACCACCCCCGGTCGCTTCTGTCAGGTTCGGAATCGCGAACGGCGGGGGGCAGCGGTCGTGTCGGCGTGCCGGTCGTCAAAGCGACGGCGTTTGGCTACTGTTAGATATGCCCGCCACCGAGCCCGCCGTCCAGCTGCTCAAGCCGCCCCCGTCGGGGTGCGATAGCATCCTGAGTGCGGAGGCAATCGGTTTCGTCACCGCGCTGGCGCACCGCTTCGAGCCCACGCGCCAAGAGCTGCTGCAGCGACGGCAGCAGCGCCAGCAGGAGATCGACGCGGGCCGCCTCCCGGACTTCCTTCCTACAACGCACGATATCCGCGAGCGCGAATGGACGGTCGCTCCGATCCGCCCCGACCTGCTCGACCGGCGGGTCGAGATCACGGGACCCGTCGACCGGAAGATGATGATCAACGCGTTCAACTCGGGCGCGAACGTCTTCATGGCCGACTTCGAGGACTCGAACGCGCCCACCTGGGAGAACAACGTGCGCGGCCAGCAGAACCTGCGAGACGCGGTGGCCGGAACCATCTCCTACGTGAGCCCGGAAGGAAAACGCTACGCCCTCGAAGCGCGGACAGCGACGCTGATGGTGCGGCCGCGCGGCTGGCACCTGGTCGAGAAGCACCTGCTGGTCGACGGCCGCCCGATCTCCGCGGCGCTGTTCGATTTTGGCCTGGCTTTCTTCCACAACGCGGCGGCGCTGATCGCCAAAGGCTCGGGCCCGTATTTCTACCTACCGAAGCTCGAGAGCCACCTCGAGGCACGCCTCTGGAACGACGTGTTCAACGCCGCGCAGGACGCGCTCGGCATCGCCCGCGGTACGATCCGCGCCACCGTCCTGATCGAAACCATCCTCGCCGCGTTCGAAACGGACGAGATCCTGTGGGAGCTGCGCGATCACTCGGCCGGGCTCAACTGCGGGCGCTGGGATTACATCTTCAGCTACATCAAGAAGTTCCGGCACCGCCCCGAATGCCTGCTGCCCGATCGCGGCCTCGTCACCATGGACCGGCCATTCCTCAAGTCCTACGCCGAGCTGGTGATCCGCACGTGCCACCGGCGCGGCATCCACGCGCTAGGCGGGATGGCGGCCCAGATCCCCATCAAGCGCGACCCGGCGCTGAACGCGCAGGCGATCGAGAAGGTGCGCCAGGACAAGCTGCGCGAGGTGGGGCAAGGGCACGACGGGACGTGGGTCGCGCATCCGGGCCTCGTCCCCGTCGCCCGCGAAGTGTTCGACGCCCATCTGCGCGGGCCCCACCAGATCCACGTGAAGCGCGAAGACGTGCGGGTGACGGCGCGCGACCTGCTCGCGGCGCCCCCGGGCGCGATCACGGAGGACGGCCTGCGGAAGAACGTCGACGTGGCACTGCGCTATCTCGCCGCCTGGCTCGGCGGCACCGGGTGCGTGCCGATCTACGACCTCATGGAGGACGCCGCCACGGCCGAGATCTCCCGCGCTCAGGTGTGGCAGTGGCTGCGTCATGACGCGCGGCTGCAGAGCGGACGACCCGTTACTGCCACACTCTTGCAACAGACCCTGTCCGAATTGGTGGAGACCCTACCTGAACGGGTAGGTGCGGACGGCCCTGGCGCCCCGCAGTTTTCGCTCGCAGGGCGGATTTTGTCCGAGCTCGCGACCGGCGCGGAGTTTGCAGAGTTCCTCACCACGGTTGCGTACCAATATCTCGACTGATCAGCGCTCGAAACTCACCACGGACGGGTACCATGGATAAGCAGCAGTTCGTCACCTCTCTCGAGCATGCATGGAAGACGGGGAAGCGCTGGAGCGGCGTCACCCGACCGTACACGGCGGGCGACGTGTACCGCCTGCGCGGCTCGATCGACATCGAGTACTCGCTCGGCCGGTACGGCGCGGCCCGCCTGTGGCAGCTGTTCCAGGATGACGCTTACGTCGCCGTGCTGTCCGCGATCACGGGCAATCAGGCGATCCAGCAGGTGCAGGCGGGGTTGAAGGCGATCTACGTGAGTGGCTGGCAGGTGGCGGCCGACGCGAATAACGCGCTCGAGATGTACCCCGACCAGAGCCTCTACCCCTCCGATTCCGTACCCGCGCTGCTCCGTCGCCTCAACAACGCCCTCAAGCGCGCTGACGAGATCGCGCACATGAATGGCGACGACGCGACCTACTGGTTCGCCCCGCTCGTCGCCGACGCCGAGGCGGGGTTCGGCGGCCCGCTGCACGCGTTCGAGATCATGAAGAACATGATCGACGCCGGGGCCGCCGGGGTGCACTTCGAGGATCAGCTCGCGTCCGTGAAGAAGTGCGGCCATCTGGGCGGCAAGGTGCTCGTGCCGACGAGCGAGTTCATCACGAAGCTGGTGGCGGCGCGCCTCGCGGCGGACGTGTGCGGCGTGGACACGATCCTGATCGCGCGCACCGATGCGAACAGCGCGACGCTGCTCACGAGCGATTGTGACGAGTACGATCGGCGCTTCGTGACCGGCGAGCGGACCGCCGAGGGGTTCTTCCGGGTGCGGGACGGTGTCGACGCGGCCATCGCCCGCGCGCTCGCCTATGCCCCCTACGCCGATCTGCTCTGGTTCGAGACGTCCAAGCCGGATCTCGCGGAAGCAACGAAGTTCGCCGCAGCCATCCACGCGACGTACCCGGGCAAGCTGCTGGCGTACAACTGCTCGCCCTCGTTCAACTGGCGCAAGCATCTGAGCGAAGCCCAGATCGCCGCATTCCAGCAGGAACTGGGCGCCCTGAACTACAAGTTTCAGTTCGTCACACTGTCCGCGTTCCACGCATTGAACCACAGCATGTTCCAGTTGGCGAAGGATTACAAAGAAAAAGGGATGGCCGCGTACGCGGAGCTGCAGAATCGGGAGTTCGCGTCGGAAAAAGAGGGCTACGCGGCGGTGCGACACCAGGAGTTCGTGGGCGTGGGCTACTTCGACGAGATCACCCAGATCGCGACCGGGGGGCAATCGTCGGTCACCGCGATGGAAGGCTCGACGGAGCAGGAGCAATTCCGCGAGCCATCGCGCAAGGCAGCGGCCGGGGGACGATAACGGAGGGCGTCGGCTCGTTGACAGTGCGGTCGCGACGCCTAGCTTAGCAGGCGTCTCGACCCGGCCGCCATGAAGCGCTCCACGCTCTATACCCTCGCCGCCGTGTTCGCCGTGGCGGCGCTCTTCTTCTTCATGACGACGGCGCGCGCCAAGGTCCAGTGCCGCGTCTGCATGGAGTTCCGCGGCCGCAGCAACTGCGCGACCGCCGTCGGCGCCACGCAACAGGCCGCCCGCGACGGCGCGCAAACCACGGCCTGCGGCCCCATCGCGAGCGGCATGGACGAGCAGATCGGATGCTCTCGAACGCCGCCCGCCTCAGTCCAATGCCAGCCGCGGTGACCCGCGCCTAAACTCGTCACGAGACACCGTCGCGAAACGGCGTCGCGAAGGGACGACGTTCCTTCGTGACGTCTTTGCTAGACGTAGTCGCGCGACGTCTTTAGCTTTGTGCCGTGTCCGACTTCTCCCTGCCTCGTACCCCCGTGCCGGCGCAGCTGCTGCTGACCCAGGGTGTGTCGCGACCGGGACTCGTGTACGTCATGGAGCGCGTGGCGCACCACGACGGCCCGGAGACGGTACTCGAGATGCTCAACCGGCCGGAGGGGTTCTTCGCGTTCCGGCCGACCGACGAGGGCGACGTGCTGCTCGTGTCCAAGGCCCATACGATTTCGCTGTCGCTGGACCGCCAGGCCCCGATCGCGGACCCCGCCCGGCTGTCCGCCGCCCGGATGCTCGGCACCGAGCTGGTGCTGGCAGGCGGCGCGACCCTGGGCGGGTGGGCCAGCGTTGAGCTCCCTAGCCACCACGCGCGGCTGCTCGATTACCTCAACGCGTCGGCCGATCTGTTCTTCGCCCTGTGGACCCACGCGGCCACGCACTACGTGAACCGCGCGCATGTGCTGTATGCGCGTCCTCTGGACTGACGCATGGCCGCGAAGCTCGATCCGTTCGTCGACGTCCTGCTGCGGGAACGCGGTGACCAGCTCTACCTGCTGCCGGACGAGCCGGTAACCCTGGTGAAGGATGGCAAGCCACGCAAAGTCTCGAAGCAGCCGCTCACCGACCAGCACATCTACGCGCTGCTCGTAGAGGTGGCGCCGTCCGAGTCCGCGAATCATATCGACCAGGGTGCCGAGACGGAGTTCGAGTACGTGGCAGACCGGGGCATGGTGCGGGTGCGGATCGTGCCCGAGATGGGGCGGCTCACGGCGGTGGTGGCGCCGATCGAGAAGGCGGCCGCCCGGCCGGTCGCGGCAGCCGCCCCTGCTCCGACCGCCCCGCGGGCACCCGCCGGAGCGGCTGCCGCTCCCGCTCCCCCCAAACCGCCACGCTCGTCCGCGATCGCCGCCGCGCCGCTGGTCGAAGCGCCGGTCACACTCCGACCCGGCGCCCCTCCGGCCGGGCTGCCGGCGGACTTCGCCGCCCCGCAGTACCAGGCCGCCGAGCGGGCGTTGGGTGACCTGCTGCGGGCCCTAGTGCAATCCAAGTCGTCCGATCTCCACCTGCGCGTGGGCGAGCCGCCGATCTTCCGTACTCACGGCGAGATGACCCGCCAAAGCGGCGGCGCGCTCAGCACCGAACAGCTCGAGCTGATGCTGTTCGCCATCATGCCCGACCGCAACCGGGCCGAGTGGAAAGAGTCGGGTGACTCGGACTTCGCCTACGAGATCGCGGGGCTCGCTCGCTTCCGCGTGAACGCGGCCCGCGACCGCAAGGGGCCGCTGGCGGTGCTCCGGGTGATCCCGGCGCAGGTCGTCACGGTGGACCAGCTCAACATCACGAAGGAAGTGCAGCAGCTGTGCTTCCTGACGAAGGGCCTCGTGCTCGTCACGGGCCCCACCGGCTCGGGTAAGTCCACGACGCTGTGCGCGCTGGTCGACCTCGTCAACCGGATGCGCACCGACCACCTCATCACGATCGAGGATCCGATCGAGTTCGTGCACCCGAACAAGAAGTGTCTCATCACCCAGCGCCAGGTGGGGGTCCACACCGAAAGCTTCAAGTCGGCGCTGCGCGCGGCACTGCGGGAGGATCCCGACATCGTGCTGGTGGGCGAGATGCGCGACCTCGAGACCATCGCGATCGCGATCGAGACGGCTGAGACGGGGCACCTGGTGTTCGGCACCTTGCACACCACCACGGCCTCCTCCACCGTCGACCGGATCATCGACCAGTTTCCGGCCGACCGGCAGTCGCAGATCCGCGTGATGCTCTCCGAGTCGCTCAAAGGCGTGGTCTCGCAGACCCTGTGCAAGCGGCTCAACGGGGGGCGGGTGGCGGCGCGGGAGATCCTCCTCACCACACCCGCGGTGTCCAACCTGATCCGCGAAGGCAAGACCTTCCAGATCCCCTCCATCATGCAGACCTCGAAGCAGCTGGGCATGGTCACGCTGAACGACGCGCTGCTCGACCTGGTCGAGAAGAAGGAGATCAGCCCCGACGAGGCCTACATGAAGTCTGCGGAGCGGGCGGGGCTCGCGGCTTCGCTCAAGGCGAGGGGGCACAAGTTGACGATCACGGCGTAGCGGCCCACGCGCGGCTGCGTGCGCCCGATCACGGGGGTGGCGTGCGGCTCGTCACGCGCGACGCGGCCGGGCGTTACTATTGAGACGCTCCGTACTCTTTATGTCGCTTGCTCCGGCTCAGCACTTCGCCACGGGACGCGCGCCCCCAGTGACCGAGATGCCGCCGGCAGGCATCGCGTCGGCAGACACTCGCCATACACAAGGACGGCGTCATTACGGGCACGCAGCGGGCGACCTGGCGGGTTCTGCTCGGTGCGCTCTTGCCCCTCGGTGCGGCTTGCGTCGTCTCCGACGCCCTCACCGGACCGAACGTCGCCCCCGTCGTCCTGCGGTACTCGGGCGACACCGTTTTGGTCGTGGGCGACACGAGCACGTTCACGCTCACGGCACAAGTCGGCGACGCCCTGGTCGACCATCCACGGTTCCGCTACACCATTGACGACTCGACGATCGTCGGCCGGACCGCGGGGGGGGATTCCCTCGTAGCCCGGCGCCGCGGCCGCACGCGGCTCACCGCCTCTCTGGTCAGCCCCTTGATGCCCGACCCCGCGCCGTCGGTGAGCGAGACGCTGGACGTCGTCGTCGGCTCAGTGACCGTCGTGCCCCTGGCCGACACACTGACGAGCCTGCAGGACACCTTGGCCCTGAGCGCCGTCGCCCGCGATGCGTACGGCAACCCGATCCCGGGCGTGTCCCCAACCTGGAGCTCGTCTGATACGACCGTCGCTGCGCTGGTCGCGCCCGGTCGCCTGGTCGCACGGGGGAACGGCCAGGCCGTGCTTCGAGCAGTGGTGGACAACGACACCGGGACCGCGAGCGTGCTCGTCGCACAGCGCCTCGCCCACTTGCGGTTGTCTCCGAGCGCGCTGCTGCTGAGCGCCCTGACCGCGGAGTCCACCATCGTCGCCACCGCCCTCGATGCGCGGGACAAAGTCATGCCGTCCGTCCCGGTGAGCTGGACGAGCTCCGCGCCCAGCATCGCCACCGTCACGACGGGCGGTCGCGTGCGCGCCGTCGACAATGGGACGGTACGGATCCGCGCCCAGAGCGGCGCCGTGCTAGACAGCCTGACCGTGACCGTCGAGCAGCAGGCGAAGCGGGTCGTGATCTCGCCTGAACCGGTTCCGCCCATCACCGCGCTGGGCGACCAGCAGTCCATCACGGCGAGCGCGTTCGACAGCCTGGGCTTCCTGGTCGTGGCGCCGAACAAGACTCCCGGCTGGGCGACGCTCGATCCGACCGTGGTGACGGTGGACCGGACCGGCCTGGTCACGGGCGTCGGGTCCGGCGTCGGGCGCGCGGTCGCAGTGGTGGACGCCGCGCGAGACACGGCGACCATTACCGTCGGCGATCTCGCGGCCTCGGTCGACGCTCAACCAGCGACCGCGGCGCTGGCGAGTCTCAAGGACACGCTTCGTCTCTCGGTCACGGTGCGCAACAGTCGCGGCAACCTGATCCAGAACCCGGGCGTGGTGTGGCGCACGCCGGAGCCGACGGTGGTGCGGCTCGACACCACAGCCGGGCCGCTCGCGGTCGCCGTGGGCGTGGGCACGGCGCACGTGATCGCTACATCGGGGACCGTGGCGGACACCTGCCTCGTCACCGTAACGAACGCCCCCGTGTTCCTCGACATCACCTGGTCCGCCGACACCCTGACGAGCCTCGGGGATTCGTTCCCCGTACCAATCGTGATCCTCAACGCGCGTGGCGACACGCTGGCGCCGGGCTCGGTCGCGTGGTCGAGCGATGTGCCGCTCGTGGCGTCGGTGACCGGCGGCGGGGTGGTGATCGCGCGCGACACCGGCGCGACGGTGGTACGCGCCAAGGGTGCGCGGGCACCGGGGGACACGCTGCGGGACTCGATCCGCATTCGCGTGCTGAACCTCCCCGCCTCCGTGGTCCTGAGCGACGCCCGCGATACGCTCACCAAGCTGGGACAATCGGTCACTTACACGGGCACGGTGCAGAACGCCCGAGGCAACCCGATCCCCGGCTATCCGATCACCTGGGCGTCGACCAATCCCGCCGCAGTGACCGTCTCCCCGAGCGGCGTCGTGACCGCGGTCGGGTTCGGGAGCGCGCTCGTGATCGCTCGAGCCGGAGCGGCGGCGGATACCGTGGTGGACGTGGTGTTGAACCCGACTCGACTCGTCGTGGACAACCGGTTGGTGACCGGGCCGCGCTTCGGGACCCTCAAGCGCCCATACGCCAAGATCCAGGACGGCGTCAACGCAGCGGACGTGGATGACACGGTGCTCGTCCGCAAGGGCGCGGCGCCGTACTCCGAGACCGTAGCCCTGAGCCAGCGCCTCACGCTCCTGGGCGACGATTCGGCCTTTGTCCTCAGCGTGCCGCGTGACCCGCTGCTGCTGCCGCTCGTGTCGCACGACACGGGCGCCGCCGGGATCACGGCCTACACGACGGCGACCGTGACCATCAAAAACCTGGCCTTGCGTCACACGCTCGCCGGGCCGGCGATCAACGCACAGCGCGCCGATCTCCGCGTCGCCAACTTTTACGTCAACCCGCCGGGCACCACGGCTGGCCGCATCGGGTCGGGGATCGCCTTGGACAGCTCCACGTCATCCGCGGCCACCATCACGCGCAGCGACATCCGCTCCGTGCGCGGCTACGGCATCCGGGTGCGCGACGCAACTGGTGTCGTCGTGGATACCGTGACCATCCAGTTAGTGGACTCAGTGCCGGGCGCGGAGCCCGGCGCCGGCGTGCGCGTGCTGCGCGGCAGCGGCAATACCGTCCGCCACGCCACCGTGCGGGGCACACAGGGGCCCCAGATCCTGGTGGATTCGAGCCCCAGCGCGACCGTCGCGCTGAACGACCTGGCGGGCCGGCAGCGGCTCATGTTCGTGCGCGCGAGCAATGCGACCACGATCCAGAGTAACGTGCTCGACACGCGGCCGCTCGGACTGAACGGCGAAGTCTTCTCCGGCGGTACGCTGTTCGAGTGGGCGGGGCTCGAGATCCAAGCGTCGTCGCAGATTATCGTCACCGCCAACACTTTCCGGGACGTCGCTCGCGCGGATCAGGAGCCGTTCAACGGCATCCGCTTCGTCGACGTGACCAACCCGGCGTTTCCCCAACAGCCCGGCGCGCAGGTCTTTACCAACCTCTTGGTGGGCAACCGTGCGGGCATCCGGTCGGACCGTTCGTATCTCTACATTCAGGGCACCCGCGTCGACAGCGCGCTCACCGCGATCCTCGGGGCCCAGAGCGATGTCTTGTTGCTCCAGAGCGACACCTTAAATACTACCCTCCAGGGCCGCTGTCTCACGGCGCTCGGAGCGGTCTACATCTCGGTGTCGAGCACGTGGCTGAACGGCTGCACGGCCGGCGCCGCCCACGCCATCTCGGTCAACAGCGGCTGGCTGCTAGTTCAGCAGTCCGCTTTCACTAACAGCCGGGCAGCCGTGAGCTTCACCGGGTCGAGCTTCACAGCTCGGGGCAACGCCATCTCCGGCGCCGGATTCAGCCCGGGACCCATGGACACGACAGCGCTCGCGGCGCTGGAGCTGTCGGCGCAATCCGTCACGGTCGTCCAGAACAGCGTCACGGGCCACCCCTTCAACGCCGGCCTCCGGGTCGCCAGCGCGGGCGCGAGCGTGCGGATCGACAGCAACTTCGTCTCCGCGAACGTTCAGGGCGCCCTGCTCGGCGCGCTCTCGAGTCTCACCGCCCGGGACAACGACATCTTCGACAACGGTCCGGCGGGCGTCGTGAACGAGGTCGCGGCCAGCGTCAGCCTCCCGCAGACCTGGTGGGGTGACCCCCGTGGGCCCCGGCGCCTCGCAGACATCACGGCCACCGGAGACAGCGTGGTCGGGGCCGTGAACTCGAGCAGCTGGAACGCGACGCCACACACCGCCGGCGCCACGGCCAGCGCGACACGCAGCGTCCGGGGTGACGGCCAGACCGGCGTGCGGGGCACTCTGCTCCCGAAGGCATTCACCGTGCGGGTCGTCGACGCCGCGGGGAAGCCGGTCGCAGGCGTCGGCGTCACCTTCCGGGTCACGACGGGCGGCGGGAGCTTCGGGGGCAGCAACAAGGTGACGGTGACTACCAACGCCAGTGGGCTCGCCGAGGGCACGCTGACGCTCGCTGCGACGCCGGGGCAGAACACCGTCACGGCCACGCCGTCCGGCCTGACCGCCGTCACGTTCACGGCGACAGGGACCTGATGCGGTGCGCTAGCTGCGGCAGCGACGTCCCGTCCGGCCTGCGGTTCTGCGGTCGCTGTGGAACGGAGGCAAGCGACCCCGGTTCTGCGACGGTGATCCTCCAGGCGGAAGAGCAAGATCCGCTGCTGTCGCAGCTGCGCCGTGTGCTGGCCGGTGAATACGAGATCGAGCGGGAGTGCGGTCGGGGCGGCATGGCGGCCGTGTTCAAGGCACTGGACGTCTCGCTGCGCCGCCCGGTCGCCCTCAAGGTGATGTTCCCCGCCGCCGCCATCGGCGGTGCCGTGGCCGAGCGGCTGCGGCGCGAGGCCCGCATGGCTGCCGGGCTCGATCATCCGAACATCGTCCCGATCTACCGCGTGGCCCAGGCCGGCGGCATCCACTACATCGTGATGAAGTTCGTCGAGGGCCGTCCGCTCGACGCGATCGTCGAGGCCCAGGGAGCGCTCCCGCTGCCCGTGGTGGTGGCGGTGCTGCGGGCCGCCGCGAGTGCGCTGGCCTACGCCCACGAGCTCGGCACCGTGCACCGCGACATCAAGAGCTCCAACATCCTGATCGACCAGGAAGGCCGGGTGTACGTCTCCGACTTCGGCCTTGCCCGGGCGGCGGAAGACGCCAAGGTGACACCGAGCGGCGCCGTCGTCGGGACGCCGCAGTTCATGAGTCCGGAGCAATGCGCCGGACACCCCGTGGGGCCCCAGGGTGATCAATACTCGCTCGGTATCGTCGCCTTCCAGATGCTCGCAGGCGCCGCTCCCTTCGACGCGAGCTCGGTCTTGGCCGTCGTGCAACACCATTACTTCACGCCGCCGCCCGACATCCGCAGCGTGCGCGACGGGATCCCCGAGCCGCTCGTCGACGTCCTCGAGCGGCTGGTGGCGAAGGATCCCGCCCACCGCTTCACGTCCACATTCGACCTGGTCGCCGCGCTCGAGGCGCTGCCCTTTTTCGACGCCGAGCAGCGGAGCGCCAAGGAGACGCTGCGCCGCCTGGCGCGAGGTTACCGCGTGCCCATTGTGCGTACGGGCGTCCTCCCACCCCTCCCGGACGCGCGCCAGTCGGGAGCCGATGCGCGCACGCGGCCACCGAGCACCAGCCAGGCGCCCGCCAGGCGGGGCGCGCGGTCGCCACTTCTCACGCTGGGGATCGGGGCAGCAGCCGTGCTGACAGCCTCGGGAGCTTGGTGGGGCGTCCGGGCGGCGAGGTCGCGAGCGCCGACCGCAACGCTCGAGGCCGCGGCGCCGCTGGATAGCGCGACGGCGGCGCGAGCGCGCGTGGAGTCGGCGGGCGTCCCGGCGCAACCGACCGCTAGGGTGAGGGCCGCGCCCGCCGGTGCCCCGACCAACCCCGGAGCGCAGCCGAGCCGCCGTGGTCTAGTGCGGCTGCGCACCGAGCCGGCCGACGCGGTGATCTACATCGACGACCGGCAGGCGGGCGTAGGGACCCTGTTCGACGTCGAGGTGCCGGCCGGGAGACGGCACCTGCGGATCAGAGCCCCCGGCTCCGTCACGCTCGACACCACGTTCATGGTACCGCCGGGCGGCACCACGCGGCTTGGCCTCATCGCGCTCCGGAGCGTACCGTGAGCCGCGTCGCACTGGTGGCGTTGCTCCTTGCCGCGCCTGCCGCTGGCGCGGCCCAGAGCACCACGGCAGAGATGCTCGACCGCGCCGTACGCTATCATGCGGAACTGGACGTCGAGCGTGAGCTCGTCATCCTGCGCCAGATCGTCTCACCCAACTCCCCGTTCATCGTGACACAAGCGCAACGCGGCCTCGCCTACAAGTATCTCGGGGCAGCGCTGGTCGTGCGGGGCCAGGCCGACTCCGGGATCCTGTATTTCCGAGCGGCGATTGAGCGCGACCCCTTCACCGATCTCGAACCGCAAAAGTTCACCCCCAAAGAGCTCGCCGCCTTCGGCGAGGCGAAACGCCTCACGTTCGCGGTGGGCGTGCGGCCGGTGACGCCCGACACCCTCGATCCGCGGACCGAGCGCCTGACCTTCACGGTGCTCTCGACCCACGCGGCGGCCCTGCGGGTCGAGCTCCGGGCCACCGGGGCATCCGCCGCGCTGCCGCTGTACGCGGCAGACAACGACGGGCCCCGGGAGTTGCAGTGGGACGGCCTGCTCGGCGACGGCCGCCTGGCGCCGCCGGGGCGGTACGAATTGCTGGTCACCGGGCAAAGCCGGCTGAACCAGCGCGGGGACTCAACCCGGCTGTATTTCAGTCTCGAGCACGACCACCTTCCGCTGGAGGACACGCTGCCGGCGCTCCGCCCGGACGAGCTCCTCCCCGAGCAGCAGCCCCCCGGCCTGGCGAGAGGCGCATTGTTGAAAGGCTTCGGTCTCGCCGCCGCGGCGCTGCTGATTCCCAGACTGCTCGCCAACGGTGACCTGGAGGGCGGGGGGCGGACGCTCGCCGCCGGGATGGCAGGCGCCGCCTCCGCGGCGGGCGTGGCCGGTTTCGTGTACCGGCAGCGCCACCGCGAGATCCCGGCCAACGTCGCGGCGAACGGGCGTCGCCGAGCGGATCGCGCCACGGCAAACGCGGCGATTCTGCAGCGCAACCAAGAGCGGCTGGCCAAGACGCGGCTCGTGATCGGCCCCGCCGCAGGAGTCGGTCCGTGACCGCCGCGCGCGACATCGGGGCCGCGATCCTCGCAGTCAGCGGGCTGGCGCTGGCCCCCGGTGCGGCAGCCGGTCAGATGTCACTGCACGGCCGGGCGGAGGTCGGGCGCCTCGAGCACCGGGTCCGCGACTCCGGCATGGTGCAGCCGTCGGCCGGAGTCGTGTTGGGCGGCGCGCTGGGGGTGCTCGTGGGAGACCGATTCGCAGTGTGGGGCGAGGCGCTCGGCGGCCGGCTGGCCGCCGACTCGGCGCGGGGCGAAGACCGCAACGTCGCCGAGGTCCAGCTGGTGGGGGAGGCGCAACTTCGTCCCTGGCTCACCGCGCAGGCAGGGTTGAACGTCCGCTCCTATTCGACCCAGTTGGCGCGCCAGCGCTGGACGACGGTGCGGCTGGGAGCGGAGGCACACGTCCCGCTGGCGCTCGACGGCGTCCGTGGCCTGGTGCGCGCCCAGTGGATGCCGGTGGTGTCGGTCAGCGGGCTCGGACACCCCGACATCGCCCTGGCCGCCGGGGCGGGTGTCGAGTGGCGCGGGACCCGGATGAGTGTCCGGGCGGTCTACACGTTGGAGCGTTACGACTTCTCGGGGAGTGCCGCAACCAAGCGCCTCGAAGAGGTCTCATCCTTGCAGGTTGGGGCAACCCTCCGGCTCCGCACGAGCGGCCCCAGAGCGCGGGACCCGGCACCCTCACCCTGACCGGGAGGTGTAAGGGCCGCTCTTGTTATGGCGGTGGGATCCGGCGCTGCTCAGGCACCGCAATGGCGCGAGGTCTAGAGGAGCCTAAAGCCCTGAGGCGGCGTGCGACGTTCCGATCTCGCGCGCCGCTGGCCGCCTGATCGGCGATCTGTGCCGCAACGGCGCTCGACGTGAACGGCGATCACGACACGTCGTCGGTCGCGGGTCATGCGGCGGCCGAGGTCTCGCCGCCGATCCAAAACGTGTCGCCGAGGCTGGTCCCGCTGCATTGGCTCGGTGCTCATGTCGTAGTCTCGTTGGGCATGCACGTTCAGTCGGGCTCAAGTCTCGCCCGCCTGCATCCCCGGGGCCATGTCGGCGTGCCGAACGGGCAGGTTATTGCCTTGCTGGAATTGGAGATTCCGTCCGACCCAACTCATCGGTCAGACGACGTGCCCAAGCACTGTTGTGGCGGGGTCAACGAGTGAGGCAGCGATGCCGCACACGACGACAGGACCGTGGGGTCGATTGCCTAGCGGCTTGGGCGGGTGTTCACGATTTCGAGAGATAGGCGCGGGAGGATCACTGCGTGGTTCCGCACCACGACGACCGTTTCCTCTGGACCGGCGCTAAGAACGCGGTACCAGATGCCACGGCTGAGCGGGCCCGGGACATCGACCACCAAGCGAGCCCACCGTTCTAGAGAAGGAGGTGATCCCTCGCCCTGCACTGCACCCACACTCGCGGGACTCCTCGGCCCAACCTCAAGGGAAACTGCACGTTCTGCACATGTCATGGTACCGGGTCGTCGTCCGATTCGCAAGACTGGTCTCACTCCAGGGGTCTGTCGTCGAGCGGACACTCGTCCCACACCGGCGTCCGGGCCGACCCGCTGGCGGGCTAACGGGCTTCGTCCAAATCTGGACGAGGTCCAATGACGAGGAACGGCCTGTCACGCATGACAGGCCGTTCAAAGATTTGCAAAGATTAGCAAACGGGGTGTTTTCGCGGGTGGTGCTTCGACCTAAGTCCTTGTCCTGTCAGAGCCACCGGTCGGATTTGAACCGACGATCGCTCGATTACGAATCAGCGCCCTCCATGCGGGGGCGCTGTTGTTTTGACAATTTCGTGCTCAAACCTGAGTCATTGGCAGCCACTGGTCGTCATGGTACGGCAGAGTAACGTCAGAGTTTGGCGGCCCACTCGACTACCAATCGAGTGTTCCCTTAGAACCCACCATCAACACCCGACCACTCGATTTACAATCAAGTGTTCCCCCCGGAGGTTCGTCATCGACGAGGTTGCTGGTTTGGCCTGCGCCACCCGGAGGTTGGGGGAGCGAGGGGTCGAATCCCAAGGCACGCCGGCTCCACGAGGCCCCCGAGCCGGATCGTGGATCACCCGGGCCGCCCGGAGTGTTTCACCAGACCGCGTAATACCAGTTCTTGGCGAGCACGCGGACGACTCTGCCGTTGTTCCCTAGGGGCGTGCCGCGTTCTAGGGGCGTACCGCTTGACCGGTACAGCAAACCGTCCCCTCGACTTCGCGCGATGGTGACCTCTCCCCTGTCCGCCCAAAATGCCATGAAGTGCAACTCTGCTAAACGGTGTTGAAAGTCAGCAAACTTGGCCGGATCAATGCTGTCGCGGGCAAGAGCGGTAGCGAGGGCTACACGCCTCAAGTGGGGTGCCGAGGCAGCACTCTGACCGGGAAGCAGAACGAACGTACCGTTTACCGCAGGGAGATAATCGTAGTCCATGCTACGAATGCGCTCGTAGGCGATGATCTCCGCGACCAAGCCATCAAGCGCAGCCTTGTGGCGCTGAACATACAAGCGGTCGCTGTAGGCCTTCAACGGCCACGTGAAGTTGAGCACGAGGATTCCGACAACGAGAGCGATGCCCGCAGCCCAGACCTTCTTTCGCCGAGGTGGAATGACCGCGTACAGGAGAATGCCGAGGAACAAGACGGGGGTTGGATAGAAACCCCAGGCGCTCAGAGTGTCTTCAGTGGACCGGCTGAGGAAGAAATGGCCAACGTAGGAAAAGAGCCATAGGGCCAGCGCAGCCGTATAGCCGCCAAAGAGAAGCACCCGGCCAAGCGGAGCCAAGAGAGGGTTTATCGCCACGATACGAATGTGCCGCCTAACTCTCCTCTAGCGGCCAAGGTGGACGTCTTTGAGCGTGCGGCGCGCCAACCAGTTCAACGGCAGAGTTACGGCAGAGTCGTCGCGAATCCCGCACGTGTAAGTTGTTGTCCTACAAGAGCCACCGGTCGGATTTGAACCGACGACCGCTCGATTACGAATCGAGAGCTCTACCACTGAGCTACGGTGGCGGCAGACCCAAAGTTAGCAACTTCGGCTACGCATGTGCAGCCCAGGACTTCTCCCGGGCGTATAGGGCACGCACGGCTCGAACCGCGCCGGGTCTCACGGTAAACCGCTGCGCCTGGGTGCAACCGATCTCCGAGGTGAAGTAACCGATCCCGGCCTCAATGGTCTCGATCTGCCGAAGCGCATCGCCGTGGAGCGGACCGACATGCCGATCATCTTCATCACGGGTCACGGCGACGTGCCCATGACGGTTCAGGCCATGAAGGCGTCGCCCCCCAGGATGCGTTTCTTCGCCCCCGCCTCAGTTCAGAACGTGGAACAGGTTCGGGGACGTCACGCGGTTCCAGTAGTCCACGAAGCCCTTGGATGCCGTAACCCCCTCGAAGCGACCTGGCTGCTCCGCCGTGATCCGGCAACTGATCGTGAGCGTCCCAGCGCTCCCGTCATCGTACTCAACCCGCAAGATCGCGAGTCCTGCGGTGCTCCCTGGTATGCTGGGAACCGAGGCAAGCGCTCGCTCCCACCGCACCAGTCCGGTGACGCCATAGCTGCCGCTCCCTGTCACCGCGTTGCTCGCGTCCCGCGTCTCCCACGTTCCGCCCCCGGTCGCGGCACTTGAGGTCCCACCTCCGCCTGCCGGAGCGACGAACGTCCCGTTCCCTGTAACGAAGATCTGCAACCCGTCGGCCGCCGTCGCCGACGCCGACCCGAAGATCTCCCACCCGATGTGGGCAGCGGGCGCCGATGCATTGACGCTCGCCGAGAATTCGCCAGCCCGCGACGTCGAGGGCGCCGCGATCGGCGCGCCGCGCTCGCACGCGAGGGCGAGGCCGATCCCGACGAGGCCCACGAACCTGGCGTCCCATCGCTTACAATTCATTGTTCCTCCTTGCCGATGCCAACACGAGGCGCACGATGCATCCGACCAGGGTCCTCCGTGCACGGGGGCGCACGAGCGCGACAGGCGTGGGTCCGGCCGGTGTGTGCAGAGCTTTGTAGGAGTGGAAGAAGAGAGCAAACCGATTTGCCGCGCGGAGACACGCTCGCAGCTGCAACCAAGGGCAGGCTAAGGCCACTCGCCACACGGCGAGCGCTCGACGCTCGAAGACCGAGCTCTGACTTCACCCCACCATACCGCTAACCTACCCGCCCGAAGCACCGGGGCAAGGCGCGGGGGCGGGCCCCTTGACCTTATACCATGGTACAGAGTCTATCTTGGTGACCGATTCGGGGGAGTCACTCATGGCGCTCACCATCGGCCAGGTCGCGACCGCGGCCAACGTGAACGTTCAGACGATCCGTTACTACGAGCGCCGCGGCATGTTCGCGGCCCCGCGGCGCACAGCGTCGGGCTACCGCCAGTACGCCCACGACGCGGTCAGCCGGCTCCGCTTCATCAAGCACGCCCAGGAGCTGGGCTTTTCGTTGAACGAAATCCAGGAGTTGCTCGCCCTGCGGGTGCGCCACGGGGCCGCGTGCGACGCCGTCGAGCGGAAAACCAGAGACAAGATCGCGCTCGTCCAACACAGGATCCGCGATCTCCAGCGCATGAAGCGCACGCTCGACCGGCTGGCGGCAGCCTGTGCCGCCCGGCGGCCGACAGACGAGTGTCCGATTCTGGAGGCCCTCGGGGACGATGCCGACGCCGACCACTAAGACGGTCCTCGCGGCCTCGGGTGGTATCGCCGCCGCGGTGGCGTCGGCGCTCTGCTGCGCCGGGCCCCTGGTCGCCGTCGCACTCGGCCTGAGCGGCGCCGGGCTCGCCGCGACGTTCGAGCCGCTACGGCCCTACTTCGTCGCGGGTACCATGCTGGCGCTCGGCTTCGGCTTCGTTGTGCTGCGAGGTGAGGAGAAGCGGGCGTGCGAGCCTGGCACCTTGTGTGCCTCGCCGATCGCCCACCGCCGGATGAAGTGGGCGCTATGGACGGCGACGATCGTGTCTATCCCGCTGCTCACGTTCCCCTGGTGGTCGAAATTCGTGCTGGGATAGGAGGTTCACCATGTTGTCGTCATTGAAGGTCACGTTGCTTTTCGCTGCTGGAGTCGGCGGGGCCACACTCCTCTGCCCACTGTGCGGCGCGGGACTCCAGACGGCCCGCGCGCAGCCCGCGCAGGTCGCCCTACAGGGTCCGGACACGGCGACCGTTCGGCTTCACATCTCCAAGATGACGTGCGGAAGTTGCCCCGCAACCGCACGGCTCGCCTTGAAGCGGCTTCCGGGCGTGTACAGTGCCACCGTGACGTTGGACGACAGCCTCGGTGTCGTGCGCTACGACCCGCGGCAAGTCAGCCCGGCGCAGATCGCCGCGCACCTCACCCGACTCACCGGGTTCGGCGCCACGATCCTGACCGACACGACGAAGGCGCCCGGAGGCGGCCAGTGACCGAGGCGCCGAGCGTGATCACAAGAGGCGGCGCCGAGTTTGACTTCGTAGTCCTAGGGGGTGGCTCGGCGGGTTTCGCCGCCGCGATTCAGGCTGCCGATCTGGGCGCCCGGGTGGCGATGGTGGAAGGCTCCACGCTCGGCGGGACATGCGTCAACGTCGGCTGTGTGCCGTCGAAGACGCTCATCCGCGCGGCCGAGGCACAGCACCGGAGGGTCCATCACGGTTTTCGGGGAATCCCCTCGACCGATGGACAGCCCAACTGGCCGACGGTGCGCGCCGAGAAAGATGCGCTCGTGGCCGAGCTGCGGCAGACGAAGTACTGGAACGTGCTGCGTGCCTACCCCTCGATCACGCTGTTCCAGGAGCGCGCCACGCTCGTCTCAGCTCGCGAGGTTCGACTCGCCAGTGGTCGTACGCTCACGGCGGGCAAGATCGTCGTGACGACGGGCTCCTCTCCCTCGGCACCGCCGATCCCAGGTCTCGCCGACACCGGCTACCTGGACAACGCGTCGGCGATGGCGTTGGAGCGCCTTCCCACATCCCTCATCGTGATCGGCGGGAGCGCTGTCGGTCTCGAGCTGGCACAGATGTTCGCGCGGCTCGGCGTGCGGGTGACGGTCCTCGAAGCGCTGCCCCGCGTCGTCGCCGTTGAAGACGCTGATATCGGCAACGCCCTGGCAGACCACCTCCGGTCGGAGGGGCTCGAGGTCTACGCCGACGTCCGGGTTGATCGAGTGAGCAAGGGCAGCGATAGCTACGAGGTCCAGTACCACGCAGGTTCCGCCGCGCGCATTGCACGCGCCGAACAGCTGCTGGTCGCCACGGGTCGCCGAGCCAACACGGCGGGCTTCGGGCTCGACACCATCGGCGTCACCCTCGGCACGAAGGGAGAAATCCTCGTCGACGAGTTTCTGCAGACGACGAACCCCTTCGTGTATGCTGCAGGCGACGTGATCGGCGACCCTATGTTCGTATATGTGGCCGCCTATGCCGGTGCACTGGCGGCTGAGAACGCCCTGACCGGGAACGAACGCCGTTACGATCTCTCGGCGCTACCTAAAGTGACCTTCACCGATCCCGCTGTCTCCTCCGTCGGCCTCACTGAGAGCGAGGCACGCGCCCAGGGGATCGAGCCACTCGTGTCCAAGCTGCAGCTCGAGCACGTGCCGAGGGCACTCGCGGCGCATGACACCCGGGGATTCATCAAGCTCGTGGCGGATGCCGGTACCAAGAAGATCATCGGCGCGCACATCCTCGCGGCCGAGGCCGGGGAGATGGTCACCGAGCCAGCTCTCGCGATCAAGTTTGGGCTGACGATCGAGGACCTGACCTCGACGTTCCACCCGTACCTGACACTGTCTGAGGGGGTCAAGCTGGCGGCGCAGACGTTCACGAAGCTCGGCCGCCTGATGGTTGGTACCCGCTGGCGTTCCTGAGACCGCTAGGCCACCTCGCCTTCGCCGGCCTCCCCCCTCCAAGCCTCGACCCCCTCTCGCACGATCAGCGGCAGCATCGCTAACGCGGCAACCGGATCCGCCCACCACCAGCCGAGCAACGCGTTCAGCCCTAGGCCAAGGAGAGTCGTCGCCGACAGCCACGCGCACACGATCGTCTCATGCGCGTCGGCCCGTAGCGCCCGGCTCCCGAGACTGGCCGCCACGCGGAGCTTCGCTCGGGCCAGGAGGGGCATCACGATCAATGACAGCGCCGTGAGCACGATCCCCACGACGCTCTCTCCGGGCCGATCGCCGGTGAGGAGTCGACGCCCCGACTCGACCACGATGTAGACCGCGAGGGCGAGAAGGAGGACACCTGCCCAGCGCGCCGCCCGCGCTTCGACGGCGGGGCCGACGCGCGCCGCGCCCAACTCCGCCCTGAGCCGCCACCACAGCACGACGCCGCTCGCCACCTCAATCACCGAGTCGATGCCGAACCCGGTCAGCGCCACGGAGCCAGCAACAAGGCCCGCGGCGATCGCTATTACGCCCTCGAGCGCATTGTAGCCAACCGTCACGCCCTCGAGCACCACCCCTCGGCGAAGCAAAGCGGCGCGATTCATTAAGCGTTCAGTCCTCGGCGTCTCCACAGGTAGTAGATGACTGGGATTACGATCAACGTCAGGATTGTGGACGTCACCATCCCGCCCACCATCGGCGCCGCGATCCGCTTCATCACGCTCGCCCCCGCCCCCTGACTCCACAAGGCCGGCACGAGGCCGAGCATGATCGCGAGCACGGTCATGAGCTTCGGCCGTACCCGGTTCACGGCCCCGTGCTCGATCGCCGCCACGAGCTCGCCGAGCGTCGGTCGCGGTCGGGCCTTCGCCGCATCCTGCCAGGCGTGATCGAGGTAGATGAGCATCACGACACCGGTTTCCGCAGCCACGCCCGCGAGCGCGATAAATCCCACCGCGACCGCGATCGACAAGTTGTAGTCGAGCAGCCACATGATCCACACCCCGCCGAGCAGGGCGAACGGCAGCGACAGCATCACGATCGCCATCTCGGCTACAGTACCGAAGGTGAGATACAGGAGCAGCGCGATGATCCCGAGCGTGAGTGGGACGACGACCTGGAGCCGCGCCTTCACCCGCTCGATCG